>Ga0214472_10006672_pt1 | contig 12095 bp, 11 predicted proteins | sample RVTome_6_FD_207662 | JGI IMG/M metagenome (GOLD analysis project Ga0214472, IMG submission 207662) | Soil microbial communities from uranium-contaminated site in the Upper Colorado River Basin, Wyoming, United States - RVT140D175 | ecosystem: Environmental > Terrestrial > Soil > Contaminated >...
GGATGGCCGGCCCGACCTCAACGGCGTCTGGCAGGCCCTCAACACGGCGCACTTCGACCTCGAGGCGCATGCGGCGCGGCCGGCGTTGGCCCTCATGCCCGCGCCGCCGCGTGCCGAGCCGCCGGGCCTGGGGCGGGCGACGCCCGTCGAGCTACCGGCCCCGGAGGTTCGCGCATTGGGCGCGGTCGGCGGCGTGCCGGCCGGCGAGGGCGTCGTCGTCGGCGGCGAGATTCCGTACCAGCCCTGGGCGGCCGCGCAGAAAGCCGAGAACGCGAAGCACTGGCTCGAGCGCGATCCCGAGATCAAGTGCTACATGCCCGGCGTGCCGCGCGCGACCTACATGCCCTATCCGCTCCGGATCCTGCAGGGCACCGACACGATACTGATCGCCTACGAGTTCGCGGGCACGACCCGAACGATCCACATGGATGATCCCGGCGAAAGCCCCGAGCGCACGTGGATGGGCTGGTCCCGCGGGCGCTGGGACGGCGAGACGCTCGTCGTCGAGGTCACCGATCTCAACGGCGAGACCTGGTTCGACCGGGCCGGCAACTTTCATAGCGGCGCATTGCGCGTCGTCGAGCGTTATACGCCGATTAGCCCTTATCATCTGCTGTACGAGGCCACGATCGACGATACGAACGTGTTCACGCGCCCATGGACGATACGCATGCCGCTCTACCGGCGGCTCGAGCCCGGCAAGCAGGTGCGCGACTACAAATGCGTGGAGTTCGTCGAGCAGCTCATGTACGGCGAGCTCGGCGTGATCGACCCCGAGACGGCTCAGCCGAACGACTGACGAGGAGAATTGCGATGATGAGCCGAAAGCCCAGCGACGCCTTGCGCGTCCTCGCAGCCGCGGCATGCATCGCGACGCTCGCCCCGCCGATGCTCGCCGCTCAGGACACACCGGCGGGCGATGCACCGACCGAGGCGGAGTCCTGGAGGCCGCCGCGGACCGCCTGGGGCGATCCGGATCTCCAAGGCGTCTGGCGCTACGAGGGCACGATACCGCTCGAGCGGCCCGCGAGCGCCGAGGGCCGCGCGCACCTGACGGACGAGGAAGTGGCCGCGATCGCGGCGCGGGAAGCGGAGCTCGCGGCGAATCGGGAGGCGGGTCTCGACGGCGTCGCCGTCGGCCGCCAGTCGCTCGAGGTCTCGCCGATCCGCGGCAACGAGTACAACATCTTCTGGCAGGATCACGGCCGCGCGCGCCAGGCCTACCACCAGACGTCGCTGATCCTCGATCCGCCCGACGGCAAGCTGCCCTACACCGAGGACGCGCGGGTCGCAGCCGCCCGCTCGGATGCCCGCTACGGCGTCGGCCCCTATGAGTCCTACCTCGATCCGGACACCGGGGAGCGCTGCCTGACCGACGGCGTCACCGCGATCATGTGGCAGGGTCCGAACGGCGGACACAACCGCATCGTGCAGAGCCCGGGCTACGTGACGATCCTGCACGAGGAGTACCGCGACCGGCGCATCATCCCGGTCGACGGATACGAGCCCGGGACGATACCGCAGTGGCTCGGCAACGCCGTCGGCCGTTGGGAAGGCGACACGCTCGTTGTCGAGACGACGAGCTTTCTCGACCGGACGAACTACGAATGGGCGAGTCTCTGGACGCGCGCGTCGGAGTCGCTGCGCCTCGTCGAGCGATTTAAGCGCACGAGTGAGCATGAGATGGACTACACGATCACGGTCGAGGATCCCAAGACCTTCACGCGGCCGTGGACCGCGGTCGTGCCGATCTCGCGGCTGCCCGAAGGCACGCAAATCTACGAGTACGCATGCCACGAGGGCAACCGCGCGATGCCGAATCTCCTGAGCGCCGGTCGGGCCGACGCGGCGAGGGCGCGAAACACTTCGCAGGAACAATGATCAGGGAGTCTCGCATGCGCATCGACCCCGTCGCGTTGCTTGCCGTCCTGGGCTTAAGCGCCGCACCCGCGGCGGCGCATCACGCGTTCGCGGCCGAGTTCGACGTCACTAGCCCGATCACGCTCGAGGGCAGGGTCGCCGAGCTCGAGCTCATCAACCCGCACTCGTGGATCCATCTCGACGTGACTAGCGCCGACGGCACGGTCGAGCGCTGGATGATCGAGGGCGGCCCGCCGAACTCGCTCTTCAGGCGCGGCTTCACGCGCGACGCCCTGCCCGTCGGCTCGGAGATCGTCGTCGAGGGCTTTCGCGCGAAGGACGGCTCCCTGCGCGCCAACGGCAGGGATATCACCTTCGCCGACGGCCGCACGCCCTTCACGGGCTCGTTCGGCGCCGGCCCCGGCGACGGCCGGAATCCGGCCGGCCGTTAGCCCGAGCTTCGGGCGGGAGATCACGATGCGGCCAATGGGATTGTTCGCGCCGCGCGCCTGGCTCACGCGAGTGCTCGGGCTCGTCGCAGCGAGCGCGGCGCAGCTCGCCGCGGCGCAGGGCTTGCCCATGGCGGAGCCCGAAGCCCTCGGCGTGTCATCCGAGCGCCTCGCGCGCGTCGAGGCGCTCATCGACGCTGCGATCGCGAACGAGGAGATCGCCGGCGCCGTGGCATTGATCGCCCGCCATGGCCGAGTCGCCTATTTGCAGCCCTTCGGCATGGCGGACATCGACGACGGCGAGCCGATGCAAGCCGATACGATCTTCAGGATCGCCTCGATGACCAAGCCCGTCACGAGCCTCGCGGTCATGATGCTCCACGAGGAAGGGCATTTCCTGCTCGACGATCCCGTATCGCGGTTCATACCGGAGCTCGGCAATCCCCGGGTTCTCACGGCTGACGACGGCAGCGTCGACGCGATCAGCGCGCGCGGCGAGATCACGATCCAACAATTGCTGACTCACACGTCGGGCATCAGCTACGGCTTCAATGGCGACGCGGGCCGGCGCGCGACGATTGCGCAGCTCTATCGCGACGCCGGCATCTCAGACGGGCTTTCGCAGACCGAGGGCCGGATTGCCGATCTCAGCAAGCGCCTCGGCAGCGTGCCCTTGCTCTTCGAGCCGGGCACCGAGTATGCCTACGGGCTCTCGGTCGACGTGCTCGGCCACCTCGTCGAGGTCGTCTCCGGCATGATGCTCGCGGAGTTCTTCGAGCAGCGGATCTTCGCGCCGCTCGCCATGCACGACACGCATTTCTATCTCGACGCACCCGACGTCGAGCGCCTCGCGTCCGTCTACGTGCCTGACGACCGCGGCGGCCTGCGCGAGCTCGCTGACGACGAGACGATCGAGGCCGGCTATCTCGTCTATTCCGGCTCGTATCACTTCAAGGGGCCGCGCACCTATTACTCGGGCGGCGCCGGGCTCGTGTCGACGGCCTCGGACTACGCGCGCCTGCTGCAAATGTTCTTAAACGGCGGCGAGCTCGACGGCGTGCGCCTCTTGAGCCCGACGACGGTGGAACTCATGACCCGCAACGGCATCGGCGAGCTCAGCGTCGGGCCCGGACGGAAATTCGGCTTGGGCTTTGCGGTCGTCGAGGATCCCGGCCGCGCGGGTGTCCCCGGCTCGCCGGGCACGTACTACTGGGGCGGCTTCTTCAACACGCGCTTCTTCGTCGATCCGGGCGAGGGCCTGATCGGCATTTTCCTATCGCAACGCTATCCGCGCGATGCCGGTCGCCTGCGCGACCGGTTCATCAACGTCGCCTATCAGGCGATCGTCGACTGAGCGGCGCTCGGGGCCCAGACCTTACGGGCTCCCGAGCGTTTCCAGGGCCGCCGCGAGACCCGGCAAGAGCGCCGCGCCGACGGGCACCGCGATCGACGAGCCGCTGAGGTCATCGCCGATCGGCTCGACACGGCCGCCGAGGCAGGTACCGAGGAATTCTTCTGCGGCCGCATTGAACGCGAGCCGGTTCTCGGGCCGCGCGAAGCCGTGGCCTTCGTCGGGGAACAGCACGTAGGTCACCGGAATGTTCCTGCTCTGCATGGCCGCGAGGTGACTCCAATCTCGCCGTCGCCGAGCCCGCGCAAGCCGTCGAGATCGGCGGCAATCGCCGGGTCGATCACCGTCCATTCGTTGCGCAGATAGTTTACGGAGGCGGCTTGCACGACGCCGGTCCCCGGGTGCGTGATCGCGCCGTTGACGTCGGCGCGCACGTCCTCGTGCACGAGCCTGCGCGCGCCGGTCAAGGTGTCGATCGCGAACAGCCCCGCCGTGTTGCGGTCGCGGCTGTCGAGCATGTAGAGCGTCGCGCCGTCGTGGGTGAGCCCGGCGAACTCGGTCGTCAACGCGTCCTCCTGCGGCACAGTAGTCCAGCTGCGCCACTCGTCACGGTCGCGGACGAAATACTCCTGCCCGCCGTCGTCGGTCTGCCGGGATGCATAGCGCAGCGCGAAGTCGTGATCGACGAAGACCTGGGCGAAGTCCGTGTTCTCGATCAGGCGCGTCTGTTCCCCGGTCATCAGGTCTATTCGCACGAGATCGAAATAGGTCGGATCCCGATCGTTGACGGACACGATGACCTCATCCGGATGCGCGCTCGAGAGCGCCGCGACCCCGGCCCGCGCACCGCTCGGCCTCAAGGCCTGCTGCGCGTCGGTCGTGAGGTCGACCGCAAACACTTGGAAGTTCTCATCGCCGCCGACGTCCTGCCCGTAGAGCACGTGATTGCCCGTGTAGGCGAAGCGGAAGCCGCGGATGCCCCGCAGCCGATCGTTGGTCACGGGGCGGGCCGCGTCGGGATCGCTGCTCGGCGCGACATAGACGTTCATGACGCCGTCGCGCGGCGCGATGTAGCCGAGCCAGCGGCCGTCGGGGCTGATCGCTCCGCCCGCGCGTTCGGGATTGCCGAACAAGAGCTCGCGCGCGATCAGCGGCGGCGCGTCGGGCGAGGCAGCCGGCTCGGTCGTGCTGCCGGCAAGCGATGTGCCGGGCGTTTCGCGTCCGCAGGCGGCGACCAGCAGAGCGGCAAGCAGGATCCAAAAAGCGTTGCGAGAATAGCGGAACATTTGCGTATCTCCCCGTCGTTCGCTCACGGTCGGCGACCGCGGGCGCCAGCGCCCTCCCGTACGCGAGCACCGAGTCGACGCCTAGAGCACCTCGTCGATGAGCGCGCGATATTCTTCAGCCGATAGGTTGCCGCGGGCCAAGGGCTGACCGAGATCGAAGTGGCGCGCAACTCCGAGCGAGCCGACGACCACGCCGTCGAAGCCCGCGTCGTCGACCAGCCGCTGCGCGACCTCGAGTGCCTCCATATCATCGCCCGCGAGCGGAATGGCAATCCTTGCAGGTTGCCGGTTCGGCTGGTTGGCGAGCGACTCGGCCGGAATGCAGTTGAATGCCCGGACCACCCTGGCTCCGGCGAGAAACTCCGACGACGCGACGCCACTGCCTTTCTCGAGCGCCGTGATCGCCATTGCGCCGTCACGCCGCTCGACCGGATTGCTGGTGTCGAGCACGATCTTGCCGGCGAGCTCGGACGCATAATCGGCCCCGATCTGAGGCATGGCCGCGTAGGGAACCGAAACCAGGAGCACCTCGCCGAACGCCGCCGCTTCCCGCGGCGTACCGGCTTGGGCCCGCGGACCGAGCTCATCTGCCAAGCCCTGAAGCTGCTCGGGATTTCGCGACGACATGAACACCTCGTGTCCCGCATCGATCCAATGCCGTGCGAGCGCCCCGCCGATACGGCCGGTGCCGATAATTCCGATCTTGAGCGGCTCGGACTGCGCGTACGCCCGCTCGCCGCCGAAAACCGCGAGCAACAGCGAGATGACGGCTGCGAATCCGCGTAGACGTAGAGTCATGTCTCTATCCTCGGCTAGCGCCCGCGCTGCCCGCGGAATTCTGCAAGGCCTCGATCGAGGATTCGCAGACGCTCGTTCTCGCGGCCGTCGCCGCCACCGAACAAGGTGCCGTCTGCCAGCGCGATGGCATGCCAGCTCAGCGTGTTGGAGCCGTTACGTGACGGGCTTCCGGTGATCTCGACGCGATCTCCCGGCTTGAGCTGATCCGCGGTCCAGCCGGATCTCTTGAGCCCGACCGAGGCGTCTCCCTCCGCCATCCACTGCTCGATCTCACCGCCCTCGTTGGTGACGGCGACATAAACCCGTGCGTGAGGGTTCACGAAGCGAAACTCGGTGACGACGCCGGAGATCTCGATAGTCTCTTCGACCCGATAGTGCGCCGCGAAGTTGTGGTGGGACGCCGCAGGGGATGCGATCGTCAACAGGCCGCAGAGGAGGATCGGAGTCTTGCCGTTCACAACGTGTCACCTCTCAGAACTGCCCGGCGATGGTGTCGCAGGGCCGTCGATCGAGCGCGGTATCCGGCGTCAGGACTCGCAGTCGCCTGATCGTCAGGGGTTCCTTCAGCATCACGGGATCCTCCAGCGTGAACTCCACGTTCAGCCCCCGGCCATCCGGGCTGACCGTGTAGCGTTCGATGCTTCGCGCCTGGTCGCTGTTGTGCATGGCCAGCTGATCGTCCACGAGACCGGCCGCCACGTCCACGGTCTCCACGACTAGAGCGCCGTCCTCGTACCAACCGATCGAATGCCCGACAGGACTTTTCCGACCATTCTCGGGATGCGGACGACCGTCCATGTACACCGTCCGATCCACGGTCAGGTCTTCGCCTTTGATGATGATGTGATCCGCGTGGATCTCGAACAGGATCGGGTCGGAGTGCAATACGGTTCTGAAAGTGCCGAAACGCTCGCACTGAATCGCGGGATCGTCGGCGAGATCGAATGCCGCGCCGACGGCGCGGCCGGTCTCCGTGAGCCGCTCAGCGATGACCTCAAACGTATGTGTTTCCAGGGCGTCGATGATCTCCTTGGCGGACATGCGGTCGTTGGATGGATCGTACAAGAGCGAGTCCAGGTAGTCGTAAGTCTCTGCGGCGCATCGGCAGGAAAACAGCCCCACGATGTCCCATGCGGGGTTTTCGAGCGCATCCAAGCTGTTCGTGCTCCAAACGCCGGAAAGGTCTACGGGCTCCGGCGCTTGCGCATGCGAGACAGTGACGTGAAGGATCGACGATGCCGCGAGCACGGCCCCGAGCGGAACGCATGCTCCGGATCTCGACGGAGCGAAACGTCTTTCGAGCATGGAGACGGTGAATCTCATGAACATCTCAGAGAGCCCCCTTCGTCGTTTTCGGTGAATATTACCCGAACTGGGTGGTCGTCTGCTCGGACCTCAGGATCCGCCCGCGCGATCGGATGCCTTATACTCTTGAGCAACACATGGCGATGAAGCGCGCAAAGTGGCCTGGGGGCCGAACCGTCACGCTCGAGCACGCTTCGAAGGCGCTGGCAGACAATGCGCTCGGCGATCCGTCGACGCGACTGATCGACATCTGGCTGCCGCCGCAATACGACCAAAACCACGGCCGCGGGCGCGGCCGGCGCTTTCCGGTGCTGTTCGACCTCGTCGGCTACGCCGGATCGGGGCGCTCGCACACCAACTGGCGGGCCTTCGGCGACAACGTGCCGGAGCAGGCGGCGAGGCTGGTTCATCAGAACAAGCTGCCGCCGTGCATCATCGTGTTTCCCGACTGCTTTACCGCGTTGGGGGGGAATCAATACATCAACTCCTCGGCCGTCGGCCGTTACGCGGACTATCTGACCCGCGAGCTCGTGCCGTTCGTCGACCGCGAGTTCCGCACGCAGGCTTCGCGCGAGCACCGGGGCTGCTTCGGCAAGTCGTCGGGCGGCTACGGCGCGATGATCCATGGGATGCGCTATGCGCGCTACTGGGGTGCGATCGCCGTCCACTCCGGCGATGCCTATTTCGATTTCGTCTACCGCGCCGATTGGCCGAACACGCTGAACGAGCTTGCCAAGCACCGCCGGCGCAAACGCAGGGCCGGCGCGATTCACGTTCCCGCGGAAGAGCTCGGCGCCGACGCGGGGCTGGACGACGGGCGCGTGCGCCGGTTCTTGCAGGCAATCTGGAGCAAACCTTCGCCGAGCACCGCCGAGGTGCATTGCCTGATGAACCTGGCGATGGCGGCAAGCTACGATCCCGATCCCGATGCGCCCAACGGCTTCCGGCTGCCGTTCAACCTCGAAACCGGCGAGCTCATCGAGGCGCGTTGGCGCAACTGGCTGAAGCACGATCCGATCCGGCTCGTGGATCGCTACCGCGGCAACCTCAAGAGCCTGCGCGGCATCTTCATCGACTGCGGTTGGCGGGACCAGTACCACATTCACTACGGCAGCCGGGTTCTCTCCAAGCGTCTGGGGCAGGTCGGCGTGGTGCACCGTTACGAGGAGTTCGACGACACTCACTCGGGTATCGACTACCGCATGGATCGGAGCCTGCCGTTTCTGGCGCGCGCCCTGAGCTAGCGGACGATCGACTAGCGAGCCGGCGGCAGGCCGAAAAACGCACGCCAATTGCCGATCTCGTAGCCCAAGCCGAGCGGCGCATCGGCGGGCACGCTATCGGGTTCCGTGTAGGTTCCGAACAACCGGTCCCATATCGAAAAGATGAAGCCGTAGTTGCTGTCGCTATATTTTCTGTCGCGGGCGTGATGCACGAAGTGGAATCGCGGCGTTACGAATACGTACTCGAGATGCTTCGGGAACGGCACCCAGAGATTCGAGTGTATGTAGTGCTGATTGGCGACCTGGAATGCCGCATGCGCAAATGCGACAAGAAAAGCCGTCTCGTACGGAAAGAACAAATAAGCCAGTGACGTAGGCGCTATCAGAACGACGATGTGTATCGGCGCCGCCCGAGTGCCCGACAGAAAATACAAGTATCTAGGCGAGTGATGCCAGGCATGCGCGTCCCAGAGAAAGCGTGTGTGCAGCAGCCGATGCGCCCAGTAGCTGCCGAGATCGGCTGCGACGACGTATAGGAGCAACACGGCCCAGGAGGGAAGCTGCGCATAGGATGCGCGCCAAACGTCCATTCTAGGGATGGCCCAATCGAGAATCGGTTCCTCCAGGCCGATGACGATCATTAACCCGAATACCGCCGACCCGAAATAACCGACGACGTCCCAGCCGATCTCCTTCTTGCCGCGCAACCCGCGAAACGGCAGCGCGAGCGCGACCAGCCAAACCGCTACGCCGATGCCGACATCGAACACCGTTTCCTCGAATTGGCTGTAGATGAACTCCAACATCGCCCAGCGCGTCCGCGACCCACTTGCCCTCGAATAGGCTGAAAATCATAGCTCTCTGCGGCCGAAACGGCGAGGTGCCACGGCAGGCATTATGTTCACACGGGGCGGCGTTGATGCGACGCGAGGCCGCCGACGCGGCATCAACGCAGCGAATCGGGTCGCAGCGCGCCGTCGATCGACCGTCCGAGGCGCGTGACGATCTCGGGCAATGCATCGATATCGCTCTCGGTCGTGCGAAAGTTGACGATGCAGCTGCGCAGGACCGTGCGGCCCGCGAGCACCGCATTGGAGACGTACGCTTCGCCGCCGCTCTGAATCTCGCCGAGCAGACGCTCATTGAGCTCGTTGAGATAAGTCTCGACGCTTTCGCCGCCGTACGCGAGATCGGCGGGCCGGTAGCGGAAGGTCGTGATGCTCAGCTCGCGGGTGAACGCCTCGAGCTCGGGATGCTTCTCGGCCGCGTCGTACAGTCGCCCGGCGAGCGCGATGTCCCGCTCGAGCATGGCAACGTACGCCGTCTTGCCGACGGCGCGCAGGCTCAGCCAGACCTTGAGCGCGCGGAAGCCGCGCGAGTTTTGAATGCCGTGCTCGTAGAAGTTGACGCGCGGGTCGTCGTCGTCTGCTTCGAAGCGATAGTAGTCGGGATGGAAGCTGAAGGCGCCCGTCAGGTGTCTCGGATCCCGGACGAGCGCGCATCCGGCCTCCAGCGGGTTGTAGAGCCATTTGTGAGGGTCCAGCGCCAGGGAATCGGCGAGCGCGAGACCGCGCAGATCTTCGCCGGCGCCGGGTAAGGCGGCCGCGGGCGCGCCGTAGGCGCCGTCGACGTGAAACCACAAGCGGTGGCGCCTGCAGACCGCGGCCATCGCGGGTAGAGGGTCGACCGCGCCCGTGCCGACGGTGCCGGCTGCGCCGACGGCGATGAACGGCAGGCGATTCGCGGCGGAATCCGCCTCGATCCGCCGTTCGAGCTCGTCGAGGCGCAACCGCTGACGCGCGTCGGTCCCGATCCAGCGGATGTTTTCCGTGCCGATGCCCGAAAGATCTGCGGCCTTCTGTATCCAGGTATGGGTAGCTTCCGAGGCATACACGGTCAAGCGGCGGCCGTCGGCATACAGGCCCGACGTCCTGACGTCCCATGCGGTCTTCGCGCGGCGCGCCGCGAAGAAGCCGATGAGGTTGGCGACATTGCCGCCGCTCACCATCAAACCGCCGCAGTCGCTCGGATAGCCGATGAGCTCTGCGAGCCAACGAATCAGCTGCCGTTCGATCTCGCTCGCCACGGGCGACAGCTCCCACGCGCCGACGTTGCTGTTGACCGCCGCGGCGAGCATCTCCGCGAGCGCACCCAGCGGCGCCGCCGAAGAGGTGATATAGCCCAGAAAGCGCGGATGGCCGTTGTGCAGCGAGTGCTCGAACATGAGATCGGCAACATTGCGCAACAGCTCCCCCGGATCTTCCCCTCGCTCCGGCAAACCGGGCGCGCCCAGGCGCGCCCGGATCTCTTTCGGCGTGCTTGCGCGAGTCACCGGCCTCTCGGGCAAGGACGCGAGGAATTCCGCGATCCGGTCGACGAGGTCATGGCCGAGCGCGCGGAACTCGTCGGCCGAAAGGTTCAGCGGTGTGTGAGGTGCTGATCGCATCGACGCCTGTCTTCCGTTGACGCCGGTCGCTCGCGCGCGTCGCGCGGGCGCCGGCGGCACGCGCTAGCGCTGGAAGATATCCTCCACCGCCACGATCGTAATGTTCTCGGCATCGATGTTCAGGGGATGCCGCTCGATCAGCTCATCTTCGTCGAGGATGGGCTGGGTCTTCGGAGATTCGTAGGTCAACGGGCTCGGGGTGTCACCGATCAACGCCTCGCGGAGGTTCTCGGCCTCACCCGTCACGATCGCGATCTTGAGCTTGTCGGCACGCAGATGGCGCTTGAGCGCCGCGTTGACCTCTTCGAGCGTGATGCCGGCGAGCATCGCGCGAAACTGTTCGAGATGCCCTGGGGCGTCGATGCCGTAGAAGCGATCGTCGAGCGCATAGCCGAGCCTTTCTGAGGTCGTCTCGGCGAAATGCAGCGCGTATTTGTCGAGGAAGGCACGCCTCAGCTCGAATTCCTCCCGACTCATGCCGCCGTCAACGAGCCGCTCGAGCTCGAGCAGCGCGGCTCGCAGCGCGAAAAGCGCCTGCTCGTTCGGCAGCGTTCGTATCCAGATCTCGAACATCTGGCTGCGGCGCGCGACGTTTACGGGCGGCATCGTGCGTTGACCGCCTTCCGGGAAGGCCTCGATATAGGAATAATCGCCGTAGTTGAGACCACGCTGATCCCGGATGACTTGAAACAATCGTCCCGCCAGATTGCGGTGCTCGCCGAGCCAGGAGTTTGCGATCCACAATGCGTAGAAATCGCGCTCGCCGCGATGAACGTCGATGGGGAAACCGAGACTGATCGACGCATCCGCGCCCGGCTTGGCGATCAGCAGCACTTCCGTCGCTTCCACGGTTGCCGGTCGGACGGCGGGATCCGGGACCGTTTCCCCCTGCGGCAAACCTTCGAGCGATAGCTCGAACGCGCTGCGCAGAGGATCGTCGAAGCCCCCGGCGAGCCCGAGCACGACATTGCCGCCCGTGTAGTGACGGGCATGGAACTCGGCCACGTCTTCGAGCGTGATCGAGCGCAGGCTTTCGACGGTCCCCGCGATGGGGTGCGCATAGGGTGTGCCGGCGTAGACCATCTGCGTCAACGCGGCTTTGGCGAGCTCCTCGTCGGACGCATATCGCAGCGTGTTCTCGATGTAGTTGATCGTGTCGTTCTTGATGCGCGCGAAGTCGTCTTCGGCGAAGGCCGGTCGCAGAAACGCGTCGGTCAACAGCTCGAGGAATGCGCCGGTGTTGTCGCGATGGGTCCGGCCCGTCAGCGTCGAGGTTTCCTTGTCGACCCTAATCTGGTAGCTCGACGCGATCGGATAAAGCTTCTCGAGGATCGCCTCATAGCCGTTGTTCTCGGTGGACGCGCTCGCGAGCATCTC
>Ga0214472_10006673_pt1 | contig 12095 bp, 11 predicted proteins | sample RVTome_6_FD_207662 | JGI IMG/M metagenome (GOLD analysis project Ga0214472, IMG submission 207662) | Soil microbial communities from uranium-contaminated site in the Upper Colorado River Basin, Wyoming, United States - RVT140D175 | ecosystem: Environmental > Terrestrial > Soil > Contaminated >...
GGGGTGGTGGCGCCGGTCACCGGATCGGTCACGATGAAGAAGGCCGCCAGCATCGCGCCGCCGCTCGCCAGGTGGAACAGCGGGGTGGCGTACTGGGTCGGGTCGTACAGCCAGAATGCGCCGGAGATGGCCGCCAGCGCCGCCAGGAAGGCGACCGGCATGTGCCAGGTGATGATGCCGCGCGCCAGCATGTAGAGCCCGCCGGCGATGTAGCCGAGCGCCAGCCATTCCCAGCCGCGTCCGCCGAGCATGCCGAAGGCGCCCTGCTGGAGCACCGTATCGACGCTGGCACCGGCACCGCGCAGGCCGGTGCGCAGCGCATCGAGGGCGGTCGCCCCGGTGATCGCGTCGATCTGGCGCATTCCGCCGGCCACCAGGTCGAGCTGGGTACCGAAATCGAGCTCGCCGGCCGGCGGCCACTGCGACATCAGCGACGGATAGGCGACGATCATGGCGCAGTAGGCGACCATCGCCGGGTTGAAGGGGTTCTGGCCGAGCCCGCCGTAGAGGTGCTTGACGGCGACGATGGCGATGAGCACCGCCAGCACCGTGATCCACCACGGCACGATCGGCGGGAAACACAGCACCACCAGCCACGCCGTGACCACCGCCGAGAGGTCCCCGATGGCCGGGGCGACCGGGCGCCGGCGCAGGCGCAGGACCAGCGCCTCGGCCGCGATCGCAGTGACCGTCGCGATGAGCAGATTGACCAGCACCACCGCAGCGACCTGCCACACGTAGGCGGCGATGCCGGGAGTCAGCGCGAGCAGCACGCCGAGCATGACGCGTTGCACGCTGGCCGGCTTGCGGATGTAGGGAGAATGGATCATGGATGGGGATGGCACGGGGTGGGGAGCGCGATCGGGCGCGACACGCTCACTTGCTGTCCTCGCCGGCCGACTGGTGCTCGGTCTGGGGCACCGACGATGCGGTGGTATCGGTCTGGGGCGGGAAGGCCTTGCGGCGACGGGCCTCGATCTCGGCGATCTCCGCCTGCGTTTCGGGGCTGAGCGCCTCGGTATTCCTGGGGTGTGCCGTCGCCTGCTGGTGCTTGGCGCGCGCCAGCGCGGCGGCGATCAGGGCCTGCTTGGAATCGTCGGGCGCGGCGGCCGGCGCGGCTGCCCCGCCTTCGGCCAGCTTGGCGCGCGTTTCGGCGGCCTTGGCGGCGAGCTTGGCGGCCTTCTCTTCCTTCTCCCGCTCCTGGCGGTAATTGCGGAATTCGAAGCGGTCGCGCGCCTGGGTGGCCGCCGCGGATTCGCGCTCGCGCGCCCAGATCTCGCTCTTGGCGAAGCGGAAGTAATCGACCAGCGGGATGTGCGACGGGCACACGAACGCACAGCAGCCGCACTCGATGCAGTCGAAGAGGTTGTACTCCTGGGCCTTGCCGAAATTCTTGGCGCGCGCGAACCAGTACAGTTCGAAGGGCTGCAGGTCGGCCGGGCAGGCCCGCGCGCAGGCGCCGCACCGGATGCAGGCCAGCTCGGGCGGAGGCGGCGGAAACAGCGCCGGCGAGGCGGCGATGACGCAGTTGCTGCCCTTGACCAGCGGGATCGACAGGTCGGGAAGCGAGATCCCCATCATAGGCCCGCCGAGAATGTAGCGATCGGTCCCCGGCTGCGGGCCGGCGAGCGCCACCAGCGCCTCGATGGGGGTGCCGATCGGCGCCTCGTAGTTGCCCGGGTGCGCCACGTTGCCGGTGAGGGTGACCACCCGCGAAATGAGCGGCTCGCCGTGGTGGATCGCGCGATGCACCGCGTGCGCGGTGCCGACGTTGAAGCACTGCACGCCGAACTCGGCGCCGAGCTTGCCGTGCGGGATCTCGATGCCGGTGAGCACGCGGATGAGCTGTTTCTCGCCACCGGCCGGGTAGAGCGTGGGCACCGCGACGATCTCGAGCGGCTCGGTCAGCGCAGCCGCCGCGGCGCGCATCGCGGCGATCGCCTCGGGCTTGTTGTCCTCGATGCCGACCAGCGTGCGCGTGGCGCCCAGCAGCTCGCGCAGGAGGGTCGCGCCCGACAGGATCGCCGCGGCGCGCTCGCGCATCAGGCAGTCGTCGCAGGTGATCCACGGCTCGCATTCGGCACCGTTGATCACCAGGGTGTCGAAGCCGCTGCCCGGGCCGAGCTTGATGTGGCTGGGAAAGCTGGCGCCGCCCATGCCGACGATGCCCCGGTCGCGCAGGTAGGCGAGCACCGCCGGCCTTGCCGCGGCCCGGTAGTCGAAGGGCGCGTGCTCGATCCAGCGCTCCTCGCCGTCGGGCTCGATCACCACGCAGGGGGTGACCAGCCCGGACGCGTGCGCCATCGGGTAGGGCGCGATGTCGACGACCGTGCCCGAGGTCGGGGCGTGTACCGCGGTGCCGAGATTGCCCTCCGGCACGCCGATCTGCTCGCCCTTCAACACGTGCTGGCCCGGCTCGACCAGGCAGCGCGCACCGGCGCGGGCGCTCTGGCGCAGCGGGATCACGAGCCGCTGCGGCAGCGGGGCCGGCGCGATGGGGGTGGTGGACGATTCGGTCTTGTGCGAGTCGGTCTTGATGCCGCCCCTGAAGCTGAACAGGCGCGCCGTCATGCCGCCCGCCTCAACTCGAACACCGGATACTTCCACTTCCAGGTCTCCACCGTCTCGCGTACCGGCACCATGGCGATGCAGTCGACCGGGCAGGGCGCCACGCACAGCTCGCAGCCGGTGCACAAGGGCTCGACGACGGTGTGCATCTGCTTGGCCGCGCCGACGATGGCGTCGACCGGGCACGCCTGGATGCACAGCGTGCAGCCGATGCACAGTTGTTCGTCGATCACCGCCACGGCTTTCGGCTTTTCGTGGCCGTGCTCTTCGGACAGCGGCTTGAATTCGCGGCCGAGCAGGTCGGCCAGCTTGCGGATGCCTTCCTCGCCGCCGGGCGGGCACTGGTTGATGTCCGCCTCGCCTTTCGAGAGCGCCTGGGCGTAGGGCTTGCACCCCGGATAGCCGCACTGGCCGCACTGGGTCTGCGGCAGGATGGCATCGATTTTTTCCACCAGCGGATCGCCTTCCACCTTGAAGCGGATCGAGGCGTAGCCGAGCACCGCGCCCAGTACGAGGGCGATGCCGGTCATGATGAGGAGCGCGGTCAACATGGCGATGGGTCAGTTCGTGAGGCGCGCAAGCCTGATGTCGTGGGCAGTTTCCGGCCTTGCGCCATATCAGTGTTCGATGATTTGGTCGGCACTATTGGAAGCGGTCCAGCCCGGCGAAACCCATGAAGGCAAGGCTCATGAAGCCGGCGGTGATCATGGCGATGGCGGTTCCCTTGAAGGGGGCGGGGATGTCGGCGCCGTCGAGGCGTTCGCGGATGCCCGCGAAGAGCACCAGCGCGAGGGTGAAGCCTACCGACGAGCCGAATCCGAACAGCAGCGACTCGAGCAGGTTGTGGTTGAGCCCGACGTTGAGCAGCGGCACGCCCAGCACCGCGCAGTTGGTGGTGATGAGCGGCAGGTAGATGCCCAGCACGCGGTGCAGCACGGGACTCGACTTCTCGATCACCAGTTCGGTGAGCTGCACGATGGCCGCGATCACCACGATGAAGGACAGCGTGCGCAGGTACGCGAGATCGTTCGGCTGCAGCAGGTAGTGGTCGATCAGGTAGCTGGTGCCGGCCCCGAGCGTCAGCACGAACGTCGTCGCGGCCCCCATGCCGATGGCGGTCTCGAGCTTCTTCGAGACGCCCATGAAGGGGCACAGCCCGAGCACGCGCACGAGCACCACGTTGTTCACCAGAACCGCGGCGATGACGACGAAAATGTAACTGCTCATGATCCAGGACCGGGTGGAATCGCGGGATTATCGCTCGCCGTCAGCGGCCGCTCAACCCTGACGTCCGCATAGGCATGTCCGCGCTCGTCGCGGCCGGCCTGCGCCAGCCACGGCAGGCAGGCACGGCGGGGTGTCTGCGCGGCGTGCCTCAGGCCGCGCGCGCCGGCTGGCGCGCCCCGGCCGGACGTGCCGCGACGAACTCGGCGGTGGCCTCCACGCATTCGCGCACCAGCCCCGGCCCGCGATAGATGAGGCCGCTGTAGAGCTGCACCAGGGCGGCACCGGCTGCCAGCTTGGCCTGGGCGCCACGCCCGTCGAAGACGCCGCCGGCGGCGATGATCGGCAACTCGCCGCCGAGCGCGCGCGCGAGTTGTCCGACGATCGCGGTCGACGCCTCGAACAGCGGGGCCCCGGACAGGCCGCCAGCCTGTTCCGCGTAGCGCACGCCCTGCACCTTGTCGCGCGCGAGCGTCGTGTTGGTGGCGATGACGCCGTCGATGCGATGGCGGCGCAGCGCGTCGGCGATGGCGGCGACCTGCGCCGCGTCGAGATCGGGGGCGATCTTCAGCACCAGCGGGACGTGGCGCCCGTGCGTGTCGGCGAGCCGCTGCTGGCGCGCCTTGAGGCTGCCGAGCAGGGCGTCGAGTTCGGATTCGCCCTGCAGCTGACGCAGGTTCTGCGTGTTCGGCGAGGAGATGTTCACCGTGACGTAGCTCGCCAGCGGATAGGCCTTGTCGAGGCAGGCGAGATAGTCGTCGGCCGCCCGCTCGATCGGGGTGTCCGCGTTCTTGCCGATGTTGATGCCGAGAATGCCGCGGTATTTCATCGCCTTGACGTTCGCCACCAGGGCGTCGACGCCATGGTTGTTGAACCCCATGCGGTTGATGATGCCGCGCACCTCGGGCAGGCGGAACATGCGCGGGCGCGGATTGCCCGGCTGCGCGCGCGGGGTGATGGTGCCGATCTCGATGAAGCCGAAACCGAGGCGCGCGAGGCCGTCGATCGCTTCGCCGTTCTTGTCGAGGCCGGCCGCCAGCCCGATGCGGTTGGGGAATTCGAGTCCCATGACCTCCACCGGTTCGGCTGCGGCGGGCGCGCCGCGCGGCAGGATGCGGCCGCTCACGTTGAGGGCGGCCAGGGCGAGTTCGTGGGCGGTTTCCGGGTCGAGCGAAAACAGCAGCGGGCGGGCGAGGTCGTAAAGCATGGCCGCGATTCTACCGGTTTGGCCGGCGCGCTGCGCCAGGCTTTTGTGCGCGCCTATCCGGGCCCCGGATCGTGCAGCGGGTCCAGTTGCCGCCACTCCCCGTGCACGCGCCCTTCGAGCGGGCGGAAGCGCATCTTGTAGGCCATCTTGCGGCTTTCCTTGATCCAGTAGCCGAGGTACAGGTAGGGCAGATGCAGGCGGCGGCAGGCTTCGATCTGCCACAGGATGCCGTAGGTGCCGAAGCTCGCGTGGGCTGCGTCCGGGTCGTAGAACGTGTAGACGCTGGACAACCCGTCGGTGAGGCGGTCGATGACGCTCACCATGCGCAGGATGCCGTCCGCGCGGAACTCCACCAGGCGGGTATCGACGTGGCTTTGCAGCAGGAAGTGGGCGTACTGCTCGCGGTTGTCCTGGTCCATTCCGCCGCCGGCGTGGCGGGAGGCCTGATAGCGCTGGTAAAGCGCGTAGTGCTCCTCGGAATAGGCGAGCGTCTGTTCGCTGGCGTGCAGCGCGCGGTGCATCGACCACGCCCGGCGCTGACTGCGGTCGGAAATGAAGCGGTTCACCGGGATGCGCACCGGCACGCAGGCGCGGCAGTTGTCGCAGTAAGGGCGGTAGGTGAACATGCCGCTGCGGCGAAAGCCGTTGCGCACCAGTTCGCTGTAGATCGGCGTGTCGATGAGGTGGCCCGGGGTGGCCACCTGCGAGCGCGCCACCCGATCCGGCAGATACGAACAGCCGTACGGCGCCGTCGCGTAGAACTGGATCAGGGCGTAGGGATAATCCTTTTGCATGGTTGCGGTGGCACCACGGGTCAGAAAAGCGCTGCGCTCGCGTCGGGCGCCCAGCGTAGGGGAGGCGCGCCTTCCCGCGTCCACCGCGCCAGCCCGGCGCAGAACTCGCTGCGTGGCATCTCGCACGCGCCCAGCGAGAGCAGATGGGCAGTCGTCATCTGGCAATCTATCACGGCAAAATCCTGTGTCTCAAGATAGCCGGCGAGATGCGCGAGTGCCACCTTCGAGGCGTCGGTGTGATGGCTGAACATCGATTCGCCGAAGAAGGCGCGACCGAGCACCATGCCGTAGAGGCCGCCGACGAGCTGATCATCGACCCATGATTCGACACTGTGCGCATATCCGAGTTCGTGCATGCACAGGTAGGCGCGCTGCATCTCGGGCGTGATCCAGGTCCCGCCGCCGGGCTCGCGCGGCGCGGCACAGGCGGCCACCACCCGCGCGAAGGCGGTGTCGAAACGTACTTCGAAGCGCCGCTGGCGTAGGGTCCTGCGCAGCGACCGGCTGATCCTGATGTCGGCCGGAACGAGCACCAGGCGCGGATCGGGGCTCCACCACAGGATCGGCTCGCCGGCGCTGTACCAGGGAAAGATGCCGCGCCGGTACGCCGCGAGCAACCACGTCGGCGACAACTCGCCACCGGCCGCAAGGAGTCCGCGCGGATCGGTGAGGGCGCGCTCGACGGGCGGGAAGTCCGGTTGCCCGGACAGCCAGGGAATCATCGCGCGATCTGGACCAGTCCCTCCGCGGGACGGGTATGCACGGCCTCGTCGGAATCGTCGTGGAAGGTCACCACGTGGTCCACGTCCAGGCGGATGCCGATCTTCTCGCCGATGGCGTGGTTGTGGTGGCTCGGCACCAGCGACAGCACGCGCGCGCCGCTGGCAAGGCGCAGGGTGTACAGGATGTCGGCGCCGCGAAAGGCCTTGTGCTCGACCTCGGCGCGCAGGCTGCTGGCGTCGTCATGGACGATGTCGTCGGGGCGCAGCAGGACGTCGACGGTGCAATCGCGCGAGCATTCGCCGCAGCCCACGCCGCACTCGACCGGGATCGCGCTGTTGAGCACGCCCAGCTCCACCTGCACCTGATGATCGTTCATCACGTGACCGGGCAGGAACACCCCCTGTCCGATGAAATCCGCCACGAAGCGGTTGGCCGGCCGGTGGTACAGGTTGTACGGGGTGTCCCACTGCTGGATCCGGCCCTCGTGCATGATGCCGATCTCGTCGGCCACCGCGAACGCCTCGTGCTGGTCGTGGGTGACCAGGATGGCGGTGGTGTGGGTCGCCTTGATGATGTCGCGCACTTCGTGCGACAGGCGCTCGCGCAGTTCCACGTCGAGGTTGGAAAACGGCTCGTCGAGCAGCAGCAGGCTGGGGCGCGGGGCCAGCGCGCGGGCGAGCGCCACCCGCTGCTGCTGGCCGCCCGAGAGCTCGTGCGGATAGCGGTTGCCGTGGTCGGCCAGCCCGACGATGCGCAGCAACTCGGCCACCCGGTTGCGCCGCGCAGATGCTTCCGTGCCGCGCAGCCCGAAGGCGACGTTGTCGGCGACCGACAGGTGGGGAAACAGCGCGTAGTCCTGGAACACCATGCCGATGCGGCGTCGCTCCGGCGGCAGATGGCGGCCGCCGCCGCTCACCACCTCGCCGTCGAGCCGGATGTGGCCCGCCGCGACCGGCTCGAAGCCGGCGATACAGCGCAGGACGGTGGTCTTGCCGCAACCGGACGGTCCCAGCAGACAGCCGATGCTACCCTTCTCCAGGCGCAACGAAAGCTGGCGCACCACGCGGTGCGCACCGTAGGCGAGATCGATGCCGGCGAGTTCTAGATGGGACATGGCGAATTCGGGTGCGGTGATATCTGCGTAATGACCATTATTGCATCGCGGCAATCCAAATGCGATCAATTATAATTTGCGGCAGTTTGCCGCGCGGAACAGTCCGGCGGCGCCGCATTTCGGGATTGCGATGAAAAGAAAAGGGGGGCAGGGCGCGTCCGGGCTGCGCTGGTCGACGCTGACGCTGGGGGCGCTGCTGATCGCGGGGCTGATCGCCGTGCCGGTGATCTCGGTGTTCTCCAACGTGTTTGCGGGCGGCACCTCCGATACGTGGTCGCATCTGGCCGCCACGGTGCTGCCGGAATTCATCCGCAACACGGTGATTTTATGCCTCGGGGTGGGGCTGGGGGTGTCCAGTATCGGCATCACCACCGCCTGGCTCACCACCATGCTGGATTTTCCCGGACGGCGCTTCTTCGAGTGGGCGCTGGTGCTGCCGCTGGCGGTTCCGGCCTACGTGATGGCCTACGTGTATACCGACTTCCTGCAGTTCGTCGGGCCGGTGCAGAGCGGTCTGCGCGAAGCCTTCGGGTGGCGCGCCGGACAGTACTGGTTTCCCGACGTGCGCACCGTCGGCGGCGCGGTGGCGATGTTCATGTTCGTGCTGTATCCCTACGTCTATCTGCTCGCCCGCACCGCCTTCCTGGAGCGCGCCGGTGGCATGCTGGAAGCGGGGCGCTCGCTCGGGCTCGGACCGTGGGGCTGCTTCTTCCGCGTGTCGCTGCCGCTCGCGCGGCCCGCGGTGGTCGCCGGCACCGCGCTGGCGCTGATGGAGACGCTCGCCGACTTCGGCACGGTCGCCTACTTCGGCGTGCAGACCTTCACCACCGGTATTTATCGCGCCTGGTTCTCGCTCGGCGACCGCATCGCCGCCGCGCAACTGTCGGCCGCGCTGCTCGCCGTCGTGGTGCTGGTGCTGGTGCTCGAGCATGCCAGCCGCGGGCGCGCGCGCTTCAACAACACCTCGCGCCAGCAGGGCGGGCCGGTGCGCACCCGCCTGTCGCCGCTGGCCGGGCTTGTCGCCGCCGTGGCCTGCTTCATGCCGCTGCTGCTGGGCTTCCTGCTGCCGGCCGGGCTGTTGCTCGACATGGCCTTCGCCGAGGGCGATGCCCAGTTCGGCGCGCGCTTCTTCCAACTCGCGCGCAACAGCTTCGTGCTCGCGGTGGTGACGGCGCTGCTGGCGGTGCTGCTCGCGCTGGTGCTCGCCTACGCGGCGCGACTCGCGCGCTCGCGCCTGCCGCGCGTCCTGAACCGCCTCGTCGGCCTCGGCTATGCCGTGCCCGGATCGGTGATCGCGGTCGGCGTGCTGATCCCGGTCACGCGCCTCGACAACCACATCGCCGCCTGGTGGCAGGATGCATTCGGCGTCAATCCGGGGCTGATCCTGACCGGCGGCATCGCCGCGCTCGTGTACGCCTACCTGACCCGCTTCCTGGCGGTGGCGCTGCATACCGTGGAGTCGAGCCTGGGCAAGGTCACCCTCAGCATGGATGACGCCTCGCGCTGTCTGGGGTTCGGCCAATGGGGCACGCTGCGCCGGGTGCACGTGCCCATCCTCAAGGGGAGTCTCCTCACCGCCGGCCTGCTGGTGTTCGTCGATGTGATGAAGGAGTTGCCTGCGACGCTGGTGATGCGCCCCTTCAACTTCGATACGCTCGCCACCCAGGCGTACACGCTGGCCTCCGACGAGCGCCTCGCCGAAGCCTCCACCGCGGCGCTCACCATCGTCGCCGTGGGCCTGCTGCCGATGTTCGTGATCTCCGGCCAGATCGTGCGCGGACGCCGGCGCACGCTCGAGGAGGCCGAGCTCTGATCCGCGGGGGAGCAACAAGCGCAGCAGCCTGCCCATTGATGCGGTAGGAGCGGCGGCAGCCGCGAACAACAGGCGGGTGCGCGGCGACGCCTGATTCGCGCCTTCCGGCGCTCCTACGGGGGCGGACGATGCCTGTTTCGGGGCTGCCGGCGCTCCTACGGGGGCGGACGATGCCTGTTTCGCGCCTGCCGGCGCTCCAACGGGGGGCGGCCGTCGCCCGTTCGGACCGCGGCGCAATCCGGACATGGCGCGTTTCTGGGCGCCGCATGAAAAAAGCCGCCCTCGGGCGGCTTGCTCATTGGCGGTGCAGGGCGGTTCAGCGGAAACCGGCGCGGTCGTAGATGCGCTGCGCTTCGGTGACGGTCTTGGCCAGTTCGCCGATCGGCAGCGTGTCGGCCTTGAATTCGCCCAGCGTCGCCAGCGCCGGGTTGCTCACCTTGACGCTCGCCACCACCGGCCACTCGTTGTTGCCGTTGGCGAAGTACGCCTGCGCTTCGTCGGAGGCGAGGTATTCCAGGAACTTCACCGCGGCGCCCTTGTTCGGGGCGTGCTTGAGCATGCCGGCGCCCGACACGTTGATGTGCGTGCCCCAGGTGTTCTGGTTGGGCCACACGGCGCCGATCTTGGCGACCACCGCCTTGTCCTCGGCCTTGTCCGAGTTCATCAGCCGCGCGAGGTAGTAGCTGTTGGCGATGGCGACGCCGCACTCGCCGGCGGCCACCGCCTTGATCTGGTCGGTGTCGCCGCCCTTCGGGGCGCGGGCGAAGTTGGCCACCACGCCGCGTGCCCATTGTTCGGTCTTCTCGGCGCCGTTGTGCTTGATCAGCGCGGCACCCAGCGACAGGTTGTACGGGTGGCCGCCGGAGCGCGTGCACACCTTGCCCTTGAGGGCCGGGTCGGCAAGGCTCTCGTAGGTCGGCACCTGCGCGGCCTTCATCGTCTCCTTGTTGTACACGATGAGGCGCGCGCGGGTGGAATACGAATACCAGTTCTCCGCCCGCAGGTGGGCGGGAATGCGCGCTTCGAGGATCATCGACTTCACTGGCGCGAACACGCCCAATTCGTCCGCCTTGGCGAGGCGCGAGGCGTCCACCGTGATGAACACGTCGGCGGGGCTGTTGGCGCCTTCATTGCGGATGCGCTCGAGCAACTCGTCTTCCTTGGCCTCGATGCGGTTGATCTTGATCCCGGTCTGCTTGGTGAAGTTGGCGTACAGCGCCTCGTCGGTCTGGTAGTGGCGGGCCGAGTAGAGGTTCAGCTCGGCGTCGGCCGCATTGGCGTGAGCGCCTGCCAGCCCGAGGCTGAGCAGGATGGAAGTGACGAGTGCCGTTCTCTTCATGGCGTGAGGCCCTTTCGATAGGTGGTTGGACGACGATGGCGTAATAGTAACGAGATCAATTTGCAGTTGCAAATAGTTCGTATTAACGGCAGTATGAATGCGAATGATTCGCAACGAGGAGAATTGCATGAACGCCCTGATCGTCGGCGCCGACCGCCTCGGCAACATCCCGGACGTGCTGCAGGCGTTCGGAATCCGCATCGCCGCCCACGTGAGCGGGCGCGACAGCACCCATCAGCGGCGCAGCGCGCCGCTGCCCGCGGGTATCCAGATGGTGATCCTGTTCACCGACTTTCTCGGGCACAACGTGATGCAACGCTTTCGCGAGGCGGCCAGCCGCGAGGGGGTGCCGCTGGTGTGCTGCCGGCGCTCGGTGTGTGCCCTGCAGCAGGCGCTGGGGCGCCGCGCGGCGCGCGAGGAGTGTGCGGCGTGCCAGGCCGGCTGCGCGGAATCCGCGCGACGCGGCGCAGCGCGGTCGGCGCGCAGCGTGCAGTGAGCCGCCGCAGCGGCGTCCTGGCGGCGCTCAGTTCGGCAGGGCCGGGCCGCCTTCCGCGCCCGGGAGCAAGCGCCGCGCGCCGTTGAAGCGCCTCGTCCAGTAGCGCTTGTCGATCTCTTCGAGGCGCACTTCGCCGCCGCTTGCCGGCGCATGCAGGAAGCGGCCTTCGCCCACGTAGATCCCCACGTGCGAGAAGGCGCGCCGCATGGTGTTGAAGAACACCAGGTCGCCGGGTTTGAGTTCCTGGAAGCCGATCTTGTCGCCCAGGCGCGCCATGTCGCGCGCGGTGCGCGGCAGGTCCAGGCCGAGGGCGTTGCGGAACACGTTCTGCACCAGCCCGCTGCAGTCGAGCCCGGTCTCCGGGGAGTTTCCGCCGAGGCGGTAGCGGATGCCGAGGTAGTACATGCCCAGGTTGATGAGATCCTGTGCCCCGGCAGCGTAGCGATCGACGAGTTCCTCGCCGTGCGCGGTGGCGGCGGGGACTGCGGTGGCGGTCGCGGCCGACGCAACGGTGTCGGCTGCGGCATTCGCTGCACCCAGGGCGAGCATCGCCGCCGCCAGCAGGCGAGCGATCGTATTGGACAGGGTTCGCAACAAGGCGAGGCGCAGCGGGAGCGACTCGGGACGGCTCACGCGTGGCGCCTCAGATGGCGTCGCGAGCGTTCCTGGTCGACCAGGCTGCGCGGACTATTCAGGCCCTGCGCCAGCGCGCGCGACTGCGCGGCAAGCATCAACTGGGCGATCGCCCAGGCATCGCCCAGTGCATGGTGGCGCTGGAAAGTCTCGATATCGAAGGCCTGCATCCAGTCGGCCAGCC
>Ga0214472_10006674_pt1 | contig 12095 bp, 5 predicted proteins | sample RVTome_6_FD_207662 | JGI IMG/M metagenome (GOLD analysis project Ga0214472, IMG submission 207662) | Soil microbial communities from uranium-contaminated site in the Upper Colorado River Basin, Wyoming, United States - RVT140D175 | ecosystem: Environmental > Terrestrial > Soil > Contaminated >...
GAATCGCTTCTTCGCTACCGCTGGGCTGTTCACCATGACCGATGCCCATCGGCTGGCGAGCCAATCACGATGTTGAAACCACCAACTGGAGAGCCGTGTGCGGGAGAACCGCACGCACGGTTCGGAGGGAGGGGAGGGCTCAGCCCTTCCCTACCCCTATCAGGCGCGTCGGCAATTCGCCGTCGTCCGACCGCGCGTCATCCGCCTTGCGGTGCTTGCGGGTCGGGTGATGCTCGCGCGTCGTCCGGCGATGGCGCCGGCGCGTGCGGTGCGGCGCGGTGCAGGCGGATGTCCAGCGGCGCGGTGGTGTCCAGGTGCACGTCGCGTTGCGGGAACGAGATCTCGATCCCGGCCTGCCGGAACTTGTGATAGATGGCGTCGTGCAGCGCCGTGCGCGTGTTCAGCCAGTTCTCCATGGACGGCAGGTACACGCGCAGCTCGAGCGCGAGCGCGTTGTCGCCGAACGCATTGAACAGCACGAGGGACTTGGGGTCCTCGAGCACGTGCTCGGTCTCGCGCGCCGCCTCGAGCATCAGCTCGCGCGCCGCGCGCGCATCGGAGCCGTACGCGACACCGACCGGGATCACCATGCGCACGACCCGGTTCGACAGCGTCCAGTTCAGCAGGCGCCCGGTGACGAATTCCTTGTTCGGCACCACCAGCTCCTTGCGGTCCCAGTCCAGGATGGTGGTCGCGCGGATGCGGATGCGCGCGACCGTGCCGGTGGCGTCGCCCACCGTCACGATGTCGCCCACGCGCACCGGGCGTTCGAGCAGCAGGATGATGCCGGAGACGAAGTTCGCGACGATCTCCTGCAGGCCGAAGCCGAGGCCCAGCGCCAGCGCCGCGACCAGCCACTGCAGCTTTTCCCACTGCATGCCGAGCATGGACATCGTGTAGAGCACGCCGGTCGCGACCAGGGCGTACTGGCACAAGGTCACGACCGCGTAACGCGCGCCGGCGTCCATGTCGAGCCGGCTGAGGATGGTGAAGCCGAGCAGGCCGGACAGGTTGTGCGAGGCGAACAGGGTCGCCGCGAGCACCACCAGCGCCATCACCAGATCGGTGCCGGTGACCGCGACCGGACGCTCGACACCGTCCACCAGACTCAGGCGCGTGAACGGCAGTTGCAGCCGGTCCAGCACATTGAGCGCGGGCAGCAGGTCCGACCACAGCGTCCACAGGCTGAGCAGGATCCCCACCAGCATCACGGCCTGCACCACGCTGCGGCCCTGATCGCCCAGTTCGCGGAAGTCCACCGCAGGGATCTCGATCTCGACGGCCTCCGGATCGATGTCCTCGCTGCGGCCCTGCCGTTCACGTTCGCTGCGCGCTTCCTCGCGCTGCGCGAGCGCCTGTTCCAGGCGCAGCCGGCGCTCGGCGATGCGGAACCAGCGCAGCATCACGTCGCGCAGCACCCACACCCCCAGCACCAGCCAGGCGGTGCGGATGAGCAGGTTCAGCGCGACCGCGGCCGTGTACACGTAACCGGCCGCGGCGCCGACCGCGAGGCTCAGCGGCACCGCCAGCGCGAGCGTGAACCAGGCGCGCCAGGTGCGCATGTACAGGCCGCCCGGCTCGCGCTTGCGCATCAGCGACGTGATCCGCGAGCGGCTGCCGAACAGCCGCCACATGAACACGGCCAGCGCGAGGCAGAACGCGATGATGGCCGGGCGGCCGAGTCCCAGGCGGGCCTCGACCGCGCCGTCGCGCACCGAGTACAGCGTGAAGGCCACGCACAGCGCTGCCACCGGCATCAGCCAGCGCAGCTCCGCGCGCAGTGCCGCGCGCAGCGGCTCCGACCAGCCGAAATGCTCCTTCGCCAGACCGACCGGGTGCAGCACCCAGCGTGCGGCGCTGAAGATCACCAGCAGGCTCGCGACCGCACCCAGTGCGCTGCTGATGTTGCGGCTGAACGGGCTCGCGTCCTCGGCCGCGCCGGCCAGCCACCCGAAGTACGCGATTACCAGCGGCAGCCCGCTCGCGAGCAGCGCGGTCAGCGCGAGCGCGACGAGCGTGTGCCGAAACGCATCGGTGCGGATGCGGCCGGTGAGCTGGGCGATCTCGCCCAGGCGCCGGCGCGCCGGCAGGCGCAGCGCGATCAGCACGAGCACGGCCAGCGCGGCGCCGGCCGCGGCCAGCGCTCGCGAGCGCGCGGCGTTGCCGATGTCGACCAGCACGCCGCGCCAGCTTGCCGGGTCGAACATGCGCGCGAGCGTGGCCGGCAGGTGGCTGAGGTCGGACGCGGCGAGCGGCGGCAGGCTGCGGATCCACAGCAGCTCCTGTCGAATGAAGGCGCGCATCGTCTGTGCCGTGACATCGAACTGGCGCTGCGCGGCGAGCTGGCTGGTGAGCTGGGTGAGGTAGCGGCCGTAGGCCTCCTGCAAGGCTTCGATGGTGGTGCGCTTGGCGCGCAGCAGTGAATCGGTCTGCTCGCGCAGCGCCGCGGCGTCGATCGCGGCGCGCTCGGCCTCACTGACGGTGCCGAGCACCTTCTCGGCGCTTGCCTGCAGATCGGTCAGTTCGCGGCGCTGCTCGTCCAGATCGATGCGCCGGTCGGTGGCACGCACGATCTCGTTCTCGCTCGCGCCGACCTGTCGCTGATCGGCACTGGCCGCGAGCAGGTACTGCAGCCGGCGGCGCAACAGCCGGCCGACCGCGTCGGTTGCGCCGACCGCGCTGACGCGCTCGCGGATCGATGCGAGTTCGGCGTCCAGCTCGCTCACGCGGCGTTCCGTGGCACGCAACTGCTCGGCGACCCGGCTGCTGTCGATCGTGACCTTCTCGAGTTCGGTGCGCAGCGTCGCGTTGTCCGCGGCCAGTGCCGCGATCGCCGCCGGCAGGCTGGCGCTCGCGGCTTCGGTCAGCGCCGCGTCCTCGCGCGCGGCGCGTGCCGCCTCGGTACGCCGCGCCTCCACTTCGTGCACCAGCGCCTCGTGCTCGGCATCCAGCCGCGGCACCTCGCGTGCCGTCGCGTCGCGTTCCAGCGTCGCCAGGCGCAGCAGCGTCTCGTAGTTCGCGAGCTGCAGCTCGGCGCGCTCGATCTCGGCCTGCAGCCGCGCCGCGCGCGCTTCCTCGTAGGCGATGCGCGCGTCGCGTGCGCTCGGCAGCTCAGCGTCCGGCGGCGGTGCCTGCGCGGCCTCGCGCATCGCGCGCAACGCGGTCTGGCGTTGCGCGTTCTCCCCGCTCAGGGTCGGGCCCAGCGCGGTCAGCGCGGTGAGTTCCTGCTCGCGCGCGGTGAGTGCCTGGCGTGCCGTGGCCAGCGCCTGCTCGCGATCGCGCACGCGTGCCGCGAGGTCTTCTGGCGCGAGTTGCGCGGCCGCCCACGCGATGTCTGCGGGGTCGGCGGGTTGCGCGTCGGGTGTTTGCTGCAGCGCCTCGATGCGCGCGGCCGCCTGCTGCAGGCGTTGCTTCAGCGCGGCGGTCTCGGCGCGAGCGTCGCGCGCTCTGGCGCGTTCGTCGATGGCACGCGTGTACAGATCGAGCACCCGCGACTTGGCGTCGGCCGGTAGTGCGGCGTCGGATTCGGCGGCCGCGCGCCGCGACTCCAGCGTGGCGATGATCGATTCGCTGTCCGCCGGCACCGCATCGGGCAGCTCCTGTGCCGGCGCGCTGGCGCTGAACGCCAACGCCGCCGCGAGCACCGCGGCCGTGCGGTCAATCCTTGGCATCGGCCAGCGCAGCGCCGGAGTACGGCGAGACGTCGCGTGCATCGAGCAGCAGGTGGATCAGGGCCGGCCCGCGGTGCGTCATCGCCGCGTCCAGCGCGCCCGCGAACGCCGCCGTGGTCGGCACGCGAAACGCCTTCATGCCGTAAGCCTCGGCCATCGCGGCGAAGTCCGGGCTCTTCAGGCGGGTGCCGAAATCCCAGCCCTCGAAACGCCGGTTCTGGTGCACCAGGATCGATCCCCAGGCGGCGTTGTCGCACACGATGATCTTGACCGGCAACTGCTCTTGCACGATCGCGGCGCACTCGTGCCCGGTCATCAGGAAGCCGCCGTCGCCGACCCACACGAACACCCGCGCGTGCGGTGCGGCGACACTCGCCCCCAGGCCGCCGGGCACACCGTAGCCCATCGCACCGGAGACCGGACCCAGGCTGGTGCGCGGCCGCGCGTGGCGGTAGTAGCGCTGCAGCCAGCGCCCGAAGGTGCCGGCGTCGCTGACCAGGATGGCCTCGTCGCCGACGGCGTGCTGGAACTGCGCGATCACCTGCGCGAGATTGACCGCGCCGTGGATGTCCAGATCGCCCACCGTCGCGGATTCGCGTTCGGCGGCGTTCAGGCCGGCGCGCCAGGCCAGGCGCGCCGCGCCCGGCGGCGCCACCCGATCGGCCAGTGCGCGCATCGCCGGCGCGGTGTGCGCCAGCATCGCGACCTCGGGTTGCCACTGCGCGAACACCGAGGCCTCCGGGTGGATCATGATCCGTTGCTGCCCGGCCGCGAACGGTGTGTAGTCGGCGGTGCTCACGCTGTCCAGGCGGCTGCCCAGCACCAGCAGCACATCGCATTCGGCGAGCGCACGTGTGATGTGCGGCGTGCGGTTCAACGTGAGCTGTCCGATCCACGCCTCGTGCGTGTTGTCGAACACGTCCTGCTGGCGGTACGCGGCCAGCACGCCGGCACCGCAGGCCTGTGCCAGCTGCTGCAGTTGCGCGTGCGCGCCCTCGCTGGCCACGCTCTCGCCGGCCAGCAACAGCGGCCGCTCGGCGCGGTCGAGCAGCGCGAGCGCGGCGTCCAGCGCGCCGGCCTCCGGCCCGGCGTGCGGCGGCCGGTACGGCGGCGGGATCGGCACCTCGCCGGTCTCGCCGTCGAGGATGTCCTTGGACACCGACACCACCACCGGCCCGGGGCGGCCGGTGATCGCGAGGTCGAGCGCGCGCGCGGTCACGCGCGCCACGTCGTGGAATGACTGCACGTCGAACACCGCCTTGGCGATCGGTGCGTACATGCCCTGGTAGTCGATCTCCTGGAAGGCCTCGCGCTGCTTGAGCGCGCGCGGAATGTTGGCGACGAACAGCACCACGGGCCGCGAGGCCTGCATCGCGGTGTGAATGCCGATGGCGGCATTGGTGGCGCCGGGCGCGCGGCTGACGAACACGCACGCGGGCCGGGCGCGCACCGCGGCATAGGCCTCGGCGGCAAACACCGCCGAGGATTCGAGCCGGGTGGCGACCGCGCGCACCGCCTTGGCGTGCGCGCTCAGCGCGCGCAGCACGGTGGTGTAGGTGCCGCCGGGCACGAAGAACACCGTGTCCACGTTGCGCGAGATCAGCGTTCTGACCAGGACTTCACCGCCGTTCACGATCCCCTCCCAGCGCCTGCGTTTGCAGCGGCGAGTCTATGCCACAATGCCGGCACTGTCCCCGCCAGGGCGGTTGCCGGGCGGCGCGCAGCCGCGCGCTACCGGGCCGCAGCGGCCGACAGCGGTGCACGCGGCCGCCACCACGATGTGGCGGACGGACAGCACAGGGGAAGGCGGCGTGGTCTATATCGAAGAGGTGCTCGCGCTGGTGCTGGGCACCGGCGTGCTGCTGCTCGCGGTCGCCGCGCGTGCCCGGCTGCGCGAACTGCCGCGCGTGCGCCTGCTCGCGGCCTCGTTCCTCGCGCTGTACCTGGGCTGGGTGGCGACCGTGCTCGAGTCGCTGCTGCTGCCCGACCTGCTGAATCTCGTCGAGCACCTGGCCAACGCCACGAGCGCGTTGCTGCTCGCCGCCTGGTGCTGGTCGGGTCGAGCGCGCGCGGTGCGGGAGCGCCGATGAGTGTCTACGCCTGGCTCGATCTGATCGGTCTGCTCGCCTACCTGGCGGCGCTGGGCGGGATACTCGCCGGCCGCATGCTGCGCTTGCACCCCGACGCCCGCACGCTGGCGCTCGCCGTCATGGTGGTGTTCATCCTGCGCACCGCCACCTCGCTCATCGAGAGGGCGCTGGCCGTCGATGCGATCGATCCGCTCAACGATCTCCTGCGCGGCGCGATGCCGTTCGCGGCCGGTGTGTTGCTGTACGTGCTGATCGACCAGCGTGCCCGTGGTGAACTCGACCGCCGCGAGCAGCGCTTTCGCGACTTCACCGAGGTCGCGTCGGACTGGGTCTGGGAGACGGATGCGCAGTTGCGTTACTGCTACGTCTCGGCGCGCTTCGAGCAGGTCACCGGCCAGCGCATCGCGGATCGACTCGGGCGGCGGCGCTACGAGCCGGGCGACGTGATCGGCGATCCCGATGCACTGGCCGAGCACCTCGCCGTCCTGCACGCGCACCAGCCGTTTCGCGATTTTCGCTACAGCCGCATCAGCAGCGACGGGCGCGCGCGCTGGTTCTCCACCAGCGGCAAGCCGATCTTCGATGCGGCAGGCGACTTCCTCGGCTACCGCGGCAGTGCGCGCGACATCACACCCGAGGTGGAGGCGGCCGAGGCGGTACGCGACAGCGAGGAGCGCTTCCGCAACCTGATCGAAGGCTCGATACAGGGGATCTGCATCCACCGTGACATGGCCCCGGTGTTCGTCAACCAGGCCTTCGCGCAGATGTTCGGTTACGCCGGTCCGGAGGCGATCATGGCGCTCGGCACCATCGAGCCGCTGTTCGATTCCGGTGAGCTGGAGCGGGTGCGCGCCTACAACGTGCAGCGCCGGGCCGGAGACCCGGTGCCGGAGCTGTACGAGTTCGAGGGCGTGCGCGGCGACGGCACGCGCATCGTGGTGCAGAACGTCGCGCGCCGCGTGTCATGGATGGGGCAGCAGGCGGTCCAGGCCACGATGGTGGACGTGACGCAGCGCCGCCTGGCCGAGCGGCGCGTGCAGGCCGAGAAGCAGTTCATCGACGACGCCCTCGACAGCTTGCCCGGCGTGTTCTACCTCATCGCCGCCGACGGCCGCATGCTGCGCTGGAATCGCGCCTTCGAGCAGGAGTCGGGCTACGCCGCCGACGAGATCGCGTGCATGCGCAGCACCGATTTCTTCGAAGGTCCGGACAAGGCGCTGATCCGCGAGCGCGTGGCGCACGCGCTCGACGCGGGCGACGCGGTCGCCGAGGCGCGCTTCGTTGCCAAGGACGGCAGGCGGATGCCGTACTTCTTCACCGGCCGGCGCCTGATGGTCGACGGCGAGCCGTGCATCGTCGGCATGGGCCTGAACATCGCCGATCTGAAGCAGGCCGAGGCGGCGCTGCGCGAGAGCGAGGCGCGCTTTCGCACCCTGTATGACGACAATCCGTCCATGTACATGACGGTGGACGAGCAGGGGGTCATCCGCTCGGTGAACCGCTTCGGGGCCGATCAGCTCGGCTACCGGGTCGACGAGCTGGTCGGCGCGCGCGTCGAGGTGCTCTACCCGGCGAGTGAACACGAAGCCTTGCATCGGTTCCTGAAACGCTGTCTTGCGCATCCCGGGCAGGCGCAGCGCGGCGAGTTGCCGCGCCATCGCAAGGACGGCGGCCGGTTGTGGGTGCGCGAAACGGCAAGAGCACAGCATACGCCGGACGGCACGCTGCTGATCCTGATGGTGGGCGAGGACGTGTCCGAGGCGCGCGATCTGTCGCAGCAGCTCGAATTTCAGGCGAGCCACGATGGCCTGACCGGTCTGGTGAACCGGCGCGCGTTCGAGCTGCGGCTCGAGCACGCGATCGCCAGCGCGCGTGAGCAGGGCTTCGAGCACGCGCTGTGCTACCTGGACCTCGACCAGTTCAAGGTCGTGAACGATACCTGCGGGCACATGGCCGGTGACGAGCTGTTGCGCCAGATCGGATCGGTGCTGCAACGCTGCACCCGTGGTCGCGACACCCTGGCGCGGCTGGGCGGCGATGAGTTCGCGGTACTGATGGAGCGCTGTCCACTGGAACAGGCACGCCTCATCGCGGAGCGCATCAAGACGGAACTGCACGAGTACCGTTTCGTGTGGGGCGAGTACAGCTTTCGCGTCGGAGCGAGCATCGGGGTGGTGCCGATCCGGCCCGATTCACCGGGCATCGCGCACCTCCTCGGGCGGGCGGACAACGCCTGCTACATCGCCAAGGAACAGGGACGCAATCGCGTGCACGTCTACCACGACGACGATGTCGAGGTCGCACGGCGCAGCGGCGAGATGCAATGGGTCGCGCGCCTGGACGCGGCGCTCGATGCCGGGCGCTTCCGCCTGGCTCGCCAGCCGATCATGGCCATCGGCGGCGAGCAGACCGGCGAGCACTACGAGGTGCTGTTGCGCATGGTGGACGAGAACGGTGCGTTGATCTCGCCCGGCGCCTTCCTGCCCGCCGCCGAACGCTACGGTGTGGCGCCGCGCCTGGATCGCTGGGTGGTCGAGCAGACGCTCGAACGGCTTGCGGGCGCGCCGGATGCGTTCGCATCGCTGTACCTGTGCAGCATCAACCTGTCGGGGCAATCGCTCAGCGATGCGCCGTTCCTCGAACACGTCAGGACACTGATCGGCCGCAGCGGTGTGCCGCCGGACAAGCTGTGCTTCGAGATCACCGAAACCGCGGCCATCGCCAACATGGCGGCGGCGCATCGCTTCATCGCGTCGCTGCGCGAACTCGGCTGCCACTTCGCGCTCGACGATTTCGGCAGCGGTCTGTCCTCCTTCGCCTATCTCAAGTCATTGCCGGTGGACTTCATCAAGATCGACGGCATGTTCGTCAAGGACATCGTCGAGGATCCGATCGATCTCGCAATGGTCACCGCGATCAACCGCATCGGACAGGTCATGGGCAAACGCACCATTGCCGAGTTCGTGGAAAGCGAGGCCGTGGTCGGGCTGCTGCGCGAGATCGGCGTCGACTTCGCGCAGGGTTACCACATCGGCGTCCCGCAACCGTTTCCGGCCCGCGAACGCGCCGAGGCACCGGACTGTTAACTCGCTGGTGAGAAAGCACATCCTTGTGCTTTCTCACCTCGCTGCGCCGAAGACGCGGTCGTCGGCTTGCTCCATCCATCAAGCACTTGCGTACTTGATGGATGCCGGCACATCCCTGTGCCGGACAGGCTGGCGAAAAACGGAGTTTTTCACCAGCCTGTTAACCTTGGGCGGTAAGCCAGGCGGGCGACGACTGGGGTAGACGATAAAACGCTGGTTGCTCGGGGGGGCGGTGCTCGTGCTGCTGGTCGTCGGCGCGGTGGCGTCGCTGTTGCTCCTCGACATCGACCGCTTTCGCGGGCAGATCCTCGCCGAGGTCCAGGCCCGCACCGGGCGCAGCGCCAGCCTGGGCGGGCCGATCGAACTCGCGATCTCGCTGCACCCCACGCTGATGCTCAGCGATCTGGTGATCGGCGCGGCGCCCGGCCACGACGGCCCGGCGCTGCTCACGGTGCGCCGGGTCGAGGTCCAGGCGGCGCTGCTGCCGTTGCTGAGTGGCGAGCTGCGGGTGCGGCGTCTGTTCGTCGATGGCGCCGATGTGCAGCTCACGCGCGGGGCCGATGGCGCGGCGTCTGCGGCGGCCGGCTTCGACTTCGCCGCAGCCCCTGCACCCAGCCTTGCCGAGGCGAGTGTCAGCAACAGCCGTGTGCGTTTGCGCGACGCCGCCGGGGCCGGTATCGAGGTCGTCGTCGACCGCCTGACCCTTGAGCGCGGCGAGGGCGATGACCTGCTGTCGTTCAGCTTCGAGGGACGCGTTGACGGTGTCGCGCTGCAGGCCAGCGGCAGCACCGGGCGCATCGCTGCGTTGCTGCGCCCGGATGCGCCGTTCCCGCTGGATGCGAGCATCGAGGCGCTGGGCCTCGGCGTGCAGGTCGCCGGAACCATTGCGCGCCCGCTGCGCGGCGAGGGCATTGCGCTGCAAGTGCAGGCCAGGGCGGCATCGCTTGCGGCGCTGTCCGGCCATCTGGCACTGGAGCTGCCGCCGGATCTGCCGCTGGCGCTGGACGCGGCCGTGAGCGGCGATGCGGCGACCCTCGCGCTGCGCGATGTGGTCGCGAGCCTGGGCGACAACCGGGTGCAGGGGCAGCTCGACCTGGCGCTGGCCGGGGAGCGGCCTCGCCTGACGGGCACGCTGCACACGCAGCGGCTGGATCTGCTGCAGCTCGCCGGGACCGCGTTCGAACGCACCGGCGCGGCCACGCCCGGGCGGGTGTTCAGCGACGCGCCGCTGGACTTCGCGGGCTTGCGCGCGATGGACGCCGACATCGAGTTCAGCGGCGATCGGGTGAACACGCCGTTCGGCGAGCTGAAGACCTTGCACTCACATCTGAAGCTGGAAGGCGGCATGCTGCGCATCGCCCCGCTGCGCGCGCAGCGGGACGACAGCGCGCTCGAGGGCAGCGTCGCGCTGTCGGCCGCACACCCGGACCGCACCGAGCTGGAACTGGCGTTCGAGGCGCGCAAACTGGACGTGGCGCGGGTGCTGGAGCGGCTGGGCCAGGAGCCGTTCGTGCAGGGGCTGGCGGATCTGTCGGTGGACCTGCGCGGACGCGGCGCGTCCTCGGCGGCGATCGCCGCGAGCCTGGACGGGCGCGTGAAGTTGCTGATGGGTGAAGCGAGGGGGCGCCTGAGCGGGCTGGACCGCATCGTCGGCGGGCTGACCAAGGTGATCGGGGATCTCGCCGGCGGCGGCGCCGGCGAGTGGACGCCGATCAACTGCCTGGCCGCCGATTTCGCGATCGCGCAGGGCATCGCCACGCGCAAGGTGTTGCTGTTCGACACCGATGCGGTGACGGTAACCGGAGCGGGCAGGATCGATCTGCGCCGCGAACGGCTGGACCTGACCTTCACGCCGCAGCCCAAATCGACGACGCTGAACGTGTCCTTGCCGGTGCACGTGGGCGGGACGCTGCTGGCGCCCACCTTCAGCGCCGATCGATCCGCGGCCGTGCGCCGCGCCGGCAGCCTGCTCGGCGGGCTGCTGTTCCCGCCCGCGGCGCTGGCGGCCTTCATCGACATGGGCAGCGGCGAGGACCACCCGTGCGCGGCGCTGGCCGCAGCCGGCGCGAAGCAGCCTGCCCGGGCGCGGCCGGCGCAGAAGAAATCCGGCGGCTTGCTCGACGACGTCACCGACGGCATCAAGAGCCTGTTCGGAAAGTGACGCGCGCGACCCTGGTGGCGTAGTTGCCGGCGCGTCTGTGTGGGAAGCCGGCTTGCCGGCGAAGTATGCTCTGGCGAGGCGACACGCGGCATCGGGTAGCATCGCTGCCATGCAACTGAGCGCAGACGAGTCGTCCGCCCTCGGCGACGATGGGCCGCCGTGGCTGTCGATGGCGATGCGTATCGTGGTCGACGCCGCGCGGCTGCTCGGCGCGCCGCGCCTGGTGCCGATCACCTCGGCGCACATCGATGGCTGTCTGTATCACGGCGATGCCGGCGTGCATTTCGTCGAGCGGCTCGCGACGCTGGGCGGCCAGGTCACGGTGCCGGCGTCGCTGAACGTCGGCGCGCTCGATCTGATCCACCCCGAGCTGGTGCGCGCGGATGCGCGCTACCGCGAGATGGCCGCACGGCAGATGCGCGCGTACCTCGCGCTGGGCTGCGATGCGACCTGGACCTGCGCGCCGTACCAGGTCGGACGGCGCCCGGCGCGTGGCGAGTTCGTGGCCTGGGCCGAGAGCAACGCGGTGGTGTTCGCGAACGCGGTGCTCGGTGCGCGCACCAACCGCAACGGCGACTTTCTGGACATCTGCTGCGCGCTGAGCGGGCGCGCGCCGTACTACGGGCTGTACCTCGATGAGCAGCGGCACGCGACGCTGCTGATCGATGCGCGCGGGCTGTCACCGGCGCTGCGCGACGAGGATGCGTTCTACCCCGTGCTCGGCGCATGGCTCGGTGCACACGCGGGCGCCGAGGTCGCCGTGATCGACGGATTGCCGCGCGCGCTGAGCGAGGATCGCCTGAAGGCGCTCGGTGCGGGCGCCGCGGCGTGCGGTGCGGTCGGCATGTTCCACATCGCCGGCGTGACCCCCGAGGCACCCGACGTACTGACGGCGTGCGGCGGCCGGCCGCCGCGCGAGCGCATCGTGCTGAGCGCGGCGATGCTGCGTGCCGCGCGCGATGCGCTGTCGACCGTTGCTGGCGATGCACTCGATTGCATCGCGCTCGGCAGTCCGCACTTCTCCGAGCACGAGTGCCGCGCGCTGGCGGCGCTGCTCGTGGGGCGGCGTGCGGCGTGTCCGATCCAC
>Ga0214472_10006675_pt1 | contig 12093 bp, 8 predicted proteins | sample RVTome_6_FD_207662 | JGI IMG/M metagenome (GOLD analysis project Ga0214472, IMG submission 207662) | Soil microbial communities from uranium-contaminated site in the Upper Colorado River Basin, Wyoming, United States - RVT140D175 | ecosystem: Environmental > Terrestrial > Soil > Contaminated >...
GACCTTTGAAGCCAGCCTAGATTTATATACTTATGGTGGTTCAAAAAAAGAGGAAAAATCAAAAGAACCTTTGCATGTAGTCTCTGAGGATTCTACTAGCTTTCAAGCTTTGGTTTCCTGCTGATTGGGTATAGCTAATAAGATTGTTACTAAAAAGAGGAGTTAATTGAATTACTCTATTTGTACTTAAAAGCATTAAACCTTTCCAGCATATAGCAAAGTTTATTACCATTACTTCACAGTAATAGAGTCCCACCAATGAGACCAAACAATAAAACCTAGAATACCAATACTTAGAATGGCATAGACCATGCCAAGATAACCAAAGATTGGTTTACCTGAAAAGGCTGATATAACATGGCTTACGATACCGAAACCAGGGATGATTAGAATATATCAATTTATCATTAATACTAATGATGTTGGACTATATCTTTATCTGAACTTAATAATGGTTTGATTAATAGTTTGGAGATTTAATCGAAGCAGAGGTTCTTCTGGAATTCATATTAGATTTGATTTCTAATAATAATTTTAATCCAGACTCTGTTAAATGTTGTTTAGTATTAAATAACTCACAAGCTCGTTTTAAATCAAAATGATCATATTTTTTAATACCATATAAAGGATTATCAACAAAAACTGAACATAATAAATGTTTTAATTCAGATTTTCGTTTAATGTTGTATTCCCAACATTTCTGTGTTTTATTATAAGACCAAATACCTTTAAATTGTGAAGCAAAAAGTTCTAAAGTTTTTCTATGTTTTTGAGTCCAACTAATATTCAAAGTAACTTGAACTCCTAATTTAGATTTTGGAGAATTACCAAGGCCAATAAAAAATGAACCATTACCTTCAGTAAAACCTGCTAACCAATTTAAATCAATATTAGGATTTAAAGGTTCAATGATCACTTTATTCTTAACAAAAGCCTTTTTATTAAAACGATTAATCCATTTAACATAAGCTTCATATTTGAATTCTGTTCTTAATCTTCCATTAATTAAATTAGCCAAAATCGTTAGATTTGGGATATCCTCAATGACAAAATGAACCATTTTCTCTGAATGCTGCCATCGTACTTTACCAAAACCTAACCAATACTTTAAAGCATAAATCAAGGGTGCATTTTTCGTAGATTGACTAATATAAAATGATAGCGTTTTATCTTTTTCATTAGGAAAAAAACCATCTGCTTCGATTAATCCAGTTAACCAATTTAACCATTGTTCAGATAATCCACGTTTAGTCTCTGAGGATTCCTCTCCTCTTAGGGTTTGGATTCCTGCGGATTGTCCAATTCTATTGATCATTACAGGGAAAATTGCCAGTACAATAGAATATAAGGATTTCCCAGCATATGGTGGAATTTTATCATCACTACTTAAATAGTGAGGAAGCATATAACATACTTCAGGATGCTCTCTCTCCTAAATAGGGGTTTATACTAGTTATTTGAGAGATGGACTATATCTTCACATTATTCCATTTATTCATAAAAGTTAACCATGCTTTATGATGAATATGATCAGGTTTATAAGCTTTTAGATCATATAAAGCATATTCTTTAATCATGTAAATTCGTTGTGATTTATGGCTTCGACTAGTATAAAGTAGGCTAGCCATTCATAGAACGATTTGGAATAAGGTGCTACGCGTGTAGTCTCTGAGGTTCCTACTAGACTATAGTGTCGTTGGTTACCTGCTGATTGTGCCTTAGACATGATATTTTCACTTGAGTGAAACCAAGTTTTCCTTGCTACACAAGTAGCGTACTGTGGAACCAAGCTAAGTAGACCACTTATGTTCATAGTAATCATGGCTAGATTTAGACATTCCCAGCATATAGCATAGTTCCTATTCATATTAAATGAATCGGGGCCACAAATGACCAAAGAACCCTTATCTCCAAACTTTAAGTTACAGGTTTAAACCCTCCCCTCCTTAAAGTCCATGTACTATCTCAACATTGATGTCCCCCCAAAACATGGTCTAGTTTTGGTTTAATCTTTGTTTCTTAGATAGCCTTGTGATGATTTGAGCACGGAGATAACGACTGTACATCAAGCACCATTTAGATACCCACCAGTGACCCAGTCTGTAGCGATTACTTAGATAACCGACGGTCTTAAACTAGGGTAGCTCTTGACCGTTTTCACTAGTGTTGCCAAACATACCTATCCTTAAGCATGTCTCGCCATAACTTAGTTATAGTCCACTTTTTGACTATAAGTATGCTCCCTTTCCCTGTCAGGAAAGGCTTATTTACCTTACATTTTCCTCTAAGGGTTACATGTAGAATTAAAATAAGGACTAGGGCGTATGGCATTCTGTTTTACTAGAATTCGCTGTGTCGGGTCTTTATAATAAGAACTACTTAAGGTAACATTTATAACTATTGCTAAGACAGAGCCCACCTTCTTCCCCCTGCGTTCCTAAAGGAACAGTAGCCGTCTTAGTTAGTGAAAAACCAAAGAGTCAATAGAAGGATGTGGTGAAAAAGTAGTTCTATATTACGTAAGCGAGAATTTAAACACCTGCCCTAACAGCTTCATAACTTGCGTTAAGCCATCCCCTCTCTTTCCTAACTTTAAACCGTTGCCTCATTTTAACTTCCTTAATTAAAGTAAGAGTTGTATTTTAAGTGGAACTTGGTAAAGTTAAACGTCCAGCCCGGATTCTTTTTGTCAGAGGTAACAGAGGATAAACTCTTATAATGACGAACGGTGTAAAGATTATTTATTAAAGGTGAAAAGAGGTGTTGATATAATAATAAGTCGCCACCACCAGCAGGCTCATAGAAGGATGTGTTAAAGTTTCGATCTGTAAGCAACATTGTTATTCCCTTTGTGTTGTCCCACTCTCAAAAGAGCATTCCCTGAAGGATCTGAGCAATTAGCTCAGGTGGGCTCGCCAAACATCACTATTTGGATCGGACTATATCTTACCTGCAGATTGAACAGCATGCTTTGACTCACCTTACCGGGATTTTATCAAAAAGAACAAGGTTATTTTAGAAGAAACAATAATAGCTCCGTCTCCTTCTATTAACCCGGCAAGATAGTGTCCCAGACTCCCTTCCAATTTTAGCCCAGAGGGAATGCAATTCATACTGCAGGCTCTGGCGTTTAGTCTCTGAGGTAGCCTCCCTACTTTGCTAAGGAGGGTTACCTGCTGATTGTCCACTTCACCATATTCTTAACTTAAATAGAAAGTTAGTGGGTTTCCCAGCATATAGCCAGATAGACATCTATAGCTTCAGGGCTTATAAAACTATAGAAGAGGCAGAAATAGCTACCTGCTAGAACTGGTAAAGATAATAATAATAGAACGGCTGTCACTAATACAGCCCATGCAAACAGAGGCATACGGTGTAATGAAATACCCGGAGCTCGCATATTTAAGATGGTTGTTATGAAGTTTATGGCCATAAAAATAGTGATTCCTATGCTCCACGTTTAGTCTTACCAGCTGATAACTTGTATTTTGAGAATTGGTGCATATAAGGCTCCACGATCAATCGTAGTCGTTCTAAGTCCTTTGCAGGAATATAGATTCTAGGCAATCCTGCGTGAAGTAGTAGGAGGAAAGATAGAGATATGCGGTTTATGCCACCGCTTAAGGTGTTTCAGGTAATAAGTAAGCTAATGTTGGAGCAAAAGGATCGTTGATTGTCTATTTATGGACTATACCTTAATAGCTAATCCTCATAGCTATTTCCCTCATGTAGTCTCTGAAGATCCTACTCCCTATTTAATATTGTTAGTTTGGTTTCTTGCTGATTGTCCAATCCCTTGGGTTATTCCAAACTTCCATATGGCTTATAAATGCCTTAAAAGGTTGCTAGCTGAGTGGACCAAAGGCACTAAGGATTTTCCAGCATATAGAGGGATTTACCCTTGGCACCATGAAAAATACCAAGCATAGAAGAGATACCAGCAAGGTGTAGACTGAAGATAGCTAGGTCTACAGATCCTCCAGAGTGAGAGTTGATACCTGCTAGTGGGGGATATCTTTATGTTAGACAGCCTCATTCTCTGATGCCCCACGGCTTTAGACCAATAGGCCATAATTCTTAGGGCTTAAGTTAATAAGCTAGAATAAATCAGAGAAGTATCGCTGTACGCACCATGTTTCCATGATGATCGGACTATATCTTCATCCTTCTATCTTTGGTTGGCTTCGAGCCTGTCTTATATCGACTTCTAAAAAAACCAACCCTTGGAAGTGGCGTACCTATGCCGCACTCAAGGGCAAGAAAAAGAAGAAGGATGCTCCACATTTAGTCTCTGATGCAGTTCTTTTTAGATTAGTTCTGCAGGCGGATTGTCCCCTTGTCGAAAGCATTTTTACATAATACCCTGGCATTAAAACCATCTTAACCACCCTAATGGTAGCAACTTGTTCCACAACCCTTTAGCGGCATAGGTAGCCTAAGAAGGGAAAGTTCCAAGAAACCCAGGTTCTTCCAAGTGTATTAGTAGCCCTAAACGTAACAGGATTTTCCCGCATATAGTGGAGTTTCCTAAGCCGTATGTTACCATACAGAGACAGCATATCCATAATACCGTCCAACCCGTCCCAGCGCCTTGCTCAACAAAGCTACTGGCAAGCAGTAATCCTAATGCAGGAGGTAGTAACCAAAAGCTAATATTATTCAGACGAGGAAATGCCATGTCTACGGCACCTATAAGTAGTGGCACAAAAATGTTCATTTACACATAATCTTTCGAGTATGATTGGACTATATCTTCAGGTTAAATAACCGCGTTACGTTTAGTCTCTGAGGATCCTACAATAATTTCTTACAATATGTTAACAATAAAATTATTTTGGTTTCCTGCGGATTGTCCATTTTTGGAAATAAATTATTCCCCTTAATAATTAAGACTACTGTACGCTTGTGTATCATCCATTTAATATATATTTAACGGTGTGATCAAGTTTTCAGTATGTTCTATAAGAGGACTTTAGGATTTTCCCGCATATAGTAACGTAATAAGGCTAACTTCACAGTCAACCACGGCAACTATTATTTTATTTTTAAAATGATTCCAATTGTAAGTAGTTCGAGTGGCATTAAAATCTTTTCTAATATTTATGGCTTCTTCTAAATAAGAAGTAGTCCTTGAATTAGATTTAATTGAAGAATTCTCTTTTTCAAGAGGCTTTTGAGTATAAAGATTTAAACTTGAACAATTGGAAGACTTAGAAAAGTTATTAACAAATAACTTATGTTACCAAAACCGCCTATCAAGGCAGGCATGCGATTTTTATTCAATTAACTTTCGTTAACGAACGGACTATCTCTTTACCCTTAATTTCATTTTAATAAGGTATTTCACATATAGTCTCTGAGGATCCTTTTAAGGGAATAAAGCTTTAATCCCCTTTTGTTTCCTGCTGATTGTCTAATTTTTAGAATTGTTACTGTATTCTGCTTCTTTTCATTGAGGCAATACTAGTATCAAAAACTTTAAAGATATCTTAGCATATAGTGAAAAGAGAGTAATATATTACTATATTACCCGGCCATGTCTAATTCAAAATTAATTAGGATGCAATTACATCTTAGTATGTAAAAGATGATATTTATTCTTCAGTTGGAGGATTTCATAGACATTCATTTTATTGACCAGGAAGAAGATCATAACGAAGGCATGTGCCGTAATTATTACATTGTATAGTTGATGATCAGCCTGTAGGTATTGTATCCCTGGAGCAGCTAGCTCTAGCCGTATGGCCATTGAAAAAGCTGTTCCGATCATCCATTTATTGACCCAACAGGTCTAAAGGTGGACTTTGTCTTATTCTTACCAAAATCTCTGTTCTTATATTTAGTTTCATTAATCTTGAAATTAAGGAAGTATAACATCTTCGAGTTGATATTGCTAGCTCGATTTTTATTATTATTAGCTTTTATAGATTTAATAAGGTTAAACCCCTCTTCTTTTTTAAGTATTGACATAATAGCATATGTGCTTTTTTCCAAGTTTTTCTAAAAGGAATTACATCGATCTAGAAAAACCAACCTACAAAATCAAGATATTCTGCAAATGGTCTGTCTTTCTCCTGTAAAGATATAGAAATTGTAGGGGTACTGAATAGTTTTTAATTAAAGCACCATCAGATTCTATTAAACCTGCTAAATACGGACCTAATTGACCAGAGGTGTTAGGTGTAGTATAATTGACTTCTCTTAAAGTTTTCTTACACTAGTTGTAAATGTTTCTAATATATAAGTTGAGATAGTAAATTTGGTTAAGAACTCTTGCGTAAAGTCTCTGAGAATCCTTAATAAAAAGTTTTCTGCAGATAAGTTCCTAATAGTTTCTCTCCAGATTTTTACTTTGAAAAGTCCCCCTAGGTCAAAGCAGCTCTGACTACGGAGACCGGGGTTCCTTGGTACATAGGGCAACATACCGTCGTAACAAGCAAGTTTAGAAAAACAACCTTCGGGGCAAAGTTAATGAAGTACTGTAAGAGAATAGAACCCTCCCTGCATATAGCAAGATTTAAACCCGGCATGATTAATAACCTACCGGAAAATAAGGCGAAAATAAGGTAGAGAGTCCCAATATCTTTAGCATTGGTTGAGAAAAGCCAGCGAGCAAGCATTTTGCTTAATAACGCTTTTTACTTATCATAAATGTCCAATAAAACTGGTCTTCACCAGTATCTTAAGCGAAGGCTTCCATCACGTTTCATGATGCTTGCTTTAGCAGGAGCCTTACGGTTCTTTGTCCTTTTTTAGCTATTCTTTTCATTCCCCTATCTTCGACACTCTTACAACTCCTCTCCAATTTTATTACCACCTTGTGGCTCCCTAACTACTACCTTACCCCCCTACATAACTAACCCCTACTAACTACTAAATAAATTAATCCAGACAGTAATCAGGTACCTATGGGATCCTTGGGCAGCTTAAATTACTACCAACAGTCTATAGGTAATCCTATTCATAAGTATTTGGTAGGGTTATTTCTTTTTCCTTTTTCTCCTAAATAGATAAAGATAAAAACCAATCAGTTATTGGGTACCTCCATCAGTCCGAGGGTAACTAAGTGCCCAATATGTCGTTGGGTATTGCTTTCCTTCTTCTTGGAGGGGCAGCTAGTAGTAGGTATAGCTAAAGAAAAAGCCCTAGAAGAAAGGTTAAAATAAGGGTCTAGAGTGTAGACTAGTTATCTTTTGATAAATGTTTGTAGAGTAGTGTTGTAGAAATAGTGTAGATAGTAAGGGCAATTTGACAGGCTAGATGAAGTTAGGTATTTTAGGGTTGTAGATCTAGTGTTGAAGGTTTCTTGGGTTGTAGTATGTAAAGAGTAAATAGTTGTTAGAGTAGTAAGGCTAGTTTAGTTAGAGGAAAAGAGTTATTGGGAAAGAAAGAAAGGGGAAACTAGGTATTTATTGTAGGTTGGGTGTAGATCTTGTGTAGAGTCAAGTAGTTTTGTAAGATTTACTTATTAGGCTTTATTCCCTCTTCCCCCCAAGCCATAAATTACTACTCTTTACAACTCATACATTTGAACTTTAAAAGACTTATTTGATAAACCAAAAAAGTAGTAGAGATAGGGTTGGTAAAGCTAGGAGTTAGAAATCATGGTAAGGTTCAAAGGGAAAAGGGGTAATACTTCTGGTACTGGTGAACTGTTGCTGGTTACTGGTAGGGTTGGGGGTGATACTGTTAGGAATTTAGATAGATTGAAAAGTAAATGATGAAACAAGGAAAGAAGATAGGTTAAATAGATAAAGTAGAAAATAGATGGACAAAATAAGCTTACCAATATTACTCCTTCCCTCACCCCTTAAAGTCAATTTTCCTCCTTTCCCTAAAGGGTTAAGTCTAATCTAAGTAGAAAAGGATAAGTGATCAAAATTCATCTTTTATTAAACATTACTTTTATCTAACTTTCTTGTTATAGTCAAAGCTAGCTTTTCTATGGGAGGTTTCCTAGGTTCAAGGGAGTAGGTAGTCTACGATTTATCAAGGTGGTTTAAGGAAAGTAAGGTGGAATAGTTATAGCTAAGCAAAAAATCAATGGTACTACTTGATCAGTTCGAGACTTTGGTTATAGATTTAAAACTCTTCCTTCTGTATCTCCAATCCTAATAATCCTAGGTAGAAGAAACCTTATTTCTATTACTTTAATTCTGACTTAATATAGTCTAGTGGTAGGGCAGCAGTGGATTTACTTGTCTGCCTAGTTTTCCTTATTTTCCTATTTTATTATATTATAGATCAAAAGAGAGGTTAAGAGGCTCCCCTTTGTTGTCTTCCTTTCTTTCTTAGTATATTTAGTAAATGAAATTAGGAGGTCCCCCGGGTAACCCTTCCCTACTAGTACTAATAACTAACCCAGACAACCAATCTTCAAAATCACCAAAGAATTTCCGTTAGTTCCTAAATTAGCCTAAGTAAACAAGTTAAAGTAAGAAGGTAGGGTAGCTGAGGTAGACTAGGTAGGGATGTTGTCTTTCTCCTTAGTTATGTCTCCTATCATTCATCTTGCCAAATTCCCTAATTCCTAACTAACTAATCTAGTTCTCCATCACTAGAAGAAAGATCAGCTAAGTAGCTCAGCTAGGTGAATAGAGTAAGATTAAAAGTTAACTTAAGGAAGTGGGGTAATGGGAGGAATAAAGGAAGTAGGGTATTATGACTTATAACTAGACTAAATAACAAAGACCGATAAGGGCAAGAAAAAGGATGGATTGACATGTGCTAACTTGAGACGCTTACTTCTGAGGGTAGTTAGTAATAAAACAGTCTGAGAAATGAAAGTTGCCTAGCTCTTGAAGGAAGTATCCTTTTAGTCTCCAAGCGTGTTCCGGTAAGTGTAGACACCAAAAAACATTCCTCTCGCTTAACATAGAAAGGAAATTGTAAAGTTCTAAGTTAAAATTAGATGAAATAATTTGTTTCCTCCCTACTTTCTAATGACTCAGCTAAGTAAAATAATCTAAGGTAATAATAAAAAAGATAACCAAATAACTAAGTAAAGTGATAGGGATGGGAGTGTTTTGACTTTGATTTAACGTTAATAACTAAACTAGAACTTACCCTATTAGCTAAACTAGTAGACTAAGAATAATCTTAATCTAAGACCCAATGAGAAAACTGCTCTAAATCCGATGTTCAAGTACGGGATGACCAGGACTCGAACCCGGAGGAGGACCTCTAGAGTTTCACCTCCTAGGTCCATTCTGAGTGACAATCAGATTGCTTTACCATTAAGCTACCACCCCATAAAGAATGCCTATCTATGACAAAAAGTATGCTTATTCTTCTCGTGGAATTGAAAGCTAGAGAGTAAATTATTAAAGGCAATCAATGACCAGAGAGTAAAACCACTTTTCATTTTCCTCTTTTTCTTAAAATTCCCCTATCTACCTAACATTTAGAAGTAAGTTACTGCCTCTCTGTTGTGATAATTCTCCTTATTTCTCTTCTTTCTTAAATCCAGAAGGTGACTTACCAAAGATGTAAGTTATGAAAAGCCTCTATAATATTATTTAGAAAACCACCTATAATTGGTATTCTTGAAGTTGCATCCTCAACAACATCTAAGGTTTCAGTTGTAATTGTTTGATTGATACCAAGAGGAAGAGGAATTAAGGAAGGAAAGGATTAGTAGAAAGGCGATTGTTATTCATTCTACTTTTGAATAGAAGTATTAGAGCTTCACCCTCTGCCAGAGTATGTCGGCCACTAAAGTAGATTTCAACACAAATTAGCAAATCTTCAAAATCCTTACCTTTCTTACTTAAAAAGGTTAAAGCCTTAAAACTAGGAATAAGAACATTATGAAGAAAAGCAATTTGATTAAATTCCAGAAGAGAATGAGTCTACTCTTTGTCTTGGTTTTCCTATTGTTAGATTACCTAAACCTCCAAAGAACTCAAGAATGGCCTTAAGCACATACTCTTGTCTGTAATTTAATTGAATAGTTAAGCGAGGAACCAGTTTATTAAAGCTAAAAGAACCATCTCCCTCTATTAATCCTAGCAGCCAAGGAAAAGTAACAACCACTTTATGATCAGTGGGAAGGGTGTGATTTATTCTAGCCTTGTTCATAGAAGCTTTGAGAGACACAATCAGGCACTCCTGAAGAGCGTCAAGAAGAGGAAGTAGTTGCCTCTTTACTCCGAGTAATGGATCGGTCAAATGCTCCTGCTGTTAATTGGGAGGACCCGCTAGCTCTTCCTCATTCTACCAATACTACTACTCCCCTCCGAGCTAGATCTACTCGTAAAAATACTGAAGAGAAACTAGCTGTAATTCATTCTCAAATAAATACTCTTTCTTCTGATATTAAAACAATGACCTCTGAGATTGTTCAGGCAATCAAAAGTAACCCTACTTCTACTCAACCTACTCTTTTATCAGGTGTTAACTGGACTCCTATTTTACATGGCATCACAAATGTAATAGTTTCAAGTCTAGGAGGATCTCCTGTTAGCTTCCCTTCTGCCCCTAAACCCGCACAAACAACTTCTGGTGAAGTCCAGAATGTATCTCCTGACCTTACGCCTATTATTGAGCGTATGAACACCCTTGAAACTAAATTGACTAGTCTTTCCTCTCAAATGGAAACTATGCTTTCTTTGTTCTGGCAAGACCTCATTAATAATAATCATAAAAGGACTTGTTACTTTCATAACTTTGGGGGATACGACGCAATCCTCTCTATGCCAGCTCTACTTAATTTACCTTTCCAATTTTTGCCTATCTCTTTTTTCTTCTTACACAAATTTAAAGAGGGTCTGTCAATTCCCATTAAAAGTTAAAAGGAAATTAGACTCAGGAGGTCAGGGGTCTCCAAATTATATGGGTAATTTAACTTAGGAGGTTAGAGGGGAAGGGCTAGCAGAAAAGGCAGGTTTATTAGTTAGAGTTCTAAATTGTGCTAAGCTTAAAACAAGTATAAGTTGCCATATTTTTTGTGAACCGATCAATTCATTCTAATAAATTAATGACTTTTGACTAAAAGTTCCCACTTGAATGGTCTAAACTTTACTTGTTGGGGATTCCCTTTTGTCTTGTCGATAGTGAATGAGGGAAACTTCCTTTTGCATGAAGAATATTACTCACTTCCTATCTCTTTTTTCTTCTTAGGGTAAGTTATGTTTGGGGTGGTGTAGTAATGGAAATAGCTTTTTTGTTTAATTGGTAGCTTTGGTGTAATAATGAAAGGAGCTATTTAGTTATGGGTTTTAGGGGTTTATTTATTTGTTGTTTGGGTGGGGTATTTATTTAGGGTTTAGTTTAGGGGAGGGGTAGGGAAGTATTATTTTAGTTTTAGTTTTAAAATCTTCTTTTGGAGTTTAGCCTAACTTACTCTTTGATGGACTTTGTTCTTGGTTGGCTGAAAGGAAGAAATCGAGGTGAGCTCCAGAGACTACAGGGACTTAAGAGGAGTGGAGGACCAAAAGGTTAAAGTAACCTTAAGTTCGGGCGACGAATAAGGCGCCGTAGGCGCTGGGAGCGAAGCGGAGTTTGGGTTCCGGAGGCGGAGTATACCCTTTGAAGGGATGCTAGCTTAAAAGGACAATTACCAAACAGCGCTAGTAAATCAGACGAAGAAGGTCAAACCCAGAGCGAATAGAAAGCGGCAGGGTTTGTGCCTGGTCTGGTTTGCTAGGTTAAGCGGTTCCTGGTAAGGAAGTTTTAATTGGACTTTTAAGGTAGTAGGGTCCCTAAGAGGGTTACGGAGCCAAAGGAACCCAGAAGAAATCTTCGATTTCTTCCAATTTTTTTTATGAAAAAAAAAAAATTATTAGCCCCGACCCAATTTCCCATTTCTATGAAATGGAAATAGGAAATTGGGTACGGGGCCAAATTGAGTCCAGACTTTCTGGACAAATTCCCCATCTAGATGGGGAATTTGGTCATTTAGAAAATGACCTAAATTTGGGCCAAATTCAGATAACCCTTTACCCTTATACAGGGTATTAGGGTTATGGAATTTGGCCTACACAACTCCTTCGGAGTTGGAAGAAATCGAAGATTTCTTCTGGGTTCCTTTGGCTCCGTAACCCTCTTAGGGACCCTACTACCTTAAAAGTCCAATTAAAACTTCCTTACCAG
>Ga0214472_10006676_pt1 | contig 12092 bp, 11 predicted proteins | sample RVTome_6_FD_207662 | JGI IMG/M metagenome (GOLD analysis project Ga0214472, IMG submission 207662) | Soil microbial communities from uranium-contaminated site in the Upper Colorado River Basin, Wyoming, United States - RVT140D175 | ecosystem: Environmental > Terrestrial > Soil > Contaminated >...
GCTCAGCGAAGAGGACGGCGAGGACCTCTTCCGCCGCTGCTCGGCCTTCGCCGAGTTCGGCTTCGCACGGGCCCACGCGGCGGCCTTCGCCAAGATCACCTACGACACCGCCTGGCTCAAGCAGCGCTACCCGGCCTACTACTACGCCGGCATCCTGAACAACCAGCCGATGGGCTTCTACTCACCGGCCGTGATCGTGGGCGACGCCAAGCGGCACGGCGTGAAGGTGCTGCCGGTCGACGTCAACGCCTCGCGCTGGGAGCACGAGGTCGAGCCGCTTCCCGACGGGGCTGCCGCGCTGCGGCTGGGGATGCGGCAGGTCAAGGGGATCGACGAGAAGGCGCGCGAGACGCTCGAGGGCGAGCGCGCCATCGGTCCGTACACGGGCGTGCGCGACTTCGTGGCGCGCACTCAGGCTGGCGAGCAGGTGGTCGAGCGGCTGATCGCCATCGGGGCGTTCGACTGGACCGATGCGCCCCGCCGCGAGCTCCTCTGGCAGCTGCGCAGCACCCTGGCCGACGCCAACCCCGCCCGCCCCGCGCTGGGCCTCACCGACGATGCGCAGCGCGAGCTCGGGGCGACCCTGCCGCCGATGACCTTCGCCGAGCGCGTGGCGGCCGACTACCGGGAGCTCGGCCTCTCGCCGACGGCCCACGCCGCGGAGCTCTTCCGGGAGCGGCTCACCCAGCGGGGAGTGCTGAGCATCGGCGAGGTCGGGAAGCGGCGGGATCGGTCACGGGTGCGTCTGGCGGGACTGGCGGTGAGCATCCAGCACCCGATGACGGCCAAGAACTTCGTCTTCATCGCGCTCGAGGACGAGACCGGCATGATCAACGTCACGGTGCGGCCGCAGGTCTACACCGCGCACCGCGCCATCCTCCACCGCAACCCGCTGCTGGTGATCGACGGCATCCTCCAGGTCGAGGGCGAGGTGCTCAACGTGGTGGCGAGGGCCATTCACCCGGTCGCCTCCGTGATCGCGGAGGAGCGCGAGACGCGCCTCGAGCTCGCCAAGCAGCAGCGCATGTTCCGGTAAGGTGATCGCGATGTTGAAGGGTCAACGCATCACCCTGCGACCGGTCCGGGCAGCGGACGTCGAAGCGATGTACGACGCCCACACGGACATCGCCAATCGCGGCTCGTTCTTCCCGCTGGGCATCATGTCCGAGTCCCGCTTCCGAGCCGAGTTCGCCGAGCACGGCTTCTGGCAGCGCGAGGAGGGATACCTGCTCATCATCGCGCCGGACCAGCGCATGGCCGGGCACATCGAGTTCTTCAAGCCGGTGAACTACTGGGACGCGTTCGAGCTGAGCTACCAGCTCTATGACGACACGTTCGCCGGCCGCGGCTACGTGACCGAGGCGGTGCAGCTGATGGTCGATTACCTCTTCGGGGTGAAGAAGCAACACCGCATCCAGCTGGTGATCGTTCCCGAGAACGCGGCCTCCCGTCGGATCGCCGAGAAGTGCGGCTTCCAGCTGGAGGGCACCGCGCGCGGTGCATTCTTCAACGATGGCCGCAACCAGGACTTGCTCGTCTACTCGCTGCTAAGGGACGATCCTCGGCCGTGGAGAGATTCGGACGCCTCGGGGTAGCCTCAGGCGGGCGTGTTGACGAGCGGACAACATCAAGCGCAGGCTGAGGCCATCAGCTTCGGAGGCAGACCGATGTCCGAGGGACACGACCCAGAGCAGGCGATCGGGACCGTCACCCACTACTTCGGCCACCTGTCAGTGGCCGCCGTCACCCTCACCGACACGTTGCGGGTGGGCGACCGGATCCACATTGCCGGCCACACCACGAACGTTGAACAGACCGTCGAGTCGATGGAGGTCGACCATCAGAAGGTGGAGACCGCCGCACCCGGTGACGACGTTGCGCTGGCCGTCAAGGACCACGTCCGGGACCACGACAAGGTCTACCGGGAAGCCTGACGACGCGCCGCCCGTGACCGCCGCGGACCTCCTCGCCGAGCTGCGTCGCTTCGCGTTCGCGCTCCCGGTGGCCTGGGAGGACCATCCCTGGGGTGAATCGGTCGCCAAGGTGGGGAAGAAGGTCTTCGTCTTCTTCGGCTCGACCGATGGCGAGACCCCATTCGGCTTCAGCGTGAAGCTCCCCCTCTCGAACGACGAGGCGCTCTCCCTTCCCTTCACCGTGCCGACCGGCTACGGGCTCGATCGCGGCAACTGGGTGACGGTCCGGCCGCCGGAGGACGTGCCGCTCGACCTGCTGCTGGGCTGGATTGAGGAGAGCTATCGGACCGTCGCGCCGAAGCCGCTGCTGGCGCTGCTCGACGCAAGATCGGGAGGCGGCTGAGCGCGGGGGGAACTCTCACGGCGACCTGTCCGTCCTGCCGGGCAACCGAACGAGAGGACCCGAACCATGCGTCGCCTCGCCGCCCCCCTTGCAGCCCTGGCACTCACCCTGGCGCTTGCCGCCCCCACACTGGCCTGCGGCGGATTGATCGGACCGAATGGCGCGGTCAACCTGCTGCGAACCACCACGTTGGCCGGCTACCACGATGGGGTCGAGCATTACGTCACCGCCTTCGAGTTCGCCGGTGGCGGCGGCGCCTTCGGCAGCATCATCCCGTTGCCGGGGATCCCCAGCAGCGTGGTTCGTGGCGGTGACTGGACCCTCCAGCGCCTGGTGCGCGAGACCGATCCCCAGCCGCTCTTCTTCGAGGCCGCTGGAGCGGACGCCGCGCGAGCCGTGGTCCTCCAGCAGGTCCGCATCGACGCGCTCGACATCACGATCCTGCAGGGCGGCGGCGCCGAGATCGGCCTGTGGGCCAAGGAGCACGGCTTCTCGCTCCCGCCGGACGCGCCCGAGGTCCTCGACTTCTATGCCGATCGCTCGCCGATCTTCATGGCGGCCTCCTTCGACGCCGATGCCGCCGCCGAGCGCGGGCAGGCGGTCGGTGACGGGACACCGGTCCACCTCACAATCCCCACCGACAACCCCTGGGTCCCCTTGCGCATCCTGGCCCTCGGCAAGAGCGCCGGAGAGTCCGTCCAGGCCGATGTCTACCTGCTGACCGATGACCACCCCGCGCTGCTCCCCGCTCCCGGCAGCAAGCTGGCGGAGGGCGGCCTGCGGCTGGCGCACAGTGACTCGGCCAGCGCCGAGCTGCTCGCCGACCTGCGGTCCGACAAGGGGATGGAGTGGATTCCCGAGTCCGCGTGGCTGACCAAGGTGGAGATCGATGCCGCGGCCGGCAACCTGCGCTTCGACCTGGCGATCGACGCCAGCGGGGCCGGCAAGCCGTCGATGCGCGACGCCGGCTTCGCCCCCTTTGGTCCGTTGCCGGCGCCGCCGTCGTGGACGCCGCTGTGGGTAATGCTGCTGGCGGTGTCGTTCGCGGTCCCGCTGGGAGGCGCCTGGCTGCTGGCCTCGGCCTCGCGCAACGGTGGCGGAGGCCGGCCGCTCGCCGGCTGACGCCGATGCGCCACCTCCGGATGCGGTCGGCGGCCCTGGCCCTGCTGCTCCTGGCAGGACTGGCCGCCGGCTGCACCTCGTCGGCCTCGCCGCGGCGGATCGAGGTCCGGATCCACTACTCGCAGTTCGACCCGAGCGAGCTCACGGTGCCGCGCGGGGTCGCAGTTACCTTCGTCCTCATCAACGAGGACCCGATCGACCACGAGTGGCTGATCGGTGACTCGGCCTTCCACGACCGACATCGGCAAGGGACCGAGGTGCAGCACGGGGCGCGACCCGACGAGGTGTCGGTCGCGGCGCTCTCGACCGAAGAAACGACGCTGACCTTCGCCGAGCCTGGGACGATCGTCTACATCTGCCACTTCCCGGGCCACGAGGCCTACGGCATGGTCGGGACGCTGACTGTCACCTAGGCCGGGGTCGCCGGCACGCCAAGCAGCGTGGGCAGCAGGTTGCCGAAGAAGAATCCAGCCACCCCGGCAAAGGCGCCGAGGGCCAGGATCTCGAGGCCTGAGCGCAACCAGGCCTGCCGGGTCCATCGGCTCTTCACCACCCCGATCCCGAACAGCACCCCCGCGCTGGCGATCACGGCACCCCAGATTGCGGCCTCGATAGGCAGGAACAGGTAGGCGAGGATCGGGACGGCCGAGCCAACGCCAAAGCTGGCGCCCATCACCAGCGCCCCCTGGAAGGGGCTCCCCTCGGTGTGCTCACCGGTGAGCCCGAGCTCCTTCTCGACCATGGTCTTGAGGAGCACGTCGGGGTGCGCGGCGATGGTGCCCGCCATGGCCGACGCTTCGCTGCGTGGCAGGCCGTCCTCCTCGAGCATGTACGCCATCTCCGCCTCGGCCTCGCCCGGGCGCTCCGCCACCTCATCGCGCTCACCGGCGATCTGTGCCACGAAGATCTCGCGCTGGCTCTTGCTGCTCATGTACTCGCCGGCGGCCATGCTGAAGACGCCCGCCAGGCCGGTGGCGATGCCGGCGATCAGGATGGTGACGCGGTCTCCCGTCGCGCCGGCGAATGCGCTCACCACTCCAAGCGTGCTGACCAGCCCGTCCTGCGCCCCGAAGATCGCCTCGCGGATCTCGCCCAGCAGGCTCGCCTTGCGCCGTTCGTCCGCGAGGTGGTCGCGGAGCCACGCCCGGTCGTAGTCGGCCGCAGGGGTGCCGGGTGGTGGAGCCTCCATTCATGGATCGTACCGGAGGCCGGGAACGAGCGGGTCGCCTGCGGCGTCCCGGTGTTAGAACGCGCACGATGAAACCCCAAGAGGACGGACCGATGCCCACCGCAGATCGCCGCTCCACGCGTCCCTTGTCCGCGAGATCGCTCGCGATCCTCACCCTGTTGATCCTCGCATTCGCGGTTGCCGCGTGCGGCGCCGCATCGGGTCCGGGGATCTTCGGGAATGTCGGTGACAACCTGCAGGGCGACGGTGGGGCGCCAGCGCCGGTCGGGGGCGCCGACGGCGACGACCGCGGTAACGGCGAGGAGCCGGCCGCCCTCGCCGATCAGCGGATCATCAAGACCGGCGAGATCAGCCTCGAAGTGCCCAATGTGACGACCGCCGTGGCCCGCGTGCGAGCCATGGCGCTCGACATCGGCGGCTACGTCGGCGGCTCGCAGTCCGGGACACGGGACGAGCCCGCGACGCTCACGCTGCGGATCCCCGCCGATACCTTCGAGGAGGCGCTTTCCCGCCTCCACGACCTCGACGGCGACGTCGTCGTCGAGGGTACGAGGGAACACGACGTGACCTCAACCGTCGTCGACCTGGAGGCGCGGATCGCCAACCTCCAGGCCTCCGAGACCCAGTACCGCATCCTGCTGGGCCAAGCCGTGAAGATCGAGGACATCCTCGCTGTCCAGACCCGCCTCGACGACGTCCGTGGCCAGATCGAACAGCTGCAGGCCCAGCACAAGGAGCTGACCGGCCTCGCGGATCTTTCGACCCTCACGGTAACGCTGATCCCGACAGCGCTGCAGCAGGCTGCCGGTCGCTGGGACCCCGGCAAGACGGTCTCGGATGCCTTCGCGTCGCTGGTCGACGTCGGACAGGCGGTTGGCGACGGCGTGATCTGGTTCGCGATCGTGTGGCTGCCGGTGCTGATCGGCCTCGGAATCGTTGTGCTGCTGGTCTGGCGCTTCGTGCCCGGTCTGCGCAGCCGAGTTCGTCGAGAGCCGAAGGTCTGAGGACCGGGCAGAGGCTGCTAGCGGCCGCCTCTGCTCGAACCGACCGCGCGCCAGGCGAGGGGAAGGAGGGCGGCCGCCACCGCGATCTTGATCAGGTCCCAGGGGACGAAGTCGAGCGCGCCGACCTGGACGGCGGTGGGGAGGTCCAGGCCGGTGATGGCCATCAGCACCGGAACGCCGATCGCGTAGATGACCAGGTTGCCGATCACCATGAGCGTGATCGTCAAGGCGGGGGACCGATCCCAACCTCGCTCGGCCAGCCATCCCACGAGTGCGCCGGCCACGACGAAGCCGCCAAGGTAGCCGAGGGTGGCACTCAGCTGCCCATCGGCGGCAAGCCCTGAGGACCCGTTCGCGAAGACCCCCAGCCCGGCAGCGCCCAACGCTACGTAGAGCAGCATCGAGGCAAGCCCGAGCCGCGAGCCGAGGACCGTGCCGACCAGCAGCACGGATGCCGTCTGGAACGTGTAGGGCACCAGCGGGTTCCACGGTGCGAACCACACGATCTGGGCCGAGATGGCGGTCAGCGCTGCGCCGCCGGCAACGAGGATCGCCGCGCGCACCCATCGGGCGGCCTGCCCATCGCCCAACGCGGGGATGGCAACATCCGACAGGGTTGCGGCGCGGCTGGTCATGCACATGACTCCTCGTGCGGTGGGGCTGCCTCAGGCTGGCGATGGTACCGCGCTCATCAAGCGCGGCGGGCCGTTACCGTGCGGTAGACTGCCGACGGTCCTTTAAGACCGGCACTGCGATGCCGGAAAGGAGCGATCGATGCACAGCAGCCCGTCACGCGAGCGCACGACGCCACCCGCCGAAGAGCGGACGGCGTCGTTTTTCACGGATTCCGGCATCCTCGCCCTGGAGGGCGGAATGCTCCTCCGGGGCCGATTGCGCGGCGCGGCGAGGCCGGCAGAGGGCGACCTCATCTTCTCGACCGCGGCCACCGGCTGGGGCGAGATCCTCACCGATCCCTCGTACACAGGCCAGATCGTGGTCCTGACCCACCCGATGGTCGGCAGCTACCGGATCGACCCGACTGAGCTCGAATCGGAACGTGTGCATCCGCGCGCCGTCGTGGTCAGCCGCCTGGTGATACCCCCCGCCGGCCCGGGACGCTCATTCGAAGAGCTGCTGGTCGAGGCCGGCATCCCGGCAATTGAAGGGATCGATACCCGCGCGCTGACGCTCGCACTTCGACGCGGTGCGGCTCGCAGGGCGGTCATCCGCCCCGCCGGGGACGCGGCTGGAGCAACCGACGAGGCCAGGCAGATCATCGGTTGGGAGGCGGTCGACCACGTCGCGGCGGTATCAACCCGCGCGCCGTACACCCTCGCGCCGGCGGGTGCCCGGCGCGGGCGCGCCACCCTGGTCGACTTCGGGGTGAAGCGATCGCTCCTGCGTGCGCTGACCGAGCGCGGTCTCGAGGTCCTGGTCCTCCCCCACGACGTCAGCGCATCCGAGGTGGCGGCCACGAGCCCGAACCTGGTGGTCCTCTCGCCCGGCCCCGGGGACCCGTCGCGGATGGCGGCGCAGATCGGGATGACCCTGGAGCTCGCCAGGCAGGCGGTCGCCGCCGGCCCGCCGATCCTGGGCATCTGCCTCGGGCACCAGCTGCTGGCTCTTGCAGCGGGAGCGGAGACGCGGCGCCTGGCGGTGGGGCACCACGGCGGCAACCACGCGGTCCTGGAACTGGAGGCGGGACGCGTCGACATCGGCGCGCACAACCACGAGGTCGAGGTCGTGGACGGACCGGCGATGGCGGCCGCGGGGTACCGGGTCAGCCACCGAGACCTGAACGACGGGACGGTCGAGGGCCTGGTACACACCTCGGGACGGATCGCATCGGTGCAGTTCCATCCGGAGGGGGCTCCCGGGCCGATCGACGCGGCACGTGTCTTCGACCTCGCCGTCGAGGCAGCGACCGCGTGACCCTGCGCAAGGTCCTGGTCATCGGCTCCGGACCGATCGTCATCGGCCAGGCGGCCGAGTTCGATTACGCCGGGGTGCAGGCCTGCCTGGCGCTGCGTGGCGAGGGGGTGGAGACGGTCCTGGTCAACTCGAACCCCGCCACCGTCATGACCGATCCCGACGTGGGCGGCACGGTGGTGATCGGGCCGCTCACGGTCGCCCACCTGACCAGCGTGATCGAGGAGCACCGGCCGGATGCCCTCCTCCCGACCCTCGGTGGGCAGACCGGCCTGAACCTGGCGGTGGCGCTCGACGACGCCGGCGTGCTCGAGCGATTCGGGGTTCGGGTACTGGGCACGCCGCTGGCTGCGGTTCGGGCGGCCGAGGATCGCGGCGGCTTCCGCGACCTGGTGACGCGCATCGGGGAGCCGGTGCCGGAGAGCGCGGTGGTCGAGACGATCGCGGACGGCCTGCGCTTCGTCGAGGAGCTTGGCGCCCCCGTCGTGATCAGACCGGCGTTCACGCTCGGCGGGGGCGGCGGAGGCTTCGCCGCCACGGCCGACGAGGCGCGCGAGCGCCTGACGACGGGACTCGCAGCGAGCCCCATCGGCCAGGTGCTGGTCGAGCGCAGCCTGCTGGGCTGGTACGAGATCGAGTTCGAGGTCCTGCGCGACGCCTCCGACACGGCGATCGCCATCTGCGGCATGGAGAACCTCGACCCGATGGGGGTGCACACCGGCGACTCGATCGTGGTGGCTCCGATCCAGACCCTGCCCGATCCGCTCGTCCAGCGCCTTCGGCGCTGCGCCCTCAAGATCGTGCGCGAGCTGCGCCTGGAGGGGGGCTGCAACGTGCAGCTGGCGGTGCGCCCGGATGGCGGCGACTACCGGGTGATCGAGGTGAACCCACGTGTCAGCCGTTCCTCGGCGCTGGCGTCGAAGGCGACCGGCTATCCGATCGCGCGGGTCGCTGCCCTTATCGCCCTCGGCAAGCGCCTGCACGAGCTGCCGAACCCGGCCACCGGCTCGGGGAGCGCGGCCTTCGAGCCGGCGGTCGACTACGTCGTGGTCAAGCTGCCGCGCTGGCCGTTCGACAAGTTCCCGACCGCGGATCGCTCGCTGGGGATCCAGATGAAGGCGACGGGCGAGGCGATGGCGATCGACCGCGAGTTCGGCTCAGCCCTCCTCAAGGCGATCCGCTCGCTCGAGCCGCGGGGGCACGGCTGGCTGTGGGAGGACCCCGAGTGGGGCCTCTCGCATCGGCCTCCCGATGACCTCACTGGATTCCTGGCCGCAACCGACACCCGCCTGTGGCGGATGGTTGGCCTCCTGCGCCATGGCTGGACCGATGCCGCCGGGCTGAGTGCGGCAACCGGGATCGCGCCCTGGTTCAGCGAACGACTGGCGGAGCTGGTCGAAGCGGAGTCGCGGCTGGTGGGGATGCCGCTCGACGAGGCGAAGCAGCTCGGCTTCGGCGATGCCGACATCGCGGCGCTGTCGGGCGTGCCGGCGGTTGCGGTGCGGCGCGCCAGGGTGCGGGCGGGGATCCGGCCGGCCTACCGGCGGGTGGACACCTGCGCCGGCGAGTTCCCCGCCGAGACGCCGTACTTCTACTCCTCGCACACCGTGGCCGAGGTCGCCCCGCCGGTCGAGCGCCGCAGCGTGATCGTGGTCGGATCAGGCCCGATCCGGATCGGGCAGGGGATCGAGTTCGACTACTGCTCGGTCCGCGCCGCGTGGGCGATCCGCGAGATGGGGCTCGACGCGGTGGTCATCAACAACAACCCGGAGACCGTCTCGACCGACTACGACGCCTGCTCGCGCCTCTATTTCGAGCCGCTCGACGCCGAGAGCGTGCTCGACGTGATCGACCACGAGCGGGCGCTCACCGGGGAGCCGCCGCACGTGGTTCTCACCTTCGGCGGGCAGACGGCGATCGACCTGGCCAAGGAGCTGGCCTATGCCGATGTGCCGGTCGCCGGGCTCACCGCCCAGGCGATCGAGCTGACCGAGGACCGCGAGCGCTTCGCCGCCCTCCTCGACGAGCTCGGCATCGAAGGGCCTCATGGGCGGCTGGCGGTTGACGTCGACGAGCTGCGCGCCATCATCGGCGAGATTGGCATGCCGGTCATCGTCCGGCCGTCGTGGGTGATCGGCGGGCGGGGGATCGCCGTGCTGCGGGACGAGGCCGAGGTCACGGGCCTGCTCGCCACCGAGATCGGGTGGCCGCTGCGGGTCGACCCGATGGTCGAGGGGATCGAGCTCGACGTCGACGTCATCAGCGATGGGCGGGACTGGTGCGTGCCCGGGATCCTCGAGCAGCTCGATCCACCCGGCGTGCACTCGGGCGACTCGGTTGCGGTCCTCCCCCCGCAGCGCATCTCGCGCCGGGTGCAGGAGGCCGCGGCGGAGACCGCGGGCCGGATCGCGCTACGCCTCGGCGTGCGCGGGATCCTCAACGTGCAGCTGATCGTCGCCGGCGACCAGGTGGTCGTGATCGAGGCGAACCCGCGCGCCAGCCGGACCGTTCCGATCGTGGCCAAGGCGACCGGACGCGACGTGGTCGCGGCGGCGATGCGCTGCGCGCTCGGCGCTACCCTGGCCGAGGTCGGCTGGTCGCCGGGGCTGGCAGCCGATGCGCCGTTGGTCGCGGTCAAGACACCGATCGGCTCGCTCTGGCGCCTGCCGGGAGTGGACGCCGTCCTTGGGCCCGAGATGCGATCCACCGGCGAGGTGCTGGGCCTGGCCTCCGATTACGCGGGAGCTCTGGCGGCGGCCGAGTCCGCCGCGGCGGCCCACTCGGGGCGCTAGGGGCGGGCTAGCGGCGTCGGCGGGATGCGGCCGCCTGGCGCGTCGCTGGATCGGCCAGTCGGCGGCGCAGGTAGCCACCGTAGAAGCCGGCCAGCGCGCCGATCCCGACCTGCACCAGCCCATTCGTGAGCAGCACCAGCGCCACCTGCGACGCGGTGACCGGTGGAGTCGCAGCGGGCGCGCTCGCCACGCTGTAGATGAAGTACGGCGTGTAGATCAGGTAGCCGATGGTGGCGGCTGCCAGCCCGAAGAGCCACGGCCGCTGCCACCCGATCCAGCCTGCCGCCACGAGCGCTCCGAACGAGACGAATGAGGCGATGCTGCCGATGGCGGTGCCGGCGTACTGGTCGACCATGATGTAGGTCGCCGTCCAGAGGAGGCCCATCCCGACACTCGCGAACAGGTTGCGCGGGATCAGCCACAGGTTCGCGACGACCGGGCGGAACCGGCCCGTGTAGTTGAAGCCGATGAACGGATCCGGCTTGCCGGCCAGCGGGGCAGCCGGCGGGAAGAGCCGTTGCAGCAACGGAGGCGCTGGCCGGCGGTCCGGCTCCGCGTCGCCCTCTTCCTCCTCCGCCTCGACGACGCGCCCCTGCGCCTGCAGGCGCGCGCGCCGACGGGCCTCGGCCCGGCGCTCCGCGTCCTGTTGGGCCGCGCTCTTCTTCGACATGGGCGGCGATTGTACGCGGGTTCGGTAAGCACGGCCTAAGCCCTCGGTAAGGACCGCCAGCGCAGGCTGCGACGACCTGCATGCCTCCCCCTATCGAGGTGTGCCGTGCCCGTCGTCCGCGCTTCCGTCTCAACCAGGCACCGGCTGTTGGCCGCGCTGCTCTCGATCCTCGTGCTCGGGCTTGCGACCAGCCACGCTGTCGCACTGCCGCTCGCCGACGAGGCCGGGGGCAGCGAGGCCGAGCTCGCCAGCGTGGCCGGCCACCTCGTCATCAGCGAGGTGATGACCGGTGGGGCGAGCGCGTCGGACGAGTTCATCGAGCTCTACAACCCGTCCAGCGCGGGACTGTCGCCGGAGGGGCTCGAGGTCGTGTATGTCACCGCCAGCGGTGCAACGGTCACCCGCAAGGCATCATGGGCGACCGGGGCGCTGGGTGTCCCGCCCGGAGCTCACGTCCTGATCGCGAATGAGGCCGGCATCTTTGGCGCCCTCGCCGATGTCGCGTACGCCAACGGGTTGGCGGCAACCGGTGGCAGCGTTGCTCTGCGCGTGATCGGCGCGGCAACCGCGATCGACGCCGTCGGCTGGGGAACCGCCGCCAGTGTGTGGCTGGAGGGGCAGCCGGCGCCGGCACCCGCGGCGGGGAGCAGCCTCGAACGGCTGCCCGGCGGGTCGGTCGGATCGGGCCAGGACACCGATGACAACCTCATCGATTTCCTTGTCCAGGCCGTGCCGGATCCGCAGAACAGCTTCTCGCCGCCGATCCCCCGCGCGAGCGAAAGCGCCGCCCCGACCGAGTCACCGATCGTGACGGAGACGCCGCATCCGACGGCGAGCCCGACCCTCGAGCCTTCCGTCGAGCCGACCACCAGTGAGACGCCGGTGGCGAGTGCATCTCCCACGCCGCAGCCGACACCGACGCCTTCCGCGACCTCGCCAACGCTCTCGATCGGCGAGGCGCGCGCCCAGTCCGACGGTGCCACGGTCACGATCGAGGGCGTGGCGCTGACCGCCGGCGACTTCACCGATGCCGGCGGCTACCTGGTCGACGCGACTGCTGGCATCGCCGT
>Ga0214472_10006677_pt1 | contig 12092 bp, 8 predicted proteins | sample RVTome_6_FD_207662 | JGI IMG/M metagenome (GOLD analysis project Ga0214472, IMG submission 207662) | Soil microbial communities from uranium-contaminated site in the Upper Colorado River Basin, Wyoming, United States - RVT140D175 | ecosystem: Environmental > Terrestrial > Soil > Contaminated >...
CACGCCTCCCGCCGCCGGCGGCACCGCCTTCCTCCATGCCCCGCGGCGGATTCGCACCCTGGTGGCGGGTCGGGCGCTGCGGGTGCTGACGGGACCCCGGCTCCCCGGGCGACGCCTGATCTACTCGGTGACAGCCCGCCCCGCGCTGATGGTGGCCGATTCGGTCCTCGGCGGACGCCTGCTCGAGGACATCGCTGAGTTCCTGCTCGACCTGAGCGCGATCTACCCCGGGATCTCCCGCCGCTCCCGCAGGGTGGAGGCGATGCTGCAGCACGCCGGTGTGGTGGTCGTCACCACACCGGACCCGGGACCCCTCGCCGAGGCCAGGCGCGTGACGACCGAAAGGCTCGTTCCTCGCGGGGTGCCTCCGGAGATCGTGTTCAACCGCATGCTTCCGGCGGCCTGGGCCGGAACCTTCCCGACCCCGGCGGCGGATCCCATCGCCCAGAACCTGGCCCGCTGGGGGTTGGAGGCATCGCACCACCAGGCCGTGCTGAACGCGTTCGCCGCCCACACCGGGCTGAACCCGCGCTCGGTCCCGTGGCTCGCCGCGGCCCCGGACAGCCCGGCAGCGCTGGCCGACCTGATCGCGGCGGCCGGAATCGACCCGGTCAGCTGAGGACGGCGTCGGCGCCGAGCAGGGCGCGCAGGTCGGCATACAGCGCGGCCCGCGGCTCGACGGTGTATTGCGCCCCGAGGCGGACCACCTTCGTGCCCTCGGCGCTCTCGAGGTGGGCGAAGACCGGGATCCGCCCGGGATGATCGGAAAGGACCAAGCGCAGCCGGTCCACCATGTCGGCCGAGAGCACGGCCGCCCGCATCCGCAGTCGCACCGCCTGCTCCGCGGTCAGGTCGGGCTCCGACAGATCGAGGGCGATCAGCTTGAGGTCGTCGCCGCGCTGATCGACCCGGGCCTTGACCACGAGGATGGCATCGTCGCGAATCAGGCCGCCCTTCTCGGCCACAACCCGCGGAAAGCACACCACCTCCACCCCCGCCTCAAGATCCTCGAGAACGAAATACAGCATCAGCTCGCCGCTCTTGGTGTAGCGGCGGTTCACTCCCGCCACGATCCCGCCGACCGTGACGGTTGATCCGTCGGTGGATTCGTCGAGCGAACTGATCGAGTTCTTCGCCAGGGCCCGCAACTGGCTGGCCACACCGAAGAGCGGATGATCGGAGACGTAGAGACCGAGCATCTCCTTCTCAAAGGCGAGCTTGACCTTCCGGTCCCATTCGGTGGTGGGGATGTCGACGGCTCCGCTGCGAGCCGCGGGCTCTTCCACGCCAAACAGCGAGAACTGGCCCATGTCCTCATTGCGGCGGCGGGCCACCACTGCCTCGATCAGCTGTTCGTAGACGGTGATCAGCCCCTTGCGGGTGGCCCCGGTGGTGTCGAAGGCTCCGGCCTTGATCAGCGACTCGATGGTCCGCTTGTTCAACACGCTGAGGTCGACCCGTTCGATGAAGTCCTGGAACGACGAGTACGGACCGTTCTTGCGCCGCTCCTCGGTGATCAATTCGACCACGCCCTCGCCGACATTGCGGATGGCCGACAGGCCGAACGGGACTGATCCGTGGCGGGCTGTGAAGTCGGTCTCCGAGACGTTGACGTCGGGGACCAGCACCTGCACCCCCATCGAGCGGCACTCGCTGAGGTATACCGCGGTGCGGTCCTTGTCTCGCTTCGACGACGTCAGCAACGCCGCCATGTACTCGGCCGGGTAATGCACCTTGAGCCAGGCGGTCTGATAGGCCACCAAGGCGTACCCGGCGGCGTGGGGCTTGTTGAACCCGTATCCGGCGAAGTGCGAGATCAGGGCGAACAGCGAGCGGGCCAGCTCCCGGGGGTGCCCCTCGCCGACGCAACCCTCGACGAAGATCTCCTCCTGGAGGGCCATCACCGCGGGGATCTTCTTCCCCATCGCCTTGCGCAGAGTGTCGGCGGCGGCCATCGAAAAACCGGCCATGACCCGGGCCGATTCCATCACCTGCTCCTGGTACACGATGATGCCGTAGGTCTCGGCGAGGACGGTGGAGAGCGCGGGGTGGGGGAACTCGATCGGCGCTCGCCCGTTCTTGCGGTCGGCGTAGTCGTTGTGGGTGCCGGCCCCGAGCGGACCGGGGCGGTAGAGCGAGATCAAGGCCATCAGGTCCTGGAATCGGTCGGGGCGGAGGCTGCGCATCAGCGACCGCATGCCCGAGCCCTCCAACTGGAACACTCCCATCCCGTCGCCGCGCGCCAGCATCTCGTAGACGGCCGGGTCGTCGAGGGCCACGCCATCGATGTCGGGGCGGGTCCCGGTGCTCTCCTCCACCAGCTCGAGACTGCGCTCGATGGTGGTGAGGTTGCGCAATCCGAGAAAGTCCATCTTGAGCAGTCCGAGCTGCTCGATGGCGTGCATCTCGAACTGGGTGACCACCTCGGCGTCCTCGCCTTTGCGCTGGATCGGGACGATCGAAGTGAGCGGTTCCGGCGAGATCACCACCGCAGCGGCGTGGATCGAGTCCTGGCGCCGCAACCCCTCCAACCCGCGCGCGGTGTCGATCACCCGGCGCGCATCGGGATCGGAGGAGTACATCTCCCGCAACCCCGAGGCGTTGGTGTAGTAGTCCCGTATGTAGTCGTCCGCTCCGGAGGGCGGCGGATTGAGGCACTGGTCGAGCGTGGCGTCGCGGCCCAGGATCGCCGGAGGCATCGCCTTGGCGATGCGGTCGCCGAGGGCGTAGGTGAACCCGAGCACCCGGGCCGAATCTCGCAGCGCCTGGCGTCCCTTGATCGTCGAGAAGGTGACGACCTGGGCGACCCGGTCGGAGCCGTACTTCTCAGCGGCATAGCGGATCATCTCGCCCCGGTAGCGCTCGTCGAAGTCCATGTCGATGTCGGGCATCTCGCGCCGCCCCGGGTTGAGAAAGCGCTCGAAGATCAGCCCGAATGCAATCGGGTCGATCTCGGTGATACGGAGGCTGTAGGCGACCAACGATCCGCCGGCGGATCCCCGGGCGGGGCCGGTGCGAATCCGGTTCTCCCGGGCGTGGCGGATCAGGTCCCACACGATCAGGAAGTAGGCGGGGAACCCCATCGTCTCGATGACCCCCAGCTCGTAGTCGAGCCGTTCGATCACCGTTGCCGGCAGGGGTTCGCCGTAGCGCGCCTTGGCGCCGGAAAGCGCCAGTCCCCGCAGGTACGACGCTTCTGTCTCCCCGCCCGGAACGGGGAAGTGCGGCAGGAGGATCTTGCCGAACTCCATCTTCACCGCGGCGCGCTCGGCCACCATCAGCGTGTTGTCGCAGGCGCCGGGGAACTCGTCTTCGGGAAAGAGCGCCCGCATCTGGCGGGCCGTCTTGACGTGATACCCCTGGCCCTGGAACTTGAACCGGCCCGGATCCGACATCTCGGCCCCGGTCTGGATGCAGAGCAGGGCATCGTGGGCCTCGGCCTCCGACTCCCGGGTGTAGTGGCAGTCGTTGGTGGCGAGGAGCGGGGCGCCGATGTCGCGCGAGATCTGCAGCAGGTCGGGCAGGACCCGGCGCTGCGCCTCGACGCCGTGGTCCATGATCTCCACGAAGAACGAGTCCTTCCCAAAGATGTCCTGATACATCGCCGCCGCCTCACGGGCGGCGGCGTAGTCGCGGGCCACCCCCACATTCCCCTCCTCGCCGGAGGCATCGGGGGCGAGCAGTTGCGGCACGTGGCCGCCGAGGCATCCCGTCGTCGCCACCAGTCCGGCGGCGTAGCGGGCCAGCAGCTCATGGTCCATCCGCGGCTTGTAATAGAAGCCATCGAGGAAGGCGGCGCTCGCCAGTTTGATCAGATTGCCGTAGCCCTCCTGGGTCACCGCCATCAAGGTGATGTGGTAGCGCACCTCCTCGCGGCGCGGGGGCCGGTCGAAGCGCGATCCCGGGGTGAGATAGCCCTCCATGCCGATGATCGGCTTGAGGCCGGCGGCGGTGGCCTGCTGGTAGAAGTCGACTGCCCCATAGAGGACGCCGTGGTCGCTGAGTCCCACCGCGGGCTGACCGTCGGCCGCGGCGGCCGCCACCACATCCGGGATGCGGGCCGCCCCATCGAGCATGGAGTACTCCGTGTGGAGATGCAGATGAACGAAGCTGCGATCCGACACGGGCTCCTCGGAGGGGAATTACAGGGGTGTGACCCCCGACGATACCAGGCACCCCGTGGCCCCGCCCCCACGCGGACGGGCGGTTCGAGGCCGCTCGTAAACTCGCGTCGAGCAACGGAGAGTGCACATGGAACTCGGATATCCCGGCCAGCTATTCATCCTCGCCTTCGACCATCGGGGCAGCTTCAAGAAGAAGATGTTCGGCATCGTCGACGAGACCCCGGACGACACCAAGAAGCTCAAGGAGGCCAAACGGCTGGTCTGGGAGGGTTTCGCACACGCCCATGCCGCCGGCCTTCCCGACGGCGCAGGAATCCTGGTCGACGAGGAGATGGGAACCGAGGTGGCCCGCAAGGCGGCGGCCCGCGGCGTCCCGTTTGCGATGTCCGTGGAGAAGTCGGGCCAGGACGTGTTCGACTTCGAATACGGCGACGACTTTGGCCGCCACATCGAATCGTTCAGCCCTACCTTTTCCAAGGTGTTGGTGCGCTGGAATCCGGACGATGCGGCCGAGACGAAGGGCCTCCAGGGTGAGCGGCTCGCCAAGCTCGGCACGTGGCTGCACTCCGGCGGCCGCCGCTACCTCTTCGAGCTCCTGGTTCCGGCGTCGAAGCATCAACTCGAATCGGTGAACGGTGATGTCCACGCCTACGACACCCGGGTCCGGCCCTCCTTGATGATGCAGACGATCACCGAGCTGCGCGCCGCCGGCATCGATCCCGACGTCTGGAAGATCGAAGGCATCGACTCCACCGAGGACTGCCGTCAGATCGCCAACCTGGCCCGGGCCGGCGGTCGCGACGGGGTCAAATGCGTGGTGCTGGGACGGGGTGCCGACGACACCAGGGTGGATCACTGGCTGCGCACCGGAGCCCCGGTGCCCGGCTACGCCGGCTTTGCGATCGGCCGGTCGATTTGGTGGGAAGCGGTCGAGCACTGGCGTGACGGCAAGGCCACTTTCGAAGCCGCCACCGTCACCGTGGCCGCCAACTACAAGCGCTTCATCGACGTCTACCTCGCCGCCGCCCGCTGACGGGTGCCGGGTGCCGGGTATCGGGTGCCGGGTGCCGGGTATCGGGTGCCGGGTGCCGGGTGCCGGGTATCGGGTGCCGGGTGCCGGGTATCGGGCAACTACCGCAGGTTTACGCTTTCCACATGACCCGTCGACTCGCCGTCCTCACCCTGGTGCTGGCCGCTTGCGGATCGACTGCGGGGGGCACCACGACCCTCCCCGCCCCGATCACAACTCCCACGACCACCACCACCTTGGCCGCGACGACCACGACACTCGCTCCGACCACCACGACCACCACGACCACCACGACCACGACTCTCCCCCCACCACCGCTGACCGAGATCGCGTTGGCGGAGGAGTTCTTCGCCGGGGGGTTCGAACAGGCGGTCTTCGTCACAGCGCGACCCGGCGATGATCGGCTCTATGTCGCCGATCAGGTGGGGAAGGTGTACGCCTTGAGGGGCGAGATGCGGAGCGTCGTGCTCGACATCAACACGCTCACCCGGTTTGCCGGGGAGCAGGGGCTGCTCGGCCTCGCCTTCAACCCGGTGGACCCGTCGCGGATGTTCGTCCACTACTCGGCCAACAACGGCGACACGGTGATCGAGGAGTACTCGTTCCCGCTCGACGCCGCCGCGGCCGACCCGAGCCCGGTGCAGCAGATCCTGTACGTGGACCAGCCCGCCTCCAACCACAACGGCGGCATGATCGCCTTCGGGCCGGATGGCTACTTCTACATCGGCCTCGGCGATGGTGGAGGCGGCGGCGATCCGCACGAGTCCGCCCAGGATCCCTTCGAGTTGCTCGGCAAGATCCTCCGCGTCGACGTCAACGGCGGGCGGCCCTATGCCATCCCTGCCCACAACCCCTTCGCCGACGGCACGGCCGGAGCGCCGGAGGTCTTCCTGCTCGGCTTGCGCAATCCGTGGCGGTTCTCCTTCGACGGTGACGACCTCTGGATCGGGGATGTCGGCCAGGGCGAATGGGAGGAGATCGACCTGGTGACGACCTCCGATGGTGGCACCAACCTGGGTTGGGACGTGCTCGAGGGCACCCACTGCTACGAGGGACCCGCCGAGCAATGCGCCGATCCGGCGCTCACCCCGCCCGTCCATGAGTACTCCCACAGCAACGGGCACTGCTCGGTCACCGGGGGGTACGTCTACCGGGGAGCCGAAATCCCGGCGCTATTGGGTACCTACCTCTACTCCGACTGGTGCACCGGCGATCTGTTCGCCCTGCGGGTAGACGCCGACGGCAATGTGACCGAGAGCGGTGTGCTCGCCCAAACCGAGTGGCGGCTCCAGTCCTTTGGTGTCGATCTGGCGGGCGAGCTCTACATCACCCGGGAGGGGACGGTGTATCGGGTGGTGGCGGCTCCCTAGAGAGTTCATCCCACCGGTACTCAGCGATGCGGGGCTGGACACCCGGGGCGGTGCTTCACCGCGAGCCGGGTGAACTCGCCGGTCCATCCGTCGTAGACGACGAGCTCGCCGACCAGGGTGTCGCCGGCGCCGAGGATCAGCTTGGCGGTCTCCACCGCCATCAGTGACCCGATCACTCCGGGCACGGCGCCAAACACTCCGGCCACGGCGCAATCGGGAGCAACCCCCGGGGGTGGTGGCTCGGGGAAGAGGCAGCGGTAGCACGGGCCGCGGTGCGGATCGATCACTGTCACCTGGCCCTCCCAACGGAACACCGAGCCGTGCACCAGCGGGATGCCGAGTTCGAGCGCGGCGTCGTTGAGCAGGTACCGGGTCTCGAAGTTGTCGGACCCATCGACCACCACGTGGTACCCGGCCATCACGCCACGAGCGTTGGCCGCGGTGACTCTCTCGGTGTGGGTGATCACGGTGATGCCGGGATTGAGCGCCTGCATCGCCCGGGCCGCCGACTCCACCTTGGGTCGTCCCACGGCGCCGGTGTCGTGGACCACCTGACGCTGCAGGTTGGAGACCTCCACCACGTCGTCGTCGGCCACTCCGATCGTGCCCACACCGGCGGCAGCGAGATACAGCAGCACCGGCGAGCCGAGTCCCCCGGCGCCGACCACCAGCACCCGGGCCGCGCCGAGGCGCTGCTGTCCGGCGGCCCCCACTCCGGGGAGGACCAGGTGGCGGGCGTAGCGGGCCGCGGCAGGATCGACGGGAAGCGCCATCTCACGACCCTCGACTCGCCACGCCGTCAGGCCACCGGCGAGCGAGGCGACGCGGCGATATCCCATGTCCTGCAACTCCTTGGCGGCGAGCGCCGAGCGATTACCCGCCGAGCAGATCAAGACGATCGCGGTATCGACGCTCGAGGCCAGTCCCCCGATCGACTCCCCGAGCAGCCCGCGGGGCACCAGGACGGCCCCGGCGATGGTGCCGGCCCGGTACTCGTTCGATTCGCGCACATCGATGAGGAGCGGTGGAGCGGTGCCGCCGGTGGCGAGTTCGGCCGGTGTGATCTCTCGAATCTCCCGCTTGGCGAGCGCCACCAGTTCGTGATAGCTCAACGCCATGGAGCCGCACTCCCCTCGACCACGTCTATCGGCTCTTCCTGCACCGCGCCAGCGGCGATCCGCCATGCCCGCAGCTCGGGAGTCGCTGCACCCAGACCGACGATCAGGTGGAGCCACTCCGGATCGAGCGCTCCGGCGACATCGGTCCGTGAGGGCATCGCCCCCGAACGAGGATGGGAGTGGAAGTCTCCTCCAAGGTGCCACCCGTTGCTCTCGGCGTGGCGCAGAGCAGCAAAGTGCCCATCGGGGTTGACCGTGAACCGTACCGGCGACTGCTCCACGTTCGCCAGGAGGTAGGCATGGCACACCAGGCCGGTGTCGTCGCGCGCGAGCAGGCCACACCCTTCCTCCGGCATTGCTGCCCGAGCGTGAGCGATGACGGCGTCGCGGATGTCGCGGGTGAGGCGCACAGCGGGGAACCTAGCCCTGTCCCGGCGTGATGACCGTGCGGATGTCGTCGCCGAAGCCTTCGAGACGGTCCATGGCGTGGTTCACCGCTCCTACCTCGAGCGGGATGCGCGCCGTGATCGCCGCACCGGGGTCGAGGCGCCCCGCGGCAGCCATCTGCAGCACCTCGACCGCCTCCGCGAGGAGGTGGTCGGCCGAGCCCACGATGCTGCGCTCGGCCAGCACCAGGTCGCGAAAGGGATCGAGCCCGAACTCGTCTCGCGTGATCCCCACGGCCACCGCCCGGCCTCCGGGATTCAGAGAAGCCACCGCGACCCGCATCAGGTCGGCGATACCGACCAGTTCGAGGGAGATGTCCGCACCCCCGGCGGCGCGTAGCGCCGCCACGACATCACCGGTGCCATCGATCGGAGTGGCGCCGAAACGCTCCGCCGCCGCCAGCTTGGTCGGGTTGACATCGACGGCGAACACGCGGGCGGCCCCGAGCGCCACGGCGAGTTGCACCGCCGAGATCCCGAGGCCGCCCACCCCGACTACCGCCACCTTCTCCCCCGATCGCATACCGGCACGGCGCAGTGCATGCAGCACCGTCGCAGTCGAGCACATCATCACCGCGGCGGCCTCAGTGGAGATCCCGTCGGGGATCGCGACCGCATTCACCGCCGGGACGACGATCGCCTCGGCGTAGCCACCCTGGCGATCGAGGCCGATCATCTGCCCCACCGCGCAGAACTGCTCGGCACCACGGCGGCACGCCGCACACCGGCCACAGGTCACCAGATAGTGGAGGCAGACACGCTCGCCGACCCGCTCGGCAGGGATCCCGGCGCCGGCGGCGGCGATCACACCTGCCACCTCGTGACCCGGGACCAACGGAACCCCTGGGATGCGGCGATGCCCGGAGCGGTAGTGGACGTCGGAGCGGCAGATCCCCGCCGCCTCGACCCGCACCAGGACCTCGCCGGGCCCAGGTTGCGGGTCAGGGGCCGTCACCTCCTCGAGGGGGGAGCCGACCCGGATGATCTGGAGAGCGCGCACCCGCCGAGGTTAGGGAGGGCACAGGACACAACACCGGCCCCTCCGCAGCCGCAGCCCCGGGCTATTCTGAGGGATGTGAACGACGAACTATCCGACTTCTTCGGCACGATCAACTCACGCACGATCACGGTGCGGGCCGCCGACGGTCGCACCATGGTGCAGACCAAGGCGCTCCACGTCGCCGCCGCCGGGATCGCCGCCGTCATCTTTGCGCCGCGGCTGGCGGCGGCTGCGGCCGTCGGCGCCCTGGTGGCAGGGGTCACCGTATCGGTCGACGACATGGCCGAGCCCCCCGGGGCTACTGCGGGCGCGGCGTCGGCTTAGGTCCGCCTCCCCAACAGACCGGCCACGAAGGTCGTCTGCGCCGCCAGAGCGGCGCATCCGGCAATAGCGAGTCCAACTCGCGCATCCACCGCGACCGTCACCGGGACGATCGCGCCGAGCACCCAGGCCACCTGGAACAGCGTCTCCGATCTCGTAAACGCCACGCCGCGCCGCTCCGGAGGAAGGCTCGATTGGAGCAGGCCGTCGAAGGCGAACTTGGCGGTCCCCCACGCCAGCCCCGCCGCCGCCGCCAGCGCCGCCGCCGCCCCGAGACTGAAGAACTGCCCGGCGACGAATGCGGCCGCGGCCTCGATCGCCAGGGCCGCCACGACCATGGGCTCCTCCCGCATCACCCGCTCCAGCGGCGGGCTGATCAGCGATGCCAAGCCGTAGCCGGCGCCACCGGCGGCGATGAGAGCGGCGAAGTCGAGCCCCTCGGCCTCGGCCCCGCGGAACTCGAAGGCGAGCAGCAGGAGCAGGAACCCATTGAGCAGCCGCACTCCGGCCGTGGCCAATCGCACCAGCCGCAATGACCGCACCGGGGGTGGCTCGATCATCGGGGCGAGGATCTCCTCGACCCCGAGTTCCCGGTCACGTCGCAGGGCCTCGCGGGGATCGGGAAGCCCGAGGGTGGTGAAGGTGCAAACGGCGAAGCTCACCGCCGCCAGCGCCAGAGGGACCGCCGGATCCACGGCGGCGGCGGCCGCACCGAGGGGAAGCACCACCGCACCGGCCACGATGCCGATCCGGGCAAGGAGAGCATTGGCCCCGACCAGGGCCACCGGTTGGGGAAGAGCGACGGGAAGCATGCTCGATTTGGAAATGCCAAAGAGGCGTGACAGCACCAGCATCCCGAACGCCATCGGATAGAGCCACAGGGTGGCCAGACCCAGCATCATCACGATCGCGAGCACGGTGCGCAGCAGCCCCGAGATCGTGAGGACCGCTCGATAGACACCGCGGGTTCGCGAGAACAACCCACCGAGCAACGGTGCGACCACGGCGAATGGCGCCAGGGTGATCGCCAGATAGAGGGCGACATTGCCCCGGGCATCGGCGGCGGGCACCGAGAAGAACAGCGTTCCGGCGAGGGCAACGGTCACGAGGGTGTCCCCCCCGACACTGGCCGCCCAGGACACCGCGAGCTGCTTGAAGGCGGGCCCGTGCCTGCTGAACATGGCGTCGACCCGACGAGCCGCAAACCGGGCAGTGCGGTGAGCAAGGCCACGCCGGTACGGGTCGGTGGTCATAGGGAGAAGGTAGCCACTGCCGCCAGCACACTGAGGTCCGGGCTGTCAGCTGTCAGCTGTCAGCTTCCTCAGAGGATCGTCGCCGCCAGCTCTGCCAGGGGGCTGCGCACGGTGCGCTCCAGGGTGACGTGGCCGAAGAGGCGATGGCCCTTCAGCTTCTCGATCATCGCCGCGGCCCCGCCGAACGGTGACACATAGGGGTTGTCAACCTGGGAGAAGTCACCGCAGAGCACCACCTTGGCATCGGGGCCGATCCGGGTGAGGATCACCTTGAGGGTGGACAACTCCAGGTTCTGCGCCTCGTCGATGATCACGTACTCCCCCGTGATCGAGCGGCCCCGCAGATAGGTGATCGCCGCCAACTCCAGGGCATCGCGGTCCAGGAGCTCCTCGAGTGCGGTGCGGGCCGCCGCCGGGCCACCATCGGCGAAGAGCGCATACAGGTTGTCGTGGACCGCAGCCATCCAAGGCGCCAGCTTCTCGTCGAGGTCGCCGGGCAGATAGCCGACCTCCTGACGCCCCACCGCGATCAACGGCCGATACACCGACACCTTGCGGTATCGCCCAGCCTCGAGGACCTGCTCGAGGCCCGCCGCCAGAGCGAGGAAGGTCTTGCCCGTCCCGGGTGGCCCCATGATCGACACCGCCGGGATGGCGGGATCGAGCAACAGTTCCAGGGCAAAGGCCTGACGGACGTTCTTGGTCTCGATGCCGAACACGCGGCGGTTCCCCGGCACCCGCACCAGGGTGGTCTCCGGCTCCACCTCGGCGACCTGGGCGATCGCCGACTGCGACCCCGGACCGTGCAGAACCACGAACTGGTTGGTGAAGAGGGTCTGCTCGGATTCGATGGTGATCTTGCCGTCGACGTAGATACGGTCGACCGTGGCCCCATCGACGTGGATCTCGGTGACGCCCGAGTACGACTCGTCGACGGCGACGGTGTCAGCGCGGTAGTCCTGAACGGGCACGCCGAGCTGAGCCGCCTTGATACGGAGCGAGGCGTCCCTGGTCACCAGAACCTTCTCTCCGGTGAGCGCCGCCCCCAGCTCCAGGCAGGTGGACAGGATGCGATGGTCGGGGGTCCTGGGGTCGAGGACCTCGGGAAGCCGATCCGAGTGGATCCCGTTCAGTTCGATGCGCAGCGTGCCGCCGCTGGGCAGCGCCACCGGGCGGGACATCCCGCCGGGTCGGGAGGCCCCCAGTTCCTCGAGCAGACGGATGGCGCGTCTGGCGTTGGCGCCGATCTCGTCCATCAGGGTCTTCTTGCGATCGAGTTCCTCGATCACGACCAGGGGCAGGACCACGTCGTGTTCCTCGAACCGGAACAGCGCATTGGGATCTGCCAGGAGCACGCAGGTGTCGAGTACGTAGGTTCGCCGCTCGTCACCCAGGCGCATCGAATGACAGGCTTGTCGTTTCGCGGCCCG
>Ga0214472_10006680_pt1 | contig 12090 bp, 11 predicted proteins | sample RVTome_6_FD_207662 | JGI IMG/M metagenome (GOLD analysis project Ga0214472, IMG submission 207662) | Soil microbial communities from uranium-contaminated site in the Upper Colorado River Basin, Wyoming, United States - RVT140D175 | ecosystem: Environmental > Terrestrial > Soil > Contaminated >...
CAGATCGACATACCTTGGATTGCCCGAAGCTAACCCTGCGTCAACGGCCACGCTGCCTCGTACGGCAACAGAGGAGAGGAATCCGTACTCAGCGAGCCGGAATTCGTAACGGATTTCACCCACGAATCCTGCGGAAGAGCCAAAATTTAGTTTGGACGGGGCACTAGACCGGGATGCCTGCCAAGACAATCGCGTTAGACCAATTCCTCGATGGCTGGCACATTCACCAGATATCGGGGACGGCCGGTCGGATCGGCGAGCGTGGTGGTGGCCGGATTCAGCCCCAGGTTGTGATACAGCGTGGCGATCACCTCCTGCACGTGGACTGGTCGGCCGTTGGCATGTTCTCCCAAACGGTTTGTCGAGCCGATCGCCTGCCCGGTCCGCATGCCGCCGCCGGCCAGATGGGCGCAACTGACTTGCGGCCAATGATCGCGGCCGGCGCCGTTGTTGATCCGCGGCGTCCGGCCGAACTCACCCCAGGTGAGCACGGTCACGTCGTCCAACATGCCGCGGACGTCCAGGTCCTCGACAAGCGCGCTGAGCGCTTGATCCAGCTTCGAGCCGTGATCGCGAACCAGGTCGAAGTTCTTGCCGTGGCTGTCCCAACGCCCGAACGTGAGCGTCACGCAGCGCACGCCTGCTTCGACCAATCGGCGAGCCAGTAGCAAGTGCTCGTTGATCGTCGGCGCGCCGTCGTATTGATATTGAAACGGCTTGCCGTCTCCGTAGCGCTCGACCACGCGGGGATCTTCTTTGGAAAGGTCCAGCGCGTCGACCAACCGGCTGGAAGTTAACACGTCCAACGCCCGTTGACCGAAGGCGTCCATCGCCTCCATCATGCCGGCGGCATCGGCCTCGCGACGCAGATTGTCCAGCCCATCCAAGAGCGACCGGCGGTCTTTCAGTCGATCCAGGGAAAGCTCCTTCAGACTCATATTGGCCATGCCCTGTCCGTCGGGCAAAAATGGCTTGTAGGCGGCGCCCAAGAATCCCGGTTCGCCAGGATTCTTCCATACGCCCACATTGGCCAAACCCACGAACGGCGGCACCGACAGATCGACCGGACCGCGCAGCTTGGCGACCGCCGACCCGATGCTGGGATATCCGCCAAGGCTGCGCAATTCCCGCTGTGACCAGCCGCTGTACGACATGAACGAGTCGTGCCGGTCCTCACAGCCGACGACCGAGCGGATGACGGCGCAGCGGTCCATCACTTGGGCCAGCCGCGGGAAGACCTCACAGATTTCGATGCCTGGCACGTTGGTGGCGATGGGGTTGAATTCGCCGCGGATTTCCGACGGGGCGTCGGTTTTGATCTCCCACATGTCTTGATGCGGCGGCCCGCCGCCCAAGAACACGATGATCACCGCTTTGTGCTGCGAGCTGCTGCCGGCCGCAGCTTCGGCCCGCAGGATGTCGGCCAAAGAGAGCGCGCCGGCGCCGGCGCCCAATGCGCCGATCTTCAGAAAACTGCGCCGCGAGATGCCGTCGCAAAACGTTGGTCCGCGACCCACCAGATTCAACATGGCTCGACTCCAATCGCCGAAAGGGGTTCAAATCAACGTTTTTTTATGTGTTTGCAGCCGATTTGTCAAGTTTGCCGTGCTGCAAACTCAGCCGAAGGCGAAAGTTACAGAAATGCGGAGGGGACGCCGGCTGCAACATTTTGCGGCCAAAAGCCTCGCAAGATTGCGACGGACACGGCGAATTGTCGTTATACTGCGACATAAACAAATGGCCCGCAAAAACACCATTCATTTCATCCGGGCAAACCGGGAGGTGGCCATGTATTCCAGCTTTAGCGTGATCTTGATTTTCTTCGTGTTGGTGGTCGTTTGCGCGACGGTGGTGTTGCTGGCGTTGGTGATCGCCAAGGCGGTTAAGGAAAGCCGCGAGCGGACGCTGTGGCACGAGGAACGGATGGCGATGATCGAAGCCGGAATCCATCCCGATTATCCGCCCGACGAGGCCCCGGCCGAAGACCAGGATGATACGCCGCGGCAAACGGCCGATTTTTCGCAGAGCTAAGTTGCCGTGCCGTCGTGAAAACGCACCGCGCCGGGCGCGTACCGCCGCATAAGCTGCTCGGCCGTTTCCCTCCATTGCGATCCGAGCGATCAATCGCAGCCTACAATCTTGACGCCCACACTCGGCGATTGCCGGCGGCCGCGTTCCATCAACGGGCTGCTTAGGTCGATTGAACAACGGCGCCGGTGTCCATGCTTTCAACGGCGTCGGCGACGACATAGGATTACGTTCGACCAGGGGGCGCCCGCCGAGCACCGTCAGCGGCCCGTCGTGCCGCCACCCGTGGAGACAACGTAATCGGGTGATGTGGCAATCTAGCGGCGGATGGATGGAAAACCTCATTGTACAAGTTGTTGCGCCGGCTCGGTTGCACTTTGGCATGTTTTCCTTCGCAGTGCCCGGCGTGCGCCAATTCGGCGGGGTGGGCGTGATGGTCCGCCAACCTGCGCTGCGGTTGACGATTTCATCCGATCAGCGGCTTTGCGTCACGGGACCGCTGGCCGAACGCGCTCGGCATTTCGCGCGCCTGGCCTGGCGCCGCATGCAGTCGTCGCGCGAGCCGCCCTTGCGGATCGAAATTCTGGCGGCGCCGGCCGCCCACTCCGGATTGGGCAGTGGCACGCAGTTGGCCATGGCGGTCGCAGCCGGCTTGAATTCATTTTGCGGCGCCGCACCGGCCACGGCGGAAGCGTTGGCGCGCCGCGTCGACCGCGGCACGAGATCGGCCGTCGGACTGCACGGGTTTGTCCACGGTGGCCTGATTGCCGAAAGCGGAAAACTGGCCGCCGACGAAATCTCGCCCATGGTGGCCCGCGTGCAGTTTCCCCGCCGCTGGCGATTCGTGCTCATCACCCCACGCGATGCCGTGGGGATTCACGGCCACGAAGAACGGGAGGCGTTCGCCCACCTGCCGGCTGTGCCCGCGGAAACCACCGCCGCACTGGCGCGCGAGGCGTTTTTGCGACTCATCCCGGCGGTGGCGACGGAGCGCTTTGAAGATGCCAGCGACAGCCTGTATCGCTACGGACACTTGGCCGGGACGTGTTTCGCCTCTCGCCAGGCAGGCGCCTACGCCAGCCGGCGATTGCGGCGATCGGTGGAAGTCATCCGATCTCTGGGCGTTTCCGGCGTGGGGCAAAGCTCCTGGGGACCGACGCTGTTTGCGCTGTTGCCCGATTCCGCGACCGCCAGACACTTCGTCGACAAGCTGAGCCGCCATCCCGAGGCTGAAAACACGCGGATCATCATCACCGCCGCCGCCAATCGAGGCGCCAAGATCCGCGTCAGACAAGTCGCGTAAGCACCGGCGGCCGATTGGAAAACATCCCCAGGTCCTGACCGCACCCCCCGACCCTGGACCCTGGACTCTCGACCCTGGACCCTCGACCCTGGACTCTCGACCCTGGACTCTCGACCCTGGACTCTCGACCCTGGACCCTCGACCCTGGACCCTCGACCCTGGACCCTCGACCCTGGACTCTCGACCCTGGACCCTGGACCCTGGACTCTCGACCCTGGACCCTCGACCCTGGACTCTCGACCCTGGACTCTCGACCCTGGACTCTCGACCCTGGACCCTCGACCCTGGACCCTCGACCCTGGACCCTCGACCCTGGACCCTCGACCCTGGACTCTCGACGCTCACGGAATTCTCTTGGGGCCCGGTGGCGGGAGTGGTAGAATCCACCGTGAAGGTTTCGTGCCAGAGAGAGGAGCATTCTGTAAAGGCCCGTCAGCGCGAGTGCGCAGGCGACAATCGCCTGAGGGGGTGGTGTGATGCCGATCAAGGTGACGTGCCCCAACGGCCACACGCTGAAGGTGAAGGACAAGTACGCCGGGCAAACCGGTTTGTGCCCCAAGTGTCAGGCCCGTGTGCTCGTCCCGGCGCTGAACGAAGACGCCATCTGCGATTTGATCGGCCCTCCCCCGCCTGAGGACGAATGGTCCGAAGGCCTGCCGGTGCATCAGGATCCCAAGCACCGCGGCCTGGGCGAATCGTCTGGCATCGGCTCCGGCTCGACGCTGCGCGAGTCTTCGATCATCGCCAGCAAGACCAAGGTGTGCCCCAAGTGCCGGAATCACATCAACGCGCGTTTCGATCTGTGCCCGAATTGCGGACTCTACTTCGCCAATTGGGACGAGATCCATCGCCGCATGCACCCCATCTGCCAAGCCTGCGGCGCGGAAAACGCCCCGGGTGACACCAATTGCCGCGAATGCGGCGCGGCGCTGAGCGTTTCATGAAAGGCGCGGTAATCCTCGTATTGCTCAAACATCGCCTCCGGCTGTTGGCCCGGTTGAGCACGTGAAACACCGTGCCCCCCGGCGCGATCCGCGCAGTTCTCAGCACGTCCCGCAAGATAACCCCCGCGGGCGGAACGTCAGTATTTGGACTTATCCCCTTTTTCCCCGGGAAGTTATTATCCGCCGCTCGCGTTACGCCAGCGGGGCAGACTTGACGAAGGCGTCGTACGCTCCCGCGCCGCCTTCGATGATCAGCACGCACAGCTTGCCGTTCTCTTGCCAGACGGCGCACTGTCGGCCGGCCGTCTGATGATCGGCCCGGATCGAGGGAAGCCGGGGCAAAGTGTCCAACGCGCCCGGGGCGTCAAGCACGAACAGCCAGCCTTGGGCACCACCCTGCATACCCAGGTCGAAAACCACGCCCGAGCGGCCGAGCCACCGCTCGACGGGCCGCCAGCGGAGATTACCGCCGGGCGTCAGGGAACGGAAGGCAAGATAGACGCGGGCCGGTCGATTGCCGGTGACCGGCTCGAATGACTGGCCCAGATCGAAATGTGGGAATTCTTGCAGGGCCGTGTCTGCCAATTGCTCAGGCGACGTTGCGACAGTAGGATCCGGGTTAAACCATAGGGCAATCAACAGGCTGGCGGCCGCGACCAGCGTGGCGGCGACACCGCCCCACAGCCAACGACGCCGCGAGGAGCGCGAAGTCCCGGCGGCGGAGGGAGTGTCGGTTGGGTCGATACCCGTGGTCGCGTGCTCGGCGGCCGTTTGGTCGGTCGCGGACGAAGCGGACGCATGCACGCGGTCCAGCAACCGCTGTTCAATTCCCGCGGGCAGAGGCACATCGGCCAGGGCGTCGCCAATCGCCCGGTCCCACTTTTCGACCAGTTCGCGGCGGCGGCGGAACCCTTGATCATCTTCAATCCGCCGGCCGACGGCGGCCAGTTCGGCGGCCAAATCATCGCTGCCCGGTCGGCAGGCGTCGATGGCTTCCAGGATGTGTTTGCGATCCATCGATTTATCCTCCGTCGCTGGCTAGGCTGCGCCGGGACCGTGTCGGCCCGGTCATTCCCTCCACTTCCGTTGCGGACAGTTTCTTTCGCAAATGCACTTTGGCCCGCGAAAGGCGGCTCATCACCGTGCCGGTGGGCAACTGTAATCGCTCGGCAATCTCGCGGTAAGAGCAGGCGGAATTCGTCCGGCAACTCGTTCAATGCGATTTGCAATTGTTCGCGGTCGATCTCGGCGGCCGAATCGACCGGCTGCTGGATGGCGTCGACGTCCAGATCGACACTGCCGGCCGTCAACGGTGTGCGGCGGCGGTGAGCGGCCAGGAAACAATTGCGCAAAATGGCGAACAGCCAGCCCCTCGCGCCGGCCGGATCTTTCAACTGATGGATTTTGCGCTGCACGTGCAGAAAAACTTGCTGTGTAAGGTCTTCGGCATCGGCGGCCGACCCCGACAGCCGGTAGGCGTACCGGTACAGTTCGGCGTGGTGGTCCGCGACCAGTCGGCCGACGTCGGTGGCTGGAAGGTCTTCCGCCATAATGGGTTCTACGTGGAAGATTCAGAAAACGGGCAAATTATTCCGCCGCCGGGGAGAAAAACCCCCAAGATTCTACCCGACCGGCCGACATGCCGCGATCAAGGGCTGATGTGCCCCGCTGGGCATTCGGTCGCACCGATTGCGATCTTTGCGAGGATCGAAGCGAAAATAGAGGCGCTCGCCGGTTGGTTGCCTAGCGTGGGAAAAAATCGTATGAATCCCTACCGCTTGGGGAATAAACGCCGCCCGGCGGGCATCGTCCCCAGATAGAGGCTCATCGCAGGCGCGGCCTGCGATTGGTGAATGAGGCACTCCCTTGTCACGTGAGGAAAGGTATCCCAATGAAGAAGCTTGGAACGTTGCTGGTTTTATTCAGTCTTGGCATGTTCACCCTCGGATGCGACAAAGCCCCCGCCCCGGCGCCGGCTCCGACCGGCGGGACTGAAGACCCCGCGGGCACCGAAGATCCCGCGGGCACCGAAGATCCAGCAGGCACAGAAGACCCCGCCGGGACGGAAGACCCCGCCGGACCCAATTAAAGCGACCGGATCTAAAGCTCACTCCTTCGTCACACATTGGCGAAGGCGCTTTGATCGAACTCGGGAGAGGACGCATTAACCGCGCCCTCTCCCGATTGTTTGCCAGGCATGTCTTTGTTTCCTGAAGGTGGAAGTCCTCTGTGCGCCGTGATGATCGGAAGCCCAAGGCCAGGCAAGGCTGCCCGCCGCGAGGCGGCGCAGGTAAATCCGGCGAGACCCGAAGGAAGGAAACATAACTTAACCTGGGAGGCCTCTCGTTTTGTCCAGACGAATCCACGACGCCGCGGCCAATCGAATGCGTTGGCCGACCCTGGATGAAAGCATCCGACCTCCCTGGCCCAGAGGCGACCTGTTCTGAAAACCTGCGTGAGCTATGCGCTGCGTGGCGAATCGCCCCGATTCGCGCTGGCCATCGGTCGCCGCGTGTGTCAATCGGCCGGCGTCGTTTTTTCGGCGGCGGCGTCAGACGCCTCGTCGGCGGTCTCCTCGCCGTGCTCTTCCGGGGATGGTTCGGGGGGACCGCCGGTGATCAGGGCGGGGTCGATGTGGGACTCGAGTTGCAGAAGGATGGCGTCGGTCGGTTTGCGCTGGAACTTGAAATCGTCCACGACGAATCGCCGCGTGCGGTTGCCGTCCTGGTAGCTGACTTTGGCGATGCCCTTGTTGCGCCAGAGTTTTTTGTCCAACGACGTGATCTGGTCGTAGGTGAAACTCTGTCCCCAACTGGAGCGCAGCCCGGCGCCGTCGCCTTCGATCCAGCGGCCGCGCGAGCGGAACCAGATGGTCAGAAACAGCAGGCTGATGCCGCCGGTCATCGCGGCCATGACGAACTGCGTGACAATGTCGCCGTCGGTTTTCGGTTCGCCAGGTGGGATGACAGGCCAGTCGTTCTCCGCGGCAATCTGTTTCCACTCCTCCTGCAATTGCCGCTGTTGCCAGTCTTCATCGACGCTCTGCTTTTCCAGCTCCTGGTACCTTAACGCCCGCACTCGTTGCGCCGGATAGGCTATGAATCCGTCATACAGGCAGTACAGCGCAAAACCAAAGGCGACGATGCCGATCAACAGGAAGCGCAGGTAATGCCGGGGGTCGACGTCGGCCCGGATGGTGTTATCGTCGGTCGAACTCATCAACAGCCTTTCGTTTGAGTAGGCAGAGGGCAGAGGGCAGTGACGCGCTGACGCGATAATCTGCCCTCTGCCGACTGCTTACTGCTCCTCTGCCCTCTGCCCTCTGCCCTCTGCCCTCTATTCATCAGCCGGCGCCGACGCCGCGTTCGAAGGCGTCTTGCTCGCGGCCGAACAGGGCCAATACGGATTCAAACGTCTCCGGCCCGATCTTCCATACCGGGTTGTCGTCTGTGTAGGCGTTCGAGTGGGCGACGAACAACCGGTACATGAATTTGAACAAGTGCCGCGGCACCCGCAACCCCCGCAAGGCGTCGATCAGCCGCCGGTCGGAGACGCGCTCGTCGAACAGGCTGCGAAGCGTGGGCGAAGAGCCGTTGACCGCGCAGGCTTTCACCCGCGCGTTGGCCACGTCGTACAGCGCTTCGCCGGACCACTGGAGTGACGGCACCATGTTTTGTTTGTCCAGCCGGGCGCGTTGATAGAAGTCGCGGTCCTCGCGTTCGATGTAATGGGCCAGTTCGATCGGCAGCAGCAGCTTGAAGCCGATGCCGGGGTGCTTGAGGAACTTGTTGTCCAGCATCGGCCACAACAGCGCCCGCATCTTTTCGGCCGAACCGTTGATCATGTGCGGCTCGTCCACCCGATCGACCAGCACGATGATGCCGGTGAAGCCTAACGTTTTCAATAACGATTGGAACTTGGCCAGCAGTTCGTAGCGATCGTCCGTGCGGTCCTTGTTCGGCAGCGGTTGGCCTTGGATCTCGGTGCCGGTGAAATGCCGCAGCACCTTGCTCAAAGGGCCGGGCTGATGATCGACCACGCGGGTTTGCCGGCTGACGGCCCGCGCCGGCCAGAACCATTTCCACTTGTGCCAGGCCCAAGGGGCAAAGCCGGCGGCGATGACTAAGTACGCCCAGGGAAACCGGCTCCACAATCCGCCCCACCAGCCTTGCCAGAGGATCACCGCCAGCAGGACCACGGCAACCAGAATCCCCAGCGGCAATCGCCACTGTGTCTGCCAGGTGCGGAATTTCAGCTTTCGCCGCAGCCGGTGCCAGCGTTTTGCCAAGGGCTCGGCCGTCGATTGATCGTAACAAGCGGCCAGCAGCAACAGGTCGCGGGCTTGCAGGCGGTCGAGCAGGCCAATCTCCAGGCGCCCCAGAGAGGAATGCCTGGCGGCGTTTTCTCCTTCGGAAAAGATGCCATCCACCAGCCGCGTGACGCCCAGCGATAGGATGGCGTCCATGTGGTCCCACAACTTCCACTCGGCCAGAACCTGTTCGGGCCGCCGGCGGCGGGCGCTGAGCTTGTCGCGGAAGCGGTCGAGGAACGGATTGAAGTCGTCGTACTCAATGACGAACAGCCGCTGGTTGGGATGCGTGCGGTTGTAATCGTGCAGGTGCCTGACGATCTGCAGCCGCATGGCCGTCTTGCCGGAGCCCTTTTCGCCGAACACGATCGACGTGGCCGGTTCACTTGGGTCGCCGTAGACCTTGTCCCAAGTGGGGTGGTAGGCGCTGGCGATGCAGTGGTCTTTGAAGACCTGATCGGTCTGCGCGTCTTCGTCGGCGAACGGATTCGTGGCGACGCCGTGATGTTCGAGAAACTGGTTGATCTTCATATGTGTGGCGCCGGCCGTGGCGTGCGCGGTTATTGGACCTTCAGTTGTTTGAGCATCCGCCCGAAGGCCTCTTCGTGGTCGGACACGGTCTGCCGGGGTCCGTAAAACTTGATAAACTGCAGACCGTACTTCTGGCTTTCGATAATGCCGGCCAGCATCCGGTAATTCTCCCGCTCGACGGCCGGGGCCGCCGGCCGGGGTCGATCCAGATACGTGCCCGACAGATCGACCAAATGTACCTTCTGTCCGGCGGCCTCGAAGGTTTCCTGCTTGGCTTTTTCGCGAGTGCTGGAACCGTCGGGTTGTACGAATTGACCATACCAGCGCTCGATATTCGCTTCGACGCCCCCCAACGCGCCCATGATCGTCACACGGCCGTCCTGCCCGTCTCCCGCGGAGGCCGGGACGGCGAATTCGTGCTGGATAATGCCGAATTTCGGCTCTTTGCGCTGCCACGCCTCGGGAGCGGTCAGCAACAACCGCCCGCCGGCCATTTCGATTTTTAGCTCGGCTTTGTCGTCGGCGGCCGCCGGCGTCGCCGGCAAAATCGCGAGAATCGTCAACGTCAGAATCACTGAACCCGCACGCTGGAAATGGATGTTCATGAAATCGCCATTCGGTTAGAGGGACACGGAAAACAACTGGCACGGCGGCGCGGCTTGCACATACGTTCGCTTGCCGCGAAGCCATGCGGTGGCACTCTCTTCACTGCCGCCGCTGGATTGTTTCATCAATACGTAAACCAGCACCGGCAACAAGACCAGGACGGCCAGCAATAAGAATACCACGATGACGACGTTGCTCGCATTAGAGCGCCTTCGCGGGACCGCAGCGCGGCGGGATGGTTGAGCCGCCCGCAACGGCGCCACCACCTCGGCGACGACCGGATCGGTATCCGGCAGTTGGACCGGTCCGATCGACTGCGGCGACGCGGCGATGATTGGATCTTCCGGCGGCGCGGGGGCCGCCAGCTCGCGGGCCAATCTCGGCAGCACTTGGGCCGCCGGTTTCCACTCCGCCCAGCCTTCGCGCCACACCAGGGACTCTGCCGCCACGCGCCCCTGGTGAATCCAGTCTTTCATCACTTCGGCCGGCGCCGGCCCATATTGGCCGCCAGACGCGGGGCGGACGAACCATTTGGCGTCCGGCGCCGCGTTGATTGCATCGATCTCGGCGCTGGCCGACTGCCAGCGGGGGATAGGTTTCGTCGCCTCGTGCCCCGCAGGATCGGCAGGTCCGACGGAGGGTTTCGCGGGCGACGGCGAAGCTGCCGCAGTGGGAGCGGTTCCGACCGTTGCGATCAGATCGAACTCTTTGGCTGGCGGGGCATCTGACTGGCGGGCGGCCGTATCCGCGTCGGCAGCGGGCGTCGCTGGCGACGATTCGTCGGCCGGTCGAGCCGTGTCGGACTGCGGCGGAATCTCGATTTTTGCCTGGCAGTGCGGACAAATTCCCCGCCTGCCAGCCAGGAAGGATTTGACGTTGAGCTTCTTGCCGCATGCATGGCAGTGAAACTTGATGCCCATGTTAAGTCATTATACGTTCACCTCTTTCGATGTGAAGTTGACGGTCGGCTAGCCGAATCGCTTGCGGGTTTCTCGGAGCGCTTTCGCCTTAAACCGGCCAAATATGCGGTGAAGCGGCTCTGGCTGCTGTTCACCCCGCCAAAGTATGTGGTACAAGAACGGGGGCTGTTGGTGCTACGGCACCCGTCGTCCACGCTCGATCATGCGGCCGATCTTGCGGCATCCAACACCGTGAAGGCAGCGAACCGAACGCACACGAGAAATGGCTTGGCAAGCTTGGTTTAGTTTGGCCGTCGTCGGCATGGTATTCGGGCTCCTGGTCGCCACGCGCGTCGCCCCGGACGTGATCTTGTTGGCGGCGTTGACTTTGCTACTGGTGTTCGGCGTCGTAGGCCCCGACGAAGCTTTGTTGGGATTGTCCAATCCCGGCATGGTCGCGGTCGCGGTGTTGTTCGTTGTCTCGGCCGGACTGCGCGAAACCGGCGCCATCGACATGATCGCCGGCCGCATACTGGGCCGGCCTCGTTCCGTAACGGCCGCCATGATGCGGATCATGCTGCCGGTCGGCGCGATGAGCGCGTTTGTGAACAACACGCCGTTGGTGGCGATGATGGTGCCGGCAGTCAACGACTGGGCCAAGAAACAGAGCCTGGCCGTTTCCAAGTTGATGATCCCGCTCAGCTACGCCGCCATTCTGGGCGGCACCTGCACGCTGATCGGCACCAGCACCAATTTGGTCGTCAACGGAAAACTGATCGAAGAAGAAGCGAAACTCGCGCAAGCGCACCAGGAATCGCAGGTGCGGGCGTTGGGTATGTTCGAGATCGCCTGGGTCGGCATTCCGTGCGCCGTGGCCGGCGGAGTTTATCTGCTGCTGATCGGCCGGTGGCTGTTGCCCGATCGGCGGCCTGCCATGAGCCAGCTACAAGATCCGCGTGAATACACCGTGGAGATGTTGGTCGAAGCCAACTCGCCGATCGCCGGCAAGACGATCGAAGAGGCAGGTTTGCGTCATCTGCCAGGCGTTTACCTGGCCGAAATCGAACGCGATGGGCTCGTGGTGCCGGCGGTTTCCCCGCACGAACGGCTCCGCTCCGGCGACCGGCTGATATTCGTCGGCATCGTCGAATCGGTCGTCGACTTGCAGAAGATTCGGGGGCTGATCCCGGCTGCCGATCAGGTGTTCAAGCTTGAGGCGCCCCGTTCCGACCGCTGCTTGATCGAGGCGGTCGTGTCGCGAGATTGCCCGCTGGTCGGCAAGACCATCCGCGAAGGCCGTTTTCGCACGGTTTACCAGGCCGTGGTGGTGGCGGTCGCCCGCAGCGGACAGCGCCTGAATCAAAAGGTGGGCGACATCGTGCTCAACACGGCCGATACGTTGCTGTTGGAAGCCCAGCCGTCTTTTGTAGATCATCACCGCAGCTCGCGCGATTTTTTGCTGGTCAGCCG
>Ga0214472_10006681_pt1 | contig 12090 bp, 13 predicted proteins | sample RVTome_6_FD_207662 | JGI IMG/M metagenome (GOLD analysis project Ga0214472, IMG submission 207662) | Soil microbial communities from uranium-contaminated site in the Upper Colorado River Basin, Wyoming, United States - RVT140D175 | ecosystem: Environmental > Terrestrial > Soil > Contaminated >...
CCGCAACTACTTCTGGCCGACGTGGACCACGCGGCCCTGCTTGTCCCCTTCGTAGACGCGCACCACCATGCCGTTGGGATCGAAGCCGGCGCGCTTGCCCTGCGGGAAGCTGTACTTCATGCCCTTCGCGCCCATCACGCCCGCATAGGAAAGCGACTGCATCGCCGCGCGGATCTTCTCCTTGTCGGTCGAGCCGGCGCGGCGGACCGCCTCGGCCACCATCATGATGCCGTCGTAGCCGTAGCCGTGCAGGTTGAACGGAGCCTTCCCGGTGGCCTCCCGGTAGGCCGCCTCGAAGGCCTTGACCTCCGGCTTCTCGGGGTCGTAGGCGTCGACGAAAGTCACGCCGTCGACCAGGCCCTTCGCCACGCTCATGTAGACCGGCACCGAAAGGTTGTACGACGAATGGATCGGAAACTTCAGCCCGAACTCGCGGTAGGCCTTGAAGATCAGCACGTTCTCGGCCGTGAGGACGCCCGCCATGAACATCGCGTCGGGATTGGCGGCGCGGATCTTCTGCATCTGCGGCGCCGCGGTGGTCGCGCCGCGCGGCACCACCTCCTCCGCCACCACCTGGATGCCGGATTTCTCCAGCCCGCCCTTGAAGAAGCGGCCCAGGAGCTGCCCGAGGTCCGAGTTGTCGGTGATCAACGCGACGCGCTTCAGGTTCTTCACGCGCGCGTGCGCGAGCAGCGTGGCGATCTGGATCGAGCCGAGCGGCCCGGTCTGCCAGAAATACGGGTTGGGCAGTTGCGTGGTGAGCGTGTCGCCCGAGTTCATGGGCGTCATCTGCGGCGTCTTCGCCTCCATCGTCACCGTCTGCTGCTGCTGTGTCGCCGGCGTGAGCGACATGCTGATGATGAACAGCGCCCCCTGGTCGATCAGCTTGCGCGCGAGCGCCGCGGAGATATCCGGCCGCGACTGGTCGTCCTCGATCAGCAGCTCGATCTTGCGCCCGAGCACGCCGCCCCGGCGGTTGATCTCCTGGGCGCCGAACATCAGGCCCTCGGTCGCCGGCTCCGAGTAGGGCTTGGAGACCCCCACGCGGTCGGTGATCACCCCGATCTTGATGGTTTCCTGGGCGCTCGCCGCGCCGCCGGCCAGTGCCAGGGCCAGTACTGCGATGAACCGCTTCATCCTCTCCTCCTAGTCGTCGTCAACCGCTTTTCTTGTGCACCCAGTCGGCGTGGTGCGGCGCCTTTTTCGTCTGCGTCCATTCGGCGAGCATGCTCTCGCTCACGCTGGAGAGCCGCCTCGCCATCTCGGGGGTGGTGGTGTCCACCGCCAGCTCCAGGCGATGGCCGTTGGGATCGAAGAAGTAGATCGACCTGCAGATGGTGTGGTCCACCGGCCCGAGCACCTCGATGCCGTGCGACTCGATCTTCGCCTTGCAGCGCATCAGGGTGGCTTCGTCGGGCACCCGCAGCGCGAGGTGCTGCACCCACTGCGGCGTGTTCGGGTCGCGGCCCATGTCGGGCGACTCCGGCAGCTCGAAGAACGCCACGTAGCTGCCGTCGCCCATGCGGAAGAAGATGTGCATGTAAGGGTGCGCCTCGCCGGTGCTCGGCACCCGGTCCTCCGAGACCGCCATGGCGTACTCCAGGCCAAGCACCCTGGTGTAGAAATCCGCGGTCTGTTTCGCGTCCTTGCAGCGGTAGGCGACGTGATGCAGCGATCTGATGTCCATGCGCGTCTCCGGATCCAGGGCGCCAGTTTACATCGTGAGCGAAACCCCGAGCCATGCCCGTTGCGAAAATCGCATGCTAACCTTGGCGCCGCATGCATCCGGCCGAGCTTCCCTCGGAAATCCTGGAGCGCCTGCGCCGGCGACGCGGCAAGCTGCATCTGTTCGAGACCCTCGACGCCCGGCGTACCGCACTGGTGGTGATCGATATGCAGCGCAGCTTCGTCGCGCCTGACGCAGCCTCCGCGGTGCCTTGCGCCCGCGCGATCGTCCCGAACATCAACCGCCTCGCGGCGGGCGTGCGCCGCGCCGGCGGCGCGGTGGCCTGGGTCCAGGCGACCTACCAGCGCTCCGGCCCCGGTTACTGGCCGCTTTTCTTCGACACCATGGTATCGCCGCAACTCTCGTCGCAGATCCTGGATGGGCTGCTCGAAGGCTCCCCCGGCCATGCCCTGTGGCCGGACCTGGAGGTGGCGCCCGAGGACCTGCGCGTCACCAAGACCCGCTATAGCGCCTTTTTCCCCGGCGCCTGCGAGTTGCCGGCGCTGCTGCGGGGCCGCTCGATCGATACCGTCCTCATCGCCGGAACCATGACCAACGTCTGCTGCGAGGCTTCGGCGCGCGACGCCATGATGGACGGATTCAAGGTCGTCGTGGTGTCCGACGCCAATGCCGCACGCTCGGACGCCGAGCACCTCGCCTCGCTCGCCACCCTCGTGCAGTTCTTCGGCGACGTGCGCGACACCGGCGACACTCTGCGCCTGCTCGCGTGAAGCCCTACTCCATTGCCGCGATCGACTGCGTGGTGAATCCGATCACGCCGGAGATCATGCGCCTGCGTCCCGCCTGGTCGACCGGGTTCTGGACGGGAAAGATCGGGCGCGAGCAGGATCTGGCCGCGGGCCTTTCGCTCGAGCGCATGCTCGCGATGATGGACAGCGCCGGGATCGAGCGCGCCTTTCTCGTGGCGACCAAGACCGGCCGGCTGGGACTCCCCGGCAGCTGGCACCTGCCGTACGAGATCGTGGCGGACGCCGTGCAGCGCCGCCCCGAGCGTTTCCGCGGCCTGGCCGGGCTTGATCCCTTCGAGGGCATGCAGGGCGTTCGCAAACTGGAACGCGCGGTGCGCGAGTACGGGTTCGTCGGCGCCCACATGTACCCGCACTGGTTCGAGCTTTCCCCCGATGCGGCAAAGTGGTATCCGTTCTACGCGAAGTGCGTTGAGCTTGACGTGCCGGTCCAGATGCAGGTCGGGCAGTCGCTCATCTACACTGCCGAGCAACCACTGCGCAGCGTCGGTCGCCCCATCACCCTGGATGCCGTCGCCTGCGATTTTCCGGAGCTCAGGCTGGTGGGCATCCATATCGGCATCCCGTGGACCGACGAGATGATCGCCATGGCCTGGAAGCACCCGAACGTCTACATCGGCAGCGACGCCCACAGCCCGAAATACTGGCCAGCGAGCTTCGTCCAGTACCTGAACAGCTACGGTCAGGACAAAGTGCTGTTCGGGACCGACTTTCCGGTTCTCGATTTCGCACGCACCCGCGAGGAGATCGAGGCCCTCGGGCTGCGCGAGGAAGCGAAAAAGAAGCTGCTTCGCACCAACGCCCTTCGCGTCTACAAACTCGATCAGGAGGAACCGTGATCTACCTACTCAAGCTCCTTGCAGTCTTGGCGCTGCTCGCCGGCACCGCAGGTCTCGCAGCGGCACAAGGCAAGGTGACGCTCGGCATCGTTACTTCGCTCTCCGGCCCGATGGCGGCACCGGGCAAGTTCCAGATGAACGGCTTTCGCCTTGCCGAAGAGGAGATCAACGGCGGCGGCGGCTTCGCGCTCGGCGGCAGCCGGTACACGCTCGAGCTCAAGGCCTACGACACGCGAGCCAATCCCGCGGAAGGCGCCTCTGCCATGCAGCGCCTAGCCACCGTGGACAAGGTGCCGGTGGTCCTGGGCGAGCTGCACAGCGGCGTTGCGGCGGCGGAAGCCCCGATCGCTCAGGACTACGGCGTGCCTCTGATCCTCACCATTCCCACCGGCCCCAATTTGACCGAGCAGGGCAACCGGTTCCTGTTCAGGGTCAACGCCAACAACGACCAGCTGACCCAGGCCCTCGCCGAGTTCATCGCCAGGCAGGGCTGGACGCCGCTCGCGTTTATCGCCTGGAACAACGATGCCGGCCGGGGCGGGGTCAACGGCATGAAGAAGCTGCTTGGCGATCCGAAAACCGGCTATGTCGGCTACTTCAACGTCGGCGAGGTGGACTTCTCGAGCCACGTGTCCAACATCCGCGCCGGCAACGCCCGAGCCGTAATGCTCCTGATGGACGAGGAGCCCGGCAGCCTCGCCATCAAGCAGATCCGCGACGCCGGGCTGAAGACCCAGCTGGTAGGAACGCTCGCGATGGGATCGGACCGCTTCCTCAAGCGGCTCGATGCGGCCCGGCTCGAAGGCATGGTGCAGTACAACGCCTTCCCTCCCAACGCCGACATGCCGCGCATTCGCGCCTTCAGCGAGCGCTACCGGAGGAAGTATGGCGAGGAAGCGCACGGCTTCGCCGCCCAGTCCTACGACGGCCTGATGCTTGCCGTCGCCGCCATGCAGAAGGCGGGAAGCGTCACCGACGGACGCAAGATCCGCGACGCGCTCGCCGCCATCGAGCATGACGGCGTCATTGGCCGCATCAAGTTCGACGCCAAGGGCCAGGCGCATCCTCCTGTGTACGTCACGCAGTGGTGCGCCGACGGCAAGCGCCGCATCCTGTATCCGGAGTCCCTCAAGGCGGACTGCGGCGCGGGCTAGGCGCGGGCGGTCGTGCTCACCGCCCTCCTGGAGCAGACCGTTAACGGCCTGATGGCCGGGTCGGTCTACGTCCTGGTCGCGCTCGGCATGGTGCTGATCTACGGGGTGATGCACGTGCTCAATTTCGCGCACGGCGCACTCTTCATGCTGGGCGGTTACCTGTGCCACTTCTTCTTCACCCGTGTGACAGGCAGCTACCCGGTCTCGGTGGTGCTGTCCATGATCGCGCTTGCGGCGATCGGGATCGCTCTGGAGCGCGGCGTGTTCCGCCCGCTCCAGGGCAACCTGCGCAATCAGGTCATCGCCTCTCTCGGGCTGATCCTCGCCCTCGAGAATCTCGTCATCGCCCTGTGGGGACCGAACGCGCTGCAGCTCAGGGTCCCCGCCACCGAGACCTTGGTCCCGATCGGCGAGCTGCGGTTTGCGCTGCAGCACATCCTGGTGATCGCGGTTACGTTCGCCGTCGTCCTCGCACTGTTTCTGTTTCTCAAGCTGTCCAGGCTGGGTACAGCAATCCGTGCTGCCAGCCAAGACCGCCAGGCCGCAATGGTGGTTGGCATTCCCGTCGAGCGTGTCGACTGGACGACCTTTGCCCTGGGCACTGCGCTGGCAGCGCTCGGCGGGGCGCTGGTCGGTCCGCTGTTCCTGGTGTTCCCGCAAATGGGTGATGCCCCTCTGGTGAAAGGGCTCGCCGGCATCCTGCTGGGCGGCATGGGCAGCGTGCCCGGCGCCGTCGTCGGCGGGCTCATCATCGGAGTCGCGGAATCGCTCTCGACGCTCGTGCTGCCGACCGACTACCGCGACTCCGTCGCCTTCGTCGTCATGATCCTCATACTCCTGGTCCGGCCGCACGGCCTGTTCGGCGTCCGGGTACGCGGCGAGGATTGATGCTGAAGCTCGCCGCGGTTACTGGCCTGACCCTGGCCCTGTTCGCCGTTCCCAGCATGGCCGCGGATCAGCCCTACCTCATCCATGTGCTGGTGCTGTGCTGCCTGTACGCGATCCCTGCCGTGGGCTTGAACCTGATGCTTGGCTACACCGGGCTGGTGTCGCTCGGTCACATGGGCTTCGCCGGGATCGGGGCCTATACCGCCGCGGTACTGATGGTCGACGCCGGGCTCGGCTTCTGGGGCGCGCTCGCCGCCGGCCTGATCGCCGCGGCCGTCGCGGGCGCCGCGATCGGCGCCGTCTGCCTGCGCTTTCGCAGCCACTTCTTCATGATCGTGACACTCGCCTTCGGGCTCATGCTCTACGCGGTAATGAACAACTGGGACGGAATCACGCGCGGTGCCGCAGGTTTTCCGGGAATTCCCAGGCCGGGGCCTCTCGGGCCGCTGAGCTTCGGCTCCCTGCAGGATTTCTACTACCTCGCGCTGAGCGCTGCATTGTTCGCTTTCCTCGTGCAGTGGCGCGTGGTGCGGTCGGATTTCGGGCGCATTCTGATGGCGCTGCGCCAGGATGAGCGGCTCGCCCAGGCGCGCGGCGTCAACGCCATGCTCTACAAGACAGGGGTCTTCGCCCTTGGCTCCGCGCTGGCGGGGCTGGGCGGCGTTCTGCACGTCGCTTTCCTGCGCGTCGCAGCGCCCGCCACCTTCAGCTTTGCCGAGAGCATCAACATCGTCTTGGTGGTCATCGTGGGGGGCGCCGGCGCACTCGCCGGTCCGGCGCTCGGCGCCGTAGTCTACGTAGGCCTTCCAGAGTACCTTCGCGTCGCAAGCGAGTGGCGGCTGGTGCTGTTCGGCGTCCTGCTGGTGCTTCTCATGCGGTTCGCGCCGCGCGGCATGGCGGGGCTCCTCGCAGACGGATGGCAGCGGCTCCTGCGGAGAAGCCCTTGAGCGCCTTCGCGGTGAGAGGGCTCGTCAAGCGCTACGGCGGCGTCTCGGCACTCTCCGGATGCAGCCTGGAGATCGACGCGTCCGGAATCTACGGCTTGATCGGGCCGAACGGCGCCGGGAAGACCACTCTCTTCGATGTCGTAACCGGGATCACGCAGCCCGACGCGGGCAGCGTGACGATCGATGGACGCGAGGTGACCGGCGTCGCGCCCCACCGTCTGGCGCGCCTCGGGCTCGCGCGTACGTTCCAGGAGTGCCGCGTGTTTCCGGAGTTCACTTGTCTGGACAACCTGATGTTCGCGCCGCGCGTGGCGGGCAACGCTCGCGGAGCGCACGTCGAAGCCATGCGCCTGCTCGAGCTGGTGAATCTCGCGCGCTTCGCTGACGAGCCCGCCGCGACCCTGTCTTTCGGGCAGCGGCGCCTGCTCGAGCTCCTCGGCGTCTTCATGCTCCGCCCGCGGATCCTGATGCTCGATGAGCCCGCGGCGGGCGTGAACCCGGCGCTGCTCGAAGTTCTGTCGGCGTTCATCCAGCGGATGTACCGGGAGCGACCGTGCCTGTTCCTGGTCGTGGAACACAACATGGAATTCATCATCAGCCTCGCGACGGAGATCGTCGTCATGCACGAGGGCCGCGTGCTGGAGCGCGGCAGCCCCGAGGCGATACAGAGCAATCCCCGGGTCATGGAGGCTTACCTCGGATGAAGCCGGTCCTCGAGGTGCGCGGGCTGAAGGCAGGTTACGGCGGCCGGCGCATCCTGGAAGACGTATCCCTGCGCGTTTCTGCCGGAGAGGTCGTCACCGTCATCGGGCACAACGGCGCCGGCAAATCGACGCTCCTGAAGTCCGTGTTCAACCTGATCCCGTGGCGGGAGGGCGAGATCGAGCTGGAGGGGCGCGACATCCTGGGCCTGCCTCCGGATCGCATCCTGGCCGCCGGGATTGCCTATATCCCGCAGAACCGCAGCGTGTTCCCCAAGCTCACCGTGGACGAGAACCTGCGCATGGGCGGATATCTTCTCCGCGACCGCAGCCGGCTCGCACAGCGCATCGAGGAGGTGCGCGGGCTGTTTCCGGCGCTCGCGCAGCGCCGCGGACAGCTTGCCGGAACGCTAAGCGGCGGCGAGCAGCGCATGCTCGAGATTGCGCGCGCGCTTCTCATGGATCCGAAGCTGCTGATGCTCGATGAACCCTCCATCGGGTTGGCGCCCAAGATGGTGGACGCGGTGTTCGACACCGTGCGCCAGCTCCGCAGCCGCGGCAAGGCCGTGCTAATGGTGGAACAGAACGTGAAGAAGGCGCTCGCCGCCTCCGACCGGGGCTACGTCATGGAGCTCGGCGAGATACGCCTCGAAGAGCTGGCAGCGCAGCTCGTCGGCGACGAGCGCGTCATGCGCCTCTACATGGGCCGGCGCTGATCGATCACGCGCCTGGCTTTCCAGGAGCGCGACGGATCGCTGATCGCATCGGCGGCGACGAATTCCACCGCCGGCGTAATCCCACAGGCACGCTTGATCGCTTCGGCGAGGCTCGCGGCAAGCATCCCGTCGTCACCGGCGGCCACCTTGAGCGTAAGGACGTCGCCGGCGCCAGAGGAGCTCACCGCGAACTGGAACTCGTGCGCCCCGAGCACGCCCTCGGCCGCCTGCACCAGGACATCGGGGTTCACCAGGGTGCCCTTGAGCTTCATCAGGCGGTCGGCGCGCCGCGGCATCGCGACCAGCCGGTCCGTCCAGGCGCCGCAGTGCGGACAGCGATCATGCGAGAGGGTGGAAATGTCGCCCAGGGCGTAGCGCAAGAGCACCGTGCCCCGCCTTCGCAGGTGGGTAAGCAGCACCAGGCCGGGCTTGCCATCGTCCAGGGGTGCGAGGGACTGCGGATCGACGACCTCGAAGAAGAACTGGTCGGGCGCTGGATTGTGGTAACCGGAGCCCGGTGCGCACTCGACCATTCCGCCCTGCATCTCGGTAGCGCCATACGAGATGCTCACCCAGGCATCCGCGGTACCGAGGCGGCGCAAAGCTGCGGTCAGCTCGGCGCGCGCCGGCTCGGGAAGCCCTTCGCCGGTGACGAAGGCGAGCCGCACCGCCGAGCAATCCGCGCCCAGCTCCTCGGCCCTTGCCACGACGCGGCGCACGTAGCTCGGAACGCCCCAGAGAATGCTGGCGCGGCACTGAGCCAGCACCTGCACGACGCGGTCGAGGTCGTTGCCCAGGGTGAAGTACGGGGATGGATTGCCCGGCAGCGCGGCAACGACGCGCAGGTTAAGGCTCGCCGCCGCATGCAGCGTTCGGATGAACGCGCCGTGCGGCCGTGGGGTGAGCGGAAACAGGCTGGCAATGATGTCATCGGAACGCGCGCCGCGCAGGCGCAGCATGTTGCGGTTGGCTTCCAGGATGCGGAAGAAATCGTAGGTCGTGGAGATGAACGGCGTCGGCGTCCCAACGGTCGAGCCGGTGGTATACATCACGTCCCACACCGCGCGCATCTCTTCGGGCAGCCCTTCGGTTTCCAGGCGAAACGCATCCGGCGCGCGCATGTAGTCCTCCTTGCGGGTGACCGGAAGCCTGGCGAGATCGGCCAGCGAACGGAAGTCCTCCCCGGACAGCCTGCACTGCGCCATCTGCTCGCGCGTGCGTGGGTGGCGCACCGCGGCCAGCGCGATCATCTCGGCGAAGTAACGCTCCTGCACAGCTGCAATCTCGCGGCGACTGAGTTGCGAAAGCTCGTCCATGACGCGATGTTATAGTGCCCGACCCCTGGACATCACGGAGGCAGCATGGACAAGAGAACGCACAAGGAACGCTACGACGCCGGACTCAAGACCCGCCGCGAGGTGCTCGGCGCGCCATGGGTCGACAAGTCGATGGCGGGGGTCGACGAGTTCAACCAGGAGTTCACCGAGCTGCTCAACACCTACTGCTGGAACGACATCTGGAACCGCCCCGGGCTGCCGCGCAAGATGCGCTCGGTGCTGAACCTGGGGATGCTCTCGGCGCTCGGCAAGGAGCACGAGCTGAAGCTGCACATCCGCGGCGCGCTCAACAACGGCCTTACCAAGGACGAGATCAAGGAGGTGTTCCTGCAGGTCGCGATCTACTGCGGCGTGCCGGCCGCCGTGGTCGCCTTCCGCTGCGCCAGGGAAGTGTTCAAGGACGGCGGTTGAGGACTATCGCCTTCATCGGCCTGGGCCGCATGGGGCAGCCCATGGCCGCCAACCTGGCGAAGGAAGGCTTCGCGGTACGCTCGTTCGACCTGAACGGCAGCGGTACCTGCGGCTCCGCGCGCGAGGCGGCCGAAGGGGCCGAGGTGCTGATCACCATGCTCCCCGATGCCGATGCCGTGCGCGAAGCCGTGCTCGATGCGCTGCCCGCGCTCAAGCCCGGCGCCGTGGTGGTCGACATGAGCTCGTCCGATCCGGCGGGTACGCGGGCGCTCGGGCTCGCGCTCGCGAAGAACGACATCGAGCTGGTCGATGCGCCGGTCTCCGGCGCCCTCGCCAGGGCAATCGATGCCACGCTGACCATCATGGCCGGCGGCGATGCCGGGGTCATCGCAAGGATCTCTCCTGTCCTCGAGAAGATGGGGAACCGGATCTTCCACGTCGGTCCGCTCGGCGCCGGTCATGCGGTCAAGGCGCTCAACAACTACCTCGGCGCCGCAGGCACGCTGGCCGGCTTCGAAGCGCTGCTCGTCGCGCGCGCGTTCGGGCTGGAGCCGAAGGCGATGCTCGAGGCCATCAACGCCTCGACCGGCCGCAACAGCACCACCGAGCGCAAGATCCCCCAGCAGGTGCTCACCGGGGCTTTCGCCTCCGGCTTCAAGCTGGCGCTAATGGCGAAGGACGTCGCCATCGCGGCGCGCCTCGCGCGCGACCTGGGAATCGACGCGCCCTATCTCAGGAAGACGCTGGAGCTGTGGCGCGCCGCGCAGAAGAGCCTGCCTGCCGCGGCGGACCATACGGAGATATTTCGCTACCTGGGGAAACTGAAGACTCCATCTCGCGGCGCAGGCGCACGGCGCTCGAACTTGCGTCGTAAGCGACGTCGCTCCACCTGACGGGCTGGCCTGCGTCCACCGCGTGCATGAGCTTCCAGCCGTGCGCGAGCCCGAGCGGCAGGCAGCCTTCGCGCAGCGAATCGGACGCCGGCATCAGGCGTCCGACCACCGTGTAGCCGCCTTCGCCGTCCAGCATCTCTCCTGCCTTCAACGCCCGCTTTGCGACGGCAACCGCGTCTGCCCGCCAGCCCGTGGCGCAGCCGGTGGGCTCGCTGCGCAAACCGACGGACGCCACCGAAATGCCGACCTCCAGCCCGATCAGGTGCCAGCGCTTGTACAGGCAGGCGTAGCGCCCGGAGGGGTCGGTCTTCACGCCGTACTCGCTGAAGCAGCGGCGGATGTACTCGGTGTCGCCTTCGAACACCACGAACACGCCGAAGCGGATGTCGTAGGCGATGGGTTCTCCATTCCTTCTCAATGAAGAAATGACTTCCACCTGCCCCTTGTGGTGGAGCACCCCGCCCTCCTCGCTTGGCCGCATCAGCGCCGGAATCTCGTCTACCGCGCCCGGCGGGTAGAGCAGCCCTTGCGGGGCGGGCGTGAGGCCGGTCGCGTTGCACACCGTGGCGGTTTCGATCGCCGGCTTCGAGCCGTCGAGGAAGGAATTGAACATCTTCGGGTTGAGCCCGCCGATGCGCGCCTGCTCGGGCGTCAGGCCGTAGTGGCCCCATACCGTCTCGGGCGTCGACTGCGCGAAATGCGGCAGCCACTTGTGGCCGCGCCCCGCGGCGACCACCGGGAAGCCTGCGGCGCGCGCCCAGTCGACCAGATCGCAGATGAGCGCAGGCTGATCGCCGTAGGCGAGGCTGTAGACCACGCCCGCCTCGGCCGCCTTGCGCGCGAGCAGCGGGCCGCAGAAAGCGTCGGCCTCGACGGTGACCATGACGACGTGCTTGCGGTTCGCGAACGCCGCGAGCGCATGCTCGACCGCGGCAGGCGGATTCCCGGTCGCCTCGATGACGATCTCGATCGCCGGGTGCTTCACCAGCGCTTCCCAGTCGTCCGACAGATGGGTTCGATTCTCGCTGAGCGCCGCTTCCAAGGACGACGCCTGATACCGGGCGGGATCCCATCCAACACGCTTCAGGTTCTCTGCCGCGTTCGCCGGGGAGAGATCGGCTATCGCAACCAGATGGATGCCAGGGGTCTTGGGTACCTGCGCGAGGTACATCGCGGCGAACTTGCCCGCGCCGATGAGGCCGACCCGCAGAGGTTTTCCCTGGGCGGCGCGCTGCTGGAGTTTCGAGAAGAGGTTCATCGGGCAAGAAACCTGATCTGACCCCGTTTATGCGGCTTGCAGCATGCCGGTCAGCTCCTCCGGCGGCGTGCCGTCTTTCCACGGCAGCGGCACGGGGTAGTCGCGCAGCAGGCAGTCGTCGGGCAGGCATTCGATGGGCGTGAAATCGCGGTGCGCGATGTAGCCCGGGCGCTTGAAGCGCCGGATGTGGTTGGAGACCGCGCACAGCGACAGATACACGCTGACCCGGTTCCACGGCGAGAGATTGGAGGTCGAAGCATGCACCAGGCAGCCGTGGAACAGGATCATCGAGCCGGGAGGTCCCTTAGGCGCCACGATGCCGCCGCGGTCCACGAGTTTCCCTATGGTTTCCTTTGTAATGACCCAAAGGGGATAACTCGTGGTGGCGCTATCGTGCTCGGCGTCGAGCACGCCGAGCTTGTGGCTGCCCGGAATGAACATCAGCGGCCCGTT
>Ga0214472_10006682_pt1 | contig 12089 bp, 11 predicted proteins | sample RVTome_6_FD_207662 | JGI IMG/M metagenome (GOLD analysis project Ga0214472, IMG submission 207662) | Soil microbial communities from uranium-contaminated site in the Upper Colorado River Basin, Wyoming, United States - RVT140D175 | ecosystem: Environmental > Terrestrial > Soil > Contaminated >...
ACGTCGAGCCGGGGGACACGCTGCTGGACTGGCGTCACGCCGGTCTGGGGCATCGCTATGTCCACCAGTTCGCCGCGCAGGAACTGGCCGATCTCGCGCGGGCCACCGGCCTGACCGTCGCCGAGCAATTCCACGCCGACGGTGAAGGCGGCCGGCTGGGGCTCTACCAGATCTGGCGCGCCTGAGGCAAGCTTCCCGCGAGCTTGGAGCTCGCGGGGAGCTTGTCACGCCGTGGTAAGATTACATTTCGGGAAGGGACTGGCGCCCGGAGGGATGGCCGAGCGGACGAAGGCGGCTGTCTTGAGAACAGCTGTGGGGCAACCCACCGGGGGTTCGAATCCCTCTCCCTCCGCCTGGCTTTCCACTCGGGGAGGTGCCGGAGCTGGCCGAACGGGGGCGCCTGCTAAGCGCCTGTCGGGGGTTTAAATCCTCGACCGAGGGTTCGAATCCCTCCCTCCCCGCCAAGGCCTCGGTCGCCGAGGCTCGATTGCCCTCGTAGCTCAGCGGATAGAGCACTTGGTTGCGGACCAAGGGGCCGCGCGTTCAAGTCGCGCCGAGGGCGCTGGAGCCGCTTCCGCCTGGAAGCGGCTCTCTACCATCCGGCTTGGGACCACCGGCCGAAGATGATGAGGAGGCGAGGATGTCCTGGTTACCGCTGCTGGTGGGCTTGGCGGCCCCGCCGGCCTACCTCGACCCGGGGTCGGGCAGTTTCCTGATCCAGTTGGTCATCGCCGGAGCGCTGGGGGCGGCGCTCGCCATCCGGATGTCGTGGAGTCGCATCAAGGGCATCTTCCGACGCAAGGAGTCCCCGCCCTCGGACTCGGAAAAGCATGGGGAGTAGCGTTCGCAACGGAGCGTCGTTTCGCGATCCCAGCGGTTTCCTCTTCGTCCGCGATGGGACGCTCTTCCGGCAGGTCAATCAGAGCTACCGCCCCACTTTTGATCTGCTCGAGCACAGCGGCCTGTACGCCGAGTTGGTCGATGACGGGCTGCTGATCCCTCACACCCTGGCCGCTGTCCCCGCGGCGGAGCCGGAGGCGGCGTCGTTGGTCCTGCGGCCGGATCCGCTCTCCTTCATCTCCTACCCATACGAGTGGAGCTTCAGCCAGCTCCAGGACGCCGCCTTGGCGACCTTGGAGATTCAGCAGCGTGCTCTGGGCCGCGGCCTGTCCTTGAAGGACGCCAGCGCCTACAACATCCAGTTTCTGCGCGGCCGTCCCGTCTTGATCGACACCTTGTCGTTCGAAGTCTATCGGGAAGGCGACCCGTGGATCGCCTATCGCCAGTTCTGCCAGCATTTCCTGGCGCCCCTGGCGCTCATGAGCCGCCGCGAGATCCGGCTGGGACAGCTCCTGCGCCTGTACATCGACGGCGTACCGCTCGACCTGGCGGTGCGCCTGCTTCCCTGGAAGGCCCGACTCAATGTCGGCCTGCTGACCCATCTCTATCTGCATGCCGCCAGTATGCGGCGTTACGCCGGCGCCGAAGTGCGCACGGCCCAAGGCGCCCGGCGCGTGACGCGCACCGGGTTCCTGGGGTTGATCGACAACTTACGCCGCACCGTCGCCGGTCTGCGTTGGGATCCCGGGCGCACCGCCTGGGCCGAGTACCAGACGATGCACAACTACACTCCGGTGGCGTTGGAAGCAAAGCGGCGCCTTGTGGTGGAGTACTTCGAGCAGGCGCGACCTTCGTCGTTGTGGGACCTGGGCGCAAACACCGGCGCCTTCAGCCGCCTGGCCTCCGAACGGGGCATCGACACACTTTCCTTCGATGTCGACCCGAGCGCCGTCGAAGCCAACTACCGCACCGTGCGCGCCTCCGGGGAAGCAAACCTCCTGCCGCTGCTGGTCGACCTGACCAACCCCAGCCCGGCTCAGGGCTGGCACCATGCCGAACGGCTCTCGCTTCGGCAGCGCGGCCCGGTCGACGCCGTGATGGCCCTGGCCCTGGTCCATCATCTGGCCATCGGCAACAACGTGCCGCTGCCGCAGGTGGCGTCCTTTCTGGCGGACCTCGGGCGTTGGGTGATCATCGAGTTCGTGCCCAAATCGGACGGCCAGGTGAAACGTCTGTTGGCGGCGCGGGACGATATCTTCTCGGACTACAACGTCGAGGGTTTCGAGCGTGCCTTCAACGGCGCCTTCGAGCTGCGCCGCCGCGAGCCGATCGCCGAGTCGGAACGGACGCTCTACTTGTGGGAGAAGCGCTGACCTGTCCTCCCCTTGGTTGTCATTCCGAGCGAGGCGACACCTGCACCGCACCTGCGCCTGCAGCTGCGCTGAAGGCGCAGGTGCAGGTGGGAATCCCCTAGGCGTCCGTTTCGGAAACGAACCGCGGAGGTAGTATTCCTCCACCTTCGCGCCTCGGTCCCGGTCACGGGGGATTCCTCGGGCCTACGGCCCTCGGAATGACACAAAGAGCAGACTCCCGGGCTTATGCCCGGTTGCTCTTGCCCTAGGTAGTAAGCGGTTCGGGGAGACTGCGTGCGCGAGGGATCGCCTACGGCAGGACATTCCAGGGGTTGACGAACCCGTCCCCGTAGCGGACCTCGAAGTGCAGGTGCGAGCCGGAGCAGTTGCCGGTGCAGCCCATCAGTCCGATGGCATTGCCCTGATAGACGGCCTGCCCGCAGCCGACGTTGACCTGGCTGAGGTGGGCATACAGCGTCTGCCATTCATTGCCGTGGTCGATGACGACCACCAAGCCGTAGCCCCAATCGTTCCAGCCGGCGTAGACGACGACCCCGGTGTCGGAGGCGGCGATGCCGTGCCCGGTGTCGCCGGCGATGTCGATCGCCGGATGGCCGAGGGCCGGGTTGAAGTCGAAGCCGGACAGGTAGCGCAGCGCAGTCGGCCAGGCGAAGGACCCGGTCCCCGTCGGTCCGTCATAGATGGCCCCACAGGCGCCGGCCCCCAGGATGCGCGCCACCCCCGGATTGGCGCGCGTGATACGCGGCCGGAACAGGCTTTGGACTTCGCGCGTCCCGCCCGGGACCACCAGGACCGTCCCGGCGGCGATGCCCGGATTGTCGGCGTCCATGCCGGCATCCAGGTTGTTCCCGGGCCAATCGAGGATGTCCTCGGGAGTGACGCCGAAGAACCGCGCCACCCCGGCCAGGCCGTCCCCTTCATGCCACGTGTAGGACGTCCCATCGACCGGGAGGACGTTGAGTTCCTGGCCCGGGAAAAGCCTATGCGGATCATCCAGCAGTACATCGTAGTTGCCGAAGAGGAGCGTTTCCGGTTTCAGGCCGAAACGCTCGGCGATGCCGAACAGCGAATCGCCCGACTGTACGACGTATTTGATGATCTCCAGTCGAGGACGCGAGGGGATCTCGGTGTGGAAATCCGTTTGGCGCTGAAGCACCGCCAGGTCCGCGCCGCCCCCTGAGAAGGGAGGCAAGACCTCGGGACCGAGCCCGGAGAACGCCGTCGGCGTTGCATCGGCGGGCTGGGCCGAGAATGGCGATCCGCGGAAGTTCTCCAGGGGAAGCGCCAGCAACCCGGCGCGGGCCGCCACCACCCCGGCCAGAACCAGGCCCAGGGCTGCCAGATGACCTATGTAGCGCACGACCGTGCCCCGCCAGCCTCGCCGCTGAATGGATTGCCACAGGCTGGCCCAATCGCGGGCGCGCGCCGGTCGACCTCGAGGGCCGTTTGGGGAGGGAGGAGTGGCGTCGGTCATTCGATCGCTTTGCGGCCTAGCATCCTATCAGGTGGCCGGGCCGGCGGTCAAGCCACGACGCCTGAGGCCCCCCTGAGAGAACGCCGAGAGAATCAACGGTCTCCCGCCGGTTGGCCTACGGAAAGCGTGCGGCGCCGAACCGGCGAAGCGGTGCTCCGCCCCTGCATTGGCGTCGGTGGTGGGCGTCACCCTACGGCAGCACAAACCAGGGATTGACAAAACCCCCGCCGGATCGAGTCTCGAAATGCAGATGGGCTCCAGTGGAATTGCCGGTGGACCCGGCCGCCCCGATCGACTCGCCTTGTCCGACGCTCTGCCCGCAGCCGGCGCGAACTGAGTTGAGGTGGGCATAGACCGTCTGCCAGCCGTTGCCGTGATCGAGCATGATCAGATTGCCGTAGCCGCCGTTCGACCATCCGGCGAAGACCACGACCCCCGCGTCGGCCGCCCAAACGGTCGTACCGGCGCCGGCAGCGATGTCGATGGCGAGATGACCGGCCCAGTAATCGTTGCCGGAAAGGTAGTGATTGCCGGTTGGCCAGATGAACCCGCCCGATCCCACCGCCCCGCCGCTGAAGTCCCCGGTGCAGCCTCCCGGACCGAAGGCGGTGCCCACGCCGGCCGCCCCGCGTGCGATGGTCGGCACGACCCACGTCCGAAAGGCGCGCTCGCCTTCGGGGATGACCAGCCATGTCCCGGGGTCGACCTGCGGGTTCTCGGGGTCGAGCTCGTTGCCCGGCCACTCGACGATGCTCGACGCTTCCACGCCGAAGAAATCGGCGACGCTCTGCAGGCTGTCGCCGGCCTGCCACTGGTGGTACGTCCCGTTGATCGGCAGGATGTTCAGTTCCTGACCGGGCTTGAGCAGGTGCGGGTCGTCCTCCAGCGTGTCGAAGTTGCCCCACAGCACCGTTTCCGGCTCGAGCTCGAAGCGGTCGGCGATCCCGAAGACCGAGTCGCCTCCTTGGACGGTATAGTGCAGGACTTCGACGCGGGCCCGCAGCGGCGACTCGGTGTCCGGCTCCGTCTTGCGCGTGAGCACGGCCGAGGGGACCTTGGGGCCGTACGCCGGCAGCTCGACCGCCTCCGGATCGTAGGGAGGCAGATCGGCGATCCGTCCCGCCGCGCCCGAGGCTTCAGCGCCCTCCAGGCTGCGCGCCCGTACACTCAAGACGACGGCTACGGCCGCAATGAGCAACCCGGCGACCGCCAGGATCGCCGGGCCGTTGCGCCGAATCCAGGCGGCGCGGCCTCCCGCCGGGGACACTTAGTTGCTGTCCTGCTGCAGGGTCTCGAGGAACTCGATGTTGCTGTCGGTGCGGGCCATGCGCTGCAGGATGGCCTCGGTGGCGTTGGTGATATCCATGCCGGCGCCGCTCGGCGGCGGGGTCACCATGTGCGAGTACATCCGGCGCATCAGCCAGACGATCGGGGTGATGTCGGGGCCCAGCAGCAGCTCCTCGCGGCGGGTCGACGAGCGCTCGATGTCGAAGGCCGGGAAGATACGCCGCTCTTGCAGGCGCCGCGACAGATGCAGCTCCATGTTGCCGGTGCCCTTGAATTCTTCGTAGACGACGTCGTCCATGCGCGAGCCGGTGTCGACCAGGCAGGTGGCGATGATCGTCAGCGAGGCGCCGTCTTCGATGTTGCGCGCCGCGCCGAAGAAACGCTTCGGCGGATAGAGCGCCGCCGGATCGAGGCCGCCCGACAGCGTGCGGCCGGAGGGCGTGACCATCAGGTTGTAGGCGCGCGCCAGACGCGTCAGCGAGTCCATCAGGATGACCACGTCGCGGCCGACCTCCACCAGGCGCTTGGCGCGCTCGAGCGCCATCTCCGCCACCCGCACGTGCGAATTGACCGGCTCGTCGAAGGTCGACGAGATGACCTCGGCATCGACGGAACGGTCCATGTCGGTGACCTCTTCCGGCCGCTCGCCGATCAGGGCCACCATCAAGTGCACCTGCGGGTACTTGGAGGAAATGGCGTTGGCGATCTGCTTCAGGACGGTGGTCTTGCCGGCCTTGGGCGGCGAGACAATCATCCCCCGCTGGCCCTTACCGATCGGGGCCACCAGATTGAGCATGCGCGTCGCCAGCGTGTGGCGATCGGTCTCGAGGTCGAATCGCTCTTCCGGGAAGATCGGGGTCAGGTCCTCGAACTTGGGACGACCCTTGGCTTCCTCGGGGTCCATCCCGTTGATCGATTCCACCCGCAGCAGCCCGTAGTATTTCTCGGTGTCCTTGGGCGGACGGATTTGCCCGATGACCATGTCGCCGGTACGCAGGCTGAAGCGACGGATCTGCGACTGAGAAACGTAGATGTCGTTGGGCCCCGGCAGATAGTGGTCCGCCCGCAGGAACCCCATCCCCTCGCCCATGATCTCGAGGATGCCGCCGCGCAATTCGAGGCCGCGCCGTTCGGCGTCGGCCTGCATGATGCGCAGGATCAGGTCCTCCTTCTTGAGCCGCGCCGCTCCCTGGATCTCGAGATCGCGGCTGATGCCGCGCAGATCGGGCAGGTTCATGGTTTCCAGTTGGGCGATATTCATGTGTTCTCCAGAGAGAGGGCCGGACGGCGACAGGGCGCCGCTTCAAGCCGCGTTACGCGGATGACAAACGAGCAGGTCAATCGAAGGCAAGGTCTCGATGTAGGGTCTAACTCGCCAGGGGACGAACCGGGGACGGCTGTGCGCTACGGAGAAGGAGTCTAACACGTCCGGCGGGAACGCGCAAGCCGAGCGGCTCCGGCGTCAGGCGGCCAGCAGCCGCGCCAGGTAGTACCCCAGGACCCCCGCCCACAACCACGAATCGGTCCGATCCAGCGCCCCTCCGTGCCCGGGCAGCAGCCTGCCGCTGTCCTTGACCTGCATCTCGCGTTTCAGCATGCTGATCCCGAGATCGCCCAGGGGCGTGACCAGGCCCAGCACCAGCCCCAGGATCAGCCCGGCGGTCGCCGTGACGGTCGGCGCCTGGTGGAACGTTCCGGTGTACAGCGCCGCCAGACCGGCGCCTGCCAGCGCCGCACCGACGATCCCGGCGACGTATCCTTCCCAGGATTTCTTGGGGCTGAGGCGAGGCGCCATCGTGTGGCGACCGTAGGCCTGCCCGACGAAGTACGCCGCCGAGTCCCCGACCCATACCGCCGGCAGGCTGATCAAGAGCCACCACAGCCCGTCCGGCAGATTGCGCAGCGAAACAAGATAGGCCCCCACCAGACCCAGGTAGGCGATCCCGCCGAGGGTGATGCCGAAGTCGGTTCCGGAGTGCGGCGCCCCGCGCTCGAAGTCGACCAGGTGCCAGGTCATCGCCGCCAATGCCAGGCCCGCCAGCAGCGCGGCGCTGTCGTCGAAGCCGCGCGCCTGCCGCGCCAGAACCAGCGCCGCCGCGCCGCCGACGAGCAGGACCGCCGACGGCCGCAGCCCGCCGCGCCGGAACAGCCCGGCGTACTCGCGGGCCGCCAGCGCCAGGACCAGGGCCATCACCCCGGCGAAGACCCAACCACCGAGGGCGAAGATCCACAAGCCGACCGGCAGCAGGACGACGGTCACCAGGACGCGTTGTCGCAGCATGCTAGTGTCCTCTTCCGCGGAGGGTCTGACCGTGGCGTTCGCGCCCGGCAAGAATCGAGTCTGCAGGTCGTGTCCACCCGAAGGCCCCTACAACAAAACAAGACCGTAGGAGGCTGCGGGAAGAACCGCCTCGGGCCTCACCCCTACCCCCCTCCGCTGATGATGAGGCCAAGTACTGCAGGCACATGGCGGAGAGGGGATCCGAGGTCTGGGGGGTGGGTTGCTTGGGGTCGCCGTTTCTGCGCGACCTGCTCAAGCGGGCCGGACCGGCTCCACTCGACCGAAGCGGCGGTCGCGGCGGGCATATTCCCACAAGGCTTCCAGCAGTTCTTCGCGTCCGAAGTCCGGCCAGTAGGTCGGGGTGACGTACCATTCGGCGTAGGCCCCCTGCCAGATCAGGAAATTGCTCACCCGCAGCTCGCCGGAAGTTCGGATGATGAGATCGGGATCCGGAATGCCGGCGGTGTACAGATACTGGGAGACGAGGTCCTCGTCGACCTCGTCCGGCAGGACGCCGTTCTCCATCATGCGACGCATCGCCTGGACGATCTCATCCCGTCCGCCGTAGTTCCAGGCGATGTTGAGGACCAGGCGCTCGTTGTGCTGTGTCAGCTCGACCGCCTGGTGGACCTTGGCCTGCAGTTCCGGGCTGAGTCGCTCCAGACGGCCGATGTGCCTCAGCTGAACGCCGTTCTTGTTCAGACTCTGCAGCTCGCGGTCGATGACGTCTTCCAGGATGTTGAGCAGCCCGCGCACCTCGTCCGGCGGCCGGCTCCAGTTCTCGGTCGAAAAAGCGTAGATCGTCAGGTAGCGGATGCCGAACTCGCTCGCCGCCTCGAGCACGCGCCTCAAGTTGTCGACTCCGGCCCGGTGCCCGGCCAGGCGCGGCAGGCCGCGCCGGCGCGCCCAGCGGCCGTTCCCGTCCATGATGATCGCCACATGGAGCGGCACCTGACTGGGGATTTCGGAGGGGCGGTCTTTGCTCATCCGGCGCCGTCAGACTTCGAGGACCTCGTCTTCCTTCTTCTTGGCCGCCCGGTTGACGGCTTCCACCTGGTCGTCGGTCAGGCGCTGCAACTCGGTTTCGGCGCGCTCCAGATCGTCCTTGGAGATCAGTTTCTCGCGTTCGAACTCGCGCAGGTCGTTGTGCACGTCGCGCCGGACGTTGCGCACCGCCACCCGGGCGTCCTCGGCTCGGGCATGGACCAGCTTGACCAGGTCGTGCCGGCGCTCCTCGGTCAGAGGAGGGATCGACAGCCGGATGAGCTTGCCGTCATTGCTGGGCGTCAGGCCGAGATCGGAGGCCTGGATCGCCCGCTCGATCTCTTTGATCGAGCCGGCATCGAAGGCCCGGATGGTCAGCAGGCGGGGTTCGGGGGCGGAGATCGTGGCCAACTGCATCAGCGGAGTCGGGACGCCGTAATACTCGACCGGGAGTCGTTCCACCAGTGCCGGCGAGGCCCGGCCGGTCCGAATGCCGGACAGATCTTCCTCCAGCGCCCGGACCGCTCCCTTCATGCGACCTTCGGCGTCGGCCAACGCGTCATTGACCATGGTCAGACTCCTGCGTGGGTCCGCCGGTTGGGGTCCATCAAGAATAGCGCAAAAGGCGGAAAATGCGAGGGATACCGTTTCCCCCTGGAACCCCTCGCGGAGCACCCCAGAGCGAAGCGGAGGGGCAAACCCCCCACCCCGTTCGGGCCGCACACCGTCCCGGCTCCTTCTGGGAAGGCCCGGCGGCACGAACGGTGGCGGGCGGCGCCAGGGGGGCGCCGGCCCGGACGGGGGGCGAGACGGCCCACGAAAGCGGAGGCTGTGCGCGCATCCTCACGTTGCTTCGTACCGCCGCTCCCCAGCCACAGGGATGGCCCCTGCCAAGGCGTGAAATACTGCTATCCGGCGGCGATGCGCGTGCCTACCGATTTGCCGAGTACCGCCTGCAGCAGGTTGTCCTTGCGCCACAAGTCGAGCACCAGGATCGGCAGGTCGTTGTCCATGCACAGCGAGATGGCGGTGCTGTCCATGAACTGCAGGCGCCGGTTGAGGGCGTCGATGTAGGTCAGGTGATCGAAATGGCGGGCCTTCGGATCCTTCTGCGGGTCGCTCTCGAACACCCCGTCGACTTTGGTGGCCTTGATGACGACCTCGGCCCCGATTTCCATCGCCCGCAGCGCGGCGGCGGTGTCGGTCGAGAAGTAGGGATTGCCGGTTCCGGCGCTGAGGATGACGACCCGCCCCTTTTCCAGATGGCGGATGGCCCGACGCTGGATATAGGGCTCGGCGACCTCTTTCATCTCGATCGCCGTCATGACCCGGGTGATGACCGACGAGCGCTCCAGCGCGTCCATCAGCGCCAGCGAGTTCATCACCGTGCCGACCATGCCCATGTAATCGGCGGTGGCTCGATCCATCCCGGACAGCACGCCCTCGCGACCGCGCCACAGGTTGCCGGCGCCCATCACGATCGCGGTTTGGACTCCGAGGGCGGCCACTTCGCGCACGATCGCCGCCACCTCGAAGGCCCGGGCCGGATCGATCCCGAAGCCCTGGGGGCCGGCCAGCGCCTCCCCGCCCAGCTTCAATAGGATCCGCCTGAACTTGGCCTCACCCATCTCGGCCTCCTCGGCCGCGGCTGCGGCCGTACAAGAAAGCGGGCCAACCGATGGGTTGGCCCGCAGGCTCACTCGATCGTCTCGCCGACCTCCCAGCGGACGAACCGCCGGATGGTGACGTTCTCCCCGGTGGTCGAAATGACCTCCCGCAGGATGTCTTCGACGCTCCTGGTTTCATCCCGGATATACGGCTGACGCAGCAGGCAGGCCTCGTTGGTGAAATTCTCCAGGCGGCCGGCCACGATCTTCTCGATGACCGCTTCCGACTTACCGTCGGCCCGGCCGACCCGGCGCGCTTCCTCGGCTTCGTGCTCGAGCGCCTCGGCCGGGATCTCGTCCGGCGAAACCCAGCGCGGGGAGGCCGCCGCCACCTGCAGCGCCACCTCGTGGGCGAAGTCACGGAACTCCTTGGTACGGCCGACGAAATCGGTTTCGCAGTTGACTTCGACGACCACGCCCACCCGGCCTTCGCCGTGGCGATAGAGCTCGAGAATGCCGTTACGCGTCTCGCGATCGGCCCGCTTGCTGGAAGCCGCCAGCCCCTGCGCCCGCAGCAGCTCGACCGCCTTCTCCACGTCGCCGCCGGATTTTTCCAGAGCGTCGCGGCAGTCCTTGATGCCGGCGCCGGTTTGTTCGCGCAGCTGCTTGATCTGCTCGGCGGCGACGCTCACGCCGGGGCTCCCTCGTCCGGGGCCTCGGCCTGAGCCTCGGCCGGAATCTCGGCCGGGCGGTCGGGTTGAGGCGTCTCGATGGTTGCTTCCATCGGAGGTACAACGGCCGCCTCGGCCGTCGCCGCCTCGGCCGTCGCTGCCTCGGCGGCGCCAGCCGCCCGCTGCTCCTCATCGTAGTCGCCGCTCATCAGCTTGGCCAACGTCGCCTCGCCCAGCAAGTCCTCGTCGGCGATGTCTTCCGCCGGCGCCGGCCGCTTGCCCGCCGGTTCCGGTTCGGCCTGCTCCTCTTCCGGCAGGTCCTTGCGCAACGCCTTCCCTTCCAGGACGGCGTCGGCGATCTTGCCCGTCAGCAGCTTGATCGCCCGGATGGCGTCGTCGTTCGACGGGATAACGTAATCGACGCCGGACGGATCGCAGTTGGTGTCGACCAGCCCCAGCACCGGGATCGACAACAGGTTGGCTTCGTGGATTCCCGTCTCTTCGCGGCGGACGTCGACGACAAAGAGCAGTTCCGGCAGAGCCTTCATCGTTCGCAGGCCGCCCAGCCGCTGGTGCAGCCGCTCGATCTTGCGGTTGCGAAGCATCGCTTCCTTCTTCGTCAGCTTCTCGAACTCGCCGGCGTCCCGCTCTTTCTCCAGGGACTCCAGCTCGGTGATCCGGCTGACGATCGTGCGCCAGTTGGTCAGCGTCCCGCCCAGCCAGCGATTGTTGACATAGGGCATGCCGCAGCGCACGGCCTCGGCCTCCATCGTCTCCTGGGCCTGGCGTTTGGTGCCGACGAACAGGACCGTCCCGCCGCCGGCGACCTTGTCGCGCACCAGCCCGTAGACCGCCGCCAGCGCGTCGACCGTCTGCTGCAAATCGATGATGTGGATTCCGTTGCGCTCGGTGAAGATGTAGGGCTTCATGCGCGGGTTCCACTTGCGAGTCCGGTGACCGAAGTGGACGCCCGTTTCGAGCAGGGCCTTCATGCTGATGACCGCCATGCGTGCAACCTCCGTTGCGTTAGGCCTCCGCCTCCGTCCACCCGGGCCGGAACCCCGTTGCCGGCCTCTACAGGCCGCCAAGGGCGGGGCACGCCCGACCCGGTCGGGAGGCGTGTGGGATAGCCCCTTCTCGGGGGCTCGCCCCGCGAGGGGCAGAGTGGCTCCCGCCACGCGGCGAGCGCTGGCGGGAGCGGACACAGAGTATACCATGTCAGGGCGTCGGAACATCCGTGGCCCTGCCGGAGATCGCCAAGCATCCCGGAGGGGAGCGAAAGCGACCCGTAGGGACTTGCGTCCTTGGCGCGCCCGAAGGGACGTATCCAGGCCCGACACCCACAGATCCTTCGGGCGGCGGGCCTCGGACTCTGTGCCGCACCCCTTCCCCCTGCGGGTCTCCCCCGACAGCTAAGCTCGACGAAGCAGGGGCAGGCCCATAGGGCTGCTTCGCGAGGGTGTGGGGTCAGGGTGGCGCATCGAGCTCACTATCAAACGATGCGCCTCAGTCTTTGGGAGCTGCCGATCCTATCGCCTTTGCCTCCACTCTCCGCAGGAAGCGATCCAGGTC
>Ga0214472_10006683_pt1 | contig 12089 bp, 8 predicted proteins | sample RVTome_6_FD_207662 | JGI IMG/M metagenome (GOLD analysis project Ga0214472, IMG submission 207662) | Soil microbial communities from uranium-contaminated site in the Upper Colorado River Basin, Wyoming, United States - RVT140D175 | ecosystem: Environmental > Terrestrial > Soil > Contaminated >...
GGAGCACCCGGACTTCGTGGCGCCCGAGCCACGCCGCAACGAGATGCGGCGGCTCCTCGAGTCCGGCCTGGACGACATCTCCGTGAGCCGGGCAGGGCAGGCCTGGGGCATCCCGCTGCCGTTCGACCCGACGAGCGTCGTCTACGTCTGGTACGACGCGCTCATCAACTACGCCGCGGCCGTCGGGTACGCGCACGATCCCGATCTGTTCGCGGCGTGGTGGCCGGCAAACCTGCACCTGGTCGGCAAGGACATCACGCGCTTCCACTGCGTCGTCTGGCCCGCGATGCTGATGAGCGCCGGCCTGCCCGTGCCCGGGCAGGTCTTCGGGCATGGCTGGGTGCTCACGAAGGGCCGGAAGATGAGCAAGTCGCTCGGGACGGTCCTCGACCCGCTCGAGGCCGCGGACCGGTTCGGCCCGGACCCGCTGCGGCTCTATCTCATCAAGGAGATCGTCTTCGGCTCGGACGGCGACTTCACGTGGGACCGGTTCGAGGAGAAGTACAACGTCGATCTTGCCAACAACCTCGGTAATCTGGTGAGCCGGATCGCCGCGATGAGCGACCGCTACCGGCAGGGCCATCTGCGCGGCATGCCGATGGCCGACCGGCTCGGCGGCGTGCTCGACGATCGGACGGCCCAGTACCGGAGTGCGATGGACCGCCTCGCGCTCGACGCCGGCGCCCGGGCGGCGTTCGACGTCGTGGACGCGACCAACGAGTACATCGCCTCGAGCGAGCCGTGGGTGCTCGCCCGGTCCGAGGACGGCCAGGCGCAGCTCGACCAGGTGCTGTGGTCGTCGGCCGAGGCGCTGCGCGCGGCCGCCGTCATGCTGTGGCCGGTGATGCCCGGTTCGGCGACCGAGGTCCTCAAGCGCCTGGCCGTCGATCCGGCCGAAGCCGCCCGGCCCCGTCTTGCCCGCGACTTGACGTGGCGGACGTCCGGCTCGCGAAGCCTCCGCAAGGGGGACGCGCTCTGGCCGCGCCTCGAGGCCGCGACTCGACCGCCCGCGATTTCAACCAAGGAGTCCGTTGTGACCGACCGGCCCCAGCCCGATCCGAACGCCCCCGCCGCGCCTGCGCCGTCAGCCCCCGGGCCGGCCGCCGCGGGCGCCGATCGCATCTCGATTGACGACTTCATGAAGGTGGACCTGCGGGTCGCGCGCGTGACCGCCGCCGAGCGCGTGCCCAATTCGAAGAAGCTGGTGAAGATCGACATCGACCTCGGGGCCGAACAGCGCACGGTCGTCGCGGGCATCGCCGAAGCCTACGACGCCGCCGCGCTCGTCGGCCGGCACGTCGTCATCGTCGCCAACCTGAAGCCGGCGAAGCTGATGGGCATCGAGTCGAACGGCATGGTGCTGGCGGCGAGTCCCGAGGGCGGCAAGCCGGTTCTCGTGGCGTTCGACGAGCCGCCGGCGCCGGGCACGAGAGTGCGGTGATCTCCGACTCGCACTGTCATCTGGCCGACGAGGCGTTCGCGGCGGACCGGACGGACGTCGTCGCCCGCGCGCGCGCAGCCGGCGTAACCCGGGCGCTGTGCATCGTCGCCGCCGATGACGAAGCCGAGCGGGAGCGCGCCGGGGGAGACGTGCGGGCGGCCTGGCCCGAGATTGCGTTTGCCACGGCCGTCCATCCGCACGGCGCCGGCGCGTACGCGAGCGACCCGGCGCGGGCCGCCGCGATCACCCGCGCGTCGGCCGCCGCACTCGGCGCGGCCGCGCTCGGGGAGATGGGCCTGGACTACCACTACGACTTCGCACCGCAGGCGGCGCAGCACGCGGTGTTCGCCGCGCAAGTCGAGCTGGCGGCGGAGCTGGATCTCCCCATCGTGATCCACACGCGCGAGGCCACTGACGACACGCTCGCGATTCTCCGGGAAGCTGGTCAGGGCCGCGTGCGCGGCGTGATGCATTGCTTCACGGGCACTGCCGAGGAGGCCCGGCGGGCGCTCGATCTCGGCCTCTGGATCTCGGTCGCCGGCATCCTGACGTTCCCGCGCGCCGGTGACTTGCGACAGGTCGCCGCGGGCGTGCCGCTGGATCGGCTGCTCGTGGAAACCGACGCGCCTTACCTGGCGCCGGTGCCGCACCGCGGCAAGCGGAACGAGCCCTCGTGGGTGATTGAGACGCTGGCGTGCCTGGCGGGCCTCCACGGGCTGTCGGCGGAGGCGGCCGCGGCACGCCTGGCGGCGAGCTTCTCGGCCTTCCTCGGGTTCGCGGAATGACACGGGGGCGACTCGACGCCGCGCTGCGCGTTGACACCTGATCGACACCTGTGGTCTGATTTCGGCAGGTTTTTCGCGGTGCGTTCCCCGGCGAGACCATATCCTGTGCATCCCACGTTGACATCCGTACCAGGGCTCGGTCAGATCTTCGAGCCGGTCCGGGAGGAACTTGCGCGCGTCGAGCGGGAGTTTGCGCGGCACCTCGAGTCGCGCGTCGACCTGATCCCCGAGATGGGCCGCTACGTCCAGATGAGCGGCGGCAAGCGCGTGCGGCCCGCGGTGCTGTTGTTGTCGGCGCGCCTGTGCGGCTACACGGGCGACCGCGCGGTCCTCAACGCCGCGGTGGTCGAGTTCATTCACACCGCGACGCTCGTCCACGACGACATCATCGACGGCGCCGAGACGCGGCGCGGACGGCTGACCGCGCATTCGCGATGGGGCAGCGACATCACGGTCCTGCTCGGCGACTACCTCTACATCCGCTCGATGGCCATGGCGCTCACGCAGGACAGACTCGACGTCGTGCGCCTGCTCTGCGACGTGACGCTCCGCATGATCGAGGGCGAGCTCTACCAGTTGACGAAGGCCGGCGACGTCACGATCACCGAGGACGACCACCTCGAGATCATCCGCCGCAAGACGGCGTTCCTCTTCGCGGGCTGCGCCGAGATCGGCGGGCTGCTCGGGACGAGCACGGAGGCGCAGCGCGAGGCGTTGCGCGAGTACGGCTTCAACCTTGGCCTTGCCTTCCAGCTCGTGGACGACGTGCTCGACTATACGGCCGATGCGGCCGCGCTCGGCAAGCCCCTCGGCGGAGACCTGCGCGAAGGCAAAGTCACGCTGCCGATCATTCTGCTGCTGCAGCGGACCGGTCCGGACGTCGCGGCGCTTGTCCAGCGGGTCGTGACCGACGGGCTCGTGAGCGCCGAGACGTGGACCACGATTCGCGCTCTGCTGGCCAGCCACGGGGCCGTCGAGTCCACGTTCGAGCGCGCGGTCACCTACGCCGAGCGGGCGAAGGCCCAGCTCGCGGCGGCGTTTCCGCCCTCGAACGAGCGCGAGGGCCTGGCCGCCCTCGCCGACTACGTGGTCGGCCGAGACCGCTGACGCCCGCAGGCGGGCGTCCAGCCGACCGCCATGAAGCCAGCCGAGCGCGCCGCCGGGCTCCGCGAGCTCATCCGCCAGCACAACTACCGCTACTACGTGCTCGACGACCCGTCGCTCTCCGACGCGGAGTTCGACGCGCTGCTGGCGGAGCTCGCCCAGATCGAGCATGCCCACCCCGAGCTCGTCGTCCCGGACTCGCCGACGCAGCGCGTCGGCGGCGAGCCGGCGGACGGCTTCGAGACCGCCCGGCACATGCGGCCGATGCTCAGCCTCGACAACGCCTACGACGAGGCCTCGCTCCGCGAGTTCGACGAGCGCGTCCGCAAGATCGTGGCGGCCCCCGACGACGCCGGCGTCGCCTACGTGGCGGAGCTGAAGATCGACGGGCTCAGCATCGCCCTCACCTACGAGCAGGGGCGGCTCGTTCGCGGCGTCACCCGCGGCGACGGCACGACCGGCGAGGACGTCACCGCGAACGTCCGCGCGATTCGAGCCATCCCGCTGTCGCTGCGGTCCCCGGTCCCCGACCTCGTCGAGATCCGCGGCGAAGTGTTCCTGCCGAAAGCGGCATTCGCCGCGATGAACGCCGACCGCGAGGAACGCGGCGAGCCGGTGTTCGCGAACCCGCGGAACGCGGCCGCCGGTACCATCCGCATGCTCGATGCGAAGGCTGTCGCCGGCCGCGGGCTGCGGGCGTTTCTGTACCAGGCCGTGCTGCCGCAGTCGGTCCACGGGTTCGGACGCACCCATGGCCAGATGCTCGAAGAGCTGCGCATCTGGGGGCTGCCCGTCGAGACCCACTGGCGGCGCTGCGACGGCATCGAGGCCGTGGTTGCCTTCTGTCAGGAGTGGGCCGGCCAGCGCCGCGACCTGCCGTTCGAGACCGACGGCGTCGTCGTCAAGGTGGACGACCTGTCGCTCCGGGAGCGGCTGGGCGCGACCGCCAAGTTCCCGCGCTGGGCTGCTGCGTTCAAGTTCCCCGCCGAGCAGGCCACCACCCGGCTCCTCGCGATCGAGGTCAACGTGGGGCGGACCGGGGCGGTCACGCCGTATGCGGTGCTCGAGCCCGTCCGGCTGGGCGGGACGACGGTGCAGATGGCGACGCTGCACAACGCGCAGGAAATCGCCCGTCGTGACATCCGCCCGGGCGATCGCGTCCTGGTCGAGAAGGGCGGCGACATCATCCCCAAGATCGTCAAGCCGATCCTCGCGGACCGGCCCGAGACGCTTGCGCCGTGGGTGATGCCGACGCGCTGCCCCGCCTGCGGCAGCGCGCTCGTCCGTCCCGAGGACGAGGTCGTCTGGCGCTGCGAGAACGCGTCCTGCCCGGCCCGGCTGCGGAGGAGCCTCGAGCACTTCGCCTCGCGGCGCGCAATGAACATCGAAGGGCTGGGTGAAGCGCTGGCCGATCAACTGGTCACGGGCGGACTCGTGCGCGATTACGCGGACCTCTACGCGCTGACGGCCGATCAGGTGGCCGCGCTCGACCGGATGGGGAAGAAGTCAGCCGCCAATCTCATTGCCGAGCTCGACAGGAGCCGCCAGGCCGACCTCTGGCGCCTGCTTCACGGCCTGGGCATCCGCCACGTCGGCGAGGGCGTGGCCCGGGCGCTCGCCGTGGGGCTGGGCTCGCTCGAGGCGATTCGCTCCGCGACGGTCGAGTCGCTCGAAGCCGTACCCGACGTGGGACCCGTTGTGGCGCGCTCGGTCCGGAGCTTCTTCGACGAGCCGCGCAACGCCGATCTGGTCGATCGGCTGGTCAAGGCCGGCCTCAACCCGCGCGGTTCTGAGCCGGAGCCAGCAGCCGCCGGGCAGCCGCTGGCGGGGCTCACGTTCGTGATCACGGGCACGTTCGACACGATGTCACGGGAAGAAGCCGCGGCGGCGGTCGAGCGCCTCGGGGGCAAAGTGACGTCGTCCATCAGCCGAAAGACCTCGAGACTGGTTGTCGGGCGCGATGCGGGCAGCAAGCTCGACAAGGCGCGCGCGCTCGGCATCGTCGAGCTCGACGAAGCGCAGTTTCGGACTCTTATAATGGCTGAGTAGGATCTCGATGACACGATACGCCCCTCTCGCCGGCCTGACGGCGGCGGCCGGCTTCCTGCTCGGCCTCGTGGCCGCCGGCACGTGGCCGGCCGCGCCGACGACCCCGCCGGCCGTGCCATCGCGGGAGGCGCCGGCGATCTCGGCGCCGGCGCCGCCTCCGCCGGTTCGCCTGCCGCTCGATTCCGGCGTGGATTTCGCGGCGGTCGCCGAACGCCTGAACGCCGCTGTGGTCAACGTGGACGCGGCGTCGCGCGGCAGCGCGGGCCGCGCCCGCTCGGCCCCCGAACGCTGGTCTCGCGAGTTCGGCGACGACGCCGGCGCGCCGCGCGAGGGATCGGGCAGCGGCTTTCTGATCGACGCGTCGGGCCTCGTCCTCACCAACTACCACGTCGTCGAGAACGCGGATCGCATCACGCTGACCTTGAGCGACAAGCGGGTGTTCCGCGCCGAGGTGTTGGGGATCGATCCGGCAATCGACGTCGCGCTGCTGCGCATCCCGGGCGCCGAGGCGCTGCCGGTGGCCCCGCTGGGGGACTCCGAGTCGCTCAAGGTGGGCGAATGGGTCTGCGCGATCGGCAACCCGCTCGGGTACGTGCACTCCGTCACGGTCGGCGTCGTGAGCTTTCTCGGACGGAAGCTCTTCGACCAGAGCCTCGACGCCTTTATCCAGACCGACGCGGCGATCAGCTTCGGCAACAGCGGCGGCCCGCTCATCAACGCCCGCGGCGAGGTCGTGGGCATGACCACGGCGATCAGCTCGCAGTCGTCGAATATCGGGTTCGCCATCCCGATCAACCAGGTGGTGGCCGTGCTGCCGCAGCTGCGCGAGCACGGGCGCGTGGCGCGAGGCTACATCGGCGTCACGCTGACGAACCTGACGCCGGCGCTTCGATTGGCGCTGGATCTCGGCCCGAACGCGGGGGCGCTGGTACAGGACGTCGCGCCAGGCAAGCCCGGCGAGCGCGCCGGGCTGCGCCCCTACGATGTCATCGTCGGCGTGGGCGACGCGACGATCGCCTCCGACGAGGAGCTCATCCGATACATTTCCGGCCGCCTGCCGGGGACGGTTGCCGAGCTCCAGCTGTGGCGGGACGGCCGGACCCGGATGGTGCCCGTCAAGCTGGCGGAGCGGCCGCTGCTCGAGAGCTCGACGGGCGACGCGCTGGCGCCGGGCCGGCTGCGGCCGGTCGCCGAGCGCGAGCATGGACCGCTCGGCATTACCGTGCGGGATCTGGACGCGACGCTGTCCGCGCGCAACCGGATTCCGGACGACATCCGTGGCGTCATGGTCGGCTTCGTGGATCCGGCCGGCCCGGCGCGGCTCGCACGGGTGCGGACCGGGCAGGTGGTCCTGGAATTCAACCGGCGGCCCGTGGGTTCGGCCGCCGAGTTCCGGATGCTCGCGGCCGCGCTGGCGCCCGGTCAGGTCGCGGCGCTGCTCATCTACGACCCCCTGGTGGACGGGCGGATCATCGTGGCCATCGTCGCCGACCCCGCGCCATGAAGGCCCGGATCCTCGTCATTGACGACGAAGCCGCCATCCGCGACACGATGCGGATGATTCTCGAATACGACGGGCACGAAGCACTCACGGCGGGAACCGGCCAGGAGGGCCTGGCGATCGCCGAGCGCGAGTCGCCCGATCTCGTGTTTCTCGACATCAAGATGCCCGGCCTCGACGGCCTTGAGGTGCTGAGCCGGCTCCGCGGGCTCAACGAGACGCTTCCGGTCGTGATCGTCTCCGCCCACGGATCGGCCACGACGGCGCTCGAAGCCGGGCGGCTGGGAGCCTTCAGGTTCCTCGAGAAGCCGCCGTCGAAGGACTACGTGCTCGACGCCGTGCGCGAGGGGCTCGAGCTGGCGACGCTGCGGCGCGAGAACCGGACCCTCCGGTCGGCGCTCGAGACGCGCCATCAGCTCGTGGGCACGAGCGCGGCGCTGCGGCAGGTGATGGAGCAGGTCCGGCGCGCCGCGCCGACCAACGCGACCGTGCTCATTCTCGGCGAGAGCGGCGTCGGCAAGGAGCTCGTCGCGCGGGCCATACATCGCGACAGCCTGCGCGCGAAAGAGCGGTTCGTCCAGGTGAACTGCGCGGCCATTCCCGAGGAGCTGATCGAGTCGGAGCTGTTCGGGCACGAGCGCGGCGCGTTCACGGGCGCGACCGAAAAGCAGATCGGGAAGTTCGAGCTGGCCGACAAGGGCACGATCTTCCTCGACGAAGTCGGCGACATGAGCGCCAAGACCCAGGCCAAGGTCCTGCGCGTGCTGCAGGAGGGGGAGGTCGAGCGGCTCGGCTCGTCGAAGACGGCGAAGGTGGACGTGCGGGTGATCGCCGCCACCAACAAGGACCTCGAGCAGGAGATCGCCGACGGCCGGTTCCGCGAAGACCTCTTCTACCGCCTGAGCGTCATCCCCATCTCCGTACCCGCCCTGCGCGAACACTTGGAGGACATCCCCGCGCTCGTGCAACATCTGGTCTCCCTGTTCAGCCGTGAGACCAATCGTCGGCCGGCGAAGTTCGCGCCGGGCGCGCTGGAGGCGCTCGCCCAGGCCCGGTGGCGCGGCAACATCCGGGAGCTGCGCAACGTCGTCGAACGCCTGCTGATCATGAGCCCCGTCGACGTCATCGAGGCCGCCGACGTGCGCGCGGTCGTCCGCGCCGACGGGCCACGGGGCCCGACGGCCTCGGGGTCCTTCGCGGGACGCCCGGCGACCCTGCGCGAGTTCAAGGAATGGTCGGAGCGGGCGTTCCTCGTGGACAAGCTCCGGGAGTTCGGCTGGAACATCTCCAAGACCGCCGAAGTGATCGACACCCCCAGGAGCAACCTCTACAAGAAACTCGAACAGTACGGCATCTCCCAGGAGACGGACGCGTAGGGGCGCTGGACAGGCCCCGGGCCGCGTGTCACGATCAGTGGGATTCCGCCGCAGCGGAACAGACGACCGCCGGCCTTCGTTCTTCGCGCTTTGTCACGGGCGGCCCTCGGGCCGGCCGGCCGAAGCCGCGGGCGGAGGCGGGAGGAAAGTCCGAACTCCAGAGGGCAGTGCGCCGGGTAATCCCCGGTCGGGGCAACCCGAAGGACAGTGGCACAGAAAACATACCGCCCGGCTTCGCTTTGCGCGTCGTCGGGTAAGGGTGAAAAGGTGCGGTAAGAGCGCACCGCGCCGGCTGTAAGGCTGGTGGCAGGCTAAACCCCGCACGGAGCAAGGCCAAATAGGGAGGCGCTTGAGGACGGCCCGTCCGAAGCCTCCGGGTAGGCCGCTCGAGCCCGCCAGCGATGCCGGGCCTAGAGGAATGGTCGTTACCCGCCGAAGCCGCCCGCGAGGGCGTCGAAGGCGGGAACAGAATTCGGCTTACGGAACGCTGCGGCGGAATCTCTTTATGAGCAGGCTCGCGGCCTGGAGACAACGCGCATGCGCAACTGGAGACTGATGGGAGCGGCGGCGCTCGGGGCCATCGCGGTGTCGATCGGCGCCGCGGCGCCGGAGCCGCAGCGGGGTCGCGGTCGCGGCCAGGCGTACCCGCCCGGGCAGTGTCCGGCTGGCACGACCGAAGTGCGGCCCGGGATGTGTCAGGCGCCGGAGCTGCCGCCGCCGAGCATTCTCGATTACAAGCCACGGTCGACGCTGGTGACCAAAGCGCGCCTCGTACCGCGCGCCAGGTATCCGTTCGTGGACATCCACAGCCACACGGCGGTCACGGCGGCGAACATTGCGCAGATGATCCAGGAGATGGACGCGATGAACCTCCGCGTCCTCGTGAACCTGAGCGGAGGCGGGGCCGCGGCGGTGGCCGAGAAAGTGGCGTTCATCCGCGGCTCGGGCCACGCGGATCGATTCGCCGTGTTCGCGAACGTCAACTGGCGCGGCGCCGGCGGCGCGGGCTGGGCCGGGGCGGCGGTCGCCGATCTCGAGCGGGCGGTGCGCAACGGCGCCGTCGGGCTCAAGGTCGCCAAAGATCTCGGCTTGTCCGCACGCAAGGCCGACGGCACGCGGCTGAGGGTGGACGACCCGGTCCTGGGCCCCGTCTGGGAGGCGGCGGGCCGGCTGGATATCCCGGTCATCATCCACACGGCCGAGCCCCAGGAGTTCTTCTCGCCGCTCGATTACGAAAACGAGCGGTGGCTCGAGCTGGCGCTCTTCGAGAACCGGCGGAACTTCATGCCGGGGCAGCCGACCTTCGACGACCTGATGGGCGAGCGCGACCGCATGTTCGCCGCGCATCCGAACACGCGGTTCATCAACGCGCACTTCGGCTGGTACGCGAACAACCTGCCGCGCGCGGCGAAACTGCTCGCCGAGCTCCCCAACGTCGTGATGGAAGTGGCGGCCGTGCTCTACGACTTCGGCCGCCAGCCGCGGGCGGCACGCGAGTTCTTCACGAAATACCAGGACCGCGTCCTGATGGGGAAGGACTCGTACCAGCCGTCGGAGTTTCCGTACTACTTCCGCGTGTTCGAGACCGACGACGAGTACTTCGACTACTACCGGAACTACCACGCGTTCTGGAAGCTCTACGGGCTGGGCCTGTCGGACGAGGTCCTCGCGAAACTCTATTACCGGAACGCGCTGCGCGTGACGCCGGGCCTGCCGAAGGCAGGCTTCCCCCGGTAACCCTCATCCAATGGCCGCGCGATTCGCCGTCACGGGAGGAGCCGGGTTCATCGGCTCGCACCTGGTCGCCGCCCTGGCGGCGCGGGGCGACAGGGTGCGTGTGGCCGATGATCTCTCGACCGGTCGGCGGGAGAACGTGCCGGCCGGCGTGGAGCTGGTCGAGGGCGATCTGTCGGATCCGGACGTCGCCCGCCGGGCGGTCGCCGGCTGCGAGGTCGTGCTGCACCAGGCCGCGATCCCGTCCGTGCCGCGCTCGGTGAGCGATCCAGCCACGTCGAACCGCGCCAATATCGACGCCACCCTGCAGGTCCTCATCGCGGCCCGCGACGCGGGCGCCCGGCGCGTCGTCTACGCCGGATCGTCGTCGGCGTACGGCGACACACCGGAGCTGCCGAAGCGCGAGGACATGCCGGCCTCGCCGCGCTCGCCCTACGCGCTGCAGAAGCTGGTGGGGGAGCAGTACTGCCGGTTGTTCACCGAGCTCTACGGGCTGGAGACCGTGACGACGAGATACTTCAACGTGTACGGGCCCCGCCAGCAGCCAGGATCGCCGTACTCCGGAGTGGTCTCCCTGTTCATCGAAGCCGCGATCGAAGGGACGCGCCCGACGGTGCACGGCGACGGGAGGCAGACGCGCGACTTCACCTACGTCGAGGACGTCGTGCGAGGCGTGCTGACCGCGGCCGAAGCGTCGAACGTCGCGGGCGAAGTGATCAACCTGGCAGGCGGGGCCCGGGTCTCCCTCCTCGAGGTGCTCGCGGCGCTGGAATCGATCGTCGGCCGCCGCATCGAGCCCGTTTTCGGGCCGCCGCGCGAGGGCGACGTGCGCGACTCCCAGGCCGACACGGCGAAGGCCGCGCGGCTGCTCGCGTTCGCGCCGCAGGTGCCGCTTCGCGAGGGCCTGGCCCGCACGCTCGACTGGTACCGATCCCGTCCGCGGTAATCCCGCGGTAATCCTGGTGACAACCACCGTTGCCCCTCAGGGCGCCCGCACGTGCCCCCGCGTGAACCCGGGGCGACAGATCGGCGCCCGACCGGCAAGCCGTCGCACGGGCCGACGCCCGGTTGCGACCCATAAGATCCACCATCGCTGCAATTAGCGGCGGCCGCCCCGCCGCGGCTCGAAGCTGGCCCACCGTTTGCTCCCTCCGGTTCCGGGACTCGTCGGCTTCCTCTGTCACCGGTGCCCGACCTCGCGCTGGCCTGCTCTGCCGGCGAGTCCCGTATCAGGCCCGCGAGGCGGATCCGGAAGGAGACATCCATGCATCGAACGGTCCCTGTCATCCCGGCTTTGCTGCTGGCCATCGGGCTGGCGCCCGCGCCGTCACTCCTGGCCTCGGAGGCGGTCGAGCAGGTCCAGTCAGAGCCGCAGACCAAGCTCGTCAACATCAACACGGCCACCTCGCCGGAGCTGCAGGCGCTGCCCGGCATCGGGCCGGCGACGGCTGATCGCATCATCGAGTACCGGCAGAAGAACGGCGGATTCAAGAAGGTCGAAGACCTGATGAACGTCCGGGGCATCGGCGAGAAGACCTTCCTCAAGCTCAAGCCCCTGATTTCGGTCACGCCTCCCAAGCTGCTGGGCCGGTGAGGGGAACCTGCGCCGCAAGTCGCCGGGCCGGCGGGTACTCGCTCATCGAGTGCCTGCTGGTGCTGGCCTTGATCGCGTCGGCGTCGGCAATCGGCACGCCGATGGCGGCGTCGGCCATCGCCGAGGAGCGCGCGCGGCAAGCGGCGGGCTTCGTCGCCTCCCGGTTCCGGCTCGCTCGCGAACGGGCGGCTGCGACCGGCGCGGCGGAGGGGGTCGTCTTCGACTCGGTGGCGAGCACGTGGACTTTCCGCGTCTGTGCCGACGGCAACGGCAACGGCGTCCGTCGCGGAGAGCTCGCAACCGTGGACGCATGCGTCGAGGGCCCTCACGCGATGGCGGCCCTCTTCGGCACAGTGCAGATCGCGCGCGACGTGTCGATCCCGGACCCCGGCGGCGGGCCTGCCTCGCCGGATCCCGTCCGGTTCGGCGCCAGCGACGTCGCGACGTTCACGCCGCACGGGACGGCCACCGCGGGAACCGTTTTCCTGCTGTCGGCCGCCGGCAC
>Ga0214472_10006684_pt1 | contig 12089 bp, 12 predicted proteins | sample RVTome_6_FD_207662 | JGI IMG/M metagenome (GOLD analysis project Ga0214472, IMG submission 207662) | Soil microbial communities from uranium-contaminated site in the Upper Colorado River Basin, Wyoming, United States - RVT140D175 | ecosystem: Environmental > Terrestrial > Soil > Contaminated >...
CGCGATCGGTCCAGTGCTCTTTTGGACCAAAAATGTTGGGGTTCGCAGGCTCACCGCCAACCTACCATCGGTTGTCCATAAAGGTAGGTTGGCGGTGAGCCTGCGAACCCCAACGAGCAATTTCTTCTATGAACGAACCCACTGGCTCACAAAAGGGGTCAGATCGGCTGTTGGCTTTTGTTTGTCGTGAAGTAAGTCAATATATCTCGGCGATGGTATAAGTACGATCATTCCCGGCCTCGTCAGTCTCTGGCCTGTAAGCTCCACTGTTCATTTCATAATATACCTATTATTGGTATCAGGCAGGGGTTATCCATTCTTGGCCGTTAATTGTCAGTCATTGCCTGCATCGATAACATCCTTGGCCCAGGCCAGTGCTGCCGCGGCGTTGGGAAAGCCGATGGTGCTGCTCAGCAAAACCAGGGCATGGTAGATTTCATCAGGCTGGGCGCCGGCGGCAAGGGCTCGATTGATGTGGGAATGCACGGCGCCTTCCGAGCGGCTGGCAGCGGCACCGGCAAGCTGGATAAGCTGGGCATGCTTTTCGTCAATGGGGCCTGCCTCATGAAGCGCCTTACCGAACGCCTGATGGGCATCGATAACATTCTTGAACTGTGACATGATCCAGGTATAATTTGGTGGATATTGCGCCATGCTATTCTCCTTATTGTTTCAGAGATTGGATATACAATTTGAGCGACTGCATCGCCACCGTCTCTTCATTGATTTTTTCCCCGCTCAGCGGGCCGGTGATGCATTGATTGATAACTGCTGCAAGGTTCGGGTTTCCGCCCGCCTTTTCCAGGCCAATGCCGTCGGGGTGGCAGGTGTTGCAGCTGATGGCATTTTGTGAAGCGCCAAGACCCGGGTTGTTAAAAAGCTTTTTTCCCAGCTCCACCGAGGCATCCTCTGCGGCGACCGGTAATGACAACAAAACAACGGCAACGGCGATGGTTGAAAGCGAAAGAATCTTTTTCATGGTCTCCTCCTCTCCATTTTTTTATCCTGTCCTGAAGTTTTTCTAGCGGCTGACAATAGTCAATGCCTTTAACAGGTGGGTTGCTTCGCTGATGTTGGTTTTTTCCTCGGCCAAAACCAGGTTTAAAAAATCGCACTCTGAGCAGTCTTCTCTTTTGGCGGCAAACGTTCCCTGTACCTTTCCACCGCAATAGGTTCCCGCAATGATCCAGCAGGCCCTCCCGGCATTGTCGCCGCGATGGATGCCGTCCAGGCTTTTTTCGGTTGTTGCCGGACAGACCCCGAGTTCTTCGACGTTTTTCCCACCCGGTTCACGGCCACAGCGGTTATATTCCCAGCAATTGACCGGTTTTTTATTTTGAATCATATCTCTCCTCTCTCTTTAATTATCTCCGGCCCCTGCACGGCAGTTGCCGCTGGATTGCCGCCAGGTTTCCATGAATCGCCTACAGCATATCATAAACTATAATATGAAAGATTAACAAGCAGCAGATACAAAAGATGAACAGCTCGGGAATCAACGACGACCTTGGATTCCGGGAATGGAGCACGGGCAACAAAAAAGGGAACCAACCGTTTCCGGTTGGTTCCCTTTGTAATTGCCTTGGCGTCCCCAAGGGGATTTGAACCCCTGTCGCCGGCGTGAAAGGCCGGTGTCCTGGGCCTGGCTAGACGATGGGGACATCTGCGTTGGTGGGTCGTGTTGGACTCGAACCAACGACTCTCTGCTTAAAAGGCAGATACTCTACCGACTGAGTTAACGACCCTCAAGAGAAAAATTCTTTTACAATAGTAAGTTTTTGGTGTCAAGTCTTTGCTGAAATTCTTTTCATTTTTTTTGTGACGGACTACTTTGCGCTCCAGGTATAATAAGGCGGAATAACGGCCCGGGAGAGCCGGATTTGCGAGAGAATATCCTTGAAATTGCTTGTGGTGCTCCGGGGAGTCTGCTATATCTTCAGCATCCTGAAAAACAGGACAGGCAACCTGAACCCTGACACTTAAAACTTAACACTTAAAACCTAAAACATATATATGGTGCCCAATGGGACTGCTCTCCAGATCCGCAAGCTTTGTCCGGTATGCCGTCGAGGGAGATCTGCCGGAAAATTTCTGGGAATTTGCCAGTGAACGAATAGCTCGATTTTCCTTCAAGGATATCGATGACAGTTACGAGGAAAGGTCGGTGGGCTGGGTTTCCGTCCTGAACATGTTTGACAGCGAATTTGCTTTTGCCTCCTATGCCGCCGGCGACAATATCGCCCTGTCCCTGCGCATCGATGAACGGAAGGTCTCACCTAAACTGCTGAAAAAATTCTGTCTCAAAGAGGAAGAGCGGCTCAAGAAGGAGAGGCAGATCCCCAAACTCAACCGGACCCAGCTGCTGGAGATCAAAGAGAACGTCAAACTGATGCTGATGAAAAAGGCGGTGCCCATGCCGGCGGTGTATGATCTCTGCTGGAATCTGGCGGAGGGGACCCTGTTGTTTTTTACCACCAGTCAGAAGGCCCAGGAGACTCTGGAAGAATTTTTCCGGGATACCTTCGACCTGAGCATCATCCTGCAGGTGCCTTACCTGGTTGCCGAGCACATGCTTGCAGCCGGGGAGCAGGACGCCCTGTCAGATATCAGTCCGTCAATTTTTGTCTGAGGAGACCCATGGACCTCGTAGATCTCATAGAAGAAAAACGATTTCTCGGCCAGGAGTTTCTGACCTGGCTCTGGTTTAAGAGCGAAGAACGGGGCGGGACAATTCTGCTGCCCGAGGCCGGTGAGGATGTGCAGGTGGTTTTCGAAAAGCACATGCTCCTTGAGTATGGGGAAGGAGAAACCCAGGAAAGCCTGATCTGCCGGGGCCTGCAGACGGAACTGAAAGAGGCCCGCACCGGGCTGCTCATGGGCAAGAAGTTGCAGCAGGCCAGGGTACATTTGGTCCGGGGGCAGTTTGAATGGAACCTGAGCCTCACCGGCAGCCTCCTCGAGTACCGCAATGTCAAGCCGCCGAGAACCATGGCAACCGCGGACGAAAGCGGCGATCCTGAAGCCCTGGAGGCCAGGCTTCTCGATCACATGGGGATTTTTGAAACCGCCGTCAAGACCGTGGATGATCTCTTCCGCCTCTTTTTGAAAATCAGGATCGACCGATCCCTTTGGGAAAAGGAACTTTCCGGGATCCAGGCCTGGGTGCACAAAGCGAAATAGGAAAAACTTGATGGATTCGTAAAAAGTCGTCATTCAGGTGAAAGCCGGCCTCCCGTAGGTTGGGGTGAGGAACGAACCCCAACAGAAAAACCCCGGCATTTGTTGGGGTTCGCAGGCTCACCCCAACCTACGGGGGATCCGGGCGGAATGATGGAAAATCCGGGTCGAATGACTTTTTGCGAGACCATCAAACTTCCGCCGGGAAACCGGGAGATGAGAGCTCTGGGAGTAACTATATGGAATTCGAAACAGTCATAGGTCTTGAGGTTCATGCCCAGCTCAAAACCAGGAGCAAGATTTTCTGCGGCTGCACCACTGAGTTCGGCAGGCCGCCCAACACCAATACCTGCCCGGTCTGCCTGGGCATGCCCGGGGTCTTGCCGGTCCTCAACCGGCAGGTGGTGGAGTATGCCCTGAAGATGGCCCTGGCCACCAATTGCGAAATCGGCGGGATGAACCAGTTCGCCCGGAAAAATTATTTTTACCCGGACCTGCCCAAAGGCTACCAGATTTCCCAGTTTGATCTGCCTATTGCCGAGCATGGCTGGGTCGAGGTTGAGGTCGAGGGCAAATCCAGGAAGATCGGGATTACCCGGATTCATATGGAGGAGGATGCCGGCAAGCTGGTGCATGACGAGCGGGAACCGGTCAGCTATGTCGATCTGAACCGCACTGGCGTCCCATTGATCGAGATTGTCAGTGAGCCCGATATCCGGTCGCCGGAAGAGGCGTCGGCCTACCTCAAGAAGCTCCACGCCATCCTGCGCTACCTGGATATCTGCGACGGCAATATGCAGGAAGGCAGCTTCCGCTGTGATGCCAACATTTCCCTGCGGCCTCATGGACAGAAGGAATTGGGCACCAGGACGGAGTTGAAAAACATGAATTCCTTCCGCAACGTCCAGCGCGCCTTGGAGTATGAGGTCCGCCGCCAGCGCGACCTGCTTCTGGAAGGGGACAAGGTGGTGCAGCAAACCCTCCTCTGGGACCCGGACCGGGAGGTGACCAACGCCATGCGCTCCAAGGAAGAGGCCCACGATTACCGGTACTTCCCTGATCCGGATCTGGTCCCGGTGGTGATTTCCGAGGAGTGGATCGCCGCGGTCAGGGCGACCCTGCCGGAACTGCCCGCTGATCGGAAGGCGCGGTTTATGGAGCAGTTGGGGCTGCCGGATTACGATGCGGAGGTCCTCACCTCGGACCGTGAACTGGCAGACTATTTTGAGGCGGCCCTGGCGAGTTATCCCCAGCCCAAAAAGCTCAGCAACTGGATGATGACCGAGTTGATGCGCCAGCTGAAGGGGGAAGAGGGGATTGATATCAGCACCTGCCCGGTTGCCCCGCAGAACCTGGCAGCTCTGCTCGGCATGGTGGATAAGGGTACGATCAGCGGCAAAATTGCCAAGACCGTCTTCGAGGAGATGATGGCCACCGGCAAGGATGCCGATACCGTGGTCAAGGAAAAAAATCTGGTGCAGATGAGTGACGAGGGTGAACTGCTTGCCCTGGTGCGGGAGATCATCGCCGCCAATCCTGAGCAGGCGGCGCAGTTCAGGGAAGGGAAAACCAAGGTCATGGGGTTCTTTGTCGGGCAGTTGATGAAAAAGACCCAGGGCAAGGCAAACCCCCAGCTCGCCAACCAGTTGTTTACCCAGGAATTCACCGGATAAGGATATTGAACTTCAATCGGGCATCGTGGATAAAACCGACTGGCAGAAAAAAGGAGCGGGACACCGCCAGCGCCTGCGGGACAAGTTCCTGGAGCTGGGACTCAGTGGCCTGACCGACAGCGAGGTACTGGAACTGCTTTTGACCTTGGGCACGCCCCGCAAGGACTGCAAGGATTTGGCGCGGGCCATCCTGAAGCAGTTCGGCACCCTGGCGGGCGCCCTGGAGGCCTCCGGCGCTGAACTCCAGCTCCTTCCCGGGGTGGGACCCAAAAACGCCTTTGCCCTCCATTTTATCCATGCCGTGGCCCGGCGCTACCTGAAGCAGCGGCTCAACCAGAAAGACTATCTTCGTTCCTCCTCCGAGGTGGGCGATTACCTGGTGCATGCCATGCGCGACCTCAAACGTGAGGTTTTCCTGGTGATTCTGCTCAATGCCTCCCACGCCATCATCGACTGCCTGCAGATCTCGGAGGGAACCCTCAATCGCAACACCGTCCACCCGCGGGAGGTCATCAAGCTTGCCCTGGACCATCATGCCGCCGCCATGGTGGTCGCCCATAACCATCCATCCGGCGCCCTCGAGCCTTCCAGGGAAGACCGCCTGCTGACCCGGAGTCTTTTCCTGGCCCTGGCCTTTGCCGGGGTCCAGCTTCTCGACCATCTCATCGTGGGAATGGCCGGCCGGCCTTTCAGTTTTGCCGATCACGGCCTGATGGAAAACCTCCGGCAGGAATGCCTGCCGCTGATCAAGGGAACATGAAGGGGAACACTTTCGGGTCATTGACCAGGGAACCGCGCTCCGGTGAAAAAAAACCGGGCCTTTATCTGCATATTCCTTTCTGCCGCAGCAAGTGCAGTTACTGTTCGTTCATCTCATACCCGTGCGCGGGCGTTCCACCTGAAGACTATCTGAAGGCGCTGCTCCTCCAGATTGAGCGCATGGCGGAAGATGAATGGGTGCGTCCCCGCACCTTTGAGACCCTTTTCATCGGCGGCGGCACCCCCACGATTTACAGGGCGGAACAACTGGACCGGCTCATCGGCACCACGCTTGCCGCCTATCGATTTGTTCCTTCTCCGGAGATCACGGTGGAGAGCAACCCGAACACCGTGAATTTATCAATCCTGCAAACCTTGCGGGCCGCCGGGGTGAATCGTTTGAGTATCGGGGTGCAGTCCTTTTCCGATGATCTGCTCCGGGCCATCGGCAGGACGCACAGTGCCGGACAGGCGCGGGAAGCCTTTCGGACGGCACGTCGGGCCGGATTTGACAATATCAACCTGGACCTGATGTTCGGCCTGCCCGGCCAGACGGTCCGGGATTTCGAAGCTTCCCTGCAGCAAGCGCTGGCGCTCGGCCCGGAACACCTGGCCCTTTACGAGCTGATGCTGGAAGAAGGGTCGCTGCTGACCCAAAAGGTCCAGCAAGGACAAGTGACCCTGCCCAGCGAGGACGAGTCCGCGGACATGTCCTCGCTGGCGGAGGGGCTGCTCCCGGCCGCAGGGTATGAGCGCTATGAGGTTTCAAATTTTGCCGGGCCCGGCAGGGAATGCCGGCATAATATCAACTATTGGGAAAACGGTGACTATCTTGGCCTGGGCGCCGGCGCGGTCTCCTGCCTGAGCGGGTTGCGAATCCGGAACCTGGAAGAGGTGGAGGGGTTTGTCCGCCGGATGAATCAGGGAGAATGGCCCTATCTGGAAGGGGAATGCCTCTCCCTGGAAAGCCGGTTCCGGGAAACGGTGATCCTGGGACTCAGGATGACCAGGGGGGTATCGCTTTCCGGGTTGGAAGAGCGCTTTGCTTTGACTCCCGAAGGTTATTATGGCAAAACCATACAAAATTTGCAGGCCGCAGGACTGCTGGAAATTACCGATCAGGTCATGCGTTTGACCTCCCGGGGATTTCCCCTGGCCAATCAGGTATTGGCTCAACTGGTTTAAGTGGCAATCTAAGGGGTGCAGCAATTATTGATATACCGTTTTCCAATTCTCGATACGTACGTCATTCCGGCATGTTTTTAGCCGGAATCCTTGTGCTTTTCTGGATGCCAGCTAGAAGCATGCTGGCATGACGACAAAGATAAACGGTACTTTAATAACTTCCAAGTCCATAAGGACATTTGATGGCGAAAGACAAAAAGATCTATGGCTGTTCAGGATGCGGTGCCCAGGTCAGCAAGTGGACAGGGCAATGCCCGGATTGCGGGGGCTGGAATACCCTGGAGGAACAGGAGCTCCGCCTGAGCGGAGTCGCGCCCCGCGCCGGTTTTCAGGGATACAGCGGCCGGATTGCCGAGGTGCGGCGGATGTCCGAGGTCAGCATGGAATCGACCCCGCGGATGTTTACCGGATTCGGCGAGCTGGACCGGGTTCTCGGGGGCGGACTGGTACCCGGCTCCGTGGTCCTCATCGGCGGAGATCCGGGGGTGGGGAAGAGCACCTGCCTGCTGCAGGTGTGCGCCAGCCTGAGCCGGAAATGCAAGGTCCTCTATGTGACTGGCGAAGAATCGCTCCAGCAGATCGCCATGCGCGCCAAACGTCTGGGTTTGCCGGAGGCGAACATGCTGCTGATGGCGGAAACCCAGGTGGAGAATATCTGCGCCACCGCCGAGCAGGAAAAGCCGTTGGCGCTGGTGATCGATTCCATCCAGACCATGCAGGTGGCGGAAAGTCAATCCGCGCCCGGCAGCGTGACCCAGGTGCGGGAAAGCGCCGCCCTCCTTACCCGGTTTGCCAAGCAGACCGGAATTGCGATTTTTCTCGTCGGCCATGTGACCAAAACCGGAGATCTGGCGGGTCCGCGGGTTCTGGAGCACATCATCGACGTGGTCTGCTATATCGAGGGGGGCAGCGATACCCGCTTCAAGGTGATGCGGGCGGTGAAGAACCGCTACGGCGCGGTCAATGAGCTGGGAGTCTTTGCCATGACCGATAAAGGATTCCGGGAGGTCAGCAACCCGTCGGCAATTTTTCTCTCCCGTCATTCAGAGCCCATGCCGGGAAGCACGGTCATGGTGGTCTGGGAGGGCAGCAGGCCGCTGCTGGTGGAGATTCAGGCCCTGGTTGACGGTAGCCATGCCGAGAATCCAAGGCGGCTGGCGGTGGGGCTTGACCAGAACCGGCTCGCCATGCTCTTGGCCGTGCTTCATCGCCACGGCAGAATCGCCACCTATGACCAGGATGTTTTTGTCAATGTGGTGGGCGGGGTGCGGGTTTCGGAAACCGCCGCCGACCTGGCACTGCTGCTCGCCATTGTCTCCAGCCTGCGAAACAAGCCGTTATCCGCCGAGCTCGTGGTCTTCGGCGAAGTCGGGCTTTCCGGCGAGATCAGGCCGGTGCCCAGCGGCCGGGAAAGGCTGCGGGAAGCGGCAAAGCATGGATTCAAACGGGCCATTGTTCCCAGGGCAAATTCTCCCAAGGGGGGGATAGAAGGCATGGAAATCATCGGGGTGGACAAATTATCCCAGGCCCTGGAGGCCGTGATCTGAAGGGAAGGGCCGTGGACTGGAAAAGCCATTCCGGGTCAGCACATCAGCGTTGACAGGATGGGCTGGATTTGTTAAATATCTTCAGTCTTATGCGGAGGAGTGGCCGAGTGGTTTAAGGCGGCGGTCTTGAAAACCGTTGTACGAAAGTACCGTGGGTTCGAATCCTACCTCCTCCGCCATTTGATTGACGACTATGCGGAGAGATGACCGAGTAGGCCGAAGGTGCTCGCCTGCTAAGCGAGTGTAGGGCTAAAAGGCCTTACCGAGGGTTCGAATCCCTCTCTCTCCGCCATTTCATAATATCCGGCAAGCCCGGAACTGTCCGCGAAGCCCTGAGAAATCAGGGCTTTTTTTTTCGGTTGCCCGGCAAAATCCAACCTGGAAAGAAGAAGCGGGGAATCAGTGCTATCTTAATGATTTTTTGTAGTTGTTAAAAGGTTCATAAGTCTGATAAGTTAGCCACATACGGTTGCCGTTGGCACCTTTGTTGAGAATTTTGGGTACCAGAGCGGATAATTTTGTCCAAGAGTTTCTAGGCAGAAGTTGTCAAGAAATTTGATAATAATTTGTTGGGCTTCACAATCAGCAAAACAAAGGAGAAAATTATGAAGAAGTATGGTGCAGAGTTCTTTGGAACCTTCTGGCTGGTTCTTGGTGGTTGCGGCAGTGCCGTAATAGCTGCTGCGTTTCCAAATGTTGGTATCGGTCTGCTTGGCGTTTCACTGGCGTTTGGTCTAACCGTACTCACAATGGCCTTCGCCATAGGGCACATTTCAGGTTGCCACCTCAACCCTGCAGTGTCGTTTGGCCTTTGGGCCGGCGGTCGCTTCCCAGCAAAAGAACTGCTGCCCTATATTGTTGCGCAGGTATTGGGCGGCATTGTTGCCGGTGGTGTTTTGTATCTCATTGCCAGCGGTAAAGCAGACTTTGATCTATCCGCAGGTTTTGCTTCAAACGGCTACGGGGCCCATTCACCAGGTGGCTATAGTTTGCTTGCCGCACTCATAACTGAAGTAGTCATGACAATGATGTTTCTTCTTGTGATTCTTGGCGCTACTGATAAACGGGCGCCACAGGGTTTTGCGCCGATTGCAATTGGCTTGTGCCTAACTCTCATCCACTTGATTAGCATCCCGGTTACAAACACCTCTGTAAATCCTGCACGAAGCACGGGTGTTGCAATGTTTGTAGGAGATTGGGCGGTTTCACAGCTTTGGCTTTTCTGGGTGGCCCCGATCATTGGCGGTATGCTTGGCGCTGTGATTTATCGGTTTATCGGTAGCGAAAAGAACTAATCGGAGAAATGACCAATAAGACTCTGCACCGGATGGCAATTCCGCTGCGCTCCATCGCCACCGGAAACCAAAAAGGGGTCACCCATTAAAAGGCCCTTTGTCAAGGAACAAACTACCCCGTTAAGGAAAAATTTGATTTTTTCCCCTTGCAAAGGTCACAACGTTTCGGATTTCCTCCTTGCCTGTTTGATTGGCAGTCTTTCACCGCGCCCGTTATTTCTATGGTAAGTGTCAGTGGCTTCTCCACTGCACCAGTCACCCATCAGGATCAAGGCTGGTTGTATGAAGTCTGGTTGCGCAACGTGCAAAAAAGGGGGTCAAGTCTGCTGTTGGCTTTTGTTCGGTTATGTGTTAAGGGAAAAAACATGTCAAGACCGCTTCGCATTGAATATCTAGGGGCATGGTACCATGTAATGAACCGAGGCCGGAGACGGGAACACATTTTCCCGGATTCCGCTGATTATGAATCGTTCATCAAGGTTCTTCGGGAAACCTCGGAAGGATGGAATCTCAAGATCGCGGCATATTGCCTTATGCCCAACCATTATCATCTGTTGGTCCAAACTCCGGACGGAAACATCTCCCGCTGCATGCGGCATATTAACGGAGTTTATACTCAACGCTTCAACCGGTGCCACAAAAAAGACGGGCAGCTGTTTCGGGGCAGATTCAAGGCAGTTCTGATTGAGGCTGACAGTCAGCTTCTCGAAGTATTGCGCTATATCCACCGGAATCCTCTTGATGCCGGTCTTGCAAAGGGGTTGGATTATCCCTGGAGCAGCCATCAAGGGTATATGTCCCGGGCAACGAAATGGGAATGGCTGTCTAGGGATATTCTGTTGACCATGCTCAGTGGCGAAAAGAAGAAAGAGAAATCGGCATATGCGGATTTTGTTTCAAAGGGTGTGCCGGAAGAGATTGGCCGGTTCTATTCGTTAAAGAACCTGCCGTCGATGTTGGGAAGTGACGCTTTCAAGGAGTGGGTAAAAGAGAAGTTCCGAAGCTTGCGCTTTCAGGAAGAGATTCCGGATTCACGGAGTCTGGCGCCGACAGCCGCTGATATTATTTCAGCGGTGTGCGGGCATTTCAAAGTGAAAGGTCCGGAGGTTCTCAGGTCAAGACGCGGAACCGCGAATTTACCGCGCGACGTGGCCATATACCTTGTTCGTCGCGATTGTCGAGAGACTCTTGCCGAGGTGGGTAAGCATTTTGCGATCGAAAATTACAGCACCGTGAGCAGCGCGGTGGAAAGAATCAAAGCCCGGAAGAAAAAAGATAAGGCCTTGCAGCAACATCTGGAAAAAATAGGGGTTAAACTTTCAAAAAGCCAACGGCAGACTTGACCCCCTCCTCGGAGCCATGAGTTCTGCAAGGCTCCTGCTGCGGGACAGAAGCGGGAAACCATGTTCCCCGCACCAATCATCCGACCAGGGATGCAAACTTCCTGCGAATGCCGGCCAGGGAAAGAAGTCCCGCACCTGTCAGAATCAAGGCGCCGGGAATGGGGACTGCGTTGGCAGGGCCGGTAATTTCATGGCGGAAGATGTAGCTGTCAATTGCTTCGAGACCTCCCGGCGAATAGATTCCGCCCACCGGTTCTCCCCAGATCGCCTGGACTGGGCTGGCGAACGGATATGAGGTGAAGGTTCCGCCCCATCTGGATAGGACATTGTAATACTCAACATCAGACCATACGGCCCCGGTGATTTCGCTTTGAATCTGGGCGGCGTCGGGGGCGGCGGATGCGGAATTGTTCTGGCGAATGGGCGTCATAACCTTCCAGTCATCCTCCAGTGTGGTGAAAAAATTTGAAAAGTCGGGATCCCGGGCAAGAAACTGGCCGATAAAACCTTCGGCGTATCCCCAGTCCCAGGCATATACATACACATATTGCCCTGCGGAGAGATCGGATGAATAGGTCTCCAGAATGTTGTGGATTTTACTGTCGCCGATCTTGACAAGGCTATCCGGTGTGCCGGCATACAGCCCGTAGCCGTTGTCCACTGTCATGGTGATATCAAAAATCGCTGCCTGGACGGGAACGGCATAACTCCAGAGAAGTGCAAACCAGATTAGTTTTTTCATGTATCTCTCCTTGACAATACTTCTGAGTGTCAGGGAAATATCCCTGCTTCAACCCATTTTGGTCAGGCTGATGGTCACCTGTTTAGTTTCCGTGCAGTTTAAGAGCAAGAAACGGACCATTGATGAATAAAGTTTAATAATCCTTTTGTTTCAGTCTGTTAAGTAATTTTTTGCAGAATCTCCTGTCGGCGATATTCTTTTTCTTTTTCCTGAAAAGCGCAAAGTCTTTTCCGGCATGGCGGAAGATAGTGCTGCTTTGAGCTGATACGCCATGGGACGAGGAGAAAGGTACGACCGCAGGAAAGCCGTGGGATCGAAAATTACAGCACCGTGAGCAGCACGGTGAAAAGAATCAAAGCCCGGAAGAA
>Ga0214472_10006685_pt1 | contig 12086 bp, 11 predicted proteins | sample RVTome_6_FD_207662 | JGI IMG/M metagenome (GOLD analysis project Ga0214472, IMG submission 207662) | Soil microbial communities from uranium-contaminated site in the Upper Colorado River Basin, Wyoming, United States - RVT140D175 | ecosystem: Environmental > Terrestrial > Soil > Contaminated >...
CTTCTGGCTGATCCTCCCCTTCACCGCCACCCTGGTGGTCGACCTCTATCCGGCGATGAGCCCGTGGCGTCGTCTGCCCGGATGGCTGGGTCTCGCCGGCGAGGAGCGTCCCGAGGTGCTCGACCGTCTCGGCTACTGGCCGGCCGTCGGGATCTTCATGCTCTTCACGTGGTTCGAGTTGGTGGCGCCCGACAACGGGCCGCGTGCGATCGGGATCGCCGCTCTCGTCTTCACGGTCTACATGTTGGCGATGAGCAGGTGGGTGGGGGCGGACACCGCCACCCGATCGGGCGACGGGTTCGCCGTCTATGCCCGCTTTCTCGGTGCAATTGCGCCGTTCACCTTCCACGACGGCGTGTGGCGGAGACGCGGCTGGCTCCGGGGTCTGATCGCCCTGCCCGAGCGACCGGGATTGGCGGCGTTCGTCGTCGCCATGATCGGGACGGTCACCTACGACGGAGGGTCGGCGACCGGATGGTGGGTCGCAACGATTCGTGACCCGCTCGTCGAGATGTTGCAGGCCGGGGGCATGTCGCTGCGGATGGCCGACGTCGTGACGGGGACGATCGGATGGGCAGGGGTGACGCTTCTCGTCGGTCTCACCTACTACGGCGCCTCGGCGGCGGCAGCTCGGCTGGGAGGGGCTGTGACGGGCGCCCGCCACGTCGCCACCCGCTTTGCCCACACCCTCGTGCCGATCGGATTCGCCTACGCCTTCGCCCACTACTTCACCCTCATCGTCTTCGAAGGCCAGCTGTTCATCTCGACGTTCTCGGATCCGTTCGGCCTCGGATGGGATCTGTTCGGCACGGCCGATCGGCGGGTGGACTTCTCCCTGATCCAGGAGTCGCGGGCCTGGGTGTGGTACGTGCAGGTGGGGATCATCGTGGCGGGCCACATCGGTGGCGTCGTGCTCAGCCACGACCGGGCGCTCGTCGACTTCCCCAAGGCGAAGGCGGTGGCTTCGCAGTACGCGATGCTGGTCCTCATGGTCATCCTCACCGGTCTCGGCCTCGTGATCCTGGCCGCCGGATGATCACCCTTGCCCACGGCCTCTTCATCGACGACATCCTGTGGTTCGCCATTCCTGTCGGGCTGTCGCTGCTGGTGCTCCGCTGGGCGGAGCGCAAGGCACGGGCGCGGGCACAGGCGGAGGCGGGGACGGCGGCCGGGCCGGCCGAGGAGGAGCCGGGGGACTGAACGGCGTGGGGCCGCCGGTGGCTATCCTCGCTGACCGATGAGTGAGTTCCTCGCGGCCGCGGCCAGCACGATGAACGTTCCGGAGACGCTCGTGAAGCGCTCCGCCGAGGCGCGGTCCAAGGCCACCGGCGCGTCAGTCGACGAAGTGTTGCAGGCATGGGCCGGCGGGGCATCGGCGCCTGCGGCCACCGCTCCCGCCCCCTCGGCAGAGCCGGCCGCTGCTCCCGAGCCGGCCGCCGCCCCCGAGCCGGCCGCCGCCCCCGAGCCGGCCGCCGCCCCCGAGCCGGCCGCCCCCGAGCCGGCTCCCGTACCCGCGGCCGCATCGCCGGAGCCGGCACCGGTGGCCGTGGTGGTGGTCGCTGAGCCCGAGGAGGAGCCTGTCGAGCCGGTGGCGCTCCGCAGGCGCGCCCGGGTGGGAGGGCGAGTCGGTATGGGCTTCGGCGTGTTCGCCGCCCTCTTCGTGATGGTGTTCAGCGCCCAGTGGCTTCTGGCCAAGGCCGGGGCCGGTCAATCCGAGACCGGAGAGGTCACCTTGACTCTCGCCGTCGACGCCGGATCGTTGATCCTCGGCTCGGGTCTTCTCGGCGCCGCCCTCGGCGCGGCCGGGGCCGGTTTCGTCCGGCTGTTGACGGGCTGGCGCGATCCGGGCATGCGGCTCGTCTCGTCGAATGGTCCCACGATCGTCTCCGGCGTGTTCGCCGGGCTGCTGACCGGTTTCCTGGTGGCGGCGGTGATCACCGGTTCCGGTACTGTCGACCCGGTGGACGAGACGGTCACCCTCGTCCCGATCATCCCCGCCTTGTACTGGACGCTGCTCGGTTGGCTCGGCGGCGGGTGGTTGATCGGCGCCCTCGTCCACGCCGTGGGCGTGCCGGACGGGCTCGACGAGCCGGCGACGACAGAAGGCACCGTCGTGCAGCGACGCCTGAGCACCGCCTACTCGCTTCCGATCGTGGCAGGGCTGTCGATCGCGGCGCTCGTATTGCCGGCGGCGTGGGTGTTCATCCAGTTTCCGGGGTGGGCGCCGGTCATCGGCATGTTCATCGCCGGCGGGATCATCGGCTTCGCCAGTCTGTCGGCGGCGCGTCCCGGTATGAAGATCACCGCCGGCGAGTTCCTCGTGGCGGTGGCCGGGGTCGGTGTGGTCGTGCTGATCGTCGTGGCGGTGCTGCAGACGCAGGGCGCCGGTGAGCCTGGGGACGAGGACGCTCCCGCCGGCGAAGCCGTCGTCCAACTCCACCTCGCCTGAATCGCCGCCCGCCGCCCCACGCCCCAACCAGCCCAGACACGACCGCGATGCGGCTCTTCTGGCTTTTTAGCGCATGAACGGGGCATAAATGCACCGTTCATGCGCTAAAAAAGGGGCTAGCGCAGGATCTCTCTGACCTCGCGGTAGACCTTCTCGACCTGGTCGAGGGCGGGGCGGAGGCGTCCAGGGAGATCTCCCACGGCGTCTTCGACCAAGTCCGGGATCCCCTCGAGTTCCCTCCGCGCCGCCTCGTATGCCGTCTTGACCCGATCGATCCGCTCGGACACCTCGTCCTGGATCTCCATGCGGGCCAGCGTCGCCTCGAGACGAAGCTGTTCGATTCGTGCATCCCACCCGTTCATCTCGGTGGCTGCCACCTGATGAGCGAGACGGTTCACGGCACGATCCAGCGTCTGCACCTGCCGTTCGAGCGACTCGACCGTGGTGTCGTGTGTGGTCTGCATCACGCACCTCCTTCCGTCACCTCGAGGATCCGTCTCCGAGGCAGGCGCCGCCAGGGTCGTTGTCCCTTTCTCTCAGCGCAGCCGAACCGGATACTCCCGAACGTTGACCGGACTCCCGTCCCGTGCCGATGCCTCCCAGACGATCAGGGCGCCGAACTGGTCGCGATCCACTTCGTAGGAGATCTCCACGTCGAAGTCCCCCCAGCACCCGGTGCCACAGTCCGCCATCGCCGTCTCCTCGAACAGGGGCAGGCCGTCGTCGTCGGTGAGCAGAACCTGGAAGACCGCCTCGAAGACGTTGGAGATGCCGGTCATGACGAACGGACTCTCGACTTCCTCGCCCCACGCGGGCTGGTCGACGAAGATGGCCGGGAGCATGTCGGTGTAGTCGAGGCGAGTCTGCGGACCGTCGAGGACGATGCCCTCCGCGGAGAAGATCTCCACCGGTTCGCCTTCGATCGCGAACTCCACGGCGTCGATCTCCTGGTAACGAGTGAGTGTGAAGACCACCTGTGCCAGCCGGGCGAACATGCCGAACGAGCCACCCCCGTCGTCGTATGCGTCGGACAGGTCGACGGTGGCGAGCCCGCCGTCGACGGCCAGGGCTTTCAACTCCGTTCCAGACGGAATTCCGGTCGAGATGTGGGGTATGCCGTCCGCTTCGGCTCCCGAAGGCCCGGCGAGCAGCGTGGCGACGGCGGTTTCCGGGTCGCTGTTCGCGGCCTCACGCCACACCGGCACCAGGTGCGGTCCCGGGATCCCCTCACTCACCGCGTCGACCATGAGATACACCACCACACCGGCGTCTTCGGCCTCGGGTGTCGTGGTCGTCGTCGCGGCCGTCGCAGTGGTCGCGGCCGTCGCAGTGGTCGTGGTCGGTTGCGTCGTGGTCGTTGTCGTGCCCGCCTCGGTCGTGGTGGTCGTCTCTGCCTCGCCGCCGCAGGCCGTCACCGTCAGGAGGATGGCGACGACAGAAACCGAAAGGCGTTTCATGGGTACTCCTTCTCTCGTTCCCATTCTTCGTATCCGTCGGGGGAGGAGTAGAGCCACATGTCCCGACCGAGGCGGGCGGGCCTTTCGACTCTGGCGGCGGGATCCGGCGGGGCGGATGATCGGGGTGACGGCTTTGCGGCCGTCCAGGGGGGCAGTGTGAATCCCGCCCCGGGACGCGCGACCGCCGGCGGGGTTCACGCTGATTCGGCTTTTTAGCGCAAGAACGGTGCAGAAATGCACCGTTCTGCGGTACAGAGCCATTCCCCGACCTATCGAGGCTGAATCACCTGATCCGGACTGAGAGACACGTGACGCAGCCTTCGAGCTTCTGGAACTCGGAGATGTCGACCGTCACCACCTCGAAGCCCTGGGCTCGCACGACCTCGACCGATCCCGGGCAGTCGGCAGCCATGAGCAGTTTCCCGTCACCCAGATCGACGACTGCCGACCCCGTCTCTTCGGGCACGGCGAGAAATCGTGCGAACGACGAGGTGTCGTCGACCACCGGTTCATGGCCGATGATCGTGCCATCCGGCAGGGCGGTGACGGCAGACTTGAGGTGGAGGACCTTGGTGACAGGCACCGGGACGATCGAGCGGTCGGGGAGAAAGCGGCGGAGTTGATCGACGGCGGCCGGGTTGGTGCGTTCCGACAGTCCCACGTAGACGGTCGAGCCGACCTTGAGGACGTCGCCACCGTCGAGGGTTGCGGGTGCTTCGATGTGGACGACTCGGTCGAGGTGGCGGCGGATGGCCTGCTCGGTGCCGTTTATCTCCGGCTTGCGGACGTCGGCGCCGGGACGGGTGATCACTGCGAGATCGCCGAAGACGACGACGGTGTCCTCCACGAAGACGGCGTCGGGACAATCGTCGGCCGGGTCGACATGGTCCACTTTCCAACCGTTCTGTTCGAGGGCGGTCACGTATCCGTGCCACTGCTCCAGCGCCGTCGGGTAGTCCACCTCGGTGCGCTCCAGGTGGGTGAGCAGGCCCTGGGGAAGCAGTGGGCCGGGGCGACGGACGAGCACGGTGGTCACGAGGCACGAGCGTATCAACTGCCCCGTGATGCACCGTGGACGGGCGCGGCGCGGCGACGCGGACCTCACGCGCTTGATCCGCCGTGAACCCAGGCGGACTCGGCCGTGCTCAGGTGCTCGGACACCGTCGACTCGTGGATAGCGAGGTCGGCGTTCTGCTCTGCGCTGCGGTACATCCATGTGCCGCTGCCCCGCTAAAAACGGCTAGACCAGCTCGCGTTCGAGGCGGTCGAGGGTGCGTTCCTCGGCGATCCAGTTGAACCAGAGCTTGGCGATGAGGCCGAGGAGGTAGAAGCCGCCGCCCAGCTTCATGACGATGCCGGCCAGCGTCTGATCCTCCACCGGCGTGAGACCCCACGACAGCGGGGCGTCGCCGTACACCGGGTACAGCACCGAGTCTCCGAACGTGAGGAACGAGGCGGGCACGATCGGGATGATCGTGTTCAGGAAGAGATACATCATCTGCCCTGGCCGGCCCAGGCGGGGCAGCGCCGGCGTCGGACTGAACACCGGCATCCACAACGACACCGCCGTCAGGAAGAACACGACGTGGACCACGAAGTGCGCCCACTCGGTGGTGTTCTGCCAGGCGATGGCGGCCGGCCAGTGGATGGAGACGATGGCGATGTTGAAGGCGAAGAACCCGACGACCGGCGTGACGAACGGTCGGACGAACCCGACGATCCGCCGGTGGGCGATGGTCTGCTCCGCCAGCCAACGGGGCAGGCCGATGAGCAGCAGCGGCGGCACCACGTAGCCGAGGAGCATGTGCTCGATCATGTGGAACGAGATGAGGGTCTGCTCGGCGAGGTCGTGGATCGGATAGCCGGAGGCGACGAGCATGATCGCCACCCCCGAATACCAGGCACGCCGCTGACCGCGGGTCGCCGGCGGGGCGTCTGGCGCCACCAGCGGGCGCAGCCGTGCCTCCGCCCACCACCAGCCGGCGGCGAGGACGACGACGAGCGAGAGAACGTCGAGGTGCAGGTGGAAGTCGGGGAGTGGTGGCATGTCGCCCTAGCGGGTGATCAGCCCCACGAGGAACGACCCGACGACGATCCCGTACAGCGACAGTGCCAGCAGGAATCCTCCGGCGAAGAAGCGGGTCAGCACCGGCTTTTCGAACCGCAGGTGCATGAACCAGCCGATCACGACCACGAACTTGAAGAACGACAGGGCGATGAGGAGCGGTCCGTCCCAGCCGCCCATGTCGACCGCGTCATCCAGGTAGAACAGCGCTACCTCGAAGGCGGTGACGATCGCCAGCAGGATGGCGATCTTGACGTACTGACCCGTGGTCGGGTGCGGAGCGTGGTGGGCTTCGTCGGTCATCAGACGGCTCCCAGCAGGTAGACGACGGTGAAGATGACGATCCAGATGATGTCCACGAAGTGCCAGTACAAGCCGACGAGCTCGAGATTCATGCCGTGTTGCTGGGACAGCCCGCCCTGGCGTTTGGCCATCCCGAAGAGGGACAGCAGCATGATCACGCCGATGGCGACGTGGGCGCCGTGGAAGCCGGTGAGCATGAAGAACGCCGACGACGCCGGGTTGGTGGTGAGGGTCATCCCCTGGACGTTGATGAACTCGTAGAACTCGAAGACCTGCCCACCGAGGAAGATCGACCCGAGCATGGCGGTGGCGAGCAGCCAGGTGCGGGTCCCGTTCTGGTCGCCGGTGGTCAGCGCATGGTGGGCGAGGACCATGGTCAGCGAGCTCATCAGCAGCACGAACGACGACACGGACGTGAAGGGGATGTCGTAGACCTCCCGCGGCACCACCGTGGCGCCGAAGGTGTCGCCGCCGTACACCAGGTAGTTGGTGATGAGGGCGCCGAAGAAGAGGAACTCGGAGCTGAGGAACAGCCACATTCCCAGCTTGCGGTTGTCGATCCCGAAGGACTCGTGGTCGGCGGCGTGCGTGTCGGCGGTCGCCACGGTCTCGGCCATCAGTGCGCCTCCGCCATCGCCGGCTCGTGCTCGCCGCCGCCATCGTGCGGCTCTTCCAACGGCTCCATCCCCCACCCCAGCAGGGAGCCGATGGAGATGACCGCTCCGATGAGGATGAGGAGCTTTCCGGCCACCCCCCGGTGGTAGATGATCCCGTAGGCGATGAGCGGTACGCCCGATGCCATGAGGATGGGGAAGTAGGACGGGTTGGGCAGGTGGATGGGTGACGACGGGTTGCGGCCATCGTGTTCGAGCCGGGCGATGGTGTCGTCGGCGTCGTCGCGCCGGACGGCGCGGCCTTCGGAGTCCTCGGTGTACTTCATGTGCCAGAAGTGGTCGAGGCTGGTGACGGTCGGGTTCTCGGCGTAGTTGTAGTGCGGGGTCGGGTTGGGGATCGACCATTCGATGGTGCGGGCGTCCCACGGGTCGAGTCCCGAGTTCGGGCCTTTCCGCTTGGACCAGCTCCAGTTGAACATGAAGACGAGGATGCCGACGGCGATGGTGAAGGCGCCGATGGTGACGGCAAGGTTCCATGGCCCGAAGTTGGTTTCGGGGGCGTAGCGCCAGGTGCGGCGGACCATGCCCTGCAGTCCGAGCCAGTGCATCGGGGCGAACGTGAGGTTGAAGCCGACGAACTGGATCCAGAAATGGGTCTTGCCCAGCGCCTCGTTCATCATCCGACCGGTGAGCTTCGGGAACCAGTAGTACAGCCCGGCGAAGAGGCCGAAGATCGAACCGCCGAACAGCACGTAGTGGAAGTGGGCGACGATGTAGTACGTGTCGGTCTGTTGCCAGTCGGACGGCACGATGGAGTGGGTGACGCCGGAGAGCCCACCGATCACGAACATCGCCACGAAGCCGACGGCGAAGAGCATGGGGGTGGTGAACCGTATTCGTCCGCCCCACATGGTTCCCAGCCAGTTGAAGATCTTGATGCCGGTGGGGATGGCGATGGTCATGGTCGACAGGCCGAAGGCCGCCTGGGCGACGGGGGTGAGCGCCGAGGAGAACATGTGGTGGGCCCACACCCCGAAGCCGAGGAAGGCGATGCCGCCGCCGGCGAAGACGATGGCGGCGTATCCGAACAGCGGCTTGCGCGAGAACACGGGCAGCACCTCGGAGACGATGCCCATGGCCGGGAGGATGAGGATGTACACCTCGGGATGGCCGAACAGCCAGAACAGGTGCTGCCACAGGATGGGGTCTCCACCCCCGGCCGCCTGGAAGAAGAGGGTGCCGAAGGCTCGATCGAAGGTCCCCATGAACAGGGCGACGGCGATGATCGGCAGCGAGAACAAGAGCAGGAAGGCCACCACCATGGTCATCCAGATGAACACCGGCATCCGCAGCAGGCGCATGCCTTTGGCCCGCATGTTGAAGATGGTGGTCAGGAAGTTGACGGCCGAGACCAGCGAGGCGATTCCCAGGATCTGCAGGCCGAGCAGGGCGAAGTCGACCGCAGTTCCAGGGGAGAAGGAAGGGCCGGCATTGGGTTGATACAGGAACCAGCCGCCGTCGGGCAGGCCTCCCAGCAGGGTCTGCTGGGAGGGGTCGATGTTGCCGGGGACGCCTTCGACGCCGAGCGGCGGGGTGACGTCACCGAAGAAGATGACCGAGTAGATGAAGAGGGCGCCGAAGAAGAACAGCCAAAACGACATGGCGTTGAGGCGGGGGAAGGCGACGTCGCGAGCGCCGATCATCAGCGGCAGCAGGTAGTTCATGAAGGCGGCCGAGATCGGCATCACGAACAGGAAGATCATGGTGAGGCCGTGGGTGGAGAACATGGCGTTGTATTCGGCGGCGGTGAGGAAGTCGCCGTTGGGACCGGCCAACTGGATGCGGAGGAGGAGCGCTTCGAGACCGCCGACGATGAAGAAGATGAAGGCGGCGTAACCGTACATGATGCCGATCTTCTTGTGATCGACGGTGGTGACCCACGACCAGAACCCTTCCGTGGACTCCGGGCGGCGGAAGATCGTCATGGTGGTGCTGCGTTCGGCGGTGGCGGTCACGAGAGGGTCTCCATCCAGGCGATCAGGTCGTCGATCTCTTGTTGGGTGAGGCCCAGGTCCGGCATGAACGATCCGGGCTTGACCTCGGGCGGGTTGGCCAGCCATTCGGTGAGCGCCTGGCGATAGCTGAGGCCTTCATACGGCAGGTAGGCGCCGGCGAAGACGCTGCGGCTGGCGAAATGGGTGAGGTTGGGTCCGTTGAATCCGGGTTCGGCGACGATGTTGTCGAGGACCTCGCGGTCGTTGTCCTCGAAGTCGACGGTGTGGCACTGGGTGCAGCCCTTGTTGAGGTAGACCTGGAGCCCATCCCACGCCGGGGTGCCTTCGGCCGGCACCGGCGCCGCGGCCTGCTGGGCCGCCACCCAGGCGTCGAAGTCGGCCGGTGCGAGCACCAGGGCTCTGGCTCGCATCAGCGAGTGCGACAGTCCGCAGAACTCGGCGCAGTGGCCCCAGAAGTCGCCCGGTTCGTAAGCCTCGAGCCGCAGAAAGGTCTCCTGGCCGGGAACGAGGTAGCGCTTGCCGTTGAGCGCCGGGATCCAGAAGTTGTGAAGGACGTCCTCGGAGGTCATCACCGCGCAGACCTCCTGGCCGGCCGGCATGACGAGGACGTTGGCGGTTTCGATCCCCTGGTCGGGATACTGGTATTCGAACCACCACTGATGACCGATGATCTCGATGGTCATGGCGTCGGGGGCGCATTCGGTGAGGTCGAAGACACCACGGACGGTGGGGATGGCGATGCCGGCGAGGATCAGGGCGGGGATGACCGTCCAGGTGATCTCCAGCTTGGCGTTGCCGTGCGTCTGCTTCGGCTCTTGGCGCCCTGGGCGGTCACGGAAGGCGATGGCGGCGAAGACGATGGCGCCCTGCACCACCAGGAAGATGGCGGTGGCGATCCAGAACACCGGCCAGAACAGCCCGTCGATGCGGTCGGCGATCGGTCCGGCCGGTTCGAACGTGGTGAGCGGCGAGTCGATCTCGATGAGCGAGCACGACGACAGCACCAGGCCCAGCAGGGCGACACCGGCAAATCGGAAAGGGCGCGTCGGCCTGACAGAGCGGCGCCGCCGAGGGTGCTGAACCATGGGGCGAGTGTAAGTGGCGGCGGGGTCGTCGGCCAAGCCAATCAGAACGGGCGCTTTCGGCCCTTTCAACCGACGTTCTCCACCGCTCGGCGTAGCTCGTCGGGGCCGGTGGCGCCTTCGAATCGGGCGGTGACGATCCCGTCGGAATCGATCACGAACACCCAGGGCTCGGACGGCAGCTGCCACGCCTCCACCGCGGGCGCGGCCTCGAGGCGGCCGCTGGCGGCTGCTTCCAGATCGGCGTAGATCTCGACGTGCAGCCAGTTGACGCCGGGGTACTCGTCCATGACCTGCCGGACGACGTCGAGCGTCGGTCCGCAGGAGGCGGTCTGGCAGAAGGCGGGGGTGGCGAAGGCCACGACCGTCGGCCGCCCGTTGCCGAGGGCGTCGTCGAGGGACAGCTCGTACAGCCGAGGGTCGGGGTCCCGGTCCGAGGAGATGGATTCCAGCGGGAACTCGGGGTGGGTGCGGGTCGGGGTGGAGATGGCCGGATCTCCGACATCGGGTACCGGGCTGGACGTCTGCACGCCGAACGGCGTGGGAGCCGTCGGCGGCGAGCCTTCCGGCTCGAGCACGACGTCCCAGCGTCCGGGGGCGGTCAGCTCGACGTTGGCGACGAGGAACCCGCGCACGTCGGGGATGGCCCACACCCATTCCGTCTCGACGACGGCCACCTCGTCGCCGTCGTGGAAGAACCGGGCGGTGGTGGGCACGTCGGGGCCGGCCAGGAACGAGCCGTCTTCTTCGGAGACGATCGCCATGAGGAGCCGGTTGGGTCCCGGCGTGAGCGTCTGCTGGGTGTTGGCGACGACGGCGAGACCTTCGGTTCCCCCACCGCAGGCGGCGAGGACGAGGATCAGAGCGATGGTTGCCGTCATCCTGTCGCGCATCGGGATCCATGTTGGCATCAACCGGCCGGTGTGCGTCTCGGTATCGCCCATCGTCGTGGGTTGTGGTCCGGGCCGGGGCAGGCGACGAACGTCGACGGCTCCGTCAACTCCGTGAGTGCCGCGCCGACGGGTGACCATCAAGCGTTCTGGAAGTGGGAGACGAGGCGGCGGGCGAGCTCGTCGTGCAGCTCCGGGGGTAGGTCGTGGCCCACCCCGTCCATCACCCACAGCTCGGCCCCGGGGATCGCCTCGGCGGTGGCAATGCCTCCCGAGACGTCGACGAGGGGGTCCTTCTCGCCGTGGATGACGAGGGTGGGGGCGGTGATCGTCTTCACCTCGCCGGTGCGGTCGCCGGTGGCGAGGATGGCGGCGAGCTGGCGGCCGGTGCCTTCCGGGTAGACGACCCGATCCAGGTTGCGAGCGGCGGTGGCCCTGGCGCGCTCTTCGTCGAAGTAGTCCGCCCAGGCGAGGCGGGCGTAGTCGACCGTGGACTGGATGGCGGCCTCGCGTTCGGTGGGAGGAGCGGTGAACAGCGACTCCGTCATCTCGGGGGTGGGTTGTCCGACCTCACGGTTGCCGGTGGACGACATGATCGAGGTGAGCGTACGGACCCGTTCGGGGTGACGGGCGGCGACGGCCTGGGCGATGTAACCGCCCATCGAGACACCGACCACGTGGGCGCGGTCGATCCCGAGTGCGGTGAGCAACCCGACGGCGTCGTCGGCCATGTCGCCGAGCAGGTAGGGGACTTCCGGGGTGCCGCCCGCTGCGATGATCTCCACGACCCGCATGACGCTCGCCCTGGCGCCGTCGAAGTGGTGGGAGTACCCGGCATCTCGGTTGTCGAAGCGGATCACCTCGAACCCGGCGTCGACGATGGGCTCCACCAGTCCGGCCGGCCAGTAGACGAGCTGGCCGCCGAGACCGGCGATGAGGAGAACGGCGGGGTCGTCGGGAGTTCCTGTCCGCTCGTAATAGATGGTGATTCCGTTGGCGACTGCTTCTGGCATGGCGGCGAGACTATCCGGGCCGGGGAGTGAGCCCGGATCCACCGGTAGGCTGACCCGGCAATGGGAGCCGCCGTCACCACCTCCGCGCCTGCCCGCGGTCTGGGCCATTTGCTCGGGCCCTACGTGGCGCTGATGAAGCCGCGGATCATCGAGCTGCTTCTCATCACCACCCTCCCGGCCATGGTCCTTGCCGCCCGT
>Ga0214472_10006687_pt1 | contig 12085 bp, 11 predicted proteins | sample RVTome_6_FD_207662 | JGI IMG/M metagenome (GOLD analysis project Ga0214472, IMG submission 207662) | Soil microbial communities from uranium-contaminated site in the Upper Colorado River Basin, Wyoming, United States - RVT140D175 | ecosystem: Environmental > Terrestrial > Soil > Contaminated >...
TCGCGCCCCCCTGAACCCCCCGCGCGCTCCGGCGAAGTGAATTCGCCTCCGCGCGCCGCTCTGGCCTGTAATGGGTGCCGCATCGCACCCCCCAGACCCCCCGCGCACTCCGCGCGAGTGAATCGCACTCCGTTCCTCATTGAGCAAGGGGGTGCTGCGTCGCACCCCCTTGAACCCCCGCTCACTCCGCGCGAGTGAATCGCGCTCCGTTCCTCATTGAGCAAGGGGGTGCTGCGTCGCACCCCCTTGAACCCCCGCTCACTCCGCGCGAGTGAATCGCGCTCCGTTCCTCATTGAGCAAGGGGGTGCTGCGTCGCACCCCCTTGAACCCCCGCTCACTCCGCGCGAGTGAATCGCGCTCCGTTCGCCGCTCTGGCTATCAGCTACCTTATGAGCCCGAGGGAGGCCGCCAGGGCGTGGCCGTCGCGCACCGCGGTCTCCGCCGCCTCCAGGAGGCCGGCGGCCGTGCTGTCGTCGGAGGTGGCGTTGATCCGCACGTTCTCGACCGCCCCCAGCAGCCCCGCCCAGGCCATCGCTCCTCCTGTGCGGGCGTCGCTCAGGGCCTTGGGGTTGCCGTTCTGGGCGGCCTCGACGGCGGCCCGCATGACCACCAGGCAGGCCTCCGCGGTCCGCACCGGCACCTGCGTCGCGTGGGACATGGCCCGGGTGATCGCCTTCTTGCGCTGGGTCCTCTCCTCGTCCGTCGCCTTGGGCAGGCGGTACGCCGCCATCACCGCCTCGAAGGCCTCGCTGTCCTCGTCCACCAGCGAGCGCAGGCGTGACGACGCCTCGCGCGCCCAGCCCAGGGCCGTCTCCAGCCGGCCCCGCTCAAGGGCGGCGCCGGTCCGGGTCCTGGGCATCGCGCAGACCATGGCCACGAGGGCCGCGGCCGTCGCCCCCGAGAGGGCGGCGGCGGAGCCTCCGCCGGGCGTGGGGTCGGTGGAGGCGAACCGGTCCAGCAGGTCCCGCAGCCGCAGGTCCAGGAGCGACGGCGGCGGCGCGCCGCCGGCCGACGTCGTCACATCTTCCCCAGGATCTGCTTGGCGATGACCAGGAGCTGCATGTTCGAGGTGCCCTCGTAGATCTGGCCCACCTTCTGGTCGCGGAAGAACTTCTCCACGGGGTACTCCCGCGTGAAGCCGTAGCCCCCGTAGACCTCCACCGCCCTGGAGGTCACGAACTCCGCGGCCCGCGAGGCATACAGCTTGGCCATGGCCGACTCCTTGATGAACGACGCCCCGCTGTCCCGCAGGCGCGCCGCGTTGTAGGTCAGCAGCCGCGAGGCCTCGATCTCGGTGGCCATCTCCGAGAGCACGAACTGCACGCCCTGGAACTCGGCGATGGGCTTGCCGAACTGCTGCCGCTCCTGGGAGTAGCGCACGGCGTGCTCGAAGGCCCCCTGGGCCACGCCCACCATCTGGGCGCCGATCCCGATCCGCCCCTCGTTCAGGGTCTCGATGGCGATCTTGTAGCCGCGGCCGGGCTCGCCCAGGACGTTGGCGCGCGGCACGCGGCAGCCCTCGAAGATCAGCTCGCACGTCGAGGAGGCGCGGATGCCGAGCTTGTCCTCCTTCTTCCCGATCTGGAACCCCGGCGAGGACCGCTCGACCACGAAGGCGGTGATCCCCTTGTAGCCCTTGGCGGGGTCGAGGTTCGCCATCACGATGAACATCTCGGCCTCGGCGGCGTTCGTGATCCAGAGCTTCCGTCCCGTCAGCTCGTAGTGGTCGCCCTTGTCGAAAGCGCGGCAGGACAGCGCGAAGGCGTCGGAGCCGGAGCCCGCCTCGGACAGCGCGTAGGCCCCCACCCAGCTGCCGGCCAGCTTCGGGAAGTACCGCGCCTTCAGGTCCTCGCTGCCCCAGCGCAGCAGCGCGTTGTTGACGAGCGTGTTCTGCACGTCCACCAGCACGGCCACGGAGGCGTCCACCCGGGCCAGCTCCTCCACGGCCAGGACGGACATGAAGAAGGTGGCGCCGGAGCCGCCGAGGTTGTCGGGGATCTCGATGCCCATGATCCCCATCTCGAAGCAGTGGTCGATGAGCCCGCGGGGGATCTGCGCCTCCTTGTCCATCTTCCCCACCAGGGGCCGGACCTCGGCCTCCGCGAACTGCCGCACCTGGTCACGGAACATGCGCTCGTCCTCGGAGAGGTCGGTCAGGGGAAGGCTGCGCGCGCCCGTCATCGTCTCGGCCATGGGGCTCACCTCGTCGGGCGGATATGCTAGCGCGGATGGGCCAGAGCGGCGAGCGGAGCGCGATTCACTCGCGCGGAGCGAGCGGGGGTTCAAGGGGGTGCGACGTAGCACCCCCTTGCTCAAGGGCGAGCGGAGTCGCCTTGCCTGCGCAATGCTTGACATGAGGGCCGCACCACGTATGATCGAATTCGAGATGACGATGAGACCCGCCGTGCGACGTCAGGCCCGCGTCAGGCGTGGCCCGTCCGCCCGGCGGGGGGCCGCCGTCTAGCTCGCGCCAATCGCCGAGCTGAACGGCGGGACGAACCCGCTGGGGCTGAAGCTCCAGCGGGTTTTTCATTTTGGCGGGGAGGACAGGACGTCGCAGGCGACGAAGCTCGAGGTCGGCGTGTTCGGGGCCACCGGCTACACCGGGCGGGAGTTGGTCCGCCTCCTCGCCGGCCACCCGAACGTCCGGGTCGTCTTCACCACGGGGACGGGCGGCGGCCACCTCGCCCATGACGCGGGGCTCGGCCGCAAGGCGGACGCCTACCTGCTCGCGCTGCCCCACGGCGTCTCCGCGGGGTTCGCGGCGCGGCTCCGCGCGGAGCGGGCCGAGGCCGCCGTGGTCGACCTCTCGGGGGACCTCCGGCTGCGGACCGCGGCCGCGTATCGTCGATGGTATGGTCACGATCATCCCGCTCCGGCGCTGCTCGACGGGGTGCCCTACGGGCTGCCCGAGGTGTACCGCGACCGCATCGAGGGGGCCCGGTTGGTGGCCAACCCGGGCTGCTACGCGACATCGGTGCTGCTCCCGCTGGTGCCGCTGTTGAAGGACGGGCTCGTGGATCCTTCCGACGTCGTGGTGGACGCCAAGAGCGGGACCACGGGCGCGGGGCGCGCCCCGCGGGAGGAGCTGCTGTTCAGCGAGGTGGCCGACGACTTCTCGGCCTACGCCCCCGGCCGGGCGCACCGCCACGTGGGCGAGATGGAGTCGGTGATCGAGGAGAGGACCGGGCAGGCGGTGGCGCTCACGTTCTGCCCGCACCTGCTGCCCGTGCGCCGAGGCATCCTCTCCGCCCTCTACCTCAGGACCGAGGCCGCCGCCGCGGACCTGGCCGGGGCGCTGCGCCGCTTCTACGACGGCGCGCCCTTCGTGCGCGTCGTGGACGGCGCTCCGCCCCGCCTGTCCGAGGTGGTGGGGACGAACGATTGCCGGATCTCCGTCCACGAGGCCGCTCCCGGGCGCGTGGTCGTCTTCTCGGCCCTCGACAACCTGATCAAGGGCGCCGCGGGGCAGGCGGTGCAGAACCTGAACCTGGCAATGGGCTGGCCGGAGACGGCGGGCCTGCCCGTGACCGGCGGCGCGGTGGGACGCTCGTGAGCGCGACGCGGGTTTACAAGCTCGGCGGCCCGGCCCTCGAGGATCCCGGGCTGCTGGCGCCGCTGGCCGAGGAGGTGCGCGCCGCCGCCGGCCGCGCGCTCGTGGTCCACGGCGGAGGCCGCCACGTGGACCGCCTGCTGCGCGCGCTCTCCATCGAGTCCCGTTTCATCGGCGGCCGGCGCGAGACGTCTCCCGCCGCCATGGAGGTCGTGGAGATGGTCCTCTCCGGCGTCGTCAACAAGGGCCTGGCCGCCGGCCTCACCGCGGCGGGACTGCCCGCGGTGGGGATCTCCGGGCGCGACGCGGGGCTCATGTCCGCGGGCCTGCAGCCCGACCTGGGCCGCGTGGGCAGCCCCTTGCGCGTGGACCCCGCCGCCGTGCACGCGCTCTGGCAGGCGGGCCTCCTCCCCGTCGTGTCCCCGGTCTCGAGCGGACCCGCGGGCGAGTCCGTCAACGTGAACGCCGACGAGGCCGCGCTGGCCCTGGCCGTCGCGCTGGGCGCCCGGACGCTCGTCTACCTCTCCGACGCGGACGGGGTGCTGGTGGACGGCGCGCCCGTGGAGGTGCTCGCCACGGCCGACGCGCGGCGGCTCATCGACGCGGGGGCGATCGCGGGGGGGATGTCGCTCAAGGTCCGCGTGGCGCTGGCCGCGGCGGGGGCCGGGATCCCGGAGGTGATGGTGGCGGGCCGGGCCCGCCTCCGCGGGGAGTTCCCGGGCACGCGCATCGTGGCCGCCGTGGAGGCGCCGGCGCGGACGTGAGCGCGCTGCTGCCGGTCTACGACCGCGACCTCGTGATCGTGTCGGGCAAGGGCTCGCGCGTCACGGACAAGGAGGGCCGCAGCTACCTGGACTTCGCGGCCGGGGTGGGCGTGAACGGCCTGGGGTACGGCGACCGCAAGGTCCTGTCCGCCATCCGCAAGCAGGCGGGCCGGATGATCCACTCGAGCAACCTGTACCACAACGAGCCGGCCAGCGCGCTCGCGGAGCGCCTGGTCGCGCTGGCCTTCCCGGCCAAGGTCTTCTTCTGCAACTCCGGGACGGAGGCGGTCGAAGGCTGCATCAAGTTCGCGCGGCGGATCGGCCGCGGCCAGGGACGCACGGAACTCGTCGCCTTCGAGCGGTCGTTCCACGGCCGGACCCTGGGGTCGTTGTCGCTGACCTGGACCGAGCGGTACCGCGAGCCCTTCGGGCCTCTCGTCCCCGGCGTGCGGTTCTGCCCGTGGGACGACCTGACGGCGGCGGCCGTGGCCATCGGCCCCAGGACCGCCGCCGTCTTCGTGGAGCCGGTGCAGGGCGAGGGCGGCGTGCGCGTGGCCCCCGTGGAGTTCCTGCGCGGCCTGGCCGACATCTGCCGCGACGCAGGTGCGCTGCTCGTCTCCGAAGAGGTCCAGTGCGGGCTGGGCCGGACGGGCAAGCTCTTCGCCTACGAGCACGCCGCGCTGCGCCCGGACATGGTCACGCTGGCCAAGCCGCTGGGCGGCGGGCTGCCGCTCGGGGCCATCCTGGTGCGCGAGGAGATCGCCTCCCCCATCGCGGTCGGCGACCACGGCAGCACGTTCGGGGGGAACCCGGTGGCCGCCGCCGCGGCCATGGCCGTCCTGGACCGGCTCACCTCCCACGGCTTCCTGGCCAAGGTCGAGAAGCGCGCCCGGGCGCTCCGGCGCGGGCTGAACGCCCTGGCCCGCAAGCACCCCGCCGTGGTCCAGGTGCGCAGCCTCGGGCTGATCGTCGGGGTCGAGCTGAAGGGGCCGGCGGGCCCGGTGGTGAAGGGCCTCCGGGAGCACGGCGTCCTGGCCACGAAGGCCGGCGACAACGTCCTGCGGCTGCTCCCGCCGCTCGTGATCAAACAGAAGGACATCCGGGAGTTCCTGGAGGCCCTCGACGCCGTCCTCCAGGCCGGCGCGGGATCGGCCGGCGCGGAGCCCGCGGCCAGCAAAGGCACCGGCGGTGCGGTTGCGTAAGGCGCGCGAGGGGGACGTGGCGGCGCTGCTCGCCCTCGTCAACGGCTACGCGGACCGCGGCCTGCTGCTGCGCCGCAGCGAGGAGTCGCTCCGCTCGCGGCTGGAGGACTTCACGGTGGCCGTCGGCCCGGATGGAGCGGTCATCGGCTGCGGGGCGCTCACCGTCCTGGGCCCCGGCCTGGGCGAGGTGCGCTCGCTGGCCGTCCGCGAGGACCAGGCCGGGCGCGGCGTGGGCAGCGCCATCGTGGAGCGCCTGCTGCAGGAGGCCGGGGAGCGCGGGTTCGACGAGGTCCTGGCCCTCACGCGAAGGCCGTCGTTCTTCGAGGCCCTGGGCTTCACCGTCACGCGCCGGGAGCGGTTCCTCGACAAGCTGGTGGTGGACTGCAAGGCCTGCCCCATGAACCTGTGCTGCGACGAGACCGCGATGGTGCGGACACCCCCGGGCCGGGAGGCCCACGAAACGCTGGGAGCAAGGAGCGCGCTGGAATGAAGAAGGTGAAGAAGGTCGTCCTCGCCTACTCGGGGGGGCTCGACACCTCGATCATCATCCCCTGGATCAAGGAGACCCACGGGGGCGCGGAGATCGTCGCCTACTGCGGCGACGTGGGCCAGGGCGACGACCTCGAGGCGGTGCGGCGGAAGGCGCTGGCCACGGGGGCCAGCAAGTGCATCGTCGAGGACCTGCGCGAGGAGTTCGTGCGCGATTTCGCGTACAAGGCCCTGGCCGCGGGCGCGGTGTACGAGGACAACTACCTCCTGGGCACGGCCCTGGCGCGCCCGCTCCTGGCCTACCGGCAGGTGCAGGCGGCCCTGGCCGAGGGCGCGGACGCCCTGGCCCACGGCGCCACCGGCAAGGGGAACGACCAGGTCCGCTTCGAGGTCACCTACGCGACCTTCGCGCCCCACCTCGAGGTCATCGCCCCCTGGCGCGAGTGGACCATCCGCTCGCGCGAGGACGCCCTCGCCTACGCCGCGGCCCACGGCGTCCCCGTGGACCAGTCGCCGCGCGACCTCTTCAGCCGGGACGGCAACCTCTGGCACCTCTCCCACGAGGGCGGGAACCTCGAGGACCCGTGGGACGCGCCGCGCAAGGAGATGTTCAAGCTCACGGTCGATCCCGAGGACGCGCCCGACGCGCCCGAGGTCGTGGTCATCGCCTTCGAGCAGGGCGTGCCCGTGGCCCTGAACGGCGCGCGCCTCGGCCCCGTGGACATGGTGGAGACCTTGAACCGCATCGCGGGCGCCCACGGCGTGGGGCGGCTGGACCTGGTGGAGAACCGCCTGGTGGGGATCAAGTCGCGCGGCGTCTACGAGACGCCCGCGGGCACCGTCCTGCACGTCGCCCATCGCGAGGTCGAGCGGCTGGTGCTGGACCGCAACACGCTCCACTTCAAGCAGTCCGTGTCCGTGCGCTACGCGCAGCTCATCTACGACGGCCTCTGGTTCTCCACCCTGCGCCAGGCCCTGGCCGCCTTCGTGGACGAGACCGAGAAGGAGGTGACGGGCGAGGTGCGCGTCCGCCTCTTCAAGGGACGCGCGGAGGCCATCGGACGGCGCTCGCCGCGCAGCCTCTACCGCCAGGACCTGGCCACCTTCGGCCTGGGGATGGCCTACGACCACAAGGACGCCGAGGGCTTCATCCGCCTCTTCGGCCTCCCGGAGAGGGTGCGGGCCCTGACCCGCGGCCGCGTGCCCGTGGACGTCAAGGCGGTGGAGGTGGAGGGTTGAGCGTCACCGCGCCCCGCGGCTTCCGCGCCGCCGCCGCCGCCGCCGGCATCAAGGCGGAGGGGTTGGACGTCGCGCTGATCGTGGCCGACTGGGGCTGCTCCGCGGCCGCGGTCTTCACTACCAACCGCGCCCAGGCCGCTCCGGTGGTCGTCTCGCGCGAGCACCTGGCCGCGGGCCAGGCCCGGGCGGTGGTGGTCAACGCCGGCTGCGCGAACGCGGGGACGGGCGAGCAGGGCCTGCGCGACGCGCGGGAGACGGCGGCCCTCGTGGCCCGCGAGATCGGCTGCCGCGCGGGCGAGGTGGTGGTGGCCTCCACGGGCGTGATCGGCGTCAACCTGCCCATGGACAAGGTGCGCTCCGGGATCGCGCACGCGGTCCCTTCGCTGAGCCGGGACGGCGGGGCGGAGGCCGCCCGCGCCATCCTCACCACCGACACCCGGCCCAAGGAAGTGGTGGTGGAGTTCGCGCTCGAGGGCGAGCGGGCCACGATCGGCGCCATGGCCAAGGGCTCGGGCATGATCGCCCCCAACATGGCGACGATGCTGGCCTTCTTCACCACCGACGCCGCCCTCGACCCGCGGCTGCTCCACCGCGCGCTGCGCGAGGCGGTGGGCGCCTCCCTGAACCGCATCACGGTGGACGGCGACACCTCCACCAACGACATGGCCGTGGTCCTGGCCAGCGGCGCGCTGCCCGTGAAGGCCGTCCTGGAGGAGGGGCGCGAGTATGACGCCTTCCGCTCCGCCCTCACGGAGGCGGCGCGCGGGATCGCGGGCATGATCGTCCGCGACGGCGAGGGGGCGACGCGGGTGGCGGAGGTCCGCGTGGAGGGGGCCCGCCTGGAGTCCGAGGCCGACCGCATCGCGCGGACGGTGGCGGAGTCGCCGCTGGTCAAGACCGCGCTCTGCGGAGGCGACCCGAACTGGGGCCGTGTGCTGGCCGCCGTCGGCCGCGCGGGCGTGGACCTCGACATGGGCCAGGTGGACCTCTTCCTGGGAGACGTGTGGGTGGCCGAGGGCGGCCGCGCCCGCGACTACGACGAGGCGCGGGCGCGCCAGGCCCTGGCCGAGGACCCCATCCGCATCCGGATCCGCCTGAAGGAAGGGCGGGCCTCCGGCTGGATGTGGACCTGCGACCTGTCCCACGGCTACGTGGACATCAACGCCCACTACCGGAGCTGACCGTGAAGCTCTGGGGCGGCAACTACTCCGCCGGCCCGGACGCCGCTTTCTGGGAGTTCAACCGCTCGTTTCCCTTCGACCGCCGGCTGCTCGCGGAGGAGGTCGCCGCATCGCGCGCCTACGTGAAGGCCCTGGCGCGCGCGGGCGCGATTTCCGAAGCGGACGCGGCGCGGCTGGACGCGGGCCTGGATCAGGTGCTGGCCCGCGCCACCGCGGATCCCGCGTACCTGGCGCTGGACGCCGAGGACGTCCACAGCTTCGTGGAGGCGCGCCTCGGCGAGATCGTGGGCGACCTCGCGGGCCAGGCCCACCTGGGCCGCAGCCGCAACGAGCAGGCGGTGACCGCACTGCGGCTCTGGGTCCGGTCGGCGGTCGATGCGCTGCGCGCCTCGATCGCCACCCTCGGGACCGCGCTGGTGGAGAAGGGCCGCGCCGGCGCGGACGCGGTGATGCCCGGGTATACCCACACCCGGGCCGCGGAACCCATCACCTTCGGCCACCTCGCGTCCGCGCACGCGTGGGCGCTCGTCCGGGACCGCGAGCGACTCGCCGACGCGCGGCGGAGGGTGGACGTCCTGCCCCTGGGCTCGGGCGCCCTCGCGGGTACCGCCATCCCCCTCGACCGCGAGGCCCTGGCCCGGGACCTCGGCTTCGCGGCCGTCTCCGAGAACGCGCTGGACGCGGTGATGGACCGCGACTTCGCCGCGGAGTTCGTCTTCGCCTGCGCGCAGACCCAGACGCACCTCGCCCGGCTGGCCGAGGACCTGATCTGGCTGTCCGGCCCGGAGTACGGCTTCTTCGCCCTGCCCGAGGCCTTCACCACCGGCTCCAGCCTCATGCCCCAGAAGAAGAACCCCGACGCGCTGGAGCTCGTGCGGGGCAAGGCGGCCCGCGTGGACGCCGACCTGCTGCGGCTGCTGGCGCTGATGAAGGGGCTGCCCGCGGGCTACCAGAAGGACCTGCAGGAGGACAAGGAGGCGGTCTTCGACGCCGCCGACACCGCGGCCGCATCGCTGGCGGTGATGACGGGCGTCGTCTCCGGACTGGGGCTCGGCCTCGAGGCCATGCGCAAAGCGGCGGGCCGGGAGGAGTTGATGGCCGCGGGCCTGGCCGTGGCCCTGGCCCGCGAGGGCATGCCGTTCCGCAAGGCGCACGCGCTCGTGGGCCAGCTCGTCGCCGACGCCGCGCGCGCGGGCGGGACCCTCCGCGACGCCGCGGCCCGCACCCTGCCCGCGCATTCCCCGGCCGTGGCCGCGCGGCTCGACGCCCTCTTCGACCCCGCCCAGGCGGTGCGCGCCAAGTCCGTCCGCGGCGGCACCGCGCCCGACGCGGTTCGGGCCTCGCTCGACGCCGCCTTACGGCGCCTGACCGCCGCGGACTAGCGACTCCTACGAGGTCTACTCGACCTCGAACGTCTGCAGCGTCACCGGCACCGCCACGGGCGTGTTCAGGTAGATGAAATGCACGCCGTGGCTGTCCAGGGTCGGCGTCGTCACGCAGAAGCTCGCGATCTGGCCGGTCGGGTCGTCCACCTCGGCGATCAGGTCGCCGTCGGCGTCCGCGCCGTCGTCGGCGATGCTCGACCCGACCAGGACCCCGGCGGGGTTGAAGGCCTCGAGCAGGATGTCGGCCGGGCCGTCCACGAAACCGGCGGCTGCGCCGATGAAGTTCGTCAAGCCCTGCGTGGTCGATCCCACCAGCACGATGCGCCCGCAGGTGTCGGTCACGAGGTCGAGGTCCCCGCCGGCGTTGACGCCTCCGAACTTTTCCGGCGGATCGACGAATACCCCCACCGGCGGATGGCCGCTGAACTGGGTGAAGTCGACTCCGAACGGCAGGTACTCCGTGGTGATCTGGCTCCCCGGAGGGCAGGGGCCGAACGCCGGGCACGTCGGGTGCGCGGCACTGATCGGCTCGAACGTGATGTCGACGACGGGAACTCCCTGGGGGGCGCGCTGCTTGGCGGCTCCCGTGACCCCGGCCTGGAGCGGCAGGGCCAGGAGCGCCAAGGCAACACCGGCGGCGGCGTTCATCATCTTCATGGTCGCCCCTCTCGTCCGTTGGGACTAGGCCGCCGACAGTACGCCCATCGCGACGGCGCAGTCAAGTGCGCAGGCCGGGCGTGTGGGGAGCACATGATTTGTCCGCTTCCCAGAGCAAGTGATCTGTCCGCCTTCACGCGGCGAGGAAGAGGCCCCACGGTAGAGCTCCTTGGAGGAGCGAATGGGGTACTCGGAAGCCGCCTGGGAGCGGGCGATGAAGATCCAAGAGGTGATCCTGCGGGCCCTGTCGGGGGAGATCCACTGGTTCCAGGCCGCGGAGATCCTGGGCGTGAGCACGCGGACCATGAGGCGCTATCGGTGGGGATTGGACAAGTGGGGTTACGACGGGCTGTTCGACCGTCGCCACAGGAGGCCTTCGCCACGGAGTGTGCCGGTTGAGGAGGTGAGGCGGATCCTGGGCCTGTACCGTGAGCGTTACCGGGGCTGGAACGTGCGCCACTTCTGCCAGACGGCGCGGCGGGAGCACGGGGTGACCGTCTCCTACGCCTTCGTCAAGCAGGCCCTTCAGGGAGCCGGTCTGGTCATGAAGCGCAAGGCGCGAGGGCGTCATCGCCGACGGCGTGAGCGGAGGGCCTGCTTCGGGGAGATGCTGCACATCGACGGGAGCAAGCACGCATGGCTGGCACTGCGCCCGGAAGAGAGGCAGATCCTGATCACGGTCGTGGACGACGCGACGTCGCGGCTGCTGTATGCGCAGCTGTGGCCGGCAGAGAGCACGCAGGCGGTGCTGATGGCGATCCGTGACGTGGTGGACACCCACGGCATCCCGGCCAGCATCTACACGGACCGGGCGGGCTGGGCCTTCGAGACGCCGACGGCGGGCAGCGCTGTCTCCAAGACTCATCTCACGCAGGTCGGCCAGGTCCTGAAGCGGCTGGGCGTGGAGCACATCCCCTCCTATTCGCCCCAGGCGCGCGGTCGAAGCGAGCGGATGAACGGGACGCTACAGGGGCGGCTCATCAACGAGCTCCAGCTCGCGGGGGCGAGATCCATGGAGGCGGCGAACCGGTTCATCCGCGACCGCTACCTGGCCACTCACAACCAGGCCTTCTCCGTCGAGCCACGGGAAGCGGCGAGCGCGTTTGTTCCCCCGGAGGATGCACCGCTCGACGACATCTTCTGCCGCGAGACGGTGCGCCAGGTCGGCAAGGACAACGTGATCACCTGCGGCAAGGTGGCGCTGCAGATCTCGAAACAGCCAGGGCGAAAGACCTGCGCGGGACTGGCGGTGACCGTCAAGGAGCACTTGGACGGCACCTGGTCGGTCTGCCGCGGGACGCAGCTCTTTGGCCGCTACGACGCCCAAGGCCGCCCGCGGGAGCGGCGTGAGGAGAAGACAACACACCAGGATGCCCCAGGAACGACGATCTCGAGGCGAGACGGGCTGAAGGTCCAGCCACGTTTCAACACTTACGGGCAGACGCGGTCGCGCCGGCCTGTGGAAGCTGCCGGTCCTGTGGAAGCCGTACCTCGAAGGCGCCCTTCGAAGCGGCTCCCACAAGGACCTTGGACGCCGGCAAACGGACGCCGGCGCCCACAGCTACCACAGGCCCCAGCGGCGGCGAATATCTAACGAAAGCGGACAGATCACTT
>Ga0214472_10006688_pt1 | contig 12084 bp, 9 predicted proteins | sample RVTome_6_FD_207662 | JGI IMG/M metagenome (GOLD analysis project Ga0214472, IMG submission 207662) | Soil microbial communities from uranium-contaminated site in the Upper Colorado River Basin, Wyoming, United States - RVT140D175 | ecosystem: Environmental > Terrestrial > Soil > Contaminated >...
TCGTGCCCGTCGAAGCGAGGCCCACGGATGGCGACGAAGAGCTCGCCGGGAAGAATCGTCCGCGAGTCGATCGAGACGCCGGACACCGTCGCCCCGGACGGGGGGGCGCCGGCCGCGGTGCCAGAGGTGGCCGCGGCCACGTCGTCGATCGAGAGGGCGGGGGAGAGGGCCACCGGGCTCACCTCTTCCCTCCGGCGCCGGCCAGACGGGAGAGCACCTCGCGCACGACCTGCCGGTCGTCGAAGGGCACGGTGCGGTCGCGCAGCACCTGGGAGGTCTCGTGACCCTTGCCCGCGATCACCACCACGACGCCCTCGCGGCCCAGCTCGAGGGCGCGGGCGATGGCCTCGCGACGGTCGAGGACGACCGCCGTCTCCTCGGTGGCGCGGCCGGAAGGGATCCCCCGCCGAATGTCGGCGACGATCGACTCCGGGGGCTCGCTGCGCGGGTTGTCGGAGGTCAGGATCACCACGTCGGAGAGCCGCGTCGCCACCGCTCCCATCAGCGGCCTCTTGGTCTTGTCGCGGTCTCCTCCGCAGCCGAAGACGGTGACGAGGCGGCGGGGCTTGAGCTCACGCACCGCCTCGAGCAGGTTCTTGAGGGCGTCGTCGGTGTGCGCGTAGTCGACGAGGACGACGAAGTCCTGTCCCGCCACCACTCGCTCCATGCGGCCCGGCACGCCCCGCAGCGACGCGATGCCTCGCTGCACCGCGTCGGGGGCGAGGTCGAGGGCGAGACCCGCCGCGAACGCGCACAGCGCGTTTTGCACGTTGAAGCGGCCGAGCAGGCTCGTCTCCACGTCGAAGGTCCCCGCCGGCGTCCGGGTCCGGAAGCGGGCGCCGTCGAGCGACAGGCGCACGTCCTCGGCCACGAAGTCGGCACCCGGCGACAGCGAGCAGGTCCAGACCGGTCGCGACAGCGACTGCGCGAGCTCGGCTCCGCGGTCGTCGTCCACGTTGACGACGGCCCGGCCGTCCTCACGGAGGAGCGAGTCGAAGAGGATCCGCTTGGCTGCGAAGTAGGAGTCCATGTCCCCGTGGAAGTCGAGGTGGTCGCGGGTGAGGTTGGTGAACGCCGCCACCCGGAACGAGAGCCCGTGAACGCGGTCGAGCACGAGGGAGTGCGAGGACACCTCGAGGACGGCCCGTCGGCACCCCGCGTCGGCGATCTGCCGCAGCATCGTCTGCAGATCGGAGGCCTCGGGTGTCGTTCGCACCGCCTCCGCCACCCGCTTGCCGATCCGGTACTCCACGGTGCCGAGGAGGCCCACGGTCTCTCCCGCCTCCCGAAGCGCGGAGTCGATCATGTAGGCGGTGGTGGTCTTTCCGTTGGTCCCGGTGACGCCGACGAGCTCGAGCTCCCGGGCGGGGTGTCCGAGCAGCGCGGCGGAGACCGTGGCCAGAGCGGCGCGCGCGTTCGTCACCTTCACCCACGGCGTGTCGGGGCGGGGCGGCTCCTCGGAGGCGACGGCGGCGGCGCCCTTGCGCAGCGCGGCGTCGATGAACTGGTTCCCGTCGACGGCATGGCCGCGGATCGCCACGAAGAGGCTCCCCGCGCTCACGCGGCGCGAGTCGTAGGCCACCTCCTCGATCTCCACCGCGGGGTCGCCGTGGAGCTCGGCCCCGGGGGGGAGGTGGCGGACGAGGTCGGCGAGCTTCACCGGGACCCTCCCGAGTGCGCCAGGGTGAGGGTGCAGGTGCCGCCGCGCTCGATGACGGTGCCGGGCACGGGCGACTGCGCGGTGACCTGCCCCGAGCCGCGAAGCTCGACGGCGAGGCCGCGGCGCGCGGCGGCGATCGCCGCCTCGCGGGCGGATCGACCGCGAAGGTCGGGCATCAGCCCGGGGGACTCGTTCTCGGCCGGCAGCACCGGGGCCACGCGGGGGCGATACGCCGCCGGGACGAGCGTCTCGGGGGCCAGGGCGACGGCGCGCAGGAGGCGATTCGGATCGTCGGGCGGCACGGCGAGGGCGCGCAGCGAGTGCTCGGCCACGCGCGCGAAGAGCGGCGCCGCGACGTCCCCTCCCTGGTTGCGGGCTCCCCGCGGCGTGTCGAGCGAGGCCAGGATGACGAGGGCGGGTCGCGACGCCGGGACGTAGCCGAGGAACGAGGAGACGTGGTCCACCAGCGAGTAGCGGCCGGTCGCGGGATCGATCTTCTGGGCGGTGCCCGTCTTCCCCGCCACCACGTAGCCGGAGACCGCGGCCCGGCGGCCCGTCCCCTCACGCACGACGAGCCTCAGCATCTCGCCGAGCGTGTCGACCGCGTCGGGATCGAGGATCCGGCGCACCACGACCGGCTTGTTCTCGCGGACGACCTCGCCCGAGGCGTCCTCGATCCTCCGCACGACGAGCGGCTTCATCAGGTAGCCCCCGTTGGCCACCGCCGCCCCCGCCATCGCCATCTGGAGCGCGGTCACCCCCACTTCCTGCCCGAACGACATCGACGGCAGGCTCAGCGCGCTCCACTTCGAGACGGGTCTGAGGAGTCCGCCCGACTCCCCGGGCAGGTCCACGCCGGTCGGCTCTCCGAACCCGAACGCGCGCACGTAGCGGTCGAAGTTGTCCCGGCCGAGCCGCTGGCCGACACGGATCATCCCGATGTCGCTCGACTTCGCCACCGCCTCGCGGAAGCTCAACCGGTCGAAATCCTGGTGATCGTGGATGAGCGTGCCCGCGATCTCGATCACCCCGTGTCCGCAGTCGAGCACCTCGCCGGGATCGACGGCTTTCTCCTGGATCGCGGCGGCGGCGGTGACGATCTTGAAGATGCTCCCGGGCTCGAACGCGTCGGAGACCATCCGATTGCGCCAGCGCGAGCTCGCAAACGCGGCGTAGCGGTTCGGGTTGAAGGTGGGGCGCCCGGCCATGGCGAGGATCTCACCGGTGAAGGGCTCGACGACCACCACCGAGCCCGCGGCGGAAGCCGTCTCGGCCATCGAGCGCTCGAGCTCGCGCTCCGCGATGTGCTGGATCCTCTCGTCGAGGGCGAGCACCACCGTGTCGCCCTCGGTCGAGGGCCGCTCGGTGTGGCTCACCGGCCGGCGCCGCGCGTCGGTGTGGACGACGACCTTGGCCGCGCGGCCCCGGATCTGCTTCTCGAAGGCGTACTCGATGCCGCTCATCCCCGTGTTGTCGAGGCCCACCCAGCCGAGGACGTGGGCGGCAAGCTCGCGCTGGGGGTAGTAGCGCCGATGCTCGGTGAGGAAGCCCACTCCCTCGAGCTGCAGGTCGCGGACGCGCCGGGCCGTCGCCGGATCGACCTTGCGCTTGACCCACACGAAGGCCCGGTCCTTCTGCAGCTGCGCGAGCAGCTCGCGGCGCTCCCCCGCCTCGAGCCCGAGGGCGCGGGCGAGCGCGGCCACCGTGGCCGGGATCTCACCGATGTCCTGGGGCACGGCGTAGAGGCTCTCGGCGTCGACGGAGACGGCGAGCGGGTTCCCCGCGCGGTCGAGGATCGGCCCCCGACGCGGGTCGAGGTTGATGGTGCGCTCGCTCTGGCGCGTGCCCTGCTTCTCGAAGAACTCCCGCCCGAGCACCTGGAGCTGGACGAGCCTGATGCCGATGACGAGGGCCCAGAACGAGACGCCGAGCGCGAGGAGCATCAGGCGCAGGCGGGTCTCGCGCTCCGCGCGAGGCCCGTCGCCGCCGGGGGCGGGGGCGACGAACGGGGGAGAAGCCATGCTCAGGGCTCCTCCCGTTCCGCACGGCCCGCCCGGGCCTGGCGCGCCAGCGCGTCCTCGTCCGCCACCATCGATCCCGGCGGCAGCGGAGGCGGCACCTCGACCACGATCGACTCCTCGGGGGCGGGGGCGACGAGGCCGAGGTCTCGCGTCGCGATCGTCTCCACGCGCTGCAGGTTCTCGAGGGCGGCCTTTTCGAGGCTGAGCTTGCGGTTCTCCTCGAGGAGACGTTCTCTCTCCTGGTCGAGCTCGACGGCGGCGAGTCCCGCCCGGCGGATCTCGAGCGCGGGCCACGCGTACAGGCCCGCTCCTCCGGCGAGGACGGCCACGAGCAGGATGAGCCACCAGATCTCGCGGCGGCTGCGAGGGTCGACCTGACGCACCACCCGCGAGTTGTAGGCGGGCTTGCCGAGACGGACGACGGCCTCGTCCCTCACGCCGCCTCCTCTCGAGCGAGACCGCGGAGGCGGGCGCTGCGGGAGCGCGGGTTCTCCCGGACCTCGTTCTCCGCCGGTCGAATCGGCTTCTTCGTCAGGACCGAGAAGCCCTCGGCGGCGAGGGCGCGCAGCGTCGTCTTCGATTCCCGGTCCTCGAGGCTGTGGAAGGCGATGACAGCGAGGCGCCCGCCGGGGGCGAGGCAGCGCGCCGCGCCGGCGAGCGCGGCGGAGAGGCCGTCGAGCTCGCGGTTCACGCGAATGCGCAGCGCCTGGAAGGTGCGGGTCGCCGGGTGCAGGCCGGGACGCCCGCGGCGCGGCGAAGCCCGCCGGACGATGTCGGCGAGCTCGGCGGTGGTGCGGATGTGGCCCCGCTCGCGCGCGCGGACGATGGCCCGAGCGATGCGGCGCGAGGCGCGCTCCTCGCCGTAGCGGTAGATCACGTCGGCGAGGTCGCGCTCGGGGAGGCGGTTCACCACGTCGGCCGCGGTCTCGCCGCCGCGACGGTCCATCCGCATGTCGAGGGGTCCGTCGTGCTGGAAGCTGAAGCCCCGTTCGGGGTCGTCGAGCTGGGCGGACGAGATGCCGAGATCGACGAGGATGCCGCTCGCGCGCTCGCCGCGAAGACGGGCCGGGATCTCGCGGAAGTCGCCCTGCTCGAGACGCACGCGCCCGGCGAAGGGTGAGAGCGCCGCGCGCGCGCGTTCGAGAGTCTCGCCGTCGCGGTCGAGGCCGAACAGACGCCCCTCGGGTGCCGACGCGCGCAGGATCGCCGCCGCGTGGCCGCCCACGCCCACGGTGCCGTCGACCCAGAGACCACCGGGTCTCACCGCGAGCAGCTCCAGGACCTCGCCGAGGAGGACGGGGGCGTGGCCCGCATCAGATCCCATACTCCGAGAGCAGCCTCCCGTCTTCGTCGGTGAACGGCTCCTTCTTGAACAGGCGGTCCTGCAGCCTCTTCTGGTTCCACACCGCGAGGTGGTTCTGCTGGCCGAGGACGCTCACCTCTCCCGACATCGCCGCGCACTCGCGCAGCAGCTGCGGCACGAGGACGCGGCCCTGCCGGTCCATGCTGACGGCCTGGCCGAAGAAGTTGACGCGGTCGAGGAAGCGCTGCCGGGACGGGTGAGTCGACGGCACCTCGGCGAGACGGCGCTCGATCTCGAGCCACACCGCCATCGGGTACAGCCGCACGGACTCTCCGGTCACGCTCGTGACGAACAGCTCGTTGCCCCACTGGGCTTCGACGAGCGTGCGGAAGCCGTTCGGGACCTTGAGCCGGCCTTTGTCATCGATGCGCGCCGGATGGTTGCCCCGCAGCATGCCGACACTCGCCTCGCTTACGGAATGACCCTCGCGCACCACTCGGGCGCACAGAGAGACCACTCCTGTCCACAAAAATCCACCGCGAGTCTAGACTTGGGTCAGGAGGGTGTCAAGCCGAAAGTCAACTAACGGTTGGGTTTTGCCTGTGGATGCGCGCCCTTTCGGGGGGGTTCTCCCGGGGGTGGCCCCGACCCGGCCGGGGTCGAGGGCGGGAGAGGCCACTGGATGTCGAGCGACACGTCGTCGAGGATCCTCTCCGAGTCCCGGACGAAGGCCTCCCACGCCGAGGGGGACCACACCTCGAAGCGGCTCAGGACTCCCACGACGACGGCGTCGCGCGACAGGGAAGCGGCCTCGCGCAGAGCGGACGGCAGGAGAATGCGCCCCTGAACGTCGATCTCGCAGTCCGCGGCGCGGCTGGCGAGGAGTCGGGTGAGGGCCTTGACCGGCTTGCTGAAGGCCGGGAGCGATCGCAGCTGCTCCTCGAGCCGCTCCCACTCGGAGGGGGGGTAGGCAGCCAGGCACTGGTCGAGCAGCGTCACCACGACCGTGTCGGCCGGGAGGGCTCGACGAAAGGCCGCAGGGACGGGAAGGCGGCCCTTGGGGTCGATACGATGGCGATAAGTCCCTTTGAACACAGCGGGGTGGGAGTATTCCACACTTTCTTCCACTTTTCCACACCTCGGGGCTCACTCACGATCCCCTGTCCTTCGCAGGCCCCGCGACTCTCGCCCGCCATCCCGAGCACCCCGCCCGGGCGCTCCTCATCATCCCGAGCTCCCGGTCGCCTCCCCCTCATCATCCCGAGTCGTCCGAGCGCAGTGGCGCGAGGGATCCACCCGCCCTCCGCTTCCGCACCACGCCTCGCCGCGTGCCGTGGTCGACTCGTCGGGGCCACCGAGCGGGGTCGTCGTCCCGAGCGTCCGGGGCGGGCCCCCGCTCCGTCGTGCGAGAATCCAGCGACGGATCGACCCCGCCCGCCTCCCATGAGAAGAGTGGACACCTCGGCCCTCACCACGGCCACCTGAGATGCGCGCGCCCTCCCGCCGGATCGCCGGCGTCTACCTCACCCAGCGCACACGGTTCGGCGTGAAGTTCGGGCTCGACACCATCTCGGCCCTCGTCGCGGAGATGGGCCATCCCGAGCTCGCTTTCCCCACCCTGCTCGTCGCGGGCACCAACGGAAAGGGCTCGGTCGTCGCCTACGCCGACTCGGTGCTGCGGGCCTCCGGCCTGCGCACGGGGCGCTACACCTCTCCGCACCTCGTGCGGGTCGGCGAGCGCATCGTCGTGGACGGGCGCGAGATCGGCGACCACGACCTCGAGGTTGCGGTGCGTGCGGTGCGACGTGCCGCCAAGCGACTCGTCCACCGCGGCGCGATCTCGGCTCACCCCACCTACTTCGAGGCGCTCACCGCCGCCGCCTTCTTCCATTTCCGGAAGCGCCGCGTCGACGTCGCCGTCCTCGAGGTCGGCCTCGGCGGAAGGCTCGACGCCACGAACGTGGCGGACCCCCTGGCCTCCGCCATCGTGAGCGTGGCCCTCGACCACGAGGTGTACCTCGGCCGGACCCTCGCGTCGATCGCGAAGGAGAAGGCGGGAGTGATGCGGCGCGGCCGGCCGACGGTCGTGGGCCCGCTGCCCGCGCCCGCCCACCGCGCGGTGAAGGCGCGGGCCCGGGCGACGGGGGCGAGGCTGGTCGAGGCGGGGCGCGGATCCCGGATCCGGGTGCGAACCCCGTTTGACGGCGCGACGGAGAACGTCTTTCTCCGGACGCCACGGCGCAACTACCCCGGCCTCGTGCCCCTCCCCGGCGCGCACCAGCGCGACAACCTGGTGGTCGCGGTGCGGCTCCTCGAGGAAGCCCGCCGCGAGGGGCTCGGCGTCGATCTCGATCAGGTCGCCGCCGGGATCGCGCGCACGCGGTGGCCGGGCCGGCTCGAGTGGATCGCCGGCGATCCTCCGCTTCTCCTCGACGGCGCCCACAACCCGGCCGGGGCCCGGGCCCTGGCCGCCCACCTGCGGGGGCGAGGCCCCTTCGTTCTCCTCTTCGCGGCCATGGACGACAAGGACGTGGCGGGGATCGCCCGCGCGCTCTTCCCCCTCGCCACCGACATCGTCCTCACTCGGCCGCGCCAGGTCCGCGCCGCGGAGCCCGCGGCTCTTGCTCGGCGCGCGGGCCGGCTCGGGGCGCGCGCCCACCGCCGACGGAGCGTCCTTCGAGGACTCGCTCTCGCCCGGAGGCTCGCGCGGGCTCGCGGTGAGGGCGCCTTCGTGGTGGCCGCGGGAAGCCTGTTCCTCGTCGGCGAAGTCGAGCGGATCCTCGCGCGGTCGGCTCCCTGAAAGGCCCGCGCCCGGCGCGGACCGGTGGTCAAGCTCCCTCGCCGCGGGACACCACCCCCGTCCACGACGGGAGATCTGCCCTCGGAGCGGAATTGGCGCGTGGCGAGCCGGTTCGGGCGAGCCAGACGTCGTTTTCCGTGGCCTTTGTCTCCGTTCGCTTGGATGGGCCAGCGGGCGAGCGCATAATAGCCGGCGTTGCTCGAGCCACCATCGAAGGACACATCCCCCGCTCGTCGCCGCCTCCGGGCGCCCCGCCCGGGTGAGCGGAAGCGCGACCCGCAGCCCGCGGGCTCCGATCGGCGCTTCCGCACTCGACGGCGCACCCGAGGGCGGGTCGATTGCGGCTCCGACCGGCGAATCCAACGAGAGGGATCTTGGCCCCCGACGTTCGAGCCGGAGAGTGGCGTCCGGCGTCGCCGGCCTCGACGAAGCACCCTCCACGACGCGAGGCGGCTACGGCTCGGCTTCCCCAAGCCCGTGAGATGACGAGCCGTCGGAAGGGCCGCAGCACCCCCGCCCGACCGCCCGTCGAGCGGCGCCCGGGCGAGCCGCGAGCGGCCCCGCCGGCGGGAACGGCGCCAGCCCTTCTGCGCGAGGCGCAGCAAGCCCTGCGCCGGAGCGAGGAGCGGCGGCGCAGCCTCCTGCACGGCATGCACGAGGGCTTCGCGCTCCACGAGATCATCCTCGACGAGAAGGGCCGTCCCCGCGATTACCGCTTCCTGGAGGTGAACCCGGCCTTCGAGCGGGTCACCGGCCTCCCTCGCGACCAGGTTCTCGGCCGGACCGTGCTCGAGGTCCTGCCGGAGCTGGAGCCCCTTTGGTTCGAGCGCTACGGGAAGGTCGCCCGGGGTGGCGAGCCCGTCCGGTTCGACGCCTACTCGAGCGCGCTGGGACGGCACTACGAGGTCGCCGCCTACTCCCCGGGCCGGGGGCAGCTCGCCGCCCTCTTCAACGACGTCACTCTTCGCCTGAAGGCGGAGACCGCGCTCGTCCAGCGCGAGCGGTACGTGCGCGCGGTGTTCGAGGGCAGCCTCGACGGCATCCTCGTGGCCGACGACGAGGGGCGTTACGTCGACGCGAACGCCACCGCCCTCGAGATGCTCGGTGTCACCCGCGACGATCTGCTCGGGCGCACGGCGGCCCACTTCGCCGCCGAGCGCGAGGACGACTTTGCGAGCGCCTGGCGCGGGTTCGTCGAGGCCGGTCGGATGGAGGGGATCTTCCATGCCCGGCGGCCCGACGGGACGGTGCGCGTGCTCGACTTCGCCGCCACCGCGAACGTGTCGTCGGGCCGCCACCTCTCGGTGCTGCGCGACGCTACCGAGCGCACCCGGACCGAGGCGGCGCTGCGCGAGAACGAGCACCTCCTCCGGCTCGTCCTCGAGACGATCCCGATCGGGGTCTGGCTCGTCGACCGTACCGGCCTCATCACCTACGGCAACCCGGCCGCCCAGCGCATCTGGGGCGGGGCCCGCCACGTGGGGCCCGACGCGTACGACGTCTACCAGGCGTGGCGTCTACCCGGCGGAGAGCCGGTGGGGAAGGACTGGTCGAAGGCGCGCGCGGTGCGGAAGGGGGTGGCCACCTTCGCCGAGCCGCTGGAGATCGAGCGCTTCGACGGGGTGAGGCGCTTCGTGCTCGTCTCCGCCCTGGCGATCCGCGACGAGAACGGGCGGATCGTGGGCGCCATCGAGACCAACGAGGACGTCACGGACCAGCGGCGCCTCGAGCAGCAGTTCCTCCAGGCGCAGAAGATGGAGGCGGTGGGCCGTCTCGCGGGAGGAGTCGCTCACGACTTCAATAACCTCCTCAGCGTCATCCTCGGCCGGGGGGCGATGCTCCAGGCGATGCTCCCCCCGGAGGCGAAGACGCGACGACACATCGATGAGATTCTGGCCGCGTCGGAGCGGGCCGCCGCCCTCACCCGGCAGCTGCTCGCGTTCGGACGTCGGCAAGTCCTGCAGCGCCGCCCGGTCGACCTGAGCGACGTCGTCCTGGGCATGCGGTCCATGCTCTCGCGGCTCATCGGTGAGGACGTTCGTTTGCGCACCGAGCTGGCAGAGGGAATGAAGCCGGTGCTGGCCGACCCCAGCCAGCTCGAGCAGGTGCTGATGAACCTCGCCGTCAACGCCCGCGACGCGATGCCCGACGGGGGGGAGCTGAGGATCGTCACCTCACCGGTCCGCCTCGACGAGGGCGCCGCGCGCGCCGTCCCCGGGGCGGCGCCGGGCTCGTATGCCGAGCTCGCCGTCACCGACACCGGAACGGGCATGGACAAGGAGACCCTCTCCCACCTCTTCGAGCCCTTCTTCACGACCAAGGAGCCGGGAAGGGGCACGGGGCTCGGCCTCGCCACCGTGTACGGAATCGTGGAGCAGTGCGGGGGGCACATCTCGGTGAAGAGCGAGCCCGACGAGGGGACGACGTTCCGGATCCGCCTGCCCCTCACGCAGGCGCTGGTGGGGCGCCAGGAGACCACCACCGCGGCGAGAGCGCACCGCCACGGCTCCGAGACCATCCTCCTCGTCGAGGACGAGGACTCGCTGCGGGACCTCGTGCGCGAAGGGCTCGAGGAGTGGGGCTACACGGTCCTCGTCGCCGCGAACGGCGCGCAAGCGCTCGAGCTCGAGGCGGCACGGGAGGGGGCGATCGACCTCGTGATCACCGACGTGATCATGCCGGGGATGCATGGGCGGGAGCTCGTCCGGCGCGTCGCCCAGCGCCGGCCGGGGCTGGCTGTCGTCTTCATGTCGGGCTACAGCGCCGACGTGATCGCGGGACAGGACATCCTGGAGCCGGGCTGGCGGTATCTCGAGAAGCCTTTTTCCTCGACCGCTCTCGCGGACAAGGTGCGCGAAGCGCTCGACGCCCGCGCGGACGACACGGAGCCTCCGACCGCTCCGTGACCCGAGGCACCCCGGCTCCCGGGGGCGCTCATTGGCTCCCTCGGCGCTGCGCCCTCTCCTCGCGGACCCGCGCCAGGCACTCCGGGCAGATGCCGTGGCTGAACTGGGCGTCGGTGCGGGCCGACACGTAGACCTCGAGCTTGTGCCAGTAGTCGCCGTCGTCGCGCACCTTCTTGCAGTAGGCGCAGATGGGGAGCAGGCCTCGCAGCTGCTTCACCTGCGCCAGCGCTTCCTCGAGCTCGTGCACCCGGCCGTGCAGCTCGCGCTGGAGACCGATCACGCGCTCGCCGACGCGCAGCCGCGCACGCAGCTCGGCGCGGTCGAAGGGCTTGATGAGGTAGTCGTCGGCGCCGGCCTCCAGACCCGCCACGAGGTCATGCCTCTCGCTGCGCGTGCTGAGGAGGATCACGTGGGTGGCGAACCCGGCGTCGGTCGCGCGGATGCGCCGGCACAGCTCGGCGCCGTCGGGGCCCGGCATCACCCAGTCGAGAATGACGAGCGGCGGGTGCACCTCGGAGAAAGCGCGCCAGGCCTCCTCGCCGTCACGAGCGGTACGGACCCGAAACCCCCACTTGACGAGCGCGGCCTCGAGCCGCCGCAGCGACACCGCCTCGTCGTCGGCGATGAGGATGTCGAAAGCGTGAGTCTCAGGCATCGACCACCTCCACGAGGCGCCGGAGCTGCCGGCTCAGCCTCTCCACGTGAGCGAGGACGCTCTCGTGCGCCCGAAGGACCTGAACCGACCCGTCCGTCGTCGAGAGCTTGCCTTCCCGGGCGAGGCGGCCGAGGCGCCTCAGAGCGTCACACGCCTCCCGGGCCTCGAAGTTCGAGGCGGCGCCCTCGAGGGTGTGGACCACACGGCGCGCCGCCTCGGCGTCGCCCCGCCCGAGGGAGTCGTCGAGCGCGGCGAGCAGCGTCGGCGCGTCGGCGAGGAACAGGCCGGCCGCCTCACGCAGGAGAGAGCGGTCTCCGTCGAAGGACTCGAGCAGGACGTCCGGGGCGACGACGACGAGCTCGGCTTCGTCCGATCCGCTCGCGGGAGAGCCGACGGCCGTGAGAGACGGCGTCAGCGGCGAAACGGTCGCCTGCTCGGTGGCTTCGAAGAGGGCGCGGGAGCGGATGGGCTTCGACACGTGCCCGTCCATGCCCGCCGCCATCACGCGGTCGCGGGAGTCGTCGGCGGCGTGGGCGGTGAGGGCGAGGATCGGGACCCGGCGCGAGGAGCCCTTCTCCAGGTCCCGGATGGCGGACACCGCGGCAAAGCCGTCCATCTCCGGCATCTGGAGGTCCATCAGCACGAGGTCGAAGACCCCGCCTCGATAGGCCTCGACCGCGGCGCGACCGTCCCGGACGGCGACGACGTGGTGGCCCCAGTGCTGCAAGCGGCGGAACAC
>Ga0214472_10006689_pt1 | contig 12084 bp, 13 predicted proteins | sample RVTome_6_FD_207662 | JGI IMG/M metagenome (GOLD analysis project Ga0214472, IMG submission 207662) | Soil microbial communities from uranium-contaminated site in the Upper Colorado River Basin, Wyoming, United States - RVT140D175 | ecosystem: Environmental > Terrestrial > Soil > Contaminated >...
ATCTGCAGACGGGGATCTCCACCGTGTTTCAGTTCGCCACGGGAGTCGTTCTGGCACGGCTCCTCGAGCCCAGCGACTTCGGCGTGTTCGCCGCGGTCAGCGCCTTCACCGTGATCCTGTCGCAGCAGGTGGTCTTCGGCCTCTCTTCGACCCTGTTGCAGGTCAAGTCGCTGGAAGACCGGCAATGGAATAGCGCCTTCTGGTTCATGGAGGCGGTGGCGGTGGTCGCTACCGCGCTGGTCTTCGCCACGGCCGGCTGGCTCCAGGCATTTTTCGACGATCCGCGGTATGCCCAGGTCATGCGCTGGATGTGCTTCAACTTCTTCATCATGCCGTACATGACCATCAACGGCAGCCTCCTGCGGAGGCGGATGGACTACAAGACGGTTGGCCAGGTCCAGATCGCAGTGAACCTCATCGCCCCGTGCGTCAGTATCGGCACCGCCGTGATCGGCTGGGGTCCGTACAGCCTGGTCGCGGGGGGCATCTCCGCGGCCCTGCTGTCGACCGCGCTGGTGGCGCCCAGGGCGCCGTGGCGGCCGCGCTTGCACTTCTCGTGGGCGGGGCTGCTACCGCTACTCCAGAGGGCATGGCGTTTTCACCTCAACGCCACCCTCAATCGCATCGCCAGCCGGGTGGACAACGTCATGGTGGGCAAGCTCGTGGGCCTGAACAGCCTCGGGCTCTACACCAAGGCCTTCTCCCTGGCCCGCCTGCCGCTGGAACAGGTGACCATCCGCGTGTACCAGATCATCTTCACCGGTCTGTCGCGCATCCAGACCGACCGTGATCGGACGGTGCGCGGCTATCAAAAGGCGTTGTGCGCCCTGAGCACGGTCACGTTCCCGCTGCTGCTCATAATGGTGCTCGCGGGTGAGGGACTGGTGGTGAACCTCTATGGGGAGAAGTGGGCCGGCGCGGTGCTGCCCATGCAATTGATGGCGATCGGCGCCTTCGCCGCGGTGCTCAGCGTCACCCTCGGGGCGTTGGCGGACGCCCAGGGGCTGATGGCGCGGGAGACGCCGATCGAGGTCCTCAACATCACCATGACCGTGGTGGCGGTCCTGGTCGGTAGCCACTGGGGGCTGGCCGGTGTGGCGACCGGCATTGCGCTCAAGGCGGTGGCGATGTTGCTCCTCATGCAACGGCTCCTGGCCACGTCATCCCTGGCGCTCGGCTGGCGGACCCTGGTCGAGCCGGTGTGGCCCGCGGCCCTGGCGACCGTGGCCGGCGCCGTTGCGGGAGGGCTGGCGGCCCTGGCGTTGGCGACGCGCTACTCACCGCGCGATCTGTGGTTCATCATGGGGGTGGTCGCCGCGGCGATGGCCGGCTATGGTGCCTCATGGGCCATGTGCGCGAGGTGGGTACGCCACAGCGAGCCGCTCCAGACCACGGCCGAGATGGTGGGCAGCGTGCTGCGCCGCCTGCCGGGGCTGCGGCGCAAGACCGTTTCGCGGGGCGATGCCGTATGAGCCGTGGCGGACGCCCAGGTCTACGCGATGGCGACCATGACGCCCCGGCGCGGGCGCCGGGCGACGGGGTGTCCGGTCGCCTCTTGGGCCGGGCCGTGGGGAGCCCCGCGTCACGCTGGCCGGTGGTGTTGATGTACCACGCCCTCGACCCGCCGCGGCGCCCGTCCGGCTGGTCGTGGGCGATCACCGCGGACCGTTTCGCGAGCCATCTCGATCTGCTGAGCCGCATGGGGATTCGCACCCTCCGCCTCGATCAAGTAGAAGATGCTGGCGGCGCCGGGGCGTCCGTGGTCCTCACCTTCGACGACGGCTATGCGGACAACCACGAGTGGGCCCTCCCCGAGCTGGTCCGGCGCGGTCAGGTCGCCACCTGGTTCATCCCCAGCGCCCAGGTCGGGGGCGTTGCGGACTGGCTCGACGGCGAGACGCCGCGCCGGGCGCTCATGGATCGTGGCCAGCTCCAGGGGCTGCTGGCGGCGGGGATGGAGATCGGTGGCCACGGTCGCCACCACCGCCCCCTCGTAGGTTTGCCCGCGGCCGAGGCCCAGCGCGAGGTGGCCGGCTGTCGCGAGGACTTGCAGGCGTTGCTCGGCGTGCGGATCGATAGCTTCGCCTATCCCTATGGCCGCTACGATGCGGCGGCCCGGGCGGTCGCCGAGCAGGCCGGGTATCGCTACGCCTGCACCACTCGGCCCGGCTGGTGGGGAAGCGAACGCGACTCGTTGCAGTTACGGCGAGTGGCGGTGTTCGGTGACGACACGCCGGCCTGTCTGGCGCGCAAGCTGTGCTTCGCGGACAACGACGTGCGGTGGCGCACCATCGCTCGCTACTACGCCAGCCGCATTCAGGCGCGACTGATGGGGGGCGCCCGGTGAAGGATCTCGCCATGCCGCCCACGATTTCGGTCGTGATGCCGTGCCACAATGCCGCGGCGTCGGTGGGTGCAGCGATCGAGAGCGTGTTTGGCCAGACGTATCCCAGCGTTGAGCTGGTGGTCGTCGACGACGGCTCCAGCGACGACTCGCCTAACGTACTACGTAGTTTCGGCGGCCGCATCGTGGCGATCACACAAGAGAACCACGGCCCGGGACCGGCCCGCAACCGGGGCATTGCCGCAGCGAGCGGTGAGCTCCTCGCCTTTCTCGACGCGGACGACTACTGGCGCGACGACTGCCTCGAACGCTTATGCACCGCCCTCACGGAGAACGACGCCGATATTGCCTACTGCGGCTGGCAGAATGTGGGCGCCCCCGGCGGACGCGGTGAGCCGTACATCCCACCCGACTATGAGGCCCAGGACAAGGTGGAGCGGTTCCTCGCCGGTTGCCCGTGGCCGATCCACGCCTGCCTGCTCCGTACCGAGCAGGTGCGCGCCGTCGGCGGCTTCGACGAACGCTGGTCCACCTCGATGGACTATGACCTGTGGCTGCGTCTGGCCAGTTTCAGAAGGCTGGTGCGAGTGGCGGAGGTCCTCGCCTTCTATCGTCACCATGGGGATACCCAGATCACACGGAACCGGGCGCGGGTCGCGAAGAACACCTGGCGTATCCAGCGCGCCTTTGTGGAGGCCAATCCCGTCGCCGTGGCCCACCTGGGTCCGACGCGTCTGCGACAGCTGATGGAGGGGAAGTTGTTACAGTGGGGCTACGAGTTCTTCTGGCAGCGCGACCTTGAGGCTTCGCACGCCATTTTCCGTCTGGCCCTGCGGGTGGGGGGATGGGGAATCAGAGATCTGAAGTACGTCGTGCCGAGCCTCCTGCCGCGACCCTGGTACCGAATGCTGGTGCGCTTGGCGGACCAGCGGTGGACTTCGGAGATGTGACGTGGTCCCCCCTGGCGAACGAGAGGGGACTGAGGGACGACCGTTTTTCACAGTCGCAATCTGTACGTTCAACGGAGGGGAGCGTCTGCCACCGTTGGTCACCGCGATTCGCGAGCAGGCGGGCAGTGTGACCAGTGTGAAGATGGAAATTCTCATAATAGACAACAACAGTACCGACAATACCAGCGAGGTGGTCCGCCGTCTCCAGTCGATCGGCGGAACCCGTCTGCGCCTGGTGCACGAACCCCAACAGGGCATCGTGCACGCCCGCAACCGTGCGGTGGCCGAGGCGCCGGGCCCTTACCTCGCCTTTGTCGACGACGATGAGCTGCCGGTGGCGGGTTGGCTGAAAACCGCGCTGGATGCGCTGAGCCGCGAGGGTGCTGACTGCGTTGGAGGCAAGATCGAGGTGGTCTACCCCGGGGAGTCGCGCCCCCAGTGGATGATTTCCGCCGTGGAGGCATTCCTGGGCAGAGTGGACCACGGTAGCGTACCGGTCTGGATCACAGACCGATCCATGCCCATCTACAGCGGCAACGTGGCTTACAATGCCCGCGCTCTCGGCGCTGCCCTGCAATTCGACCCCCGATACAATCGGGCCGGCAGCGGCATCGGCGGTGGTGAGGACAGCGTGCTCTTCTGGCGCCTCCTAGAGCGGGGGGCGCGACTCCGGTACCGCCCCGAGATGGTAGTGCACCACCACATCGAGCCACGCAAGCTGCGTCGGCGCTACTTTCTCTACCTGCATTTTCTGGCCGGCATCCGCCACGGGGAGCACCAGGTGCCCGACTATCCCGGGCAGCTCGTCGGTGTTCCCCCCTTCATGTGGGTTCAGCTCCTCAAACAGCTCGCCCGGACCCTGGGAATGGTGCTGCGCCAGGATCGATATGCCCTCCGCCAGGGGATGAACTTGACCCACGTGGCAGGAAGTATCGTGGGGCGCGTGCGTCGGTGGCGGAGGCGTTGAGCCTCGGCCTCCAGCCCCGCGATGCGCGCCTCCCGTCCGCCACGATCGGGATAGCTGGTACCCGCCGCACCGGCATCTTGTGGCTCGGCCGGATGGTGCCGCCGGCTGGACCGCACATCTCCCTCGTGGTGCCCGTCCACCCCGGAAAGGTGGTCACAACACGCTCACTTTCGGACCGCTGCCTCTGGCCCGATAACGATGCCTCAGATCTCGTCTGCTTCTTCGACCGGGTGATCGCCGGCCGTGGCCTTTGCCGGTGGACCGACCAAGAAAGCCAATGTGCCAGCAGCCGCTGCCCCCCTTGGCCGCGGCGGCATCGGTTGCTCCGTCCGCGCCGCGGGTGGCGAAGCTCATCGGTGCCAGCTCGATGCTCGGTGGTCCTTCTATTAGCATTCACGACCAAAACGGCCGATGCCCGGTCGAAGAGCGGGTGAAGTGTTGGCAGCAGGAGCTAACAGGGGATCATGTCGATACGATCCTCGACATGGTGCAGCGTTCAAGAATTAACCAGTGTGGTAGGGACGTTGCCCTCCGGGACCGTACTGGTGAGTCGTCGCCTTGGTGACCATGGCGGTCGTTTCATGGGAGAAATCAGTGTTGAGATCGACGCTGAATTTGATACCGGGCCTTGCCCGCCTGTACCACGCCTTTCGTGGGCCAGCGCCCTCGTCGCAGCCGCGGGAGAGGTTCCGGCGCGGCCATTTCTACTCGCCGCTGCCGGATCTGAACTGGGTGGCAGAGCATGCAGAGAGCCTGTTTCGCAAAGATGTCAAGCTGGGCACGAGCATCGACCTGCGGCTCGCGGCGCAGGAGTCTCTGCTTCGTGAGCTGGCCCCATACGACATGGAGTTCGAGTTTCCGGCAGCAAAGATGAACGGCTTCCGCTACCACTGGGACAATCCCATGTTCGGTCGGGGCAGCGCCTTCAGTCTGTACGCTATGCTGCGCCGGTTTAAGCCAAGACGGGTCGTCGAGGTGGGGTCAGGGTTTACCTCAGCACTCATGCTCGATGTGAACAGCCGCCACCTGGGCGGTGCTGTCGCCTTCACCTTCATCGAGCCGTATTCAGAGCGCCTACACTCGCTGTTGACGGACGAGGATCGCCAGTGCTGCGTCATCATCGAGAGGCCGGTCCAGGAAGTGGACACGACGCCCTTCGACGAGCTACAGGAATACGACTTTCTATTCGTGGACTCCTCCCACGTATCCAAGATCGGCAGCGACGTCAACCATCTGCTGTTCACGGTGTTGCCGCGGTTGGCCCCGGGGGTGATCGTTCACTTTCACGACATCTACTGGCCCTTCGAATACCCGCAGGAGTGGGTGCTTGACTCCGTCGCATGGAACGAGGCGTACTTGTTGCGGGCCTTCCTTCAGTACAACGATGCCTTCCAGATTCTCCAATTCAACGATTTGCTGGCCCACCATTTTGCCGACTACTACCGGAAGCACCTCCCGCAGGTCGCGGCAGAGCCGGGAAGCTCACTTTGGTTGCGCAAGCGGTGAGCCGGACTCCCGCCGGTCGTTGGCTGATGCTATTTTCTGAAGCTGGCATACCGCGGAGAGCACTTCCGTCCAGGGGCACCATCATCATCTACACCTTCGATCGTGCGTCACTGCTGGATCGAGCACTTGCGTCCATCGCCGTGGCGGTTCTGCTGGCGGCAGTGGAGGTAGAGATCGTGGTAGCGGCCGACCATCGCGGTGGCGACGAGACGTTGGCGCCACGGCGATGGAGGCACGAGGTGAGGCGGCTGACCGGGCGGCGGGCTGGGATGTCACCCTCGATCGGTTCCTTCCGGGAAGGAGCAACCATTTCTCCAGTCAGTTCCTTCTTGCCACGACTCTGGAATTCGAGCCATACCTCGGGCGTCTCGATGGCGCCTTGGACGGCATCCCCTTCCGGCAACGGGTCGAAGCGGACGTGGGTCTGCTACCGGCTGTAGATGGTGACCTAACGCGGTGTCGGTCCGAAGTAACTGTGGTGTGAGTAGTCTTTTGCGTCTCCATACTTCTGGGCTGTGCGTTGCGTCACGCCGTTCAGCTGCCAAGGCAACCACGTTAGATGTCGGCGGTATTGCGTTTTCTCGTCGTTCAGGCCCTGCGCCAGGCGGGGAAAACGCTGAAGATGCTGGCACGCCGGGATCCGTACGCCTTGCGCCAGGCGATGAACCTCACCTTCGATCTGGGCTGCATGGTGGGTTGCCATCGGCGCTGGCGTGATCGTCATGAGTGAACGACTCCCGCGGGTGGTATTGGTCGTGGGCTCGGGGCGCAGTGGCACCTCCTGGCTGGGTCAGATGGTGCAGGCGGCGGGAACGTTCATCTCGGTCTTCGAGCCGCTCCATCCGAGTCACGTACCGGCGGCGGTCCCCCTGTGGGGCCGGTATCTGCGGCCGGGTCGTCCGTACCCACCGTTCGAGCGATTCTTCGACCGCCTCGTCAGCGGTGGCGGAGTGACACGGTGGAGCGACCAGGAGAACCCCGGTGCCGGTAGCCGCTTCCACCCGGCGCCATGGGTGCGGCGTCTGTTGCGGCCTCCGCGGGTGATCAAGATGATCCGAGCCAACCTGATGCTCGGCTGGCTCCGGCAGCGCTACCGGCTTCCCGCCGTGTACGTGGTGCGCCACCCGGTGGCGACCATCGCTTCCTGGCAGAAGCTCGGTTGGGGCGGGCGCCTCGATCATTTTTCCGCGCAGGATGATCTGATCGCCGATCATCTCACTGGCCGCGACGTCCGGTGGCAGACTACCGATCCCGTGGAGGCGCTGGCCACGCGCTGGGCCATCGAAAACCTCGTGCCCATCTCTCAGATGCAAGGTCGGGGTTGGCCCGTGGCCACGTATGAGGAGCTGCTCGCGGATCCTCGCGCGGAGGTTACGCGGGTGCTCGGAGAGATCGGACTACCGTTTACGCCGCAGGTCGCTATGGCGATCGATCGCCCGTCGATCAGCACCCACGACCATTCGACGTCCGGCCCGGCGGCACAGCGCCTCAGCCGGTGGCGGACGGAACTGAGCCGCGGACAGATCGAGACGATCCTCGGCGTCGTGCAGGCTCTCGGCCTCACCCTCTATGGGCGTAACCCCTTGCCTCAAGGCTCTCTTCGACGATGGACACGAGACGCCGAATGGTAAGTGGCTGGGCCGTGCGATCGATGTCCGGCGACCTCTTTCTCCTCAGCCGCTTTGCCGGTATCGTCCTACGAATAATCGAAAAGCAGTAACACAGCCAGCACTCTCGGTTGACTCTCGTGTCGAATTCCGTCATAGCACTGTGTAGTCGTGTAGGTATCGAGTTCACGCGATATTTCCTCGTAAGTGGTGCCGCCCTTGTGGTCGATTTCGGCTTGTTCCTGACTCTTTCCGATGCCGTCGGCGTGTATTACCTCTGGGCCGGGGCCATCGGATTCTGTGTGGGGATGGTGATCGCCTACCTGGGCTCCATCTACTGGGCGTTCGCCGGCCGATCTGTAGAGAGTCGGGTGTTCGAATTTGTGGTCTTTGCGATCGTGGGTGTCGTGGGTCTCGGGATCACGGAGATAGTGCTTTGGACAGGTACCGACGTCGTCGGCCTGCACCATGGCATCTCGAAGATCGTGGCCACAGCCTTCACCTTCCTATTCAATTTTTTCGTCCGTAAAGTACTTCTCTTTCGTTGAGGCCGGAATGAACCAGCAGACCGCGATCATCATCGGGGCCGGGCCGGCCGGGCTCACTGCCGCTTACGAGCTGTGTCGCAGGACGGAGATCACTCCCATCGTGCTGGAGGCCGCCGACGATGTCGGTGGCATCGCTCGTACGTTTGAGCACAACGGGAATCGGATCGACCTCGGTGGCCATCGCTTCTTTTCCAAGTCCGACCGGGTGATGGATTGGTGGAGGGAAATCCTACCAATTCAAGGCCACGTTGACAGCGCGGACAGCCGCATTGAGCTCACCTATCAACGCAAGACGCGCTGGCTGGATCTGCCGGCGGATGGTCCGGATCCCGACCGCGTCGACGACGTCATGCTCGTGCGGCAGCGGACGTCGCGTATCCTGTTCCGTCGCAAGTTCTTCGACTATCCCTTGTCTTTGAGCTTGAGGACATTGTCGAACCTCGGCATCATTACGACCATCCGGATAGGAGTCAGTTATCTCCGTGCCAGGCTCTTTCCAATCCATCCCGAGAGCACCCTGGAGGACTTTATCATCAACCGCTTCGGGCGCGATCTGTACAGCACATTTTTTCGTGACTACACGGAAAAGGTCTGGGGCGTCCCATGCAATGAGATCTCCGCGGAGTGGGGCGCCCAGCGCATCAAAGGGCTTTCGGTGACCCGGGTCATCGTGCATGCATTAAAGCAGCTCTTTGGCCCGAAGGAAGGGATCGCACAGAAGAGGACGGAGACGAGCCTCATAGAGCAGTTTCTCTACCCCAAATATGGACCTGGCCAGATGTGGGATCGGGTGCGCCGGCTAGTGGAGGGGCAAGGCGGCCATGTCCGCCTCAAGACCCAGGTCGTTGGCCTCCGCCATAACGGATCTAGGATCACCGCGGCGGTCGTGAGGAATGATCGCGGTGAGGAGGAACTGCTCCATGGGGACTACTTCTTTTCCACAATGGATGTGCGAGCGCTTGTTGCCGGAATGAAGCCGTCCGCCCCGGAGAACATTCGTACACTCAGTGACGGCCTGATCTACCGAGACTTTATGACGGTCGGCCTCTTGTTGAACCGCCTCAAACTCGGAGGGGGTGTTCGGGGCCGCGAATTGGCCGAGCGGCTACCCGACAACTGGATCTACGTACAGGAGCCGGACGCGCGTGTTGGTCGGCTGCAGATCTTTAATAACTGGAGCCCATTCATGGTGCGCGATCCAAACATGGTATGGATTGGTCTCGAGTATTTCGTCGACGAAGGCGACGACCTCTGGACGAAGCCCGACGATGAGATGGTCGCCTTCGCTAAGGATGAACTAGCAAGTATTGGGGTGATCGAAAAGACCGCGGTTATGGATTCCGTCGTGATCCGCCAGCCAAAGGCGTACCCTGCCTACTTTGGCACCTATGATCGGTTCGACGAGATCCGAGCCTGGCTCGACCGCTTCGAGAACCTGTTTCTCGTGGGACGTAACGGCATGCATCGTTATAACAATCAGGATCACTCCATGCTCTCGGCAATGATTGCAGTCGAAAACATCTGCGATGGCATCACGAGCAAGGCGAATATCTGGAACGTCAACGCCGAGGCCGACTATCACGAGGAGAAATAGGTCTGTCCGTGAACGGCTAGCTACCTGCGTCGCATTGGCACCTCGACACCTCGAAGCCCATCCAGACGTTAGGTATCGATGGGTGCAGCGGTGGCTGTGCGATCGAGAAGGTCCAGGTGTCGATAAGGAACCCGTGGTTCGCCGCGACGAAGGGCAAGTCTTTCGTAGCCGATGCTTCCGAACGGCCCTCTCAAGAGAGAGCGAAGCTCAGGTACATCCCTCGCCGCTATGCATTCGTCTATCACGATTGTGATTTTTTGATGAGCGCGTATCTTCCGCGTGCACCTCTTCCAGTGTTGCAACGATGAACAGCCGAGCGGCAGGCTAGGACACACCCTGGTCATGCACGGTTTCATCAGAACAGGACTGGCCTGCCATGCTGTTCAACTCCTACGTTTTTACTCTCCTGTTTTTGCCGGTGACCGCGGCCGTGTTCTACATGGTCGGCAGCAGCGGGCGGCATCGGGTTGCCATAGCCTGGCTCGTCGCCGCGTCACTTTTCTTTTACGCGTGGTGGAATCCAGCATACGTGGGGTTAATTTTCACATCGACCCTGATCAACTACGGTCTTGGTATTATATTGACAAATCGCGTGGAAAACAACCGATTTTCGCCGAAGGCAATACTCATTGTTGGCATCGGCATAAATATTGGTTTGTTAGGCTATTTCAAGTACGCGGGGTTTATTGTCCACAACGTCACCCAGGTCCTGGGGTTCGAGTGGCAGATCGGAGCAATCACACTTCCTCTCGCAATATCCTTTTTTACATTTCAGCAGATTACATACTTAGTCGACGCGTATCGGGGCGAGACGAAAGAGTACAATTTCCTGCATTACTGCCTGTTTGTAATGTTCTTCCCGCAGCTAATAGCGGGTCCTATTGTACATCATAGGGAAATTCTTCCGCAGTTTTCTCGTGTTCTTATCTACCGATTCGAATATAGTCGAATGGCAATTGGTATTACGATGTTCGTGTTCGGCCTCTTCAAGAAGGTTGTACTCGCGGACAACGTCTCAGCCTATGCTACGCCGGTTTTTTCTGCTGCAGAGAATGGCGAAATCCTTACGTTGTTCGAGGCATGGGGTGGTGCGTTGGCGTATACGTTTCAGTTGTATTTCGATTTTTCTGGGTACTCTGATATGGCGATCGGTCTTGGCTGCATATTCGGAGTCGAGTTACCTGTGAACTTCAACTCGCCATACAAAGCGACCAATATAATCGAGTTCTGGCGCCGATGGCACATGACACTTTCTAGATTCCTGCGAGATTATTGTTACATCCCGCTAGGAGGCAACCGCGGCGGCGAAGTGCGCCGTTACGGAAACCTTATGGCCACAATGTTGGTGGGGGGGCTTTGGCATGGCGCGGACTGGACGTTCGTGGCGTGGGGTGGCATGCATGGAATCTTCTTGGCAGTGAATCACGGCTGGCGGGCGATGAGGGTGGCTCTAGGAGATGATCTGAGCGAGCGCCGGTGGTGGGGGCGTTGGCTCTCGTGGAATGTCACTTTCATTGCCGTTGTGGCCGGATGGGTGGTGTTTCGTTCCCCATCTTTCGGATGTGTGTACCGAGTTTTCGACGGGATGATGGGTCGAAACGGAATTGCTCTACCTGCGGCCGCGTTCGAGCATTTCGGGTGGCCGGTACGGGTTTTATTGGAGGATTATGGTTGGGAGTTCCGCCATGTCGAGCACCTCCACGGGGCGGCGCAACTAGCGTGGACTGCCTGTCTACTCCTCGTCGCGTGGGTGCTGCCGAACACGCAGGAGGTTCTCGCGAGGGCAAGGCAGGTGGGGGGAGGAGGGAGGACGGCTGCGGGAAAGCGATGGTCGTGGCTGTCCTGGTACCCTAACGGCGTTTGGGCATCCGTTATCTCGCTGATGTTGACGGTCTGCTTACTTGAGATGAGCGAGGTGAGCGAGTTTCTGTATTTCCAGTTTTGAGTGACTATTAAATACTACACGAGTAAAGCCTCGTGCTTTATGATGGTGGCATGAAATGCAAAAAGACGATCGATGCTCGTCAATAGTAGCACGACCTTCTGGAACAGATGCGCATCGGTGCGGTGCGCTTGGTGGAAGCGGGCGAAAGTCCGGAGTGCGTAGCCGAGGGCTTGGGGATCAATCGCCGGACGATCTGCCGCTAACTCTCGGCGTATCACTACGGGAGGAGAAGCGGCCCTCAAGGCCAAACCGATTCCTGGGACGCCCACGAAGCTGGATGGCGGCCAGATGGCGAAGCTTGTCCAGCACTTTGTCGCGGCCCACGCCGATCGTCTCCGGCTTTTTCCACGTATCCATTTGTGCCTATGCGAAATGATGAGGCTTTACTAGCGTAGCTATTAGTAATGGCGGCGTACAGGAAGTACTGGTGGCTGGTGTGCTCTCTGGGCGGTAGTGCCGTCGTCGCCTTGCTCGGCGTTGCGATCTATCTAGAGCCGAATAGTGGCGACCTGACGAGGCTCGGGGGGTATCCAGAAAACTGGTTTGGCTGGAATGGGTTCCAGGAACGTATCGAAGAACAACTCTATTCGGAGGGTGTATATGATCGGTATTATGACGTGGTG
>Ga0214472_10006690_pt1 | contig 12083 bp, 9 predicted proteins | sample RVTome_6_FD_207662 | JGI IMG/M metagenome (GOLD analysis project Ga0214472, IMG submission 207662) | Soil microbial communities from uranium-contaminated site in the Upper Colorado River Basin, Wyoming, United States - RVT140D175 | ecosystem: Environmental > Terrestrial > Soil > Contaminated >...
TATACTTAGGGAAACGAGTTGATCGCGACGCTGGGGGGTGGCAGCTCTCCGCTGGACCGGACTCCCGGTTCGCCTTCGCTCGCGAAACTTGACTGGTCCAAGCGTGAACGGTGAAGGTGTCACTCTGGGCTAGTGTGGGGTGGATGTGACACCGGAGCAGATGGAAGTGGCGACTCGGAGACATGGCGAGCTGTGGTCGGCGCACGATGCAGACGGTGTGGCTGCTTTGTACGCGGAGGATTGCGTGTACGAGGACGCGGCGCTTGGCTTTGTGGCGAAGGGCAGGCAAGAACTCATCGGACACGCTCACCGCATGTTCACGATGATCCCCGATATCACCGTCAACCTTCGGTCTGTTTCGGCAAGCGGAACCCACTCCGCTCGGGAATACACGATCACCGGAACCCACGCCGAAACTGGAAGGAGCATTTCGTTGCCCGGAGTGTCGATCCTCGAATTCAGGGGCGAAGAGATCGTTCGGAACACGGACTACTACGATCTCTCTTCGTTCCTTCGGCAGGTTACGGATTGACGCCCTGGCCGCTTGCGCGCCTTCACATCCCGCGCGCTCTCGGAGATGTGAGCTGCCCGAAGTCGTTCTACTCCGGTCTGATGTCCTCGGCCGATCCGTAGGCTTCGGCCGCGCGCGCCAGCATCTCTAGGCGTGCTCGATGTTCGTCACCACATGCGTCCTCGCCATCGGGCACTCCTATGTCCCACTCGTCGGCCCACTGTAGCGGAGGCGTCGGCGGGGCGGCAATGGGTATATCTGTCGCCGAAGTCTAGGGAGGGGAGCCTTGCAGTCCGGTGCGACGATCGGCTCGCACGGCAGGAAGTGTCGCTTCCATTCAAATTGTAGCAACCGGGAGGGGGCTTGCCGCAAGCGGCTTTGAGGTGCTGACATTGCCCGTCTGTGTTTCCGAGATGGGGCGATGAATGAGTGAACATGCGGTGGTGATCGCGGGGGGCGGTCCGACGGGGCTGATGCTGGCCGGCGAACTGGCGATCGCGGGCATTGACGTCGCGATCGTCGAGCGGCGAGCCGATCAGCACGTGGACGGCTCACGCGCGGGCGGGCTGCATGCGCGCACGCTCGAGGTCCTCGATCAGCGCGGGATCGTGCAGCGGTTCCTCGATGCCGGCACCACGGTCCCGTCGCTCGGCTACGGCGGCATCATGCTGGGACTTGGCGACTTTCCGACGCGGCACAACTATGTGCTGGCGCTGTTCCAAAGCCGGTTCGAGCCGATCCTGGCGGACTGGGTCGGCGAGCTCGGCGTCCCGATCCACCGCTCATGCGACGTGACCGGCTTCGAACGGGACGACGACGGCGTGCACGTTCAACTGTCGGACGGCAGGACGCTGCGCGCGTCGTATCTGGTCGGCTGCGACGGCGGGCGAAGCCGCGTGCGCACGATCGCCGGCATCGAGTTCGCCGGCACCGACGCGACGACCAGCTGGATCCTGGCCGAGGCGCACCTGCGCGGCGATCCCGAGTACGGGATCCGGTGGGACGCGGCGGGCATGCACGCGATCGGCAAGGCATCCGACGGAGCCTCGGCGCGGATCGTGATCAACGAACGCGAGCCGACCCGCGGGGACGAGCCGAGCCTCGACGATCTGCGCAGGGCGCTCACCGGCGTGTACGGCACCGACTTCGGATTGCAGCGCGCGTCGTGGATCTCGCGCTTCACCGACATGACCCGCCAGGCCGCCGCCTATCGCAGCGGCCGCGTGCTGCTGGCGGGCGACGCGGCGCACGTGCATCCGCCGCACGGCGGCCAAGGCCTCAACGTCGGCGTGCAGGATGCGATGAACCTGGGCTGGAAGCTGGCGCGCGTCGTCAACGAAGCCGCGCCCGCGCATCTGCTGGACACCTATCACGCCGAACGGCATCCGGTCGGCGCGCGCGTGCTGCGCGCCGCGATGGCGCAAGTCGCGCTGAGCCGGCCGGGGGAGACGCATCAAGCGCTGCGCGACACGATGGCGGAGCTGCTGACGTTGGACGAGCCGCGCCGGCGGATCGCGGGAATGATCTCGGGACTTGACGTCGCCTACGACCTCGGCGGCGGCCACCCGCTGGTCGGGCGGCGCATGCCCGATCTGGATCTTCAAACCGGCGACGGCCCGACGAGCGTCTCCGCGTTGCTCCGCGACGCGCAGCCCGTGCTGCTGCACTTCGAAGGCGGCGCGGACGCACCCGGCGTCCGGACGGTCCGGGCCGCATACGACGACCCCTGGGAGCTGCCCGTGCTTGGCCTGGTCGAACCGCCGCAATCCGTGTTGATCCGCCCCGACGGGCACGTCGCGTGGGCCGGGAATCCGACTGATCCGGCGCTGTCGAGGGCGCTCGCATCCTGGTTCGCGGCCACCTGATCGACCGCTGCTACGGCACGTCGAAAACGAATCGTCACCGTCGGCTCGCTCGGTTAGGGTTGGCGGGTTCATGGGGGTGCCAATGACGGACATGATTCGCACGGCCGGACTGACGAAACGGTTCGGAGACGTAACGGCGCTGGACGGGCTCGACCTGGTCGTTCCCAAAGGAACCGTGCTGGGCTTGCTGGGTCCGAACGGCGCGGGCAAGACGACCGCGGTGCGGATCTTGACCACGCTGCTCGAACCGGACGCGGGCACGGTGGAGGTTGCCGGCATCGACCGGCTGCGTCACCCGGACAAGGTTCGCGAGAAGATCGGCCTGTCCGGGCAGACCGCGGCGGTCGACGAGCACCTGTCCGGCGTCGAGAACCTCGAGATGGTCGGCCGGCTCTACGGGCTCGGCAGAATGCGAGCGCGCGAGCGCGCGAACGAATTGCTCGAACGATTCGACATTGCGTTCGCGGGTTCGCGGATCGCCAAGACCTATTCGGGCGGCATGCGGCGGCGCCTGGACCTGGCCGCGGCACTCGTGGCTTCGCCCGAGGTTCTGTTCCTGGACGAACCCACGACCGGGCTGGATCCTCGCAGCCGCGTCACGCTCTGGGACACGATTCGCGAACTGGTGCGCGGCGGCAGCACGCTGCTGCTCACGACGCAATACATGGAAGAGGCCGACCGGCTCGCCGACGACATCGTCGTGATCGACCACGGCCGTGCGATCGCGCACGGCACTCCCGACGACCTCAAGGGCAAGGTCGGCGGCGAACGAATCGAGCTGATCGTGTCCTCGCCGGGCGATCTCGGCGTGGTGCGCGCGTTGCTCGAGAAGATCTCGGACGAAGACGTGCAGGTGGACGAGGAAACACGTCGCCTGACCGCCGCCGTTCCCGACGGGCAAGAGGCGCTGCGGACGGTGCTGACGAATCTCAAGCGCCGCAAGGTCGAAGTCGTAGACGTCGGCTTCCGCCGTCCCACGCTCGATGACGTGTTTCTGACACTGACCGGCCACGGCGCAGACGGCGACCGGGTAGAGGAGACAACTCGATGACAACCCTTGCGAAGACGCTGGCCGACGGCGCCGTCGTCACCAAGCGCAACCTGATCAAGATGCGCCGCATGCCCGAGGCGTTCGTATGGACGACGGTCTCGCCGATCATGTTCGTGCTGCTATTCGCCTATGTGTTCGGCGGATCGATCGACATTCCCGGCAGCTCCTATCGCGAGTTTTTGATCGCCGGCATTTTCGCGCAGACGATCATCTTCGGATCCACGTTCACCGGCGCCGGGCTCGCCGACGACATGCAGAAGGGCATCATCGACCGGTTCCGGTCGCTGCCGATGGCGCGCTCGGCGGTCCTTCTGGGCCGGACGACCAGCGACATCCTCACGAACTCGGTGTCGATGACGGTGATGTCGATCACCGGCCTGATCGTCGGCTGGCGGATTAGAACCTCGGTTCCCGAAGCGATCGCCGGCTTCCTGCTGCTGTTGCTCTTCGCCTACTCGGTGTCGTGGATCATGGCCTACGTCGGCCTGAAGGTGCCCAGCGTCGAGGTCATCAACAATGTCTCGTTCATGTTCATCTTCCCGATGACCTTCATCGCGAACACGTTCGTCCCCTCCGAGAATCTTCCGACGGTGCTGCGCGCCTTCGCGGAATGGAATCCGGTGTCCTCGCTCTCGCAAGCGGTGCGCGAGTCGTTCGGCAACACCACCGGCATCCGGCCGTCGCAGGCATGGTCGCTGAACCATCCCGTGATCTACACGCTGATCTGGGTCGGGATCATCCTGGCCATCTTCGTGCCGCTGTCGGTCCGTCAGTATCGCCTCGCCGCCAACCGGTAGCGCAGCCTCGATCGCGTTTGCCTACGCCTCGAAGTCGGCGCGGTTCACGATGACGCGGCGGTGAGTGGCGCGCGCGACGATCGTGTCGCCTTCTCGCGCTTCGCAGGTGAACGCCAGTTTTCGGCCGTCGATCGTGTCCAGCGTTGCGATTGCCTCGACGACGCTGCCGAGCTTCGATGCGGCAAGGTGGTCGAGCGTGACGTGCGCGCCGACCGTCGTCATCCCATCGGGCAGCGCTCCCGCGACTGCGTCGACGCACGCCGCTTCCAGCAGCGCGAGCACCGCAGGCGTGGCATACACCGGTACGTCGCCGGAGCCCATCGCGATCGCCGTCAACGCCTCGCTCACGACCGCACGCGCGCTGCCGGTCACTCCAGGTTGCAGATCGGTTCGAACGTCGTCCATGGCGCGCCTATAATGGCCGCCGCGCGCTCCCCGGCGCGAATCTTCCTATGAACGGACCTGCCGGCATCATGGCGCTCGTCCTCGCCGAGACGGCGGTGGGCGGCGCCGCCGTGCTCGCCTTCACGCCGCTTCGCGGCCGGGTCCGTCACGCCTTCTACAAGCTCACCGGCGGGGTGCTGGGCACGACTGCGGTGCTCGCATTCTTCGCCGCGCGCGCGCCGCTGGGAGGCTTCGACGCGACCGGCTCGCGGGCGGCCGCCTTCTGGCTGCTGGGCGTCGTCGCCGCGATCGCGGTCGTGTGGCAAGTGCTGCTGTGGACGAACGAGACGGCAAGCTTCTACGCCGGCTACGCGATGATTCCGGCCGGCGCGGGCGCGTTCGCGGCGCTGGCGGCGTTGCCGGACGCGCGCAGCAACGCGATCCTCGGCTTCTTCCAACTCGCCGGCGGCGCATTCTTTCTGGGTGCCGTCACGGTCGGGCTGCTGCTCGGCCATTGGTATCTGGTGGACCGCAAGCTTCCCGGCGAGCCGCTCGGCCGCGTCGGCCAGTATCTGCTCGCCGGTTCGGTCGTCGCCGCGATCATGGCCATCGCCGGCGGCGGCGGGGGAGCGAGCGCAACCACCTCGCTGTCGCCGCTCTTGGGCGCCGGCGTGCTGGCGGTCGCGATCGCCGTCGGTTTGGCGGCGCTGTGCACGATGATCGCTTTCTTCATTCGCGCGCTCGTCAAAGAAGGATCGATGCAAGCCGCGACCGGCTTCTTCTACCTGGCCGTGCTGATGGGCTTGTCGGCCGAGTTCGCAGCCAAGATCCGCTTCTACTAGCTAGCTACGAAACCATTGCGCAGCGAACCGCTGCGTGGCTGCAAGGATCGCGTCCTTACCCCAGTGGTGGTAGTGATCGCGACCCTTGCAGAGCCCCTCTTAGAACAGCTCCCAAACTTGGAAGCATTCGCTCGTGCTGTTGGAATGAGATGTTGGGCGATAGTTCGTATCCCCCAGGTACTCGGCTCGCCAGCAGAACCACTGGTTCACCCCGGTGTTCGCGGTGTAGGGATCCGACGTGGCGCTCCCGCCGGACAGCGTCTTGAGCCCGCCGACAAGGACGCCGCCCGACGTGCACGCCGTCGGCGAGGCCGTCGGCCCGCAGAGGCGGAACCGAACCTGGCCGGTCGGGGCCGGCAGCCCGCCCGCGGCGCTCACCGTCGCAACATCCCTAGCCGTCGTGCCGACGTGGACCGAGTTCGCACCTTGCGGTTGCGATGTCGTGCTCACGTTTGCGAACCCGCGAAGGATGAAGCACTCGGTCGTCGCGTTGGTGTGCGTCGTCGGCTTGTATTGCGGGTCACCCGAGTATTCGGCTCGCCAGCAGTACTTGCCCGGCGGGTCGCTCCCTAGCGTCGGCCAGCTCGACGTGGCCTGCCCGGCCCCGTCAACGAAAATCAGCGCGATCGTCTGCCACGAGAAGCCGCCGGACGGACAGCCCGCAGCCGTCACGTCGGCCGGGAAGCAGACGAAGAAGTGGACGGTGCCGTTCGGCGTCGGCAGGCCGGCTACCGGGGAGACCGTCGCGACGTCGGTTACGGTTGCCTGATGGTCGACCGAGGACGGGCTGGCCGTCGTCGCCATACCGGGCGTGCCGCGAAGGACGAAGCATTCGGACGTGTGGTTCGTGTGCGTGCGAACGTTGTAGTTCGCGTCGCCCGAGTATTCGGCTCGCCAGCACCACACGCCGTGCGGGTCGGTCGAAATCGTCGGCCAGCTCGACGTGGCCTGCCCGGCCCCGTTCAGCACGATCGTCTCCCACGCAAAGCCGCCGGACGGGCAGCCCGCACCCGTCACGTCGGCCGGGAAGCAGACGAAGAAGCGGACGGTGCCCGTCGGCATCGGCAGCGGAGCCACCGGCGAGACCGTTGCGAGATCGGTCACCGACGCCGGATGGTCGACCCAGTCCGGGCTGGCCGTCGTCGTCATGCCGGGCGTCTGCTTCACGGTCGTGAAGCATTCGGTCGTCCCGTTCGTGTGGGTCGCCGTCGCGTAGTAGAAGTCGCCGGAGTACACGGCTCGCCAGCAGAACAGTCCGACGAACGCGGTGCCAGTTGTGGGATCGGAGGACGCTGTTCCGCCGGCCGAGACGGTCTTGATCGGTCCGATCTGCGCGCCGAGACCCGAAGCGCAGCCGGCGGCCGTCGACTCTCCCGGCTTGCAAAGGAAGAACGTCACTGTTCCGGTCGGCACGGGGCCGCCGCCCGTCAGCGTCGCGCCGTCGCTCGCCGTGACGCCGGGGGCAACCCCGCCGCCCGTCGGGCTCGACGTCGTCGACATCCCGCCCGTTTGCTTGGCGACGGTGAAGCATTCGGTCGTCCCGTTCGTGTGTTCGGACGGCGCATAGTAGGTGTCGCCGTTGTATACGGCTCGCCAGCAGTACTTTCCTTCGATTCGCGTATCAACGAAGCCCGTGGACGGATCCGACGTGGCCGAGCCGCCGGCGAGCGTCTTAGCGGCGCCGACGAGCGTGCCGCCCCTGAACGGGGGTTCGCCGCATCCGTTGGCCGTTTCGAGCGGGATGCACAGATAGAAGTAAACCGTTCCCGTCGGCACAGGACCGCCACCCGTCACGGTCGCCGTGTCCGTCGCCGCCGTTCCGGGCGGCACGTTGCCGCCGGTCGGTGTCGAGGTCGTCGTCATCGTGGACGGCTGCCGCACGACGGTGAAGCACTCGGACTGCGCGTCGGTGTGTGAGGACGGCGCGTAGTAGAAGTCGCCCGAGTAGTCGGCTCGCCAACAGTACGTGCCTTCGGGTCTCGTATCTACGGAACCCGTCGACGAATCCGACGTGGCCGTGCCGCCCACGAGCGGCTTAGCGCCGCCGACCTGCGTGCCCCCCGACGGACAACCTGCCGCTGTAACCTCCGTCACGCCGCACAGGAAGAACGTTACCGAGCCGGTCGGAATCGGACCCGCGCCGCTGACCGTCGCCTTGTCGGTCGCCGCCGTTCCCGGTGGAACGTTGCCGCCGACCGGTGTCGACGATGTCGTTGTCGAACTCGGCTGACGGGCGATCGTGAAGCATTCCGTGCTCGCATTCGTGTGCGACACGGGCTGGTAGTAGAAGTCACCCGAGTACTCCGCTCTCCAGCAGTATTTTCCTTCAGGCTTGGTGTCCACATAGGCAGTCGAGGACTCCGATGTCGCGATACCGGCGACCAGAACCCTGGCCGGACCCGCCTGTGTGCCGCCGGCCGGGCAGCCGGCGGCCGTGATCTCGGTCGGGCGGCACAGGAAGAAGGTCACGGTACCCGTCGGAACCGGACCCGAGCCGCTCACGGTCGCCTTGTCGGTTGCCGGCGTCCCCGGCGCGATGTTGCCCCCCGTCGGCGTCGAGTCGGTCGTCATCGCCGAGGTCTTCTTTGCGACCGTGAAGCATTCGGTCGTCGCGTTCGTGTGGACTCCTGGGACGTAGACCGCGTTGCCCGCGTACGCCACGCGCCAGCAGTACGTGCCTTCCGGTTTGGTATCGACGAACCCCGTCGAGGAGTCCGACGTCGCCGTGCCTGTGGCGCTCAACGTCTTTGCAACCCCGACCTGCGTGCCGCCCGACGGACATCCGGCCGGCGTGACCTGTGCCGGGGTGCAGAGGAAGAACGTGACGGTACCGCTCGGGATCGAGCTTGGGCCGCTCACCACGACGTCATCGACCGCCGAGGTTCCCGGGGCAACGCCCGGACCTGTGGGACGAGAGTCGGTGCGGATCTGAGGCGCCTGCATGACCGTTGTGAAGCATTCGGTCGTCGAGTTCGTATGATTTGCTGGCAGGTAGTAGCCGTCGCCCAGGTACTCGGCCCGCCAGCAGTGGGTGCCGATGGCGAAGGTGTCGCCCGATGGGGCCGACGTTGCCGAGCCACCGACGAGCGTCTTCGTGGACTTGAGCAGACCGCCGGCGCGGCAGTCTCCGCCGTTTGCGGTGACCGTCGCCGGCAGACACAGGAAGAAGCGCACCGAGCCGGTTGGAACCGGTCCGGCACCCGTGACGGTCGCCGTGTCGGTCACCAGCGAGCCGGGAACGATCCCGCCACCGGTGGGCTGCGATAGCGACGTGATCTGCACCGGCTGACGTTCGATGACGAAGCATTCGGTCGTGCGGTTCGTGTGGCTGGATTGCGCGTAGAACGCGTCTCCCGAATAGACGGCGCGCCAGCAGTATTCTCCCAGCCCGGTCGTTGCCGAAGACGCATCAGAGAGCGCGGTACCCCCGGCGCCCAATGTCTTCAGCGTGCCTACCTGTGTGCCGGTGGGGCAGCCCGCCGCCGTCACCTGAGAGGGGGTGCAGAGGAAGAACGTGACTGAGCCGGTCGGCACCGGACCGGCGCCGGAGACGGTTGCGGAGTCGGTCACCGAGGTCCCGGGCGGCAGGGTGCCGGCGGGAATCGTCTGCGTCGTCACGGTGGACGACTGCTTGCAAGCCATCGTTGAAACCCAGCCGATGCGGATCTCCAATGAGGGGCTGTTGATCTTGATACGGAGTGCGATGTTCGTGTCGCGCTGGCAGTCCCCACCGCTGCTCCATTGCTCGTTGAGCGCAAGGAAGCCGAACGAGCCGAGCGGGACGACCGTGTTCGGCGCCGCCGCCGGGTTGAGGACGAGGGGAACTCCGGCGACGGCCGCAACGATCGAGGTCAGTGTTGCCCCTCTGAGTCCGGTCGTTGTGGACGACGACGCGGAGCCGCGCAGCAGGTCGCCCGACACCCGAACCGGCACGCCGATCGACGTGAGGTCCACCGCATAGGCGGCAACGTCGGCCGAGCCCATCGCGTTCGGGACCGGAGAGCCGCTCGCATCGCAGGACGAGTTGACGGCGGAGGCTTTTACGACGCCCAGATCTTGGCTCACTGCGTGCTTCTCGTCGTGGGCCGGGCCTGCAGGCGAGTTGGCCTGGCTCCGCGAAATCGTGTTCGCGAGCAGGCCTCGCGTGTGAATGCCCACGGCAACGCAGGACGAGGCGTTCACCACCGCGGTGGCACACAGCGGGTCGGTGCTTCCAGCGGCACATGGGTCTGGCTCGACCGCCACGGCGTCCCGGACGGGAAGCGCCAAGGAGGCGAGTAGTGCAAGGAAAATGATGGGTCGATAAGAACGACGGCGAATCAACATATGCAGCCCCCTCCGATCGTCGGCGGCATGCTCGACGGGGTGCCCGGAGATCCGGGGTCGAAACGGGTCCCCGCCGGAGCAAACTCTCGTTAGATCACCCCATATAATAGCAAAGCTACCTTATAGCGGTAAAGGGGTATAAGCGGAGCAGATCCAGAACGACCCGTCGTTCCAGACGGGCCCGACCGCGAAGTGGTGATGATTGAACCTCGTATAACGCCCTTGATCATCACCACATTTGTTGTGCGGTGGCGTTAGTTAGCGGCGGCGTTCTTCGCGCTTCTTCTTTGCCTGAGGCAGCACGCCCCGGTATGTCAGCAGCCGGTCTAGAACTGCGCCGATCAGGATGCACAGCAGGAACACCCAAATCAGGCGGATGTTGGCCGATGCGAAGACAAAGTGCACGCGCACCTGGCCGGTGTTTTGGCCGACGAAGATCCCCGCCAGCAACGCCAGCACACCGAATGCGACCAGCTTCGCATCGGACTTGGTGAACTTTCGTTCCGGTTGTGGCTCGCCTCGCTGTTCCAGTTCACTCATGCCGGGTATTCTCACACGAAATGAGCTCTCAGTCTTCGCTTGGGGAACCTTCAGCGGCCTCTCAGGGGCGTCCACCTAGACTCCCGTCCGAGAACCCGGAAGGAGCGCAGATGGAACCCACAACGAGCCCCGCCGACACGACGACCGGCAGCGACGCGTCGCCCGCCGAACCGTTCGACGGCGCGTGGAGCGACGAGCGCTCGCCGTTCGAGACGGCCCCGCCGACCGAGCCGCCGTGGCGACGCGACCCGGCCGGGCCCGACGAGGTGCCCGGCGACACGTCCCTGCTGCCTGCGTGGCCGGCGCCGCTTCCCGGGCTCCCTTCGACTTCGCAAACCCCTCCCGAGGAGACGGCCCGGAGCCGCCCGGGTCGTCTCCTCACCGTGTTTCTCGCCGCGCTGATGGGCGCCGTGCTCGGCGTGGGCTCTACCGTCGTTGTGCTCGATCGCGCGAACGTCGGCGGTCTGGGCGGCGCGGAAGTTCGCGTCGTCGATCCGCCGGTCAAAGGCGGCGGCAACGCGGGGCTGGACGGCGTGGCGGCCGTTGCCGAAGCCGTTCTGCCCAGCATCGTGCGCATCGACACGCGCGTGAGCGGCGTGTTCGGATCGCAATCCGGCACCGGATCGGGCGTGATCTACCGAACCGACGGGTACATCATCACGAACGCCCACGTCGTCGAAGGCGCAACCAGCGTGGAAGTGACGCTGGCGAGCGGCGACACGCTGCAGGGCAGCGTGGTCGGGACCGCATCGCCGATCGACGACATCGCGGTCGTGAAGGTCAACCGCACCAACTTGCCGGCGGCGACGCTCGGATCGGTGCTCACCACCAACGTGGGCGACACCGCGATCGCGATCGGCTCGCCGTTCGGGCTGTCCGGCACCGTGACCGCCGGCATCGTCAGCGCGATCCGCGCCAACCTGTCGCTGGGCAACCAGCAGTTCGTCGACGTCATTCAGACCGACGCGCCGATCAACCCGGGGAACTCCGGGGGGGCGCTGGTCAACGCGCGTGGCGAGGTGATCGGCATCAACACCGCGATCCTCGGCGGCGAAGGCAATGTCGGCATCGGTTTTGCGATCCCGATCGACATTGCGCGGAAAGAGGTCGACGACATCATCCGGATCGGCCGGGCGACGCGCGCGTTTCTGGGTGTCGAGCCGGCGACGGTTCCCGGCCGGAAGGGCGCACGCATTCAAGCGGTCGTGGACGGCGGGCCGGCGCAGGCGGCCGGATTGCGCGCCGGCGACGTCGTCGTCGAGATTCAGGGGACGCCGATCGGCTCGGCCGAAGAATTGGTGGCGGTCGTCGCTCGCTTCGACGTCGGTCAGACCGTGACCATCACGTTCGAGCGCGACGGAAACCGCCAAACGGTGCGCGCGAGGCTCACCGACCGGCCCCGATAGCGGCCCGGTAACCGCCACCGTTCGGTCCCGCGTCTGGCCTTCTTTTCCGGCGGCGAGGATGCGATGTGGTGATGATTTCGGTCGTTCTACAACGTCAATCATCACCACATGCGCCGGTGCGGAGCGTCCGGTTCGGTTCTCGCCCATAATGGGCGTCGTCGATCGGGAATCCGGAGGTTCTTCTGCTACCCAATGTTGGAATCGGTGAGTTGGTCGTCATCGTCATCGTGGCGCTGATGGTTTTCGGCCCGAAACGGCTTCCCGAGATTATGCGCTCGGCCGGGAAGGCGTTCCGCGCCTTCCAGACCGAGTCGCAGCGCGCCGTCGCCGAGCTTCGCGAAGCCGTGGACACGAGCGATAT
>Ga0214472_10006691_pt1 | contig 12082 bp, 11 predicted proteins | sample RVTome_6_FD_207662 | JGI IMG/M metagenome (GOLD analysis project Ga0214472, IMG submission 207662) | Soil microbial communities from uranium-contaminated site in the Upper Colorado River Basin, Wyoming, United States - RVT140D175 | ecosystem: Environmental > Terrestrial > Soil > Contaminated >...
GCCGCAACTACGATCAGACCTTCTCCCTCGACTACTACTCTCGTTTCGGCAGCGGCTACGGACACGAGTTGCGCTACGTCGGATTGGGCGTGTCGAACCTGACCGCTCAGACCACACTCTTTCAACGCAGCGATGTCGACGCGTGGGACTACGATCTACAGTGGAACGGAGTGCAGAGTCTTCCGGGAGGCTTCCGCACGACACTGAACGCCCGCTTGTTCAGCAGCACGGCCTATCAGCAACGGGCACAGGATTCTCTCAACCGGGCCTCCGACCGCAATCAACGCGCGAACTTCACGGTCCAGGGGCGTCTCCTTGGACAGTCCATCCGTCTCGTTGCGGATCACAACGAGACGTTCTTTGGCGAAACCAGCTCTCGAGTGAACCAGCGCCTGCCCTCGCTGCGAGTCTCCCGCTCGTCGCGGCGCATCGGCAACACGGGCATCGCGTTTGGGTACCAGGCGGGTGCAGAGCGCCTCGCACGGGGAGATGAGGAAGTCCGTGTGCCGTACAACAGGTTCGACGTCGCTCCAAGCCTGTCTCGGCCCTGGGCGACGTCTTTCCTGCAGCTCGACCCCAAACTCGAGTTTCGGTACACGCGCTACAGCTCCAGCGTCCTGGAGGAGGGGCCAGTCGGTCCACCGATCAACCGGTCCGTGTTCGAGAGCAACGTCGATTTGCGCGGCCCCATGTTCGCAAAGATATTCAGTCTCGGCGGCTTCGTGTCGCCGCGCTTCAAGCACGAGATCGGCCCCGAGCTCACCTGGACGTACCGGTCTGCCGTCGAGGACTTCGACACGATCCCTAAATTTGACGGCACTGATCAATTGTTGGGCACGAACCAGCTCCGCTATTCCCTCATGCAGCGTTTGTTGGCCAAGAGGCCCGATCACAGTGGGCGTCTGACGACATTCGAGATGCTCTCCTGGCGGATCTCTCAGACGTACTTCCAGAACATTGCGGCGGGGCAGAATGAGTTCGACCCGAACTACTCCACAGCGTTCTTCGGCCCGGGCGATGTCCCGAGCCACTACTCCCCTCTCCAGTCACGGTTTCGTCTGAGCCCGAATCGCGAGATCAGCGCGAGCTTCGACGTCGAGTACGACGTCAATTTCAAACAACTCCGTTCTCTCGGCGTCGGGCTCGACGCGCGCTATGCAAACGGGACGTTGCGTATGGGTTGGTCCAAGGCAGAGCGACTCGCCGAGGTCGCAGAGGATCGGGTCACGGTACGCAACACCGTGCGCGGCGCGGGGTCCCTCGACTTGTGGCGCGACTATGTGGAACTCGCCGCCGCCGTAGACTACGACTTCACGCGCAAGACTCTCATTCGCTCCAGCGGCCGGCTTCGCGTCGGCGTGCAGTGCTGCGGCCTGATGGTCGAGATGATCAACTTCAACTACAACCAACGAACGGAACGGCAGTTCCGATTCGCACTCGAGCTCGCGAATATCGGGAGTTTTGGTTTCGGCACAGACGGCCAGGGTCTCGGCGTGCAGTGAGGAAAGCTTGAGAATCCTCATTACGGGTGCCGGCGGGTTTGTCGGGTCCCACCTGATCGAGTTTCTCCGGACCGAGGAGTCGGGCGCCCAGATCTACGGGTTGCTCAAGCCAGGCTCTGCGCCCCTGCTCAGCTCATGGGAGGGTGTCATGGTGCTCGAAGCAGATCTCGAGAGTACTGCCGCCGTCGACGCTGCGGTCGAGTGCGCGCGCCCCGACCGCATCGTTCATCTCGCCGCGCAATCGAGTGTGCACGAGTCCTGGGAGGACCCGGAAGGTACCTGGCGGACGAACGTGCATGGACTGCTCCATGTCCTCGAGGCCGTGAGGCGTTTTGCACTCTCGCCGCGCATACTCGTCGTCGGCAGCGCAGACGAGTATGGGCGCGTCGACCCCCACGCGATTCCTATCGATGAAGACACGCCGCTGCGTCCCCATTCGCCCTACGCCGCATCCAAGGTCGCCCAGAGCTATCTGGCGTTGCAGTACGCGCTGAGCCATCAGCTCGGGATAGTGCGCACGCGTACGTTCCCCCACACCGGACCAGGCCGTGGCGAGGCGTTTGCGGAGAGTTCTTTTGCGCGTCAGGTAGCGGAGATCGCGGCGGGGCATGCGGCACCGGTCGTGAGGGTCGGTAATCTCGAGGCCGTGCGCGATTTCACCGACGTGCGGGATGTCGTGCGGGCGTACTGGGCGCTACTCGACCGCGCGCAGAGTGGCGATGTGTTCAACGTCTGCAGCGGGCGCGGCGTGCGCTTGCGTGAGCTGCTCGAGACACTGTGCGGGCTCGCGGGGGTCGATATCGAGATCGAGGTCGACCGCGAGAGACTGCGACCGGCCGACATCCCCCTGCTTATCGGAAACCCTGGACGCTTGCAGGCGGCTACTGGCTGGGAGCCGGCGATTCCACTTGAGCAGACGCTGCGGAGCCTGCTCGAGGATTGGCGCCTGAGAGTCGACGAGCGCGCCGCGCCCATCCCCGGCGAGCTACGCTGAGACGCCGTTGGCGCATCCCAGGTCGCTCGTCACGCCATCAGTTATCGTCGCGTGTCTCGTCAGGCGTCTTCTCGTCTGACTCGAGCGGGTCTTCCTCAGGGGCGGGGAACGACGCGGGGGTCCCGAACAAGGGTGCGCGGCGGTGTTCGTTCGGGCCAGGCCGATAGACGACGGTGATCCCGTGATTCTGCGATTCGGCCGTCTTGCTGGCGGCGAGCTCGCCCGGCGTTTCTTCCTCATGGGTCATCTCGCTGGTGGGAGAGGCCAGCGCTTCGTCCTCGATGTGGCTATCCTGACCGACATCTACGTCCTCGGCGTCCTCATGCGCACTGTCCGTCCCGTCGGATGGCTCCAGACCGTCGCCCTGGGCCGCGTCCGCGCGGAGCCCCACGTCGCTTGGCGGTCCTTCCTCGTGAGGCGTGGTCGTCGAGACCTCATCCTCTTCTTCAGCCACCGCGATTTGCAGGGAGTCCTCGTCCTCCTCGTCTGGTGTCGCTGCGGGGGGTGACTCGGACTCGATGTCCTCCGGCTCGGCCTCCGCGAAAGCTGCCGCGGCAGCCGCGGCGGCAGCGGCCAGTTCATTATCGGTACTCTCCTCATCATCATCATCGGCGATGACCTCGACCCGTCCGCTGTCGCCCTGTCTCGTTCCATCGAGCGCCGCAGCGGCGAGTTCCTCGAGGCTCTCGTCGCTCGCGATCACCTCGACCCGATCGCTGCGTTCGGAGGCTTCTTGGAGTGCCCGGGCGTCAGCTTCGGCTTCGGCCTTGGCTCGAGCTTCCGCCTGAGCTTCGACCTCGCTCGTCATTCGCGTGACGAGCTCTCGCTCCGGAGAAGGTAGAGGCAGTTCGCCCTCGTACCGACCGACGACGACATGAGAGGCGCGCGCGACGCGCCCATTGAGCCTGTAACCTCTTTGCAGGTCCTTGAGCACGATATCGTGTTGGTCCGGATCCTCGACGGTTTGAGTCTCGACCGCCTCGGCCACTTCGGGGTCATAGGGCCGACCGAGTACCGGGATGCGCTCGAGCCCCTCCTCCTGAAGTGTCTGGAGCAACTGGGTGCGCACCAGGATCAGGCCCTCGATCATCGAGCCCCCGGTGTAGCTCAGCTCAGCGGCTTCGAGCGCCCGATCGAGGTTGTCCAGAATGTCGATGAACTTGAGCAGCAGGCGCTCGTGCCGCTGCGCATAGCGCCGCTCGGTGTTCTTTCGGACGCGCTCCTGATAGCTCTCGTTTTCTGCCTTGAGGGCACGATACGCGCCGACGACCTCGCCGAGCTGCTCTTTCGCAACTCGGGCTTGTTCGCGGAAATCGGCTGATTCGCCCGGGTCGGGGACGCTACCGCGTCGTGAGTCATCCGTGCCCTCGGACCTCTGATATGGTTCGGACAACTGCTCTCCCCGCGTTACTGCGGCCAGGCTCAGCGTCGATTATAGCTTGCGCTGACGAGCGGAACCAGTAGCGGTGCGTCCTCCACCGAGAAGTACCGTCACATCCATCACGTTCGTGCCGGTGGGTCCGGTCTGGATGCGGTCTCCGAGAGCGCCGAGCAACGTGCTCGAGTCGTTTGCGGCCAGGGCCGCCCTGAACGACAGACCCTCCTGCGCTGCCCGGGCTAGACTCCTGTCATCGGCAAACCCACCCGCAGCATCGCTGTTTCCATCCACACCATCGGTGGCCAGGCTCGCGACCAGCGCAGGGCCTGGAAAGGTTGCCAGGCTCTCAGCGGCTGCGGCCACCAGCTCCTGGTTCCGGCCTCCGCGCCCAGAACCGTGGACGCTGACCGTCGTCTCGCCTCCCGCCAGCAGGCACACAGGCGCCGACGCGAAGGGCCCCTGTTCGACGTGTTCCCGCAACATGGCCACAAGCACCCGAGCCACCTCGCGCGCTTCGCCCTCGAGGCGTGATGTGAGGATCCGCGGGCGCAGACCCCGCCGGCGAGCTTCCGCGGCTGCTGCTTCCAGCGCGAGCCGATTGTTGCCCACGATCTGATGGTGCACCCCTCGAAACACCGCGTCCCCCGGCTTCGGTGTCTCTTCTCGAGCCCCTCGTGCGCCCGCATCGAGATGCCGCCGCACCGACGCGGGGATCCGTCGACGCAGGCCGTAGCGCTGCACTACGGCGCAGGCGTCGCGATATGACGTGGGGTCGGGGGCAGTGGGCCCTGAAGCGATTGTCGCAAGATCGTCCCCCACCACATCCGAGAGCACCAGCGTCACGATCCGTGCCGGTGCAGCGATTCGCGCGAGTTGCCCACCCTTGAGGGTGGAAAGGTGCTTGCGTACGGCGTTGATCTCCCCGATCGAAGCCCCCGAACGGATCAGTGCAGTCGTGGCCGCAGCTTTGTCGCGGAGCGGTACCCCTTCTACAGGCGCCGCGAGCAGCGCAGAGGCTCCTCCCGAAAGGAGCACGAGTAACAGATCCCCGGAGCCGAGACTTGCGGCGAGATCGCGCACAGCCCGGGCGGCCCGTTCGCCTCTGGAGTCGGGCACCGGATGCCGAGCCAGATAACGGGTGGTTTTCTCGAGCGTCGTCGTAGCCGTCGTGTCGACCGCGATCGCCCCCGAAAGCTCACCCGCGAGAATGCGTTCTGCGGCCCCTGCCATGCGGCCTGCGGCCTTCCCGGCGGCGACCATGGCGATGCGGCCCCGCCCGAGGTGGAAGCGCTCAGCGCCGACGTGCAGCGTGCCATCGCGCAAGGAGAGCCACTCGCGCACGAGTCGAGAGGGCTCGGCGGCCGCAAGACTGTGCCGGAGGATTCCACGGGCGGCCGACCGAAGTCGGCGCCTATTCCAACCGGTCAATGACCTCGGCGGGGGTCGAGTCGGCTCAGGTGGGTGAGAATTTCGAAGTTCTGGAGCAACGTCTCCGCCACGGCCGGGAAGTTGTCCTGGCTGCAGACACGTTCGAGATCGGTTTCGAACTTCTTGTAGGCGAGGCGAACGGCGTCGCGGTTGCGCTGGCTGAGGGCTCCGCTGACTCTGATGTAGTCCAGATGCCTCAGGAACTCTTCGCGATAGAAGTCGGACAGTGCCCGTCGCCGCTCAGGATCCACTGGAATGAGAGTCCTCCGCTGCTTTTTTGTCAGCTACCTCACAAAGGTATTCGAGTCTGAGAGGTCGTGTCAACCCAGCGGCAGGCCCGGATCGGGGTTCGACCCCCAGTCGGCCCGCTCTCCGCGCTGCCAAGCGAGGAATCCGGCGGCGGCGATCATCGCGGCGTTGTCTGTCGAAAGCGCGATCGGCGGGACGAAGAGCGGCACGCCGAGGCGGTCCGCGAGCAGGGCTGCGTCCGCCCGGAGTCGGCGGTTCGCGGCGACGCCACCTGTCAGCAGCAGGCTGCGTGGGCGCTCGGCCTTGGCGACCTCCTCCATTCGCCGGAGAAGGGAGACGACGACCGTGCGCTGGAACGAGGCCACCAGGTTTCGAATCTCCTGAGGGACGTCGTGGGGGTCCTTTACGGGCGAGATGTCTTCGCGGCGAACGTGATACAGGACTGAGGTCTTGATACCGCTGAACGAGAAGTCCCGGGCGCCGTCGCGCATCCGCGCCACGGGAAACTCTACCGCTCGGTCGTCCGCGCCCTCGGCGAGCCGATCGATCGCGGGCCCACCCGGATAGGGTAGGCCCAAGAGCTTCGCGACCTTGTCGAACGCCTCACCCGCCGCGTCGTCGCGGGTGCGTCCGAGCCGCTCGTACCGGCCGGGAGCACTCACGCGGTACAGGCTCGTGTGCCCGCCAGAGACGACGAGGGCGAGGGCGGGCAACGGAATTTCGCCGTGGGCCAGGCCCGGCGCCTCGAGGTGACCGGCGATGTGATGGACGGGAATCAGCGGCTTGTCCCATGCGAACGCCAGCCCTTTTGCGGCCTGAACGCCAACCAGCAGCGAACCGATGAGGCCCGGGCCGAACGTCACCGCTATCGCGTCCAGGTCCGCAAAACCTGTCCCCGCCTCCTGCATCGCGCGGGTGATGACCGGGCAGATGTTCTCGAGATGGTGCCGAGATGCGAGCTCAGGCACGATGCCGCCGTGAGGTGCGTGGATGGCGGTCTGAGTAGAGACCACGCTGGAGAGGATGCGCCGGCCATCCTCCACGACCGCGGCGGCGGTGTCGTCGCACGAACTCTCGATCGCGAGCAGTCGCACAGAGCTCGTCCGGGCTAGCCCGCTTCGACCAGGGCGCGCAGGCTTTCCTGGAACGGAGCGCGGGCCACACCGCGCTCGCACACAATCGCCGAGACGAAACGGTTCGGCGTGACATCGAAAGCCGGGTTGCGCACGCCGACCCCCGCCGGCGCCATGCGTCGACCGCCGTGGTGTGTGACCTCAGCTTCGGCTCGCTCCTCGATGGGGATGTCCGCGCCGCTGGGAGTGTTCAGATCGATCGTCGAGACGGGCGCCGCGACGTAGAAGGGTACACCGTTCTCCCGAGCGAGTACGGCCACGCCGTAGGTCCCGATCTTGTTCGCCACGTCACCGTTCGCCGCGATCCGGTCCGACCCGACGACGACCACATTCACCTGCCCGGTGGCCATCATGTGTCCCGCCATCGAGTCCGTGATCAATGTGGTCGGAATACCGTCCGCCATCAGTTCCCACGCCGTCAGCCGCGCGCCCTGAAGGTAGGGCCGGGTCTCGTCCGCGTAGACGGCGACGATCTTCTCGTCCCGAGCGGCCGAGCGGATCACACCCAGCGCGGTTCCGTAGCCTGCCGTGGCGAGGGCCCCCGCATTGCAATGCGTCAGGACGCGCGCCTCTTGAGGGAGTAGCGCCGCCCCCAGGTCACCCATGCGCCGGCAGGACGCGACATCCTCGGTGTGGATCGCCTGCGCTTCTGCGAGCAGACCCTCGCGAACCGCGTCCTCACCAGCCGGCTGCAGCTCTTCGAAGCGTCGCTTCATGCGTTCGACGGCCCAGAACAAATTGACAGCGGTCGGGCGCGTGGCGCGAAGCTCCTCAGCGACCCGGTCGAAGTCTGCACGCAGCCCATCTCCCCCGTCCGACTGTTGCACACCGAGCACGATTCCCATCGCCGCCGCGACACCGATTGCCGGGGCGCCTCGGATCGCCATGTCCTTGATCGCGACGGCCACGTCGTGCGCACTGCGGCACGTGAGATAGACCTCCTCGTCCGGCAACAGGCGCTGATCGATCATCACGACCGTACCGTTCTCCCACTTCACTGTGTCGACCACAATCCCTCCTGAGGAGTCATCGTACAACGTCCGTTCGCTGGGAACCCGGGCGGGTCGCATAGAATTGAAGTAGGAAATCCCAAGTGATCCCCGTCAATGCGGCGCTGACCCAGGTTCTCGAACACGCGAAGACACTCGAAGGTGTGTGCGTAGACCTGCACTGTGCCCTCGGCCGGGTCTTGCGCGAGGACATTCGTTCGGACTCGGATCTGCCGCGTTTCGATCGGGCTGCGATGGATGGATACGCCGTCCGGGCTTCTGAGCTCGCAACCGTTCCCGTCGTGCTGCCGGTCTCCAGCGAACTGAGAGCCGGGCAGTTCCCGACACAGCCTCTTCCCTTGGGAACCGTGATTCAGATCATGACCGGTGCGCCCGTTCCCGAAGGTGCCGACGCAGTGATTCCAATCGAAAAGACTAAACGCGTCGCGCCAGGAAGGATCGAATTCTCGCAGTCTCCCGGTTCTGGCGCCCACATCGCACGCCGGGGCAGCGAGGTGCGAGCCGGACAGGCCGTACTCCGTTCGGGACTCGTTCTGAGTCCGGCGCACATCGCCGTACTCGCCTCTGTCGGAAACTCCTCGGTGCGGGTGGGGCCTCGACCACGAGTGGCCATTCTGGTGACGGGAGACGAGTTGGTCGACGTGGACACGACACCGCAGGGTGGCCAGATCCGCAACGCGAATGGTCCGGCGATCGAACAGCAGGTGCGACGAGCGGGGGGGGAGCCGATACCCTTGGGGGTAGCGACCGACAACCCCGAAGCTCTCGCGCGCGCGCTGGCACCGGGCTTCGAGGCGGACGTTCTGATCGTCTCCGGCGGGGTCTCCGCAGGGGAGTACGACTTCGTCGAGGCCGTGCTCGCCGAATTCGGTGTCGAGGTGTTCTTCGAAGCCGTGGCGATCAAACCGGGCAAACCCCTCGTCTTTGGCCGCCGCGGGAGCACCCTCATCTTCGGCCTGCCGGGAAACCCCGTCTCCGCGCAGGTCGTCTTCGAAGTATTCGTACGCCCCACGCTGATGAAGATGCAAGGTGCGACGGGAGTCTCCCGACCTTTGTTGGAAGTGGAGGTGCAGGAAGGTCTGCGGAACAACTCCGGACGTCAGGCATATCTGCCAGCCCGGGTATGGTTCGAGGATGGTCGCGCCATGGCCGAACCGATCCCCTCACGGGGCTCTGCGGACGTGGTGGCGCATGCCCGGGCGAACGCGCTGCTGGTTCTCCCGGCGGATCTCGAGGAGGGTTCAGCCGGCTGTCGGCTCTCTGCGCTCGCCCTCGACGGCTTTCCCGAGTGGCGGCCGTGACGCGCCAGCCCCGGGACTTGACTCACGTTGGGGCCGACGGCGCGGCCCGCATGGTGGATGTCTCGAGCAAGCCGGTGACGGCGCGTGAGGCGAAAGCTCGCGGCCGCGTCTTCATTTCGCGTTCTGCGATGCGCCTGGTTCGGGCCGGACGCCTGAAGAAGGGTGCCGTCGTGGAGGTGGCGCGGTTAGCGGGTGTGATGGCCGCGAAGCGCACAGCAGAGATGATTCCGTTGTGCCATCCCTTACCGATGGAGGCCATCGACGTGGAGCTCGAGCCGCGGGTGGATGGCTTCGTGATCGTGGCGACGGTACGGACGGTCGCCCGGACCGGTGCCGAAATGGAGGCGCTCCACGCTGTCAGCGTCGCCGCCCTGACGGTATACGACATGATCAAAGCCGTCGACCGGAGTATGAGAATCGGCGAGATCGAACTCGTCGAGAAGCGCGGTGGTGCCGGCGGAACCTACCGTGCCGCTCGCCGGGCTTCTCAAACAGCTTCTCGTCGTCGTCGGTGAGGGGGAACTGGCGCATCGTCGCTACTCGTCGGCCAGCGCTATTGCCTGCGCAATAGGCTGACTCAGCCTCTGCTTCAGCTCCTGGCGGCATACGCATCATTCGGCAGACGGGGGGATGTGAGTGGTACAATCGGCAAAACTTCGCAACTGAGGCCCAGTTCGGGCGTGGGGGTGTCATGGCGTCTTGCCCCGACTGCGAGGCGACAGTCGAACTCGATGCGTATGACGTGGACAAAGGGGAGATCATCAGTTGTCCGGAGTGTGGGGTCGAACTCGAAGTCGTCGGCCTCTCCCCACTGGGTCTGGTAGCAGCGTCCCCGGACGAGGAGGGCTGGGTGGAGTGATGGCTCAGCGAGCAGTGCAGTTCACAGCGACAACGATCGGGAAACCGGGAGTATCATCGACCTGTGCCGCTATGAGGACGCCTCGTTTCGAGGCGAACGGAGGGTGCAGTGTTCGGTAGTCTCGGTATGGCAGAGATCGCTATCATTTTGTTGATCGTGGTACTGATCTTCGGAACGAGCCGTATCCCTGAGTTGGGGAAGGGGCTCGGTGAGGGCATCACGAACTTCAAGAAGGCGATCAAAGGCGAAAAGGACGACGCAGATAAGAAATCCGCCGAGTGAGCATTGGCTCCGGTCGGCGAGACCCTGAAAGACCGAAGCCGGGCACGACGCCCGCCGCTTCTGAGTGACCCTGGAGGCTCCATGAGACTATCGGCTTTATCCGTCGTCGTGATCGCCGCACTGGCAGTATCGTGTGGTCCCAAAAACGTTCCCGAGCCGCCGCCGCCGCCACCGGCTCCCACGCCGCCGCCGCCGGCTCCCACGCCTGAACCGACACCGGAGCCCACCCCGGACGAGTACACGCGCGTGAAGGAATCGGCGATCGACGTGATCGACGGCATGGGATTGTTCGCCGAGATCCACTTCGACCTCGATAAGTCTGCGGTGCGTGATGTCGACGTCCCGACGTTGCAGAAGAACGCCGATAACCTCAGGAAATTCGACTTCCTGGAAGTCACGATCGAGGGACATTGCGACGAGCGCGGGACGGTGGAGTACAACCTCGCTCTGGGTGAGCGGCGTGCGCAGGCCGCGTACGACTACCTCATTTCCCTCGGCGTGGCTGCGGATCGCATGAAGACCATCTCGTACGGCAAGGAGGTGCCGGTTTGCCGCGATGCTGACGAGAGTTGCTGGGGCCGCAACCGGCGCGCCCGACTCACTGTGACCGGCAAGCGCTAACCGGTTTCCGTTCTCGCCGAGCAGGTGTGCCGCCCTGGCGCGGCGCACCTGCTTGCAACCCTGTTCCGGTGATCCTTGACACTTCACCGGGGTTTGCCTTCTAATCTCCGGATGGGCCTTGTCCGGCACCAACCCCGCCCTTCTGGCGCCCTTGACGCTTTGATCCGATGAGCGACGACTCCACACCGAAGCCGTCGGACCCCGCCATCAAGGAAATCTCGGGTCGAATCGGGAAGTACGAAGTCGTCAATGCGCTCGGCAAGGGCGCCATGGGCATGGTGTATCTGGCTCGGGACACGGTCCTCGAAAGGGACGTCGCACTCAAAGTCATGGTGGCGGGGATCGCGGACGATCCCGAGTTGAAGATGCGTTTCGAGCGCGAGGCGAAAGCCGTCGCGAAGATGACCCATCCCAACGTCGTGATGGTCTTCGACCTGGGCTATCACACCGACGGATCGCCGTTTATCGCGATGGAGCTTCTCAAGGGCATGGACCTGCAGAAGGCCATGCGCGAGGGCACGATGTCGATCGATCGCAAGATCGCAGTCATCGTTCAGGTACTGGCCGGACTCGCCCACGCGCATCATGCGGGCATCATCCATCGGGACATCAAACCCGCGAACATCTTCCTCAACACCGACGGGTCCGTGAAGATCATGGATTTCGGCGTCGCCCGACTGACAACAGCGTCCATGACCGGAACAGGGAGCATCGTCGGTACCGCCGACTACATGTCGCCCGAGCAGGTCAAAGGCGCCAAGGTGGATGGCCGAAGCGACGTGTTCAGCGTCGGTTGCATGTTGTACGAGTTGCTCGCCGGGCGCCGACCATTCCGCGCCGACAATCTGATGGCGATCTTCTACCGGATCACCCACGAGGCGCCAGACTGGAGCGCGATTTCAGCCGGCCTGCAGGCCGAAGCAGCATTGCTGCCGTTCGTTCAGAAAGCCCTCTCGAAGAACCTCGACGAGCGCTACCAGACCGCATACGAGTTCGCCGTCGACCTGCGTGACTATCTCAAACACCACGCCACATCCGCCAGCGGGGAACACGCCCTGGAGCACCTCGGCGATCTCGAAGCGCCTACGAGCGGGGGCGCACAGGGTCCCATGACGGATCGCTTCGGGGAGACCGTCGTCGAGGGTACGGTGGACCTGGGTACGGGGCCCGGTACGCGACAGGGAACGCAGGCGGGCACCCGGCGGGGCTGCACCGTTGCCTCGGGGAGCGCTGCGACTGTTGCCGGTACCCGTGGCGGGTCGGGTCCGACAGTCGTCACGCGCGACTCGCCGCGCGGACGCGTGACGCGCCGTCCGATGACGCCG
>Ga0214472_10006692_pt1 | contig 12081 bp, 9 predicted proteins | sample RVTome_6_FD_207662 | JGI IMG/M metagenome (GOLD analysis project Ga0214472, IMG submission 207662) | Soil microbial communities from uranium-contaminated site in the Upper Colorado River Basin, Wyoming, United States - RVT140D175 | ecosystem: Environmental > Terrestrial > Soil > Contaminated >...
GCCTCGTTCTGGAACCACAACCCCGAACCATTCGTCTGGACCACCAACGCCGAAGACATCATCGCCAAGGTACGACGAGGAAGAGCCGCCCTCGACGACGTCACCAAATCCGCGACGCACCACTAGACGATCACGAACGCGACGCTGTACCTTGCGCGCGTTACCGCGACATACAGACGCTCTCTTGCGGTGAGGCGACTCACATCTCCGTCTTCGAGAACTGCTTCATCGGTCTCGTTGGGAAGATCAGCACGCTGTCGTAGGTGCGACCCTTCGATACTCCGAAGCGGGAAGCCCCTCCGTCCCAAATCGCCGATCGTACCTGAGAACCACGGACTCGAACCGCTGGTGGTACTCAACGGCCTCCGAGCGCTTGATCTAAAAGATGCCGTCGTGTCCGGCCACCTTTATCACTGTCGAGGTCGAGCTCTTTATTCGGCGAAGTGCTGTCTGAGTGACGAACCAGTCAAGCGGATCAGTGACAACACCGGAATGAGCCCGGGTCGGGACGCCGCGGGTGCCGAAGCCGGTGGTGAGGGCGGTCGAGCATGCCGCTTACCGTGGGTTGATCACTGCCGCCAACGTGCAGGCGGCTGGGTACGTGACGCACGTGGCTCTGAGTCAGGTGGCGATGCTGACTGCGGAGAAGGGTCGGTTGATCGAGCAGTGTCCTCTCGCTGAGCCCCGCTTCCGGGTGATCGTCGGTACCTACGCCGGGCTGGCCGCTCCCTATCAGGTGATCTGGGCTAGGTGGTTGGTGAGTTGGAGGGCGACTTGGTCGGTCTGGTCGAACCAGAGGAGGTGTCCTGCGTCTTGGATGAGGGTCAGTTCGGAATTGGGTATGTAGTCGGTGAAGGTTCTCCATGTTTCAGGACTTCCGACTGGATCTTCGGTCCCGAAGAGCATCAGCACGGGCACTGTGATGGCGGATAGCTCGGTGGGGGTGAAGGTGAGGCCTGGTTTCCATCCATGCCGGCCGACGATGCTTCGAACCATGTCCCGTTCGTGTTTGCGCCATTCGGTCGTGTTGCTCATCTCGACCTTCCAGTTGACGAAGGCGTCGGGCATTCGACCGTCATCGAGACTTGGCCCGTGGCCGAGACCGCGGGACTGGTTGGTCTCCATCTTGCCTGTGAAACGCACTCGGCTGATGACATGGCCAAGTGGGGAGCGCAGCAGTTTGATGAATCTTGGCACTTGGATTTCTGGGACCAGTGGAGCCCCGCCCAGTAATGCCACACTGGCAACGCGGTCGGGATGTTCGGTGGCGAGTCTGAGTGCCCACGTGTTTCCGATAGAAGCGCCGATGACATGGACCTGCCCGATGTCGAGAGCGTCGAGGAGCTGTGCAAGGAGTCCGGCTATGAAGGCCCCGTACCCCAAGTCAGGGTACTCCACGGGATCGCTCCCTCCCCAGCCGGGACGGTCGAGCGCCATGCAGCGGTACCCGGTGAGCTCTTCCAGCAGCGGCGCGAAGTAGGCGCCGGAGCCACCCGTCCCATGGATGAACAGGACTGGGACACCGGAACCGACCTCTTGGATCCTCAGCCGACAGGTGGGGTCGTTGATCTCGACGAGATGCTCGACTGGCTCCAGCCCGTAGTGATCCCAGAATCTCGATTCGGCTGTTTTCAACTGCTGGGCTGGACTCCCCCTCCCAGCTTCCCATTTCCTGTGCGATTCCACGAGCGATCGCCTCCTTCCTGAGTCGCCGTGATTGTGGACCGAGAGTCGTCCCGTGGCTAGAACAAAGAATGGACTGACTCGGGTCAATAGGCGACACTTGCCGGATGCGTAGCTACGGGCAGTACTGCCCAATCGCTAGAGCGTCGGAAGTCCTGGCCGAACGCTGGACACCGATCATTCTCCGCGACCTCCTCAACGGCCGATCGACGTTCAGCGAGTTGGCCGAAGGAGCGCCCGGCCTCTCCAGGACCCTGCTCACATCCCGACTACGAAAACTCGAACGAGTCGGCGCCATCCGACGCAGCCCCAAGGGGAACGGTCGCGGATGGCGTTACGAGGTCACAGACATGGGCCGGGAGTTGCGAGATGTCCTATTCACCATGGGGAAGTGGGGGGAACGGTGGCTAGAACTCGCTCCCGAACATACCGACCCCGGGGTGGTGCTCCACTCATGGTGGACCCTCTACCTTGACCACGAACATCTACCCGACAACCGCGTCGTCGCCCGATTCGACTTCCCGGACCAGCCCATCAAAGGCAACCAACACTGGTTCATCTTCAACAAGGGCGACTCAGAGGTGTGCCGCACAGATCCCGGCTTCGATACAGACCTCGTCGTGACCGCAGAATCGAAAGCCTTCACCGAGTGGCACCTCGGGCGTCTCGAGTGGGCCGATGCCGTTCGGAATGCGCAAATCCAGGTCGCCGGACCCCGAGCCCTGGCCCGGGCTCTACCCACCTGGAATCGACGCAGCGCATGGGCGCATCGAGACCACGGTACGCCAGGAGCACAGCGGCCACGTCAGCCCCGCGAGACATCGTGACGCCGGCTGTGGCCGGGGACATGACTGACCGCTCAGGAAGGCCGGGCACACCGCGAGTGCGCTGTGAAGGGGCGCACACAATCGTGCCGATCCCCACGGATCGGCGTGTGGTCGTCGGAAGTGGATGTCGTTGGCGGCGCCGGCGAGGTCGACGTCGTGGCCGCCTCTGAAGTCGTCGTCGGGCCGCCTGCGGGCGCCGAGCAGAAGACCAGCGCGACCCACACCATCAGCAGCGCAGTCAAGGCCATCCAGCAGCAGCTCGGGCACCGCAACGCGGGCGATACGTTGGACACCGGCACCCACCTGTTCGAGGGCGACCTCGACGACGGAATGGACCGCCTCGATGCCCACTTCGCGACCGAGACGCTCCCTGGGCGAAGTAGACAACCTTCGACTCGAAGACAAACACCTAGCTGACAAGGGTCTTGCGTGTGGGCGCTGCAGGACTCGAACCCTCGCCGGCCCGACCAGGGCCGATCAAAGACGCACGATCCGCGTGCTGTCCCATTGGGCAAGGCAAGGGACGCGGCTACTGCGGAGTGATGGGCGAGTTCGCTGCCGACAGGCGGCGAACGACGCCCCACGTGGGCGCTGCAGGACTCGAACCCTCGCCGGCCCGACCAGGGCCGATCAAGACGCACGATCCGCGTGCTGTCCCATTGGGCAAATCAAGGGACGCGGCTACTGCGGAGTGATGGGCGAGTTCGCTGCCGAACAGGCGGCGAACAACGCCCCACGTGGGCGCTGCAGGACTCGAACCTGCGACCTCTTCCTTGTAAGGGAAGCGCTCTAGCCAGGCTGAGCTAAGCGCCCGGAAGGGTGAGCGTACCGGCGCTCACTCGGCACGCGTCACCAGGAAGCCGCCCGCCAGGGCCACGGCCACGCCTGCCAATTGGATGGCCTCCACGGTCTCGTCGAGGAACACCACGCCGAGCACCAGCGCCACCACCGGGATGATGTATCCCATCACCGGTGATCGCCTCGGGCCGACCCTCCCCACCAGCAGCACGAGCATGGCCCGGGCCACGCCCGTGCCGATCACGCCGAGCACGAGCAGCGCCAGCACCGGGCCCCACTCGAAGGACGACTCCCCCAGCGCCACGATCCCGATCGGGAACAGGACGATCGCCGAGGCCACCTGGCCCCACATCGACACCGCCAGCGCCCCGTACTGCTGGGCGACCCGCGGGTACAGGTTGTTGGAGATGGCGTATCCGGTCACGGCGATCAGCACCAGTGACACGCCGAGCACCGACCCGCCCTCCCCCGTCACGTCGGGGAGGGTGAGCATCACGATGCCGGCGAAACCGATGCCGAGGCCCACCAGGATCCTGGGCCGCGGCACCTTGCGGGTGATGATCACGTTGACGATGACCGCCAGGATCGGCACGGCGCTCACGAGCATCCCGGTGAGGGCCGACGAGATGTGCTGCTCGGCGGCGGCGAACAGGTAGGCGGGCGCACCCTGGCCGATCAGCCCGGCGGCGATCACCAGGAACCAGTCCGACCGGTCGATGCGGCGCCGGGCCTGGCGCACGAACAGCATCGCCGCCACCGCCAGCAGCAACCTCCCCGCTGCGATCACACCCGGTTCGAGCGAGCGGAGAGCGATCGAGATCCACAGGAACGCCGAACCGAAGATGCCTGAGACGCCGAGCAGCACCGCCCAATCGGTGCGGTCGAACGCCTTGCCGGACGCGCCGTCGCCGAGGCGGGCTGCGATCTGATCTCGCCGGGTCACGGCGGGACTCTAAGGGCCCGCGGCAATGGGCTCGCCCCAGGGATCAGGTTTCGGCCTGCGACAAGCAGAAACCTGATGGACCCAGCGACCCATTGGCGTGGGCTCTAGCGGCTCGATCAGCCCTCGACCGGCTGCATCTCCCGGCGCTCCACGGTGCCGTCTACGTGGATGGCGAAGCGACCCGAGTCGCGGGGATGCACCGGGCTCGGGCCCTCCCACGGCCACCCTCCGAACTGGGTCGTCTGGTAGTCGTAGACGGCCTTGCGCAGCTCCTCGGTGGAGTTCATGACGAACGGCCCCATCTGGAACACGGGAGCGCCGATCGGGCGGCCCTGCAGCAGCAGGAACTCGGCGGGGTCGTCACCGGCGGCGACCGTGACCTCCGCCGCGGCGTCGAGGCGCACACCGCTGCCCTGCTCGACGGTCTGCCCAGCCACCATGGCGGTGGTGCCGTCGAAGAAGTGGAGCATCCGGTTCACCTCGCCGTCCACCGTGGGCAGCGCCCACGAGGCGCCCGGGGCGAGGCGGATCAGCCAGATGGCGACCTGGCTGTCGGACTGCGACGCCCACGAGTCGGGCGGGGCGGCGGGTGGGACGTGCTCCCCGATCGGGCCGGCGTACAGGTCCACGCTCACGCCGTCGGCGGGGGTGATCGTGGGGATGTCCTCGCTCCACAACATGCCGTAGTGGGCGGGGACCATCTTCGAGGAGGGCGGCAGGTTCAGCCAGATCTGGAACAGCTCGAGGGTGTTGGGGCCGTCGGGGTCGATGAGCGGGAACATCTCGGCGTGCTGCACCCCCGACCCGGTGGTGAGCCACTGCACATCGCCCTGCCCGTACCGGCCCGTGGCGCCGAGTGAATCGGAGTGATCCACGAAGCCGCGGCGGACGACCGTCACGGTCTCGAAGCCGCGGTGGGGGTGCTGGGGGAAGCCGGGCACCACGTCGCCGTGGTACATGCTCCACCCGTCCTTGTACGAGAAGTCTGCCCCGATCTGGCGCCCGGTGAGGGGTGCGGCGGGGCCGAGGCGGTCGTCGCCCTCGGGGAACCGGTCGAGGTGGTGGACCGTGAAGATGAACGGGTCCAGCCCTTCCCAGGGGAAGCCGAGGCGGGTGATGTCGAGGATGCCGGGGGTCATTGGGGTCATCGTACGGGGGCAACGCGGGTAGCGGGGGTGGGTATTCCGAAGGAGACAGCCCAGCCACAGCCACGGCGGTCAGAAAGAACCGCGTCTTCGGGCGGTCGCGGTGGCGGTGGCGGTGGCGGTCCGCGTCACCTCCGACGAACAAACAGGCAGCGCCCCCCGGACGACCGACGGCGCCGCCATCGGGCCGCCAGCCGGTATCCGCTGCCGACCACCGTCTCGATGGTGTCGGGGAGGCCCGCCTCGGACAGTTCTTGCGCAGCTTGGAGATCGTGACCCGAGCCGTGTTGGTGAACGGGTCGATGTCCTCGTACCACACGTGGTCGAGGGGGCGCTCGGTCCCGAGCACCTCGACTCTCATTGGCCTGATCGTGACGGTAGGGAGACACGGCTAAACATCGCATAACAGCCGGTGTCGGTGCCGACCACGCTGCGTCGGCACCTCAGGGCCACACCAGCGGGGGGTCGGCGCAGTAGCGGCTGGTGCCGTCCCAGTGGCCGAACGGCTGCGGGCCGTCGGCCCACGGGCGCCCCCAGCTCAGGTTGCCGATGAGGGTCTCACGCGACTCCCAGACGAGCAGCCCGGCCACGATCATGTTGTGCTCCGGGTTGAACGGGGTGGCGCCGGAGGGGAAGTCGGAGAACTGCGGGAAGGTGCGCACCCGCGCCACCCGATCGGCCCAGAACTCGGGCCGGTGCTGGAAGAGACCGGCCGTCCCACTCGAGGGGTTCACCGCAGACGGGACGCCGCTGCTCTCGCAATTCATGATAGTGAGCGCATCGTCGACGTGGGGGCCGAGACAGCCTTCCGGACCGCACTTCTCCTGGTCGAGCCCCCAGCGGGCGAAGACCTGAGTGAGCAGCGGCCGCCACTGCTCGACGCCGAGGTTGGGGTTGTACCCGTAGTCGTTGGGCGGCTGCGTGGTCGGCGGGACCGTGGTCGGCGGCGTCGAGGGCGGGGTGGTCCCGGGCGGCGACGTGGTGGTCGGTGGGTTGGCCAATTCCTCCTCGCGGCGCCGCAACTCCTCCTCGAGGGCGGCGCGCCGGGCGGCCTCCTCCTCTTCCCAGCGCGCCCGCAGCGCCGCCGCATCCTCCTGCGCCTCCTCCGCCGCCGCCTCCAGGTCGGCGACCCGCCGGCGCAGGGCGTCCACGGCTTCGCGCTCCCCCGCCAGCGCCCCGGCGAGGTCGTCGCGGAGGATGGCCAGGTCGATGCCGCCGACGGTGAGGGTGTTGATCGACCTGCGGTCCCGCCCTGCCACCGCCTCGAAGTAGGCGCGCCGCACGACCTGGGTCTCCACGTCCTCGGCCAGGCCGCGCTCGGCCGGATCCACCACGGCGAGGGCATACATACGGGCCAGGCGCACCCGCAAGGAGTCTCCGGTGTCGGCGGCGGCCGCGGACAGTGTGGCGGCCCGGGCGGCGAGGTCCTCGAGGCGCGCCTCGATGTCGGCGACCGTCTCCACCTGGTCGGCGAGCTCGGCGCGGGCGGCCTCGAGCAAGGCGGTGGCCTCGGCGGCGCGCGCCTCGGCGGCCACGACGTCGTCGTACGCCACCGTGCCCGCCGCGGCGGGCGGGACGGCGAGGGGCATCGCGACGGCGAGCGCCACGGCGATCCACCACGGAGAGGTACGGGGCCGGTCGGCCATCAGCCGAATGTTACGGGCGCGGTGGAGACAGTCGCGGGGTGTCAGGCGCGGGGCACGGGCAGGATCGCCCCCTGCGGGACCTGACGCGCCACCGCCGTGGCCTGCAACAGACCGAGCTCGTCGACCGACGCCGACGTGTTGTCGCAGCCGCCGTCGCTGCGCGCCTGATAGTTGACCCGCACCGTGGCGGGGCGGGCCGTCTCCCCCTCGGCCGTGATGGCGGTGAGGTCGGACCACCGCACGGTCACCGGGGGATGCTCGCAACGGGCAAAGACCTCCGACCACACCATCGGCGAGACCAGGTAGGACCCGGGGGCGTACAGGTCGCGCACCGCGGTCGGCTCGCCGGTCTCCAGGTCGGTCACGGTCCCGCGCCAGGCGGCGATGCCGTCTCCGGCGGAGCCGTCCGGAGCGGGCCCGACATGGAGCCGGTACCGCCGCCCGGGGCGCCACGGGAAGTCGCGGGTGTTGGGGTTGCGGCGGGCACTCACCAGCTCCGAGGTCGTCCCGTCGAGCTCGGAGCGGTCACCCGAGCCGGAGTGGTACCCGCCCCAGTTGACGGCGGTGGATCCGGGGTGGCGGGGATGCCATTGCAGGCCGAGGTGGGCCCCGCCCTGCAGGCGCCGCTCGGAGGCGAACGACACCTGGAGCGCCCAGAAGTAGAGGCGGCGCACGGAGGGCGGCATGAGCACCTCGAGCGTCGCCGACACCTCGACCAGAGGCACCTGGGGCACCTCCCACACCAGGTGGAACGACGAGGCGCCGTTGGAGGACCGCGGCTCGCCCGCCGTGCGCAGGTTCGACGCCCACACCGACCGCACCCGGCGCAACAGGTCGATCACCATCAGTCCCAATACCCCAGCAGCTGCCCGCAATGCCAGTGACCCCAGACCCCGTGCGGATGGCCGTTCGGTGTCAAATTGCCCGGGATCGACTCCCACAGCAGCAAGGCCGCGACGATCGCGTTGTGCTCCGGGTCCAACGGGCTGGCGTCGGCCGGGAAGTCCGGCTCGACGTCGGCGTGATACTGGCGGACGCGGGCTACCCGCGCCTCCCAATACTGCTGGCCCTCGTACCCGACCAACCGGTGCTGGAACAGCCCGGTGGTCCCCGAGGTCGGGTTCACGACGAAGGGGTTCCCGTTGCTCTCACAGTCGACGATCTCGACGGCGCGCCACACCTTCGCCTCCTGCTTGATGCCCCACCGCAGGAATACCTCGTTGATCAACGGAGACCACTCCTGAGAGTCGCGAGGACCCGGATACGTCTCACACCCGATCTGGGTGTCGCCGCCGCGACACACGTCGAAGTCGGGCCCTCCGCGGTTCATGCCGAGATGCTCGACGCCACCCGTCGAGATGTTGGCCCAGATCGCGTCGTACCCCGAGTTCCCGACGACCAGGTCGTCCCCTACGCCGCCGTTCAACTCGTCGTCGCCCGGGCCGCCCCGGACCGTGTCGTCCCCGTCGTTGCCGTAGGCGGTGTCGGCGCCGTCGTTGCCGAGGAGGCGGTCGGCCCCCTCCCCACCGAACAGCAGGTCGTCCCCGTCGTCGCCGCGGAGGAAGTCATCCCCGTCGCCCCCCCGCATCTCGTCGGCGCCGTCGCCCCCCAGCATGCGGTCGTCACCCTCGCCGCCGTCCATGACGTCGTCGCCGCCGCCGCCCTTCATCACGTCGGCGCCCTTCTTGCCGATGATCTCGTCGTCGCCGTTGCCCCCGATGAGGGTGTCGTCGTGGGGGCCTCCGATCAGCCGGTCGTGCCCGCCGTTCCCGACGCCGACGTCGTCGCCGGCCATGCCGCTGAACAGGTCATCGCCCTTGCCGAGGCACACCACCTCGTCCGCCGCCGAGCCGCGCACGTCGTCGTCGCCGCCGAAGGTGGCGATCGTGATGAATCCGTCGCCGTCGACATCGACGATGCCGAGCGCCGCGACGTCGATCTGGTCGTCGCCGGGTGTCCCGGCGAAGTCCACCGGCTTGCCGCGGCAGGTCAGCCCCGCCGAGGCGGGCGCGGGCGCCGGCGCCGCCGCGAGGAGTGCGGCGAGAACACCGAGCGCCGCCAGGGCGCGTGCCGACGAACTCCGGTCGGACGTGCGGGACATGGCCACGAGTATGGCATCACCCGGCGGCTGGGCCGCGAACCCGACGGCGCGCCAGGGGATGGCGGTAGCGTCGGCGGATGTCGTGTGCCTTCTGCCGCATCGTGGCCGGCGAGGTGGAGGCGGCGGTCGTCGCCGGGGACGCCGACACCCTCGCCTTCCTCGACCACCGGCCGCTGTTCCCGGGGCACGTGTTGGTGGTGCCGCGGGCGCACATCGAGACGCTCGACGACCTGCCGGCCGCCTCGATCGAGTCCTTCTTCGCCACGGTGCGCCGGATGTCTGCGGCGGTGCGCAGGGCGCTCGGGGCGCAGGGCACCTTCGTCGCCATGAACAACGTGGTCGGCCAGAGCGTGCCCCACCTCCACGTGCACGTGGTGCCGAGGACGAGAGGCGACGGGTTGCGCGGGTTCTTCTGGCCGCGCACCCCCTACGACGACGCAGCGCACATGGAGCGGGTGCGGAGCGCCATCGCCGCAGCCTCCGACGGGTGAGCCCTCAGCCGGGGATCCAGTGGCCGGACCGCACCCGGCCGCGAGGGTTGTCCTCGAGCGCCGGCGATTCCGGGAACCCGCGGTCCAGTGCGTCCAGGGCGCGGGCGTCCCGCACGGCGGCGGCGAGGGCTCGCAGCAACTGCTCGGCCCGGAACGGCTTGGTCAGGTAGTCGTCCATCCCGGCGGCGAGGCACCGCTCTCGGTCCGCCGCCATGGCGTGGGCCGTCAGGGCGATGATGGGGACCTCCCGCCCGCCCGGCGACCGCCGGATGGTCCGCGTGGCCGCCAGACCGTCGACCTCTGGCATCTGCACGTCCATGAGGACGGCGTCGAACGTGTCGGAGCGAAAGACAGCGACCGCCTCGGCGCCGCTGCCGACCGCCGTCACGGTGTGGCCGGCGCGCTCGAGGATCCGCCGCACCAGCGTCCGGTTGGTGGCACTGTCGTCGGCGACGAGGACGTGCAGGCTGCCCTCGAGCGACGGATCGCTCTCCGGCACCGGGACCGGCGCGACGGCGGCGTTCGCCATCCCGAACCTGGCCGTGAACGAGAAGACGCTCCCCGAGCCCGGCTCGCTGTCGACCTCGATCGTCCCACCCATGAGACCCACCAACTCGCGGCAGATGGCGAGGCCCAGCCCGGTGCCCCCGTAGCGGCGGCTGGTCGACCCATCGGCCTGAGAGAAGGACTCGAAGATGCGCCCCAGGTTGTCGGGCTCGATCCCGATGCCGGTGTCGCTCACGGCGAAGCGCAGCACCACCCCGTCGTCCCCGCCGTCGGCCACGTCGACGTCGAGGCCGACCGTTCCGTGGTCGGTGAACTTGACGGCATTGCCGAGCAGGTTCACGATCACCTGGCGCAGGCGCCACGGGTCGCCCACGACGGTGGCGGGCACCGCCCCGTCGACGGATGGCACGAGCACCAGGCCCTTCTGCCCCGCCGACCCGTCGACCACGGCGACCGCCTCGGCGACGGTGTCGCGCACCGCGAACGGGATGGACTCGAGGTCCACCCGACCGGCCTCCATCTTCGAGAAGTCGAGCAGGTCGTTGATGAGTGTCAGCAGCGACTCCGACGACGAGTGCACGATGCGCATGTAGTCGGCCTGCTCGTCGTCGAGGTCGGTGCCGAGCGCCAGCTCGGTCATGCCGAGGATGGCACTCATCGGCGTGCGGATCTCGTGGCTGACGTTGGCGAGCAGCTCCGACTTCACCCTCGTGGCGACCTCCGCCGCCTCCTTGGCGGCCTGCAGCGCGGCATCGGCGGCGACCTGCTCGGTGACGTCGCGGGCACTCACCACCCAGGCCCGGAGCTCGTCGTCGCCCAGCTGGTTGGTGCCACGCGCCTCGAGCCACCGCCACGTCCCGTTGGCGTGCCGGACCCGGTGGCGAACCGGCGGCGTCGATTCCCCGGGCGGGGTCTCGACGGCGATGCGGACGACACGGCGGCGGTCGTCGGGGTGGAGGAGGCTGGTGAGCGGAACCCCCTCCAGCTCGGCGGGGCGGCGCCCCAGCAGCGCCTCGGCCGAAGGGCTCACGAACCCGAGGCGCCCGCCGGCGTCGAGGGTGCACAGCAGGTCGGAGGTGTTGCGGACCACCATCCGGTAACGCCGCTCGCTGTCCTCGAGCGCCCGCTCGATGTCCCTGATCTCGGTGATGTCGAACGAGATGCCGATGACACCCTCCACCTCGCCGCTGTCGCCGACGACGGGCTGCATCCGCACCTGCCATTTCACGTTGGGGCGCTCGACGATGCGCATGGCGGGCTCGCCGCCCAGTGCCCGACGGAGCATCTCCAGCACGGGGGGCTCGTCGGCGTAGCGGTCGAAGGCGGAGGTGCCGACGATGTCGGCGGCGTCCTCCCCGAGGGCGGCCAGCGCCGAGCCCTCGGCGAGCGTGAACGTCCCGTCGGGGTCGATCGCCCACAGGACCAGCGGTGCGGCGTCGACCACGGCCCGCAGCCGACGCTGCTGCAGGCGCAACGCCTCCTCGGCGGCCTTGAGGTCCGAGATGTCGCTGATCGAGACCATGACCCGCCCGTAGTCGGGGTCGCCCTCGTCCGTGACCGCCGCCGACCAGCCGAGATGGACGTGGAGGGGCGAGCCGTCCACGCCGCGGCCCCGCACCTCGGCGGTCAGCTCCGGCCGACCCTCCCAGATCGTCTCGAGCTGGGCGATCATCGACGGCCGGGTCTCGGGGGTGACGGTCTCGGGGTGGAGCGGCCCGATGAGCTCGGACGGATCGTCCACACCGACGAGCCGGGCGGCCGCAGGGTTCACCCGGAGCACACGGATGAACGACACGGCCTCCTCCAGCGCACCGGGGTGGTCTCCCAGGTAGGCGCGCAAGTCGGTCACCCCCGACTGTCGCAGCCGCCCCAGCCACGCCTCGACCGCCGAGTAGTCCTCCTCCCACAGCGAGATCGGCGCCTCGTCGAACAGCTGGCGG
>Ga0214472_10006694_pt1 | contig 12081 bp, 11 predicted proteins | sample RVTome_6_FD_207662 | JGI IMG/M metagenome (GOLD analysis project Ga0214472, IMG submission 207662) | Soil microbial communities from uranium-contaminated site in the Upper Colorado River Basin, Wyoming, United States - RVT140D175 | ecosystem: Environmental > Terrestrial > Soil > Contaminated >...
GAGAGCAGGCCCGCCGCCTGCAGCAGCGCAGCCATCCGCTGGCGATCGTTGAGCTCGGCCGCTGCGAGCTCACGCGCGCCGACGGCGGCGAGCGCCGGGTGCTCGAGCCGCGCGGCGTCGCTCACGAAGCGAGCGTCGCGCCGCCCGGCGGCGTGAGCAGGCTGCCGAGGGTCTCCCAGAAGCCGGGCCACGACTTGGTGACGACGCGCGGGCTGCGGATGGCGAGGTTGGGGCGCCGCAGGCCGACGAGCGCCATCGCCATGGCGATGCGGTGATCGCCGTGGGGATCGATCGGCACCGGCACCGACGGCGGCTCGCTCCTCGCCCACACGCCGGGGATCACCAGCCCGTCCGCGAGCTCGTCGACCTCGGCGCCGGCGCGGCGCAGCTCGGCGGCCATCGCCGCCAACCGGTCGCTCTCCTTGACTCTCAGCTGGGCGACGTTCGTGATCCGCGTCGTGCCGCGGGCGAAGGGCGCCAGCGCGGCGAGCGTCGGCACCTGATCGGGGATGTCGGCGAGATCGCCCTCGATCGCGACGAGCTCGCCGCCGCGTACGCGCACGCCGTCGACCTCTTCGACCACCGTCGCGCCCATCTGGGCGAGCAACTCGAGGAAGCGGCGGTCGCCCTGCAGGCTGGACATCGAGACGCCGGCGAGGAGCACGTCGCCGCCGGTCAACGCTGCGGCGGCGGCCGGGTAGGCGGCCGCCGAAAGGTCGGGCTCGACCTCGACATGTCCGCCGTCGAGCGCGCTCGGGCGCATCCGCCACAGCCGCTCGCTCGGCCGCTCCACAGTGCCGCCGAGCCGGCGGATCATCTCGGCGGTGAGCTCGGCATACGGCGACGAGGCGAGCGCGGTGGCCTCGACGGTGATCGGTCCGGCGGCGCGCTGGCCGGCGAGGAGCAGCGCCGAGAGGTACTGGCTCGATTCGCCGGCGTCGAGCGCCACACGGCCGCCGGCGAGCTCGCCGCCGTGGACGACGAGCGGCGCGAAGCCGGCGCGCCCTTCCCACGCGATCTCGACACCGAGCGCGGCGAGCGCGGCGGCGAGCGGTCCGACCGGACGCTCGCGCAGCCGCGCCACGCCGTCGAGCCGCCATCTCCCCGGAATCGTCGCCGTGATCGCGACCAGGAAGCGCAGCAGCGTGCCGGCGTTGCCGCAGTCGATGGCGCCGCCTGCGGGATCGTGGTCGGCAGGCCGGATCGTCACCGCCTCGGGCCGCCGCTCGACGTCGCAGCCGAGCGTCGCGAGCGCCGCGAGGGCGAGCTCGGTGTCGTCGGCGAGCAGCGGGCGCTCGACGACGAGCTCGCGCCGCGCCACCAGCGCGAGAGCGAAGGCGCGATGCGTGACGCTCTTCGAGCCCGGCAGCCGCACCGTTCCGCGCGCCACCGCACCGGCCGGCACGACCGCCGAGTCAGTCGAGGTCGACCACGCAGCCGTCATAGCCGAACTCCACGCCGCCGGGCAGGGCGACCCGCGGCCGCCCGTGCTCGATCTCGTGCGCGATATGGGTGAGCAGGGTGCGGCGCGCGCCGATGCGCCCGGCGACGCCGATCGCCTCCTCGACGGTGAAGTGCGTCGCGTGCGGCGTGTAGCGCAGCGCCGAGAGGATGAGCGTGTCGACGCCGGCGAGCAGCGCGAAGCTCTCCTCCGGGATGCGGTTGACGTCGGTCACGACGGCGAAGCCGCCGACGCGGTAGCCGTAGACCGGCATGTCGCCGTGCCAGACCGGGATCGGCACCACCGTCTCGCCGAGAAGCTCGAAAGGCGCCTCGATGTCGACGAGGTCGAGCTTCGGCTTGCCGCCGCCCTCCTGGCCCTCCTCGAAGACGTAAGCGAAGATCTGCCGCAGTCGCCGCATCGTCTGCGGCGAGCCGTAGCAGGGGATCGCCCGGCGCTGCCGGAAGTTGTAGATGCGCAGGTCGTCGAGCCCGAAGACGTGGTCGGCGTGCGAGTGGGTGTAGAGCACGGCGTCGACGCTCTCGACGCCGAACTTGAGCGCCTGCTCGCGGAAATCCGGCGAGGTGTCGACGACGACGGTGCCGCCGGCGAGCTCGAGCTTGAGGCCCGGTCGCATCCGCCGGTCGCGCGGATCGCGCGAAGTGCAGACCGCGCAGCCGCACCCGACGACGGGGATCCCCGTCGAGGTCCCGCTGCCGAGCATGGTGAGTCGCCGAGGCACGAGGGCGCGATCCTAGCGCGCACGGCTCGCGCTAGCCGATCCACTCGACGCGGCGGCTCGAAAACCACGCCTCGAGCAGGCGAATCTCGCCACCGGCGATGCGCCAGGCACGCGCCTGGTGGAAATGCCCGAGCAGGAGGACGTCGTGCCCCTCGGCGAGACGGCGCTCTCCGTAGCGCCGGATCGCCTCCTCGGGGACGCGAATCTTGTGCTTGAAGTTGGTGCCGGTGAGCCGGCGCTCGGTGGACGCCACGAAGCGCCCGACGGCGCGCGCCGGCAGGCTGCGGACGACCAGGCGCGAGAGCGCGCTCTTCGACAGCCAGCGCCAGGCCAGGTACTGGCGGTCGCGGTCGTTCAAGCCGTCGCCGTGCACGGCGAGGTAGCGCACGCCGCCCGACTCGAAGGCGAGCTCGCTGCCGACCGAGTCGAACGCCGTGGCGCCGGCGCTCTCGGCGAGGTAGAAGTCGCGGTTGCCCTCGATGTAGTGGACCGGCACGCCGGCCGCGCGCACGACGCCCACTGCTCCGAGGAAGCTGCGGATCTGCGGCGTCTCGTACTGCGGGTAGCCGACCCAGACCTGGAAGACGTCGCCGAGCAGCACCAGCCGCTCCGGCCGCCGCGCGGCGACCTCGACGAGCTGCGCGAGGAGCGGCCCGACCGGCCCACCCGGGCCGCCGACGTGCGCGTCCGCGACGATCGCCACCGCCATGCCGACGAGCCTATCGTCTCGGCACGCCGCGGCGACGAGAAAAGGTCGCCGTGAGAGACTCTCGTCGCGCCGAGAGGAGGACCACGATGCGCTTCGCCCGCTCGATCTTCGCGCTCGCGAGTCTCGCCGCCCTGGCGTCGGCCGTCGCCGCCGCGCAGCCGGCGCCGCCCGCCACCGACGTCTGGGTCGCCGAGCTCGTCCGCGACGGCGAGGCCTGGCGGATCGAGGCGCCGCGCAACCTGACCGACCGCGACGGCTACGACAACCAGCCGGCGTTCACGCCGGACGGCGCGAAGCTCCTCTACACCTCGTTCCGCGACGGCCAGACGGACCTCTGGGAGATCGACTCGGCCACGGCCGTCACGCGGCAGGTCACCGCGACGCCGGAGAGCGAGTACTCTCCGACGCCCTACGGCGACGGCTCCCGCTTCTCGACCGTGCGCGTCGAGGCGGACGGAACGCAGCGGCTGTGGAGTTTCGCCTACCCGACCGGCGGCGATCCCGAGCCGCTCGCGCCCGAGGTGAAAGGCGTCGGCTACCACGCCTGGCTCGACGAGAAGACACTCGCCCTCTTCGTCCTCGGCGAGCCGTTCACGCTGCGGATGCTCGACCTCGGATCCGGAACGGCGACGATCGTCGCCGAGCGCATCGGCCGCTCGATCCACAAGACGCCGGGAACGCGCGAGGCGAGCTACGTGGCCCCCGATGGCGATGGCTTCGCGATCTTCGCCGTCGCCGCCGCGGGCGGCGAGCCGCGCCGCCTCGCGCCGGCGCCGGCGAGCGAAAACCGCGACTATGCCTGGACCCCGGACGGCGTCCTGGTCGCTGCGGTCGGCGCCCGGCTCTATCGCCTGCGCCCGGGCGCCGACACCGAGTGGATCGAGCTCGCCGACCTCGCCGGCCAGGGCGTAGGCAACGTGACCCGGATCGCCGTCTCCTCTGCGGACGACCGGCTAGCCTTCGTGGTCGATCGGTAGCTAGATGCCGCGGAAGAGCTCGGCGACGGCGAGCTCGAGTCCCGGCAGGAGCGGCGACGCGAGCCGCTCACCTCGCTCCGCCGCGAGCTCGAGCGGCGGCGCATAGGGAGCTTCGGGCGCCGGCCGCCGGAAGACGCGGACGCGCTCGAGCTCGGGGTCGATGGTCCAGTACTCGACGACGCCAGTCGCTTCATAGAGACGGCGCTTCTCGACCTCGTCCTGACGGCGGGTCGAAGCGGAGAGGACCTCGACGGTGAGCGTCGGAGGGCCCTCCAGGCCGCGCTCGGTGACCTTCTCGAGCTGGTCCGCGGCGACGAAGAGGAGATCCGGCTGCACGACGTCGACGTCGGTCAGGAAGACGTCGAAGGGCGAGAACCAGCAGCGCCCGAGTCCGCGGTCGCGCGCGAACAGACCCACCTCCTCGTAGAGACGGGCAAGAACGTCTTGGTGCTTCCTCGTCGGCGCGGCGGTCATCTGCAGCTCTCCTCCCAGGAGGTTCTGCACGTGAACCGTCTCGGGAAGGAGGACGTAATCCGCCCGCGTCAACTTCCGCTCGGAGGCGCTCGTCGCCATGTCGGCACTCTACGCCTTGGGCTCCGGTGAGCCTACGGCCGTTACCGCGACCGCCTCGACCACCGCCTCGGCCAGGCGGCGGAACGCCGCGGCGTGGGGGCCATCCGGCTGCTTGACGACGATCGGGGTTCCGGCGTCGCCGCCCTCGGCGATCTCGGCGTCGAGGGGGATCGAGCCGAGGAACGGGATGGCGAGCTCGCGGGCCGTGCGCTCGCCGCCGCCGGAACGGAAGATCGCCGTCTCGTGGCCGCAGTTCGGGCAGACGAAGGTGGCCATGTTCTCGATCAGGCCGAGGACCGGCACCTCCATCTTGCGGAACATGGCGAGGCCCTTGCGGGCATCGATGAGCGCTACGTCCTGCGGCGTCGAGACGATGACCGCGCCGGCGAGGCCGATCTTCTGCGCCACCGTGAGCTGCGCGTCGCCGGTGCCGGGCGGCATGTCGAGGATCATGAAATCGAGCTCGCCCCAGTCGACGTCGCCCATCAGCTGCTCGATCGCCTTCATCACCATCGGCCCGCGCCAGATCACCGGCGTGTCGGTCTCCAGGATGAAGCCGAGCGACATCAGCTTCACCCCCCAGCGCTCGTAAGGCTGGATGCGGTTTTCGATCACCACCGGCCGCTCCTTGACGCCGAACATCGTCGGCACCGAGGGGCCGTAGATGTCGACGTCGAGCAGCCCGACCCGCTTGCCGAACCGGGCGAGCGCCAGCGCCAAGTTGGCGGCCACCGTCGACTTGCCGACGCCGCCCTTGCCGCTCGCCACCGCGATCACCGCCTTCACCTCGGGGAGCAGCGACGGGTTGCGGGCGATCGCCTGCGCTGCCGCTTCCTCGCGCGACGGCGGCGCGGCGATGCGCAGCTCGACTTCGACCGCGGTCACGCCGGCGACGCCGGTGACCGCGCGCTCGACCTCGCCGCGCACGCTCTCGGCGGCCGCCGCGTCGCGGGTGGTGATGTCGAGCAGGATCTGGACGCGGGAGTCGGCGACCGCCACCGCGCGCACGAAGCCGAACGACACGATGTCCCGGCTCATGCCGGGGAAACGGACGCCCTTCAGGACCTCCCAGATCTTCGCTTCCAGAGCTTGGCTCACGTCGTCGGACCTTTCGCGCAGGGGATCGCTGGCGGGCTCGCCGGGCGCTGGTAGAGTCGCGGCCGATGCCCCTTCGCCTCGTGGGAGCACCGCCCGGCGGGCGTTTCCGCGCGCTTTCGATCTCGCTCCGGATCGGAGCCCTCTACGACTTCGTCCTCGCGGGCCTAATGCTGCTGGCACCGGAGCTGCTCCAGCGCGCCTTCGCACTGCCGCTCCCCGGTGAGGCATTCTACCTGCGCAGCATGGCCGTGTTGCTGGCGATGGTGGCGGGCGTCTACCTCGTCGCCGCGAGCGATCCGGCCGCCTACCGGCCGCTGGTGGCGATCGCCATCGTCGGGCGCCTCGCGGGCTTCCTCTCGCTCCTCCCTTCGGCGCTCGGCGAGCCGCGGTTGGCCGGCGCCTGGGGGCCGGCGCTCGGCGATCTCGCCTTCGCCGCCGTCCACGCCGCGACCGCGCGGCGGTTGTGGCGATGAGCCTCGCCGGACGGATCGGCACCCTCGTCGAGGAGGCGGGCGCGCTCGCTCTGCTCGGCGGCCGCGCGCTCGCCCGGTTGCCGCGGCGTCCGCTCGAGCTCGGCGCCTGGATGCGCCAGATGGATCAGATCGGCGTCCGCTCGCTCGGCGTCGCCGGCATCACCACCGTCTTCACCGGCATGGTGCTGGCGCTGCAGACGGCGTACTCGCTGCCCGGGCTGGGCGTGAAGTACTACATCGGCACCGTGGTCTCGAAGTCGCTCGTGCGCGAGCTCTCGCCGGTGCTCGTCGCGCTCATCGTCGGCGGCCGCATCGGCGCCGGCATGACGGCCGAGCTCGGCACCATGAAAGTCACCGAGCAGATCGACGCGCTGCGCGCTATGGCCGCCGATCCGATCAAGAAGCTGGTGGTGCCGAAGCTGGGCGCGACGCTCCTCATGCTGCCGATTCTGACGCTCCTCGGCGACCTGCTCGGCGTCTTCGGCGGCTCGCTCGTCGCCACCTACGAGCTCGGCCTGACGCAGTCGTTCTACTGGAACGACGTCGCCACCTCGCTCACTCTCGAGGACGTGGCGAGCGGCGTCGGCAAGTCGGTCTTCTTCGCCTTCTTCATCACCACCGTCGCCTGCCACAACGGCCTCACCACCTCCGGCGGCGCCGACGGCGTCGGCCGCGCGACGACCAACACCGTGGTGCTCGCCTCGATCCTCGTCCTGGTGTCGGATTTCTTCCTCACCAAGCTCTTCTATCTGCTGACATGAGCGCGCCGCCGATCCTCGAGGTCTCCGGGCTCGTCAAGGGCTACGACGAGAAGGCGGTCCTGCGCGGCGTCGGTTTCACCCTCCATCGCGGCGAGTGCCTCGCCGTGCTCGGCCGCTCGGGCATCGGCAAGAGCGTGCTCCTGCGCCTGCTGGCGGGCCTCGAGCAGCCGGACGAGGGCTCGATCCATTTCGAGGGCCGCGAGATCGTCGGCCTGAGCGAGGCGGAGCTGCTGCCGATCCGGCGCAAGATCGCGATGCTCTTCCAGGGCGGCGCGCTCTTCGATTCGATGAACGTCTTCGACAACCTCGCCTTTCCGATCCGGGAGCACCGCACTGCCGCCAAGACCGACCTGCCCGAACGCGTGCGCGAGCTGCTCGGCAAGGTCGGCCTGGAGGGGATCGAGGAGAAGTGGCCGGCCGAGCTCTCCGGCGGCATGCGCAAGCGCGTCGCCCTCGCCCGCGCCCTGGCGCTCGAGCCGCAGGTCTTGCTTTTCGACGAGCCCACGACCGGTCTCGATCCGATGAGCTCGGCGTCGATCGCCAAGATGATCTTCGACACCCAGCGCGCCACCGGTTGTGAGACGGTGGTCGTCACCCACGACCTGCCGCTCGCCCGCACCGTCACCGATCGCATCGCCTTCCTCGACCAGGGGCGCTTCCGCTTCCTCGGCACCTTCGCCGAGGCCGAGCGCTCCGCCGACCCGCTGCTCGGCGCCTTTCTCGCCGGGCGAGAGGAGACTTCCGATGTCGCGTGAGACCGCCGCCGCCCGCCGCGTCGGACTGCTCGTGCTGGCCGCCCTCGCCGTCGGCATCGCCGCGCTGGCCCTGCTCGGCGACCGGCAGAACCTCTTCGTGCGCAAGAATCGCTACATCGTCCGTTTCGAGCGTGTCAACGGCCTCGCCGTCGGCAGCCAGGTGCAATTGAACGGTGTCAACGTCGGCTCGGTCGAGCGCGTCGTTCTCCCCGCCGACATGGGCGAGCGCCAGCTCGAGGTGCGCGTGGCGATCGACGCCCGCTACGGCGAGCGCATCCGCGAGGACTCCGAGGCGCGCATCAAGACGCTCGGCCTGCTCGGCGACAAGTTCCTCGAGGTGACCTCGGGCTCGCCGGCCGCGGCGATGGTGCCCGACGGCGGCGTCATTCCGTCGGCCGCGGCCACCGACGTCGACCGTCTGGCCGAGACCGGTCAGGACGTGGTCGAGGATATCGCCCGCATCGCCAGCCAGCTCACCCGCATCCTCGGCTCGATCGAGCGCGGCGAGGGCGTCCTCGGCAAGGTCCTGATGGACCGCGAGGCGGGTGAGCAGGTCACCGAGCAGCTCGACGCGACGATGACGGCGGTGCGCAAGGCGGCGGAGGGCCTCGACGACCGCCGCGGCGCCGTGGGCCGGCTCCTCCACGACCGTGAGCTGGCCGAGCGTCTGGCGAGCGCCGTCGAGCGGCTCGAGTCGGTGCTCGCCAAGGCCGACTCCGGCCAGGGTGCGCTGCCGGCGCTGCTCGACGACCCCGCCACCAAGGAGCGCGTCGACAAGATCCTCGCCAACCTCGACGCGACGAGCGAGCGCCTCGCCGCCGCCGCCGGCAAGCTGGCCAAGGACGGCTCGCAGGCGCTCGGCCCGAAGCTCCTCGACGACGAAGAGTTCGGACGCGAGGTCGCCGCCGAGCTCACCGCCCTGCTGCGCAATCTGCGCGAGGTCACCGAGAAGCTCAACCGCGGCGACGGCAGCGCCGCGCGGCTGCTCAACGACCCCCGCTTCGCCGAGGCGGTCGAGGACATCCTCGTCGGCGTCAACGAATCCCGCTTCCTGCGCTGGCTGATCCGCAACCGGCAGGAGAAGGGGATCAAGCGGCGCTTCGACGACACGGTGAGGGAGCTCGAGGCCGAAGGCATCGAGCCGGAGCCCGTCGGCGACTGAGGTAATCTGCGGCGCGGAGCGGCGCACCGAGTCCCCATGTCCCAAGAGATCCTGCTCACCGGCGGCGCCGGCTTCATCGGCTCGCACGTCGCGCGGCGGCTGCTCGCGCGCGGCGATCGCGTCGTCGCGCTCGACGATTTCAACGACTTCTACGACCCGCGCCTGAAGCGCGCCAACGCCGCCGGGCTCGCGCGGCACGAGGGCTGGCGGCTGGTCGAGGGCGACATCCGCGACGCGGCGCTCGTCGACCGGCTCTTCCGCGACGAGCGCTTCGACGCCGTCGTCCACCTCGCCGCCCGCGCCGGCGTGCGGCCGAGCCTGAAAGAGCCGATCCTCTACGAGGACGTCAACTGCATCGGCACGCTGCGGCTGCTCGAGGCGGCGCGCCACCACGGGCCGGCCAACTTCGTTTTCGCCTCCTCCTCGTCGGTCTACGGCATCAACGAGAAGGTGCCATTCGCCGAGTCGGACCCGGTCGACCTGCCGATCTCGCCGTACGCGACGACGAAGCGCGCCGGCGAGCTGCTCTGCTTCAACTATTCCCACCTCTACGGCCTGCGCACCTCGTGCCTGCGCTTCTTCACCGTCTACGGCCCGTCGCAGCGACCGGAGATGGCGATCGCCAAGTTCACCGACCTGCTCGCCCGCGGCAAGGCAGTGCCGCTCTACGGCACGGGCCAGAGCCGCCGCGACTACACTTTCATCAACGACATCGTCGAGGGCGTCGTCGCCGCGCTCGACCTCGCCCCGAAGTTCGAGATCTTCAACCTCGGCGGCTCGCAGACCACGGCGCTGATCGACCTCGTGCACTGGATCGCTGCCGAGCTCGCCGTCGAGCCGGCGATCGAGATGCTCCCCGACCAGCCGGGCGACGTGCCCATCACCTTCGCCGACGTCACCAAAGCGCGCGCGATGCTCGGCTACGAGCCCAGGGTACCGATCCGCGCAGGGTTGAAGCGCTACGTCGAGTGGTACCGCCGGCGTACCGGCTGAGCCGTCGCCGCGCTCAGCCCTCGCCGGCGGCCAACCTCTCGAAGCGTGGATTGCCGCGCAGCGGATCGAAATTGGAGTCGACGCGCAGCCAGCCGGGGGTCATCATGTTGGGAGCCTCGAGCAGTCGCTCCAGCATGTCGATTGCCGTCTCGGAGTTTCCCAGCCGGGTGTGGACGAGGGCGAGGTTGTAGAGCGCTCCCGTGCCCTCCCGCGGGTCGGGGGCCAGCACCACGGCTCGTTCCCCTTCCCGCACCGCCTCCTCGCTCTGGCCGAGGAGGGCCAGGATCGCCCCGAGGCTGGCATGAAGCCCTGGATCGTCAGGAATCTCTTCGAGCTTTTCGAGGTACTCCTTCCGGGCCTCCTCGGCGAACTGCCGCGCCTCGGCCGGCTTCGCGCGCCGCCAGTACTCGCTCGCCAGAGCGTTCGCCCAGGTCGCGCGGTCGTCGCCGAAGGCCCCCGGTGTCAGGCGCAGCAACAGGTCGCGCTGCGAGGCGTCCAACACCCACGGAAGATCGTAGACAGCGGAGTACGCCACGAATGCCGCAGGCTCCACCTCCTTCGGCATCCGAGCGATCACCGCCCGCGCTCCCGCGAGATCCCCCTCCTGTACGTAGGTCTGCACTTTCCGCAGGATCAGGTCGAGCTGGACGGGATTGAGGGCGAGGCCGCGGTCCGCAGCCTCCCGAGCCTCGCGGGGACGATCGAGCATCAAGAGCGTTCGCGACAGAGAATGCTGATCTGCCCACGACTGCGGATCGAGGGACGCCGCCCGGCGCATCACCGCGAGCGCCCCCTCGTGACGCCCCCGCTCCGACTCGGCGTACCCCAGGTTGCGGAGCAGGTCCACATTGTCCGGGGCGATCTCCAGACCCCGGCGGAAGACCTCCACCGCCTGGGCGCGATCCCGCGTCACCATGCGGTGGAAAACGCCCAGCGCGAAGTGCGCCTCGGCGAGTCGAGGCGAGATCGCAAACGCCTTCTCGGCTGCCGAGAGCGCCGCCTTGCCGATCTCCGGCGCTGGCACGCCGGCCTGGTAGAGAAGGGAGCGGGTAAGAGAGAGCCTCGCCCAGGCCAGGGCGAATCCTGGATCCAGCGCCACCGCCTGCTCGAACTGGGTCGCCGCCTGGCGCTGGTTCAGAACGTCCCACCCGCGGTCGGAGATCTCGCGGCCCTTCAGGTAGGCGTCGTACGCGGCGAGGTTCGAGGTGGGTCGCTCCTCCAGGCTGTTCGCCTGCGTCGCCCCGAGCGCCAACTCCAGCGCTTTCGCCACCTCCGCCGCGATCCGCCCCTGGACTTCGAAGACGTCGGCCAGCTCCGCGTCGAACGTCTCCTGCCAGCGCGTCGTCGGAGCGCCGCCGCCGGCGATCTCGACCAGCTCGGGCAACAAGCGGATGCGATTCGACGCGCCCGATTTCTGCCAGCGCACCGTCGCCGTGAGCAGGTGGGTCACGCCGAGCTCCTGCGCGATCTCTCCGGGCGCCTTGGTCGTCGCCTTGTACAGATTCGAGCTGGCGCGCGCGATCACCGCGAGCCCTGGCACACCCGAGAGCTTGCTCCGTACTTCGTCGGTCATGCCGTCGGCGAAGTAGCCGTCCTCGGCGGCGCCGAGATTCTCGAAGGGCAACACCGCGATTCGCTTCTCGGAAGCAGCGACCGCAGCCGGGCCTTCTTTCGCGGTTCGTCCCTGCGCGAGCCAGAGCGCCAGGAGAATCGCTGCAACGACAGCCGCGGCAATCCCGACCGCCACGCCGAGGCGCGCGCCGAGCGAGCTCTTTCCCTTCAATGAAAGCCTTTCAGCTACGGGAAAACCGGCACGAACCGCTGAGCCCGATGATACGCCGCGGTCGCGTAGCAGCCGCTTCAAGTCCACCCTCGCTCCCGCCGCAGTCTGGTAGCGAAGTGTCGGATCTTTCTCGAGGCATTTCAGGATCACGTCGTCGAGTCTCACGGGAACCTCGGGATTCGCGTGGCTCGGTGGCGCGGGAGTGTCCGCCAGAATCGACTTGAAGAGTTCCGCCGTGCTCTCTCCGGGAAAGGGCAGCCGGCCGGTCGCCATCTCGTAGAGGACGACGCCGAGCGAGAAGAGATCGCTCCGTGCGTCGAGCCGGTCGCCGCGCGCCTGCTCCGGCGACATGTAGGCCACGGTACCGAGAGTCGTTCCCGGAGAGGTCAGGTGTTCCTCGGCGATCGTCGGCGCGTCGGGGGTCACCGGTTCGGTCGAGGTCCACTTGGCGAGCCCGAAGTCGAGCACCTTCGCCTCGCCGCGATCGGTGACGAAGAGGTTCGCCGGCTTGAGGTCGCGGTGGATGATGCCGGCGTGGTGCGCCGCCTCGAGCGCGTCGGCGATCTGCTCGCCGAGCGACAACACTCTCTCGATGGAGAGCGCCTTCCCTTCGA
>Ga0214472_10006695_pt1 | contig 12080 bp, 12 predicted proteins | sample RVTome_6_FD_207662 | JGI IMG/M metagenome (GOLD analysis project Ga0214472, IMG submission 207662) | Soil microbial communities from uranium-contaminated site in the Upper Colorado River Basin, Wyoming, United States - RVT140D175 | ecosystem: Environmental > Terrestrial > Soil > Contaminated >...
TCCCGAGATCTGGCCCTGGGAGGCCCAAGAGGCCGGAGCCAAGATTGTGGCGACGGGGAGGGGCGACTTCCAAAACCAGGTGAACAACTCCCTGGGGTTCCCGGGCATCTTCCGTGGCGTTCTGGACGTACGGGCGCGCACGATTACGGACGAGATGGCGATTGCCGCCGCCCGGGAGCTGGCGCGCTTCGCCGAGGAGCAGGGAATGAGCGCGGAGAAGATCCTTCCACGCATGGACGAATGGGAGGTCTATCCCCGTCTCGCGGTGGCGGTTGGCAAGAAAGCGCAGCAACAAGGGGTCGCGCGCGTCTCGGCGACCGATGGGGAGCTGTACGATATGGCGTGGAAAGCGATCTCGACCGCCCGCAAGGCCACCGAGCTCCTCATGGAAGGAGGCATCATCCCCGCCCCACCCACGGAAATCTCACTCAAGATCTGATTGCGCCAAATGGCTCAAGGTCTGGACGAAATGCCGCGGCCAGTTGCCCGGGGTCATCGGAGTCGTGCTGACAAGTACGAAGGGTTGCATGCGATTGGCCTTTGGGTGCGGATTGGCCTGGTTCGTGAATGCATCGAGGAAGCCATGAGGTCTCTTGGGAGAAGGATCCTTTCGGCGAGTGTCGTCGTCCTTTCGGCTGCCTGCACCGCGGGACCAGCGGGAGAGGACTGGAGCCGCCAACGACTTGCCATGGTGGAGAGGCAGATCGTGTCGCGCGGCATTTCGAACCCTAGAGTGCTCGAAGCCATGCGAACCGTACCGCGGCATCTCTTCGTGCCCGCGTACGTGCGCGCCATGGCCTACGCGGACCACCCTCTCCTGATCGGCGAGGGACAAACGATCTCGCAACCGTACATCGTGGCCTTCATGACGGAGCTTCTCGACCCGCAGCCAGAGGACAAGGTCCTGGAGGTCGGGACTGGCTCGGGCTACCAGGCAGCGGTTCTCGCGGGGTTGGCGAGCCACGTGTACACGATCGAGATCCTCCCCTCGCTCGCCCAACGGGCGGAAGAAACGCTCCACGCAAACGGCTATCACAACGTAACCGTCATCACGGGTGACGGCTACCGTGGCTTGCCCGACGTCGCGCCCTTCGACGGAATCATCGTGACCGCGGCACCTGAAGAAGTGCCACCATCCCTGCTCGAACAGCTTGCGGTCGGGGGTCGGATGGTGATTCCCGTCGGCGCGGTCTACCAGGAGCTCCAGGTCATCGAACGCACCGAAAAGGGCTTCGATACGAAGAGCGTGCTCCCCGTGCGGTTCGTTCCCATGACAGGGGAATCCCAGAAGCCGCCCAAACAGAGCCGTCTCGATTCAAACGCGAGCAGGTTGGGACTCTTGGTCGCCGAGGCTCGGTTGTAATCTTGATAAGGGCTGTCGAATGGCTCTGACCTCGCCGGTCGCACGAACGAGGAAACGCCGCCACCCGGCAGCCATTTCTCTTTCGGAGCTCTCCGGAAGCCCGCTCTATTCGGAAGAACTAGGGATCGAGCTCGGAAAGAGAAGCGACGCCGAGTATTTCAAATGGTTTCTGGCCAGTCTCCTTTTCGGGGCGCGCATCTCCGAGACCATCGCCAGGAATACCTACCGGGCGTTCGCCCGATACGGCCTCCTGACTCCGGATTCGATTCTCGCGTCCGGTTGGGATTTCCTCGTCAACCCGATCATGCGGGAAGGGGGATACGTCCGTTACGACGGGAGAAAGTCGACGCAAGTTCTTGCGGACTGCAAGCGCCTCCAGTCGGAGTATGGGGGCAGCCTGACGAATCTCCACGACAGGGCTAAGGACGAGAAGGATCTGGAAGAACGCGTTCTCGCTTTCTACGGGATCGGGCCGGTGACGATGAATATTTTTCTCCGGGAGCTCAGGCCGTTCTGGAGGAAAGCCCGTCCCGAACCTTTGCCGGTCGTTCGAAAGCTTGCCAGAAAGTACGGCATCGATCTGAGTGCATTCGACGTCGCGTCGAGGACCTTCGGCCGGATCGAGGCGGGCCTCATTCGGATGAGGGGAGGTGCGACGTAAGAATCATTCCTCGCGGGCGGCGAGCATCTGTCGCCTGCCTGAGAATGACCGGCGCCGGCGGCCGAGTTTCTCGTCGCCTGCCGAGTCTTGCGCGCGTGGAATTGACGAATCGGGACGGGCACTCGATTCGTTCGGAGGTCCGCCGCGATGCGGAACGGATGAAGGAGTGGAGTCACGAGAGAAGCTGGACCAAGCCCGAGCGGAGCGTCGCGTTCTCGAAACGCTCGCCGGCCTTCTCGAAGAGCTGGGCGCCGAGCGGGCTCTCGCCGGTCTCGGAGCGGACAGTCTGCTCGATCGTGAACTGGGATTGGGGAGCCTCGAGCGCGTCGAGCTGATGGTCCGACTCGAGTCCGAGCTCGGGCTGACGCTTCCTGAAAACGTGCTGGCGGAAGCGAGAACGCCCAAGGACATCGCCCGCGCTCTCGCCGGACGCAAGGCCTCTCCTCCGTTAGAGAAGCACCGCGTGCGGCCCGTCGGCGCTGCAACCCGCCTTTCCCCTCCCTCGCGAGCGGCGACACTCGTCGACGTATTGCGGCTTCGCGCGAAGCACGAGCCGCAGCGGGCGCACATCTATCTGCGCGAGCCCGGTCGCGACGAAGCCGATTCCTCCGAGCTGGTGATCCGCTATGGGGAGCTGTACCGCGATGCCACCGCATTGGCCGGTGGGCTCTCCGCCGTGGGAATTGCTCCTCGTGAGACGATCGCCATCATGCTCCCCACCAGCCGGGAGTTCTTCACTGCCTTCGTTGGAGCTCTGTTGGCCGGCGCCATCCCGGTGCCGCTCTATCCCCCCTTCAACTTCGACCGTATCGAAGACTATGCCGCACGGCAGGCCAACATCCTGACGAACGCCGCCGTCCGCATCTTCGTGACGGTCCGGTCGGGTCTGTCCGTGGCGCGGGTGCTGCGCCCTCGAGTGCCTTCACTCCGGCAGGTGACGACCGTGGAGAGGCTCTTGTCCAGAGCGGCTCCCGCGCCGGCAATCGAGCTGGAACCGGACTCTCCCGCCCTCATTCAGTACACCTCGGGAAGCACCGGCGCTCCCAAAGGCGTTCTCCTGGCTCACCGCAACTTGCTGGCTAACATACGGGCTATTGGCCGCGCTTTGAAAGTCGAGCCGACGGACGTAGCGGTGAGCTGGCTTCCTCTCTATCATGACATGGGGTTGATTGGCTGCTGGCTTGCGCCTCTTTACTTCGGCGTGCCCGTCACCATCATGTCCCCGCTCGCTTTTCTGAGCCGGCCCGAGCGATGGTTGTGGGCCATTCATGCCAGGAGGGCAACCGTTTCGGCAGCGCCCAACTTCGGCTACGAGCTTTGCGCGAGAAAAATTCCTGACAAGTCTCTGGAAGGACTCGATCTGGGAAGCTGGCGAGCCGCTCTCAACGGCGCGGAGCAAGTCTCCGCCGACACCATCGAGCGCTTCACTCGCCGGTTCCGGCCTCATGGATTCCGTCCCGAGGCGATGTTGCCCGTCTATGGGCTCGCCGAATCGTCACTGGCCATCGCCATCCCACCTCTCGGCCGCGGACCGCGTGTGATGTCCATTTCACGGGATTTGCTCGAGACGGAAGGCAGAGCCATGACCGCTGGAACCGAGGAGAAGATGCCGCTCCGATTCGTGTCTTGCGGTCGGCCGCTGCCCGGGCATGAGGTTCGGGTCACGGATGCCGAGGGCAAGACCTTGCCGCAAACAAGGGAAGGCAACCTCGAGTTTCGCGGCCCTTCGACCATGCTGGGCTATTACCGAAACCCGCAGGCAACTCGCGCAGTGACCAGGGCGGAGAATTGGGTGGCAAGCGGGGACCGGGGATATCTCGCAGACGGGGAGGTTTTTGTCACCGGCCGCAGCAAGGACGTGATCATTCGCGCTGGGCGAAACCTTTATCCGCAAGAGATCGAGGAGCTGGCCTCCGACGTGTCCGGAGTTCGGCGCGGCTGTGTCGCGGCGTTCGGAATCAGCGACCCCGATCTAGGGACCGAAAAGCTCGTGGTCGTGGCGGAGACTCGGGAGGAGACCGAGGAAGAGAGGCAACGGATCGCTCACCAGATCCAGACGCGGCTCGCCGATGTGTTCGAAGCCCCCGCCGATGACGTTGTTCTCGTGCCACCTCGCGCGTTGCCAAAAACCTCCAGTGGGAAGCTCCGCCGCTCCGATTGCCGCGCGCTCTACCAAAAGGAAGAGCTCGGTAGGGTGAAGAAGCCGCGGGCCATGCTTCTGAAGATCGCAGGTGCCGAAGCGGCGGTGGCCCTGGGGCGAACGCTTGCCGTCGCGGGTAGATGGGCCTACGGCCTCTATGCGCTCGCCACTGCCGCGCTGGGCGTCCTGCCCCTCTGGTTGATGGCGCTCATCGTTCCCTCGCGGCGCGCGATGACGGCGGCAGCGCGTCTCGCGGTTCGCGTGTGGCTTGTCGCCACCGGCTGTCGATTGCGTGTCCGCGGCATCGAGCATCTTGTGAAGACCGCGGGTCCCCTCGTCTTCGTGGCCAACCACGCGAGTTACCTCGATCCCTTGCTGGTGATCGCCGCATTGCCCCGCGATTGTGCCTTCGTCGTGAAGCGCGAGGCGATGGGCTGGCCGGTCCTGGGCGCGATCATCCGCCGCCTGGAACACGTGCCGGTCGAGCGGTTCGATCCCAAAGAGAGCGCGGCGAGCGCGGAGTCGCTCCGCCAGGTGTTGGAGCGGCAGCGGTCGCTCTTTTTCTTTCCGGAAGGTACGTTCTCCCTGACTGCCGGACTGCTGCCCTTCCGGCTCGGGGCGTTCAAGCTCGCCGCGGAAACGGGACGCCCGATCGTCCCGGTGGCGCTGGTCGGCACGCGCCGCTGGCTTTCGAACGGAGTCTTGCTGCGCAGGACCGATCTCGAGCTGGTGGTAGAGGCGCCGCTGGTTGCCCCCACGACGGCCCTATCCGATCTCGTGCGATTGAGAGAGGAATCGGCCGAACGGATCGCCCGTTTGGTGGGCGAGCCCCGTCTCGACCAAGTCACCGCTGGACCGCTGGCGGCGGAGAAGTAGCCGTCTCGGCCGCCACCGATTCGAGATTGAGGAAGATCTGGATCCACCAACTAGGCCTGTACACGACGCGAATGGGAACCCCACGCCATGGCCCGGCAGTTCCCACGAGCAGCGTGAAGGAGGTCTTCTCACCGGTTTCATGGTTCAGGACCTGAAAGCGCGCCTGGACGAGGTCGGGATAGGCCTGTTCGATCCGCTCTCCGCCTTCCCGCTCTATGCGGACCACATGCCGAGCGACCAGGGAAACGCTCGTCACCGAGATCGTGTACAGGCGGGCGTTGTAGAAGTAACAGCGCTCGATTGACGGTGCTCTATCGCGGACGATCTCGTCGGTCATTTCCTTGAGCGTGACCAGAAAGCCGGGGACTCTCTCACAAGTCTGTCTTTCTTCTGCCGTGAGGTTCCGATCCTGCCCCTCCACCTCGGTGATGCGGGAGATGACCATCTGTTCGACTTCCTCGAGCTCGCTAAGGGCGAAGTCCCTCTGCGTGAAGAACCGAGTGCTGCGCCCGAAAACCCTCTGGGAGTCGTTGTAGTTGAGCGAGGCCCCGACAAAACCGAGAGCGCGCTCTGGGCCCGCTTCTGCGTTTGGGCGGAGCGCGTTCGCACGCTCCGGCACCTCGTCCTCAGTTCGCTTCCGAAACCCAAAAAAAGCGCTGGTGCGATGAGAGAGATCGCTCCCACGTTGTACGACCTCCGTGGCCACTCCCCAAAGGTTGATCTGTCGAGGCGCTTTCTCCGGCGCCGAACCGAAAACGAGCTTCACTCCCTCGAGGCTCGGGTCCTCGGCTCCCTGGCCTAGGAGGACGTATCCGCCTCCCACATCGTCCTTCCCTACCCAGAACAAGAGGAAACGGACCGCTCCCCCCATGACGTACTGGTATCGATTCCTCCAAAGGAACTGCTGGCTCACGAGGTCGAGGGCCCGGTCCTCGGGTGCCTGCGCAGACGTGCTCACGTCGGAAGCCGTGGCAACCACCATCGCGAGCGTCGTCAGGAACTCGGTCAACTTCCTCTTTCCGTGCAGCATGATGGAGTCCGAAAAAAGATGACCAAGCGTTATTGGTCCCCACCTATGGGTTACCCTAGGATAGCACCGGCCAAGAATGACCGCCGGGACGAAATAAGATTCTCTTCAGAGACGGCCGGGCGCGCCTCGGCGTTTCTTCGGCTTTGCTCCTGCAGGGGGTCGTGACGATGCGGATTCTTTACGGGGTTGTCGGCGAGGGCATGGGACACGCAACGCGGAGTCTCGTCGTCGTGAAGCGCTTGCTCGAGGTAGGCCACGAGCTGCGGGTCGTCGTATCCGGACCTGCCAAGGAGTTTCTGGACGAGCGCCTTCGCGCGTATCGGGGATTGACCATCGAGCGGATCACCGGCCTGCGCTTCCATTACTCGGACGGGCGCCTCGATGTCGCCGGCACGGTGGGGGTCAATCTTCGGCGGGCAGCAACGGGTATCCGCCGCGGTCTCGAGGTGTACCACAAGATCCAGCGGGAAAAGTTCGAGCCTCAGCTAGTTATCAGCGACTTCGAATCTTGGTCCGCCCTTTACGCACTCAGACACTCACTTCCGGTGTTGAGCGTGGACAACCAGCACGTACTGACTCGCTGCCAGCTCGGCGGTGTGCTCCGCTCTGGGCGCAACCGTGGCTCCTGGATGGCCCGGGCGGTGGTAAGAATGAAGGTGCCGCGCGCGTATCACTACCTGATCACAAGCTTCTTCTTTCCGCCGGTGCGCAAGCCGCGCACCACGCTCGTGCCTCCGATCCTTCGGGAGGAGATCCTGGCGGCGCAACGGGAGCCACGGGCTCATGTGCTCGTCTATTTGAGAACCATGAAAGAGGCGAGCCTGGTCGCGCAGTTGAAGAAACTAGCTTGTCGTTTCTACGTGTATGGCATGGAGGCCGAAGGGACGGAGGCAAACGTGATCTTTCGCCCTTTCTCACAGCATGGCTTCATCGAGGACCTGCGCACGGCGCGAGCTCTCATCGGCGGTGGCGGCTTCACGTTGATGAGCGAGGCGGTCAGCCTTCGCGTTCCAATGTTGTCGATTCCCATCGAGGGTCAATTCGAGCAAGAGCTGAACGCTCGCTATCTCGAGCAGATGGGGTATGGGGTTCATGCACTCCGACTGAATCCACATGTGATGGAAAGCTTTCTCCAAAGCACCGACGACATTTCGCAGAAACTCGAGAGGTACCGCCGCGAAGACAACTCGCTACTCTTCGCCTGTCTGGACGAGCTCATCGAGCGCTGTGCACGGAGCGAGCCGCCCGTCGGGAGACTGGCTAGCTCCGCTGGCCGCCATTGGGGCGACTGAGGCGGTCTCGTTATACTTGCCCGTATGAACGGACTCTACGCGCTCTTCGTCGTCGCTATCGCGGCTGTTTGGGCTAAGTTGGAAATCGAAATCGAGGGGGCTCATGGTTGGGCCGCCAACCTACCAACGTGGAGGATCGAGAAACACGCCCTCCTCGACCGGATCTACGGTGGAAGGCCCCTTACCGGCTATCACGTCTGGGCTTGGGTTTTCCTTCTCTTGGTGTTTCACATGCCGTTCTTCTGGACAGGAGCCTGGTCTTTCCGCGGGGAGCTGAGGGTTCTGGGCGGCCTGATAGTGTTCTGGTTGGTGGAAGACTTCCTTTGGTTCGTTCTCAACCCTCACTTTGGATGGAAGAAATTCAGCCCCGCGTACGCCTGGTGGCACCCGCGTTGGTGTTGGGGTTTGCCCGTGGAGTACTGGACGCTGGGGGTCCCCGGACTCCTGCTTTTCTTCCTCCGTTGAATGGTATCCTCTGTCTCAAGTAGTCATGAAAGGAACGGCTTGAAAGTGACAATGCCGTCACCAAGGATCATCCATATCTCTTGGGGCCGCATGGAAGTTGAAGGTGTGGGCTCCGGAAAGGACTTCAAGCTCTATCCCGGCGGTGGGAGAGAGTGGGATTGGCGCGAAACGGGCACGCAGCACGTCCCCGGAATCCAACCGTCGGATATTGAAGAGCTTCTAGACCATGGCGCCGAGGTCGTCGTTCTCTCCAAGGGCATGCAGGAAAGGCTTCATGTCTCCCCGGAATCACTCCAGATGCTGAGGCAGAGGGGGATTACCGTTCACGTCGAGGAGACCAGGAGAGCCGTCGAGGTCTACAACGACTTGGCGATGCGTGAGCGGGTGGGGGGTCTCTTTCATTCCACCTGCTGATGCGTCGGTGCCATCTTCGAAGGGGGAGGCGTCGAGATCGATCCGCGGTTCCGGACCGCTTTCAGCTTCCGAACACGGTCCGCTTCGGCATCAAGTCTGTCTTCTAACGCTCGGAGCGTACCGTTACCGATTGTCGCGCCGCGAACTGACGGCTTGGTACTTCACCGTATTCGTTGAGGTCCAAGTCGTATAGGCCGGCCAGCTCCTTCATGTCCTTAATCCGTCTTTAACTGGGTGCGCGGGCCCTATTCCGTCCGCAGCCGCTCTCCGGAGCGCGTGGGACCGCCGAGCGCGCCGCCTCCGGGCGCGGGACACTCCTCCTCCAAGGCATCGTCCTGCAGCTCTTGAATCCGAAGGCTCTCCTCTTCTTCGTGGCCATCTTGCCCCAGTTCGTCGACCGGGCTGGGCCGGTTGTCCTTCAGATCTTAATACTCGGAGTCACCTCCAATCTTGCTGGAGTTCTTGCTCCCTCGCCGCCTACGCTACTGCCGCGGTCCGGGAGGGGCGGGTCGCCATGCAGCTTCGCTTCGCGGCGGCCATCAGTCGGCTGGCCGGTGCCCTCCTCTTGGGGGCGGCCCTCGGCCTGGCGCGCCTCTAGCGCCAGTGCGGCGTCCCGGAACTTTCACCCCGGTACATCGCGCTTCGGCGGCTGGAGGCTGGGACCGACCCTAATCGCGAGTTTCCACCCAGAAATGGGGTTGGATGTCGCAGTTTGGACGGCTCCAAGCCTCCCTTTCTTTCCTCAATCCTTGGAATGCCGATTGCATTTGGAGAACGGCAGCGGCAATGGTCATGGCCAACAGATCGCGTTCAGCGTCTCTCTCCGATGTTCGGGCCGCCCGAGAGAGCACTGTCCAGAGTTCAGAAGGAATGGATTCGAAGGTCCGGGTGACCAAGGGTTTTTGCTATGCCGTGTTCGCCTACGACGTCGCACTGTCCATCGACCTCAAGGATGCGGCGCGACGGATATCGGCGAGCAAAGAGCGTGGAACGATTAGTCAGAGCTCGCGTACTCCTCATTACCTCGAGTTTCGCCCCGCGCCGCTCCGTGTCGTTCTGGATACGAAACCCTTGACGATCGCCGAATACACGAGCAGCGGGAGCCTCGAGGCGCTCTTGTACGACTTTGGAGCGCTTTCCGTGATTTACAAGATCCCGCTTGAGGGGCCCATTTCCAGGCTTGCCGCCTTGAGTGAGGAGTTGTACGAAAACCAGAAGTTGCTCGCCGAGTCTCGTCATCGTGTCGAACAGCTCCTGGCTTTGATTGGACCGGCCGTCGAACGACCGAGTGTGGCGAGCTACGTCGAAGACTACTTCATCTTTCACCTCGAGTCGTACCCATCGTCGAGCGGAAGGCCCATCTGGACTCGCCATCACCAGGAATGGGCGCAAATTCTGCGGTCCGAGCGCAGTCCCTTGTCTGAACAGGAAGTAAAAGACGCGATCTCATCCAGGCTCTCCTTCCGGCCTCATGACGCCGTAATCGTCGACTGGAATGCCGCCATTCTTTTTGGACAAGACATGGAGGACGTGATGGCCGTTTTGAATTTCGCCAATGTGGAGCTTCTGGAGATGCGGATTCTCGACCATCAACTCGACGACTCTCTGGATCAGGCCTACGAAGCGCTCTCGAAGAAGCTGTGGCGGCGACTTCGGCTTCCCGGTGCCATCGAGTCCGACTCCACCCGGGTCGCGCAGTTGCAGGTCGACAGCGCGATTCTGTTCGAGCGCGTGACGAACACGCTCAAATTACTCGGCGACCAGTATCTGGCTCGCGTCTACCGGCTCGTGTCCCAGCGTTTCCATCTGGCGGCATGGGACGCGAGCATCATCCGAAAGCTGCAGGCGCTCGACAGCATCTACGGCAAAATGGCCGATCAGACTGCGACCCGGCGGATGGAGGTACTAGAATGGATCATCATCATCCTCATCGCCATTTCCATCATCATCCCGTTCTTGCCGGGTCCATAGCCCGGCGGGACAAGGAGCGGTCGGTGAGTCCGCATGAAAACCAGGCCCCGGGGAGCGAAAGGGCAAGGGTATTGGTCACGAGCCGCGACTTCATCAGGACCCGCCAGATGATTCGTAGGCTGCGACGCGCTCTCCCTCATAGCGATATTCATGGCGCGGGCTTCATGGGCGTTTTCGAGGTGGAGGCGGAAGGCGCCTCCGCACAGGAGACGGCAGAGCGAATCTCACGAAGCGGGATTGAGATTGGACACCTCACCGCCGTTCTCGCTGAGGTTCCGACCAAGCTGGATAGGATCCAAGAGGCGGCAGTCCGGGTCGCGCGAGAACAGGTCGGTGAGGAGGAAACCTTCTGTTTCCGAATCCATAAGAGAGGCTCCCACGGGCTCGAGCTCGAGAGCCCACGAATCGAGCGGGAAATCGGAAGCGCCATCTGGGAAGCCCTGGAAGAAAGATTCTCGAAGGAGCCGCGTGTCCGCCTCACCGAGCCCGACGTAGCCGTCGTAGCCGAGGTGCTCGGGGAGACCACGCTGGTCGGTGTTTCGAGAAGGACCTGGCATGCCGCGGATCATGACCACAACTCGATGCGGACCGAGTCGGCGCCCGGTGGGGAGTGCATCTGAGGGGCTGGCAAGGAGGGTCGGATGCCGATCTACGAATTTCGCTGTGGCGAATGCGGAAAGGAATTCCAGATCATCGAATCCATCAAGGAGTACGATCCCAAGAAAGTGAAATGTCCGAAATGCGGCAGCTCACGCGTGGAGCACCTTTGGAGTCCGGTTCATGTGGTCACGTCCAAGAAGAGCTGAGCCTCGCCCGTGGGGTCGGTCGTGAGATCGACTTGGTCTGGACCGAGTCGGGCAAGGTTCCGACTAGTTCCGGCGTCATTGAGCGTGGGTGCCAAGCTGAGCTTCGTCAGACGCCAGTTCCGGACTAGTTCCGGCGTCATTCAGCGTGGGCGCCGAGCTGAGCTTGGCCAGACGCCGCTCAAGCGTTCTTCCTCTTCCTCACTGCCAGCACGGGACATGGAGTGGCGCGGATTACCTTGTTACACGTGGAGCGCAGCCAGCCAAATGCCGTCCCGCCATGGCCGTGAGCCCCCATGACCACGAGATCCGCGTCTCTCTCCGCGGCCAAGTGGAGTAAGGTCTCGGCGGGGTCTCCTTCCCAGATCAACGTCTCGGTCTCGAAGCCCCGGCCGACCGCGGGACCAAAGAGTTTCTGCCTCTCATCCGCTCGCATCGTCTTCGCCTCATGGCTCGCCCGAATCAACTCCGGTGCCGCGGGCCACAGTGGCCCTCCGAGTGCTTCCGCGAGGGGCGACATCACATGCACGGCCTGAAGCTTCGATCCGTAGTGCTTCGCGATGACCGAGGCATGCTCCATCGAAGGAGCCGTAGCCGGGCCGAGGTCGATGGCTACCAGGATCGTTCTAAGTGGCTTTTCCACGAAGGGCTCGTAGCGCCCGCTCTCTCTCGAAGGGCCGACCACCAGCATCGGGATCTCGACTTGGTGCAGTACTTTCTCGGTGAGGGAGCCCAGCAGAAGCCTCTCCACACCGGAATACCCGTGGCTGGCCATGATCAGCAAATCGACGTCTCTCCGTTCGAGTGTTTGACAATGGCCGGGTGTGGGATTCCGTCCACGACGTCCCCCGAGCTCGCGGGGGCTTGACGGATTCTTTCCAACTACCCATTTCCGACTCGGCACGCCGCAGCGACTCCTGAAGTGGACCCGGAGTCACTCTTCTCGACCGTAGGAGCTTAGGGCCGAGAGAGGTACACGCTTCGAGAAGACTTCAGCGCTTGTCCGACGACGAGCGGCACGAGGCTCAGCGAGAGCGCCACGGACCAACCGGTAAACGTGAGGGC
>Ga0214472_10006696_pt1 | contig 12079 bp, 7 predicted proteins | sample RVTome_6_FD_207662 | JGI IMG/M metagenome (GOLD analysis project Ga0214472, IMG submission 207662) | Soil microbial communities from uranium-contaminated site in the Upper Colorado River Basin, Wyoming, United States - RVT140D175 | ecosystem: Environmental > Terrestrial > Soil > Contaminated >...
ACGACAGAATCGTCGTGCTGATCGACGATGTGATCTTCCGCGGCCGGACGATTCGCGCGGCCATGGAAGCGGTGGAGCGCCTCGGTCAGCCCAAGCGAATCCTGGTTGCGGCATTGATCGATCGTGGCGCGCGCGAGCTGCCGATCCGCGCCGATATCGTCGGCAAGAATATCGACGCCCGGGACGGGCAGCGAGTGAACGTCTTGCTGGAAGAGTCTGACGGCGTCGATCAGGTGACAATCGCCAATTGGCAAGCGCGGCAGACCAACTAAAATGCGTAGTTTGATTTCGATTGCCGATCTGACCAACGACGAGATCGAAGAGATCTTTTCGCTCGCCGACTCGGCGCAGGAGTTGCGCGCGGATCGTCCGGCCAACGGCCAAATCATGGCGACGTTATTTTACGAGCCGAGCACGCGCACGCGGCTGTCTTTCGAATCGGCGATGCAGCGCTTGGGCGGCACGGTGATCAGTTGTTCTGACATGAAGTCCTCGTCGGCGGCCAAGGGCGAATCGCTCGCCGATACCGCTAAAGTCGTTTCGGCCTACGCCGACGTTCTGGTCGTGCGCCACAACTGGGACGGCGCGGTGCAAGCGATGGCAGAACATGCCGACGTGCCGGTGATCAATGCCGGCGACGGCGGCCACGAGCATCCGACGCAAACTTTGTGCGATCTCTACACGCTGCGCCAGGAGAAGGGTCAACTCAAAGGACTGACGGTTGTCGTCTGCGGCGATCTCAAGAATGGCCGGACGATTCATTCTCTGGTTTTCGCTTTGGCTCGCTTCGGGGCCAACGTTGTCACCTTGGCGGCCAACGGCATGGATCTGCCGCAATACGTCATCGAGCGCTTGGAGAGGGAATTCGACTATGCCTCGGCACCGATGGCTGCGGACGACTTGAACGCCGTCGTGACTGAAACCGATGCCCTCTATTTGACGCCCAAACAGCCCCATCAACTGGCGCTCTTCACCCAGGTCGACCAGGTGATTCAGGCGCGTTTGAGCACCATGGCGGCGGGGCTACGCTACGACGCGTTCTATATGACGCGCAAGCAGAAAGAGCGCATGAAAGAGGGCGCGGCCAAAGGCAGCTATCCGACGATCGGCCCAGCGTTTCTGCGCGAACAGCGCTTTCGGGACACCGTGGTCATGCATCCACTGCCTCGGGTCGACGAGCTTTCGCCTGAATTGGATAAGGACAGGCGCGGTGTCTATTTCAAACAGGCCGCTTTCGGCGTTCCGGTGCGCATGGCGTTGCTCAAGTTCCTTTTCGATCGGCGCGCCGCGAAGGGAGTGAAAAGGACACGGAATACACGCGCCTATGAGAGTCCCGAAGCCCACGGCCCGCAGTGCCGCAACGTCAATTGCGTGAGCACCAATGAGCCGGCTTCGACGCGGCGGCGCTTTGAGCTGTTTTTCGTGGATGAGATCGGCGCATTAATCCTCGCTTGCGCGTACTGCGATTATCGCTTCAAGGTTCAGTTCATCGGCCATGTGCCAACCAAGCGCTATGCGGCTTACGATCACAGCTTCGTCGAGACCCTGCAAGGCTGGCTGAAGACAAATCAATTGGCGATCTTCGATTCAATCAAGGAAGCCGAGGAGCTTGGCTACGAACCGTTCAAGAGCGGTCTGCAGCGCATACTCATGGATCAGGCGGCGATTGAAAACGCGCTGGCAGAAATGAGTCGAGAAATCTTGCGCGACTGCCGCGACGCCGATCGCTTGTTGATTCTTGGCGTGCGCAGGGTGGGTTCACAATTAGCGCAGCGGATCGCGGCGGAGATCGAAGCCCAACGCAAACGCAAAGTGGAAATCGGCGAGATCGAAATTTACGGCTCCGGCGATGAGCTTAGGCGCATGGCGCCCGCCGAACCGGATGCCGCGCCGTTGAGTTTGAAGGATCGCGAAGTGATTCTCGTCGACGACGTGATTCACACCGGTCGCACCGTCAAAAGCGCCCTGAGCATCATTTTTCGCTCAGGCCGGCCGCGGTCTGTGCGTTTGGCGGTGTTGGTCGACCGGGGCCACCGCGAGGTGCCGGTCAAGCCCAACTATGTCGGCAAGAACATTCCCAGCTCGGAGAAAGAGCGCGTGCGGGTGCGCCTACGCGGCTTTGAGCAAGCGGCGCAAGACCAGGTTGTGATCTACACGATCATCGCCCCGGTTGCCGGGGCGCCACTCCCAGACGTCCGAGAAGAAAACACTACGGTCAGTTAAGTTTTGACTTCCTGGTTTACTGTGAAGTTGTTTACACCACGAAGGAACCGAAGAGCACGAAGTTCGGAGTCTTATTCAGCCGAACCCTTCGTGATCTTCGTGGTGAAGAAAAAACCATGAACGTGACAGATTATCCACACAAAAACCTGAAGCACCGATAAGTCTATGAAAGCAATTTTGGCATTGGCCGACGGTAAGTACTTCGAAGGTGTCGCTTTTGGCGCGACCGGCGAAGCGCTCGGCGAGGTCGTCTTCAATACCAGCATGACCGGCTACCAGGAAATCCTCACCGATCCATCGTACCAAGGCCAGCTGGTGGCGATGACCTATCCGCAGATCGGCAACACCGGCGTCAACCCGGAGGATATTGAATCGCGCAAACCTTTTGTGCGTGGTTTCATCGTCAAGGACTACACGGCCCTGCCAAGTAATTGGCGCGCGTCCGAGCCGCTGCATGAATATATGGCCGCCAACCAAATCGTCGGCATCCAGAGCATCGATACGCGTTCGCTCGTGCGCCACCTCCGGGATCAAGGCTCGCAGCAAGGGATTATTGCCACGACCGACGCCAATCCCGCGGAGCTAGTCGCCAAGGCGAAAGCATCACCCGGACTGGTCGGATTAGATTTGGTCAAGCAAGTGAGCTGCGCGGAAGCCTATGAATGGAACGAAGGCGCCTGGAATCTCAGCGGTGGCTACAATCGACGCGAAGGCGGCAAAACCGCCAGGCGGCGCGGCCGAGGGAGCTTCACGGCGGCGGGCTTCTTTGTGGTCGCCTATGATTTCGGCATCAAGTACAACATCCTGCGAAATCTCGCCGAATCAGGCTGCCGCGTAACCGTGGTGCCTGCGGCGATGCCGGCGGAAGAGGTCCGGGCGCTCAATCCCGATGGCATTTTTCTCTCCAACGGCCCGGGCGACCCGGATGCCGTGCCCTATGCCAAGGAGAACGTGCAAAAACTAATCGGCGAGAAGCCGATCTTCGGTATCTGCTTGGGGCATCAAATTATGGGACTGGCGCTCGGCGGAAAAACTTTCAAGCTCAAGTTCGGCCATCATGGCGGCAATCAGCCGGTGCTGGATCTGACCACCGGCAAAGTCGAAATCACCGCGCAAAACCACGGCTTTGCGGTGGATGCCGATTCGCTGGAAGGCGCCGCCAAAGTGACTCATCTCAATCTCAACGACAACACCGTGGAAGGGTTGGCGCACCAAGACTTGCCGATCTTCTCGGTCCAGTACCATCCGGAATCTTCGCCGGGGCCCCATGACGCCAACTATTTGTTCAAACGATTTACCGACATGATGGCAAAACATCGAGGCTAACAACGATCCATGCCTAAGCGCACCGATATCAAATCCGTTCTCCTGATTGGCGCCGGGCCGATCATCATCGGCCAGGCCTGCGAGTTCGATTACTCCGGTACCCAGGCGCTCAAAGCGCTCAAGGAAGAAGGCTTCCGCGTCATTCTCGTCAACTCCAATCCGGCGACGATCATGACCGATCCGGGCTTCGCCGACCGCACCTACATCGAACCGATCACCACCGACATCGTCGAAAAAATTATCGCCAAGGAACGGCCCGATGCGATCTTGCCGACGCTAGGAGGCCAGACCGCGCTCAATCTTGCCATCGACCTTGCCGAAAAAGGCATCTTGGAAACATATGGCGTCGAAATGATCGGTGCCAAGCTCGAGTCGATTAAGAAAGCCGAAGACCGCGACCTGTTCAAAGACGCGATGCGCCGCATTGGCCTTGACCTGCCACGCAGCGGTTACGCGCGCAGCATGAAGGATGCCACGCGCATTCGAAAACGGCTCGACTTTCCGATGATTATTCGGGCCTCGAGAACTCTCGGCGGCAGCGGCGGTAATTTCGCCTATACGCCGGAGGAATTTAAAGAAGTCGTGCAAGCGGGCTTGGCGATCTCGCCGGTGCATGAAGTCCTCATCGAAGAATCGGTGCTCGGTTGGAAGGAATTCGAGCTCGAAGTGATGCGCGACCATAAGGATAACGTCGTGATCATCTGTTCGATTGAGAACTTCGATCCCATGGGGGTGCACACCGGTGACTCCATCACAGTTGCGCCGGCGCAGACGCTGACCGACAAAGAGTATCAAATCATGCGCGACGCCGCGCTGCGGGTGATCCGTGAGATCGGCGTCGACACCGGCGGCTCGAACATTCAATTCGCCGTCAATCCCAAAGATGGCCGCATGGTGGTGATCGAAATGAATCCGCGGGTATCGCGCAGTTCGGCGCTGGCGAGCAAGGCAACCGGATTTCCCATCGCCAAGATCGCCGCTAAGTTAGCGGTCGGCTACACCCTCGATGAGATCCCAAACGATATCACGCGGGAAACTCCCGCGAGTTTTGAGCCGACCATCGACTACGTGGTGACCAAGATTCCGCGCTTCACATTTGAAAAATTTCCCCAGGCTCAAGACCTGCTGACGCCGCAGATGAAGTCGGTGGGCGAGGCGATGGCGATTGGTCGGACCTTTAAAGAGTCGCTGCAAAAGGCGATGCGCTCGCTGGAGACCGGCTCCTTCGGTTTCGAGCCCAAAGTCGATTTGGCGGTTGAGAACCGGGCGCGGTCGTTGGCGGTCGTCAGTGAAAAGCTGCGTGAGCCAAACGCCTTGCGGCTTTGGTATGTCGGCGACGCCTACCGTCTCGGCATGACGACGGAAGAGATTTTTCAATTATCCGCCTACGATCCCTGGTTTCTGGAAAAGATTCGCGAACTGATCGTCACCGACGGCGAGATTGCAAGCTTCGCGGGCAAGGATGTTGACGCGGCGACGTTACTTAGCTGGAAGCAAATGGGCTTCGCCGATGCGCGCATCGCCACGCTCACGGGATCGAGCGAAGCGGCAATTCGGCAAGCGCGCAAAAACAAGGGTATCGAGGCGGTTTTCAATTCGGTCGACACCTGTGGCGCAGAGTTTCAAGCGTTCACGCCGTATCTTTACTCGACCTACGAAGGCTCGGATGAATCGAAACGCACCGATCGCAAGAAGATCATGATTCTCGGCGGTGGGCCGAATCGCATCGGTCAAGGTATCGAATTCGACTATTGCTGCGTGCACGCCGCGTTTGCGCTCAGGGAAGAAGGCTACGAGACCATCATGGTCAACTGTAATCCCGAGACGGTGAGCACGGACTATGACACCTCCGATAAACTCTATTTCGAGCCTTTGACGATGGAAGAGGTGATGAACATCGTCGATCGGGAAAAGCCGGACGGCGTGATCGTCCAGTTTGGCGGCCAGACGCCGCTCAAGCTGGCGCTGGCCCTGGAGCGCGCCGGCGTGCCGATCATCGGCACCTCGCCGGACAGCATCGATCTCGCCGAAGACCGCGAACGTTTTTCCCGGTTGATTAATCAGCTCGGCATCAAGCAGCCCGATAACGGCATCGCCCGCTCCTTCGATGAAGCCTTCAAGATAGCCGAGGGACTCGGCTACCCGGTGTTAGTCCGGCCATCGTACGTTCTCGGCGGCCGGGCGATGCAGATTGTTTACGATGGTGACGCTCTGAAGGATTATATGACGCATGCCGTGTTGGCCTCGCCGCAGCATCCGGTATTGATCGACAAGTTTCTTGACGACGCCATCGAAATTGACGTGGACGCCTTGGGTGACGGCGAAGACTACGTCATCGGCGGCATCATGGAACACATCGAACGCGCCGGCGTCCATTCCGGTGATAGCGCGTGCAGCCTGCCGCCCAAATCAATTGGGCAAAACGTTCAAGACGAGATTCGCCGCCATACCATCGCCATGGCCAAGGCGCTCAACGTACGCGGCCTGATGAATGTGCAGTTCGCCGTGCAGGGGGAAAATGTCTTCGTCCTCGAAGTCAATCCGCGCGCGTCGCGCACCGTGCCGTTCGTCAGTAAGGCAATCGGCGTGCCGCTGGCTAAGTTGGCGGCGCGCATCATGGTCGGCAAGAAACTCCGCGATATCGGCCTGACGGAAGAGGTCGTGCCCAAACATATTTCTGTCAAAGAAGCGGTATTTCCGTTCAACAAATTTCCCGGCGTGGACACCTTGCTCGGGCCGGAGATGAAATCCACCGGCGAAGTCATGGGCATCGGCAGTTCCTTTGGCATCGCCTTTGCCAAGGCACAGTTGGGTGGCGGCGTGCGTCTGCCCAAATCGGGCAAAGCTTTTATCAGCGTGCGCGACGAAGACAAGGCGAGCGTCGCGCCGATCGCGGCGAAACTTTATAAGGTTGGTTTCGAGATCGTCGCGACGCGCGGCACGGCGGCTTACTTCGAGGCCCGTGGCGTACCCACCGAAGTGGTGAAGAAAGTCCAAGAGGGCAGCCCCAATGTCGCCGATAAAATAAAAAAAGGCGAGATCGCGATGGTCATCAATACGCCCACCGACGCCCACTCGCACGCGGCTTCCTACGCGATTCGGCGCTGCGCGCTCGATTATCAGGTGCCCTATTTCACGACCATCGCCGGCGCCGATGCCGCCGCTGAGGGAATTGAATTTTTAAGCCAGCATGACTTCGAAGTTAAAGCGCTGCAAGACTACGGCGTGGCGATGCCGTGATCGAAGACGGAAAATCTCCCGCCAAGGCGCAAAGGCGCAAAATTTGGATAACCTGAACTGTTTCGTTAAAAGAGCATGCTTTGTCCCACTTAACTTGGCGTCTTTGCGCCTTAGCGTGAGGAATTTCCGAATCAAAGAAATTTCGGACTCTGAAAGTTTTCCCGGGTCGAGAAAACCTCAACTTTGGCAATCTAGAAGCTGACCGACTGCATGACCGCCGTCACGTTGAACTCTTCACGGAATCCAAGGGCAAACAGCCAGGGTGCGACCGTGCGCGAACGACTGCGCGCCTTGGCAACGCCAGTTCAATTTCTTAAAGGTGTCGGGCCCAAACGCGCTGAGTTACTCGAGGCCGCCGGTTTGACCACGGTCGAGGATATCCTCTATCACTTGCCGTTTCGTTATGAAGACCGGCGCCAGTTGAAAAAGATTGGCGCCGCGCTATTGGGCCAGGAAGAAAGCTTCATCGGCGAGCTGGTCATGGTGCAGAGCCGGTTCATGGCGCGCCGGCGCATGCAGATGATGACGGCGACATTGCGCGACGACACCGGCGTTCTCGATCTGGTTTGGTATCGCGCGCCGAGTTTTCTGGTCAATGGCCTTGCTAAAGGCCAGACTTTGCTCGTCCACGGCAAAGTCGAGCGCGGCGTGCAGCTGCGCATGCGCATCGTCCATCCCGACTTCGAAGTGGTCGAGGCCGGCGAAGTCCAACAGCTTCGCCGCGTGCTGCCGGTCTATCAAAGGCCGGGCGGTCTAGCGTTGTCCGTCCTGCGTAAATTGGCCGCCCAAGCGCTGTCAGAGTATGGCAGCTTCCTGCCAAATCGGCTGCCGGCGTCAATCGCCGCGCGCCAGGCGTTGCTTGACATTACGAGCGCGCTCACGGCGCTGCACCAACCAGCGCTCGACGCCGATGTCGAGTTGTTGAATCAAGCCGCGTCGCCGGCGCACCGGAGCATCGTCTTCGAAGAACTGTTTTTTTTGCAATTGGGTCTGGGACTGCGCAAACATTCGCGTCGCAACAGCCCAGCTGTAAAGCTGCCGCTTGACGGCGGCAAAGTGCCGGCGCGCATGCGCAAATTGTTGCCGTTCAAACTGACCGGCGCGCAGGAGCGGGTGCTGAGTGAAATTCACAGCGATCTTGGCGCCGATCATCCGATGCAGCGCTTGGTTCAGGGCGACGTCGGCTCCGGCAAGACGATGGTGGCGTGGCTGGCGTCGCTGCAAGTGATCGAGCAGGGCTACCAAGCGCTCTGGATGGCGCCAACCGAAATGCTCGCCGAACAGCATTTTCGCAATTTAAAAGATTATGCCGACGCGCTTAACATTCGGTCCGCCCTGCTCACGGCATCGACGCCGGCGCGTGAACGAAAAATTGTGCTTGAGCGCATCGCGAACGGCGAGATTCAGTTCGTCGTCGGCACCCACGCCTTGATTCAAGACGATGTCCGCGTGCCGCGCATGGGCTTGGGTGTGATCGACGAGCAACATCGCTTCGGCGTGCTGCAACGGCTTTCGTTGCAGCGCCTGGTTGGCGATAATTCCACGCAGCGCGAGCCGCATATGCTGCTGATGAGCGCGACACCGATCCCGCGCAGCCTCGCCATGGTGCTCTACGGTGACATGGAAGTTTCTTACGTCGACGAGATGCCGCCGGGGCGGACACCGGTTAAAACCAAAGTATTTGGCGCGGGCGAACGAAAGCAACTTTATACGTTAGTCCTCAACCAGCTCAAACGCGGCCATCAGGCTTTCGTGGTCTTGCCTCTGGTCGAAGCCTCCGATCTATTGCAGCAAGTGCGCGACGCCACCCAGATGGCCGCGAAAATGCGCCAGAGCATGTTCAAAGACTTCGGCGTCGGTCTGGCCCATGGCCGGATGAAGACTGAGGAGCGCGACGCCGTCATGCGCGATTTTCGCGATGGCAAATTAGCTATTCTCGTCGCCACCACCGTCATTGAAGTCGGCATCGACATTGCCAACGCCACAGTCATCGTCGTCGAGCACGCTGAGCGTTTCGGCTTGTCGCAGTTGCATCAACTGCGCGGCCGGGTAGGGCGCGGCGCCGCGCCTGGCTTCTGCTTTCTGGTCAATCATGGCGCGGGCAGCATGATCGCCGCCGAGCGGCTGCGGGTCATGGAAAAAGAAAGCGACGGGTTTAAGATCGCCGAAGCCGATTTGAGACTGCGCGGTCCTGGAGAATTGTTGGGCACGCGGCAGTCAGGCCTCGCCGATTTTCGCTTGGCCAATCTGATCCGTGATGCGCGATTGCTGATCGAAGCGCGCCAGGAAGCCTTGGCTTGGTTAGAAAAAGATCCGCAATTGAAAAGTAGAGAGTCCGTGGGAATGCGTGAGATTCTCAAGCACCGCTGGGGCAAGAGCTTGCAGTTGGGGACTGTGGGGTAGGGTGACAACGATTTCTAATTATCAATTTCTAGAGCGTCGCATTATCTCGTAGGTCGGCTTAGCGAAGCGTAACCCGACGATCCGCTCCAAGGACCGCGTTTCGGGGGCTCTTGCCAGATCGTCGTCGATGACGCGGACGAAGTTTTCCACCGGCGTGGCGCCGAGGAGCAGCCGGGAGCCCCGTGGCTACCAGGAGCGTGACGCCCCCGGAACCGCCAGGTGACGTGTCACTAGCTCACACATTGCCAGTTAGAACCTTACCGTAATCCGCAAGTGGAAAGCGTACGGTTTTCCTGATGTGCCCCCGACGTAAGGCGATCGCCTCCAACCGTTTATATACTGCCGCGTCAAAATAGCGCTCTTGGCAGCGAGCGCAGACCCAGGCCGGTACGTTATCCACATAGATCGTTTGTCCTTTGAAGTGAAACCTGGCCCGGACCAAACGATGCTCTACGTTGCCGTCACAAAACTCACACCGGTCGCCTTTTTTATTCTTCTTCTGCATAGCTGTGATGATCAGCAACACCCCGGACGGACGAAGGCGGCAAACCACGCCTCCCCGACGACCGTCCGTCGTGTCCCCGATAACTTCATAGCGGGTGCCGCGTGGATCCCGCGTGAACCGGCGCGCCACTTTGCCGGTAAAAATGATACTCTCGATGTCCCTGGCCTCAATCTCATCGTCAGACATTTCCTCGTTGGCGTGTGAGCTGATTCGATACTTTTGCACCCGGACGGTGCGCCGTATGCGCCGTAAGATATCCATCCCGCGCTTGCAAGATTAGCCGTTGACTCATGTCACGTCAAACAAAAGAACTGACAGCCCACCGCTTTACCAATGCCTCGACCCGCTGGCGTCTCAAGCTATAGATTTGCTCGTCAAGCTTGCTAATCGGTGCGGCAATTCATAAAAATCGGCGGCGATGTGAACCTTGCCTTTCCAATAGGGAGGCTCCCGTGTTGTTGTTACTCCAGAGCCTGGGACCAGTTTTGCCACCGGACTCCCAGCGCAAGGGATCACGATCTCTTCACCCTGTGCATTTTTTGCCTCGACCACATACCTTGCCAACTTTAACAGACCTGTCTAATCCGAGCAATTGAGCCGGTAGAAGGTCCGATGACGCGCGGTTGGCGGCGCCAAATGAAGTTCTCAGCACGCGGCAATCGGGTCTAGCCGCTTTCCATCTAGCCAATCTCATCCGCGACGGACGCTTGCTCATGGAAGCGCGCAAGGAAGCCTTGACCTGGTTAGAGAAAGATCCCCAGTTTAAGAGCAGAGAGTCGGCTGGAATGCGCGAGATTCTCAAGCATCGCTGGGGTAGGCTCGGAAAGTAGTTTGATACTACCGCGCTGAGCGGGCTTCGACTGCCAAAAACATTGAACGAGATCATGCGCTTTTGGCGCGCACGACCAGGTCCACATCGCAATCCAGCACTTGGAGCAAGGATACGAGTTGGTCAACAGACTTCTGATAGTTGGTTTGATCTAACAAACGATAGAATTGCGTCGCAGATGTCCCAAGCCGGCGAATGATCTCGCGTTTAGCCAATGGGCTCTCGGCGACGCGCTTTTGTACTTCGAGCGTCAGTTTATAAAGCAAAAGGTCTCGTAAGTAATTGGGGTCCTGGTTGTATTCCAGAATCTGCTCGATGTGAACGGTTCCGGTCTTTCCGGATAACAGTTCATAGGTGACTCCTTCGCCGCCCAGCTCTTTGTCCACAGCGACACGCTTGATCGGATCGTCCGCGGTCGGCGCCGGCGTCGCTTTGACGTAGGGGAAAGAATAGGTCTTGGTCGATGTCTTGACCTCGAAATGTTTCTTTTTGTTGTTTAACTTCACCGATCGGATCTTCATAGCAATCCCTCTGACTCCAGCTGTTTAAGCAGTTCAACAACTCGCCTTGGCGCGCTTCCCTTCATGGCCTTGTTATTATTGAGATCCCACTTCACGACCAGCCTTCCGTCACGGTATACGTGCACATGTCTCGGTGAATGATCGCCCTTCCACCAAACGAAGATGTAACCGCCGCGGCGCAACTTGCCCATCGCGTTGAAATGCTACCGGTCACGGTAACACTTGTCAAGTTAGACATTTCTGCGGACGACGCAGCCCGATAGCGGTGTAGTTCCCTAAGGCGGCGTTACGAGGGTCAAGCTGGTGGCGTTCAAGTAACCTGGAACGACCGACCCCCGCCGATATCGAGGGCTATGGTGCCGCCGCGGTCACATTGGTGGCGTTCAAGTTCACCACGAAACCAGGGGCGTTGGTTGTGGTGAACGCAATAATTAAATGCCTGACACCAAGCCTGACACCAAGCCATCGACGGTTCGGTAAGACGCGATAGACAACATGGAGATATGATCCGCTTAGATTTCTTCCAAGCAACTCGTAAACATGATCGATTCCACGTTGACTCCGAATTTTCAAATAATCCGCCGCCAAAAGCTCATTAAAATCTTGTTTGGTATAGCCGTGCCGAAAGGCTGAGCTGACGAAGACGACTTCCATCGCCAGATACTAACAATTGCTATACGACACCGCAAATCTTATCGTCTGATACCGAGCGAAAGATACTGGGGTCGCGCTACCAGAGGATTACGACGCCAGCGAGCTTAGCGAAAAAACAATGAAACGAATTTCACAGGACGCCTGTATTTGTTAAATAGTGACCCCCAGCCGCTTCTCCCTAGCTCCTTAAGGCGGCGTCGCAAGGGTCAAGCTCGTTGACGTCAGATTCACCTGAAACGAACGACCGGCACCGAGATCGAGACCGTTGATCGTTGTAAAGTTACCGCTGCGTGAGCTGAAGGTCAGGATTTGGAATGTGCCTCCCGGATTCGGCATGAAGCCGCTGATCAAGCTTTGGAGACCCCACCTTGAAGTCGC
>Ga0214472_10006698_pt1 | contig 12075 bp, 5 predicted proteins | sample RVTome_6_FD_207662 | JGI IMG/M metagenome (GOLD analysis project Ga0214472, IMG submission 207662) | Soil microbial communities from uranium-contaminated site in the Upper Colorado River Basin, Wyoming, United States - RVT140D175 | ecosystem: Environmental > Terrestrial > Soil > Contaminated >...
CAACACAGAATCCCATGGTTTGGAAATCGACAACTGGTCCTCTCACTCACGCCCAACGAAGCGCGAGCCGGACCATGACAGCTCATTCTTAATGCGAAACGCGCATAATACCGTTTGGTGCTAGTAGGGTGAGCAGGTGAGTGATCCGAAGATGACGCGATCAGAACAGTGCAAACGGACCTCGGACGCGGAGTTGGTGGCGCGGTTTGCCCGGTCGCAGTGCGAGGCCGCGTTTGAGGAATTGGTGCGCCGTCATTGCGCTATGGTGTGGGGCGTATGCAAACGCAATCTGAAAACGATCAGGACGCCGAAGACGTGCTGCAGGCCACCTTCCTGGTGCTGGCCCGCAATGCGGCCAGCCCGTTTCAGACGGTGCCGGCCGCGGTTGTTTGATTACCGTGGGAGCGTACCGACAGTTGGCCTTCCGGCTTCATCCGGCGTGTGACAATTCATTCGGGCGGCAACTACGCATTCACCAGGGTCGTTAACGACCCGGTCCTGTAGACGTTATTAGCCCCGACATTCATTTCGGGGCAATGGGACCGCGAACCGTGCTGAAGCACGGAGTTAGTATCACGCGAGCGACAATGGACGACTAACGCTCCTGCAAACCCCGTCATCGAATCTAGCCGTATACTTCCTCTTCCTCGGTGGGAAATTGCGGCTGAGGCTGTAATCGGTTACATTCATCGCTTCGACGCTTGGTGCGAATTGGCGAACCGCACCCGTGTTGATTGCCGCCGATAGGGCGCATTAAACTGTGGAGTGACACATGGCGATTTCGTTTACCTGTCCAAAATGCGGCGCTCATTCGGAAGTCGGCGACCAGTACGCCGGCCAGACCGGACCGTGTGCCCAATGCGGCGCGACGATCACCATCCCGGGCGCAGGCAATACTTCGGCCGCGGGTTCGTCGCTGTCGCCGCCTCCGCCGCCGACGGGCAAGAGCAGCGGCTCAACGGTGGCGATCGTTTCCATTGTGGCCGTCGTCGGCCTGGTCGGCATGTGCGCGGTCATCGGCATCCTGATCGCGCTGCTGTTGCCCGCGTTGCAGGCCGCCCGCGAAGCGGCCCGCACTGCCCAATGCACCAACAACCTGAAGCAGATCGGCATCGCCATGCACGCCTACCACGAGGCGTACGACACGTTTCCACCGGCGTACGTCGCCGACGAAACCGGGCGGCCGGTTCACAGTTGGCGAGTATTGCTGCTGCCGTTTCTGGAAGAACAATTCCTCTACAGCCAGTACGATTTCGACGAGCCGTGGGACGGACCGAACAACAGCCAGTTGGCCGCGGCGATGCCCGCGGTCTATCAGTGTCCGACCAACAGCCAGCAAGCGCCGTACACCGTGTACGCGGCGATTACCGGCCCCGGCGCCATCTTTGACGACGCCGACGGCTCCAAGTTCGCGGAAATCCAGGACGGGGCGAGCAACACCCTCTTGATCGTCGAAGCCTCGGAGGCGAACATCCATTGGATGGAGCCGGCCGACCTGAACGTCGACGAGATGAGCTTCTTCGTGAATTCGTCCGGCGAACCGTCGATTTCCAGCGAGCACCGTCGGGGCGTCAACGTCCTCTACGCGGACGGGTCGGTGCAGCCGATGACCGACGACACGGACCCAGATTTTGTCCGCGCACTGACCACCAAGGCCGGCGGCGACTGAATCGGGTGCCACTGCTGGCTTGTCCAGCAGTGCATAGATTATCGCGGACAACATTGCTGGACAGGCCAGCAATGCCACACTTTTTCGAAAGCCACTGAAATGATTGTGCCCATTCAACGGCCCCCGCAGAGCATCGTCTCGCGGTTGGCCGCGGGCAGGGAGATTCTCTGCGACATCGGTTGCGGGAACCGCCTGGTGGGCGTCAGCCACGAATGCGACTACCCCACGCGGGTCGCACGATTTCCCCGGCTCACGCGCTCGCGCGTCGATGACACTAAGGCGCGCTGAGAATCCATTGTTGAAGCCGGCAACACAGTCCTCGGACACTGCCGCGGCCGCGGCGTGCTTGAATTCGTCGATTGTGCGGATTAGTATGATTGTTTTACTCTGGCCGTATTCTTAGCTGCGGGTTGCACAACAACAGGCAACAACAGAAGGAGCACTCGGAAATGGTTCGCCGCCTGATGGGAACGGTGGTCGTCGCGGCCTTGATAATGGCCCAAGCGGCCGCGGCGCAGGAAGGTGCGCTATCGAAGCTGTACGGACGAGGCGTCCACTCGTATTTCGACGGGGACTACGCCGGCGCCGTACGCAGCTTCTCGAAAGCCATCGAAAGCGGCAGCGAGGATCCTCGCTGCTACTATTTTCGGGGTTTGGCCCACATGCGCTCCGGGCGGCCCGCGGCGGCCCGCGCCGATTTCGAACAGGGCTCCGCACTGGAAAGCCGTGCCACCGGACGGTATTACGACATCAGCCGCGCGCTGGAGCGCGTGCAGGGGCGCGCCCGGCTGACCGTCGAACGCTTCCGCACCGAGGGGCGCGTCGATGCGGTGGCCGAATCGCGGCGCGTCCGCCAACTGCGCTATGACCGCATCCGTGAAAACGAAGCGGAGGTGTTGCGGCGTCCGTTGCCCGACACGTTGGACGGCTCTTCCAGTAGCACAGGCGTCGAAGCTGCGCCGCCTGTGGAAACGGACGACGCACCCGCGACGGACGTGCCTCCGCCGGCCGACGTGATCGTTCCGGCCGACAGCGGAGACAACCCCTTCGGCGACCCGAACCTTCAGGACGACCTGCCCGCTCCGCCCGGCGTGCTCGACGCGCCGCCGCCGATATCGCCCGACGCGATCGATGACGGCGCCGTGTCCGAAACGGCCGCGGCGATTGAAAGCATCGACACCCGCGGCGTCAGCGTGCCCGCCGACACGCTGGGCGGCGTCCTGGGGCGCGCTTTGCTGAAAGTGCTTTCCGACGGCCAGGACGCCGCCGCGCCGACCGGCGATGCGCCGCGCGAAAGCGCGCCGGAGGCGGGCGACGATCCTTTCGATGCTGGCCTCGACCCCAATGACGACGCCAGCGGCGGGGTTACGCCCGACGATTCGCCCGCTGCGGACAATCCCTTTGGCGGCGAAACTCTCGACGGGGAAGAGTCCGGTGGATTGCCCGATATCGATCTGCCGCTAGATGAGCCCGCGCCGCCGGCGCCGGATGCGGCCGAAGACGAGATCGATCCGGATAATCCGTTGGGGTCGGGCGGTGAAGGCGCAGCGGGTGAGGAGCCCATCGACTCCGACAATCCGTTCGACACCGAATCGGCAGACGATACGGAATCTTAAATGATCATTCGTACTGGCCGGCATTTTGGCAGCGCGCGATGGTTGCCAGCCGGCGTGATCTGGTGGGCGGCCGTTTTCCCCCCGCTCTGCTGGGGAGCGCCGCGGGTCGACTCCGTTTCCGTCCGCGGCCTGCAAACCGGGGAAACTACGGCACTCACCTTCACCGGCGGCGAATTGCTCCCGGCACCTCGCCTGCTGGCCCCGTTCACCATCCAGAGTCAGCACGTCCGTGATGGCGCGAGCGACGACCGCGTGGAAATCGAAGTGACGTTGGCCGCAGACGTCGCGCCAGGGATTTATCCCATTCGCGTGGCGACCGCCGATGGAGTTTCCAACCAGGTAACGGTCGGCGCAGATCGGTTGCCGCAGGTTCCGCTCACTGACACATTGCCGAGTTTGCCGGTCGCGGCGACGGGTTCGCTCACGGGAAGCACAATCGTCGAGACCAAATTCACCGGTGCGGCGGGACAGCGGGTGGTGGTCGACGTGGAAGCGCGGCGTTTGGGCGGCGACCTGAATCCGGTGGTCAGTCTGTTGGACGCCCAGGGCACACAGTTGGCCTGGGCTGACGGACAGGATTCGATCTTCGGCGACGCCCGGCTGGAGCTCGAGTTGCCCTTTGATGGCGAATATCGCATTCAACTGCACGACGCGCTGTATCGCGGCGCCGCGCCGGGATTTTTTCGGCTGAAGGTCGGCGCTCTGTATTACGCCGATCTGGCGTTTCCGTTGGCCGTACAACGAGGCCGCCGGGCGGAAGTCGCGTTGTTGCGCACCAACCTGCCGCGCGCCATCCACCGCCGCGTTAGCATTTCATCGGCCAGCCCGCGTCAGCCCTTGCAGTTGATTCCCCTCGCTGGCCGCCCGGAACTGGCGATGTTCACCGGCGCCGCTCCCGCGGTGCTGGTGAGCGACCTGGAGGAAGCCATCGAAGCGCCACAGGCGGGCGACGCGCTGCAGACGGCCGAGCCGCCGGTGGCGATCAACGGACGCCTTGCGTCGGCTGGCGAAGTAGATCGTTACCGGCTGCAAGTGACGCCCGGTGTGAAGCTGCGGTTCGACGTGCTGGCCGCCCGGGCCGGATCGCCGCTGGACGGCGTATTGACGATCTACAACGAGCAGGGCGAGAAACTGGCCGAGAACGACGACCGCGCGGGGACTTCCGATCCGGGACTGGAGTTCGACGCGCCGGCCGAGACGTCGACGCTGATCGTGTCGGTCAAAGACCTGCTCATGCGCGGCGGTGAAGATTACGTCTATCGGGTCGCGGCGACCGTGGCCGGTCGGCCGGACTTTTCGCTGACCGCGTTGACCGACCGCGCGGTGGCGCCCGCCGGCGGCGCGACGGTGATCCAAGTGCGCGCAGAGCGATCGGGATATGACGGTCCGATTCAACTCTCGTTGGCCCAGCTTCCGCCCGGTGTAAAGGTGTCCAACGATGAGATACCCGCCGGCGCTACGGATACTCTGCTTACATTGGCGGCCGCCGAGTCGGCGCCGGCCTTTGCGCTCTCGTCGATTGTCGGCGAAGCCCTGATCGCCGATGAGCGCGTGACGCGCACCGCCACGCTGCCCCGCACGCCGGCCGCCGGTTATCAGCCGTGGCTGGCCGAGCAACTCGCGACGGGAGTGACGCGAGCGAGCGGTTTTGACGTCGCCTGGGACGGCTGGTCCCGCGACGACGGGTTGCCGCTGGCTGCGGCATTGGATACGCGCGTGCGGATCGCGCGTGGTAAGTCGACCTCGGGTAAGGTGCGGTTGCGGCTGCTGACCAGCCAGATCGTGCCGAAGAAAGAGGTCGACAAGAAACAGGTGGACGATCTGGACCGCGCGCTGCGCCTGGCAGGCGAGCCGACGATTGCCGCTGATCAGTCGGAAATCACGGCCCGCGTGCTGGTGCCGGGTGATTTGCCTGATATCCCTTTCGACCTGGCCGTCCAGGCCGAACTGCTCAGCGACGACGGCCAGCAGGTGTTGGCCACCGCAATCACTCCGGCGGTGCGTCGCAAGATCGTCGACCCGTCCGTGGCAATCGTGTTGGAAGGCGAGCCAGAGGTTGAGGTGCAAACCGGCGTGGCGCCGACCGCCCGGCTGACTGGCAAACTGCGCCGCGAGGCAGGCTTCGACAAACCCGTCACGATCACCCTGGCCGGCCTGCCCGAGGAGTTGTCGCCGCCGGCCGTAAACGTACCGGGCGACGCATCGGAGTTTGAATTGCCGCTGGTGTTTCCCTACACAAGTCCACTGGGCAGCCTGGACGGAGTCCGGCTGGCGGGCGAAACGCAGCTTTCCGCCGAGCGGAAATTGAAGCTGGAATGCGACGTTCCCTTGAAGTTAACGATTGTGGCCGGCGGCCCGCCGCCCGGTCTGTTCCCGGTGTTTGAAGACGAGCCGACCTTTGTGACGGCGCTCAACGAGGGGGACGGCCAAGGGTCTCTGGAAACTGAGGATCGCTACACCGGCAGCGCGGCCTATCGGGTAACGCCTGTGCAGCGCTATCGGGAGGAGCTGCCGGGGTTGGCCGTTCAGATCACGGAAAACCCCGGCGATGGCGAGTATCGGTATTTGCGCTTTGCCTGGAAAAAACGCGGCGGCGAGAACATCCTCCTGCAGCTTCGCGGGGACGGCCGTTGGGGTCCATCCCGCGACGGCGACGGAGCGGCGCTGCGCTACGAGGCCGGACCCGGCAACAATCCGTTCAACGCCGCCGCCGTGAAGCTGGACGACATGCTGCCGGAGCAGTGGACGGTGGTGACCCGCGACCTGTACGCCGACTTTGGCGCGTTCCGTCTGGATGGTCTTGCGTTGACGGCCAGCGACGGCGACGCCGCGCTATTCGATCACGTGTACTTGGCGCGCAGCGAAAGCGAGCTAGAGCGCTGCCCTCGCCCGGAGTCGGCTGACGAACTTTTGGCGTTGTTCGAAGACCAGCCGGAGTTCGCCGCCTCGTTTACCGAAGGCGGTGGACAGGCGGAGGTCACGACCGACGACAAGTATTCCGGCGCGGCCAGCATCCGCGTCACGCCCGATCAGCGCTATAGCCCGGCCCTGCCCGGCTTGGGCGTGAAGATCCGGGAACACCCCGACGCCGGCGAATACCGTTACCTGCGCTTCGCCTGGAAAAAGCAAGGGGGCCAGATCGTCTGCCTGCAGATCAACCACGACGGCCGCTGGGGCCCGGCCGATGGGCAACCGGCCAAGTTCCGTTACGACGCGGGACCGCGCCCGGGCGAAAGCTATGGCGCCGCGGTGCGGATCGACCAGACGCTTCCGGCCGAGTGGACCGTCGTTACCCGCGACCTGTTCGCAGATTTCGGCGAATTCACCTTCACCGGCCTGGCGCTTAGTCCCCAAGACGGCGAGTTCGCCCGCTTCGACCACATTTACCTTTCCCGCAGCGTAGCGGGATTGAACGCGGCGGCGCCGTAACGGACTTCGGCCGCGGCGCGGCGGGTGGTTTTTGCAGCCGGTAAGCGTCACCGCTCGACCGGTTCCCTTCCGGCCATTGTCAACATTGCCAGGAAGGCGCGCGGATCGATATCGCTGCTGATGGAACTCACGCTGCCGTCGGCGAACGCGGCGGCGAACCCTCCCGGATGGGCCGCGCCCAGCCCGGTCAGCGGCGCTTCGGCCCGGATGTTCAATTCTTCCGGCTTGGTCCAAACGCCCGCCGCCGCTTCATTGACCTCGACCAGCACGATGGTGTTGGACGTGCCGTCGAAAATCTTTCTAAACGGTACGCCTTCGCGTCCCTCGAACACCGTGCCCTCGCCCACCGGCAGCAAATAACTTGCCATGCCCGGCGCGAGATTGGCCGAGGGATTGGCGTACAACGCCGGCATCCGTTCGATCAACGTGCGGTTGTGCTCGCTGTCCCACGGTTCGTCCAAGTGGAATTGTAGATATAAGGCCTGCTGATCCAGGTACGGCAGCACGTGTACCCGCCAACTCAATAACGGCTGACCGTCTTCGTCATAACTGGCGCGCGGCGGCAACGTGCCGTGGGCGTCATGGTAAACCTGCATCGCCAGGGCCAGTTGCTTCATGTTGTTCACCGACTGCGCCCGACGGGCCGCCTCACGCGCCGTCTCAAGTGCGGGCAACAACAGCGCCACCGCCACTCCGGTCGTCGCCCATTGGGCGCCAACATCTCCTTGCAGCGCGATCCGGACCCGATTGCCGTCGCGCTGGGGCCGGAACATGTCAAACGTTCTCGTGGTCATCCTTTCCATGTACCGCGCCATGGCCTGTTGTACCGGATCGTCGCCCGTCATTTCAGACGCCATTTGGGCCAGAAACATGGTTCGGCCGATGTTCAACAATTGGACGATCCGCGCCTGCAGATCCGCCGCGTCGTTTTCGGTCGCCGAAACCAACTGAAATCGGACGTAGTTTTCTCCGGAAAAGGCCGCGTCCAATTCGGCCCAGTCGATTAACTCAGGCAACTTCGCAAAACCAGCCCATTGGGGCGGTACGGGCATCGTGTTGACCTGCGTGGCCACCGCTTCCCGATTCGGCGCCACGGCGACGACGACGCGAATGTCGCTCCGCGGATCGGTCTGGGACAGCAGTGTTCGCAGCGCTCCGTCGGTCGAATGCCGGCGGTTGTCCAACATCTTTCGCAGCGATGCATCGCCTGCCACCAGCAGCGTCCGGTCGTCGGGCATGTAAAACCCCGGCGTCGCCGGGTGCGGCGACTGATAATACGGGCGCCCTTCCAGTTCGGTCTTTCGCAGGTGGGGATCGCCGGCCGGCTTCAGGTTTTCCAGTGCAAAGGGCCGCGCCAGCCGGACGACGACGCCCACCTCGGGTGGTCCGGCGGCGGGCGGCTGGAGCACGAGGATGACTTGCTCGATGTCCAGCGGGTCGATTCCAAACTCCTGTCGGCCGGCGGCCGAAAACACCTCGACGGGCAACGTTTCCATCGCCGGGCTGGTGAGCGCACGGCGCGGCCGTAGGACGGCGGCCAGCAGTCCGTCTGGAGTCACGTAGGACAGGTCAATTTTATCCTCCCGCGGCTCGGTCGGCGGTTGGGCCAGTGCGAGCGACGGGGAAACTGCCGTCACGATGACGAGAAACCAGGCGATGCGTTGATGTCGGCGATGATTCATTGTCGGCCTCACTTGTTTGAAGCTGGACCACTGAGACTGGCGCCATCGGATGCCATGCACCCGTCGCGGTTTTCGATCGACGGTTCGGACTCCGGATTGACTCTACGACAGTATATCGCACACCGGAGCCCTCATGGTGAAAAATCCCCGCGTCCGCGCCGCCTGCGTCGATGCCCGCGTGCCAGGCGAGCGGCCGAGTTGAGTCGGGCCCGCGCGACACCTACAATGAAGGTCTTTCGATCGTCCCTGGAATTCAAACACGAAGAGCTTTCATGAAATCCCTTAGCCTGGGCGTGTTGACGTCGATCGCGTGTTTGCTTCACAACCACGCGGCGGCGGAATCGCCGCCGCGGCCCAACGTCCTGTGGATCACCAGCGAAGACAACGGCCCGCAGTTAGGTTGTTACGGAGATGAGTACGCGACCACGCCCCATCTGGATGAGTTGGCCTCTCGCGGCTTGACGTATCTGCACTGCTGGTCCAACGCTCCGGTCTGCGCGCCGGCCCGCACGACGATCATCTCCGGCGTCTACCCGCCCTCGACTGGCAGCCAACACATGCGCAGCATGACGCAGTTGCCGCCAGGATTTCAGATGTACCCGCAACTGTTGCGCGCCGCAGGCTACTACTGCACGAACAACAGCAAGGAAGACTACAACCTGGCGAAACCGGGCAAGGTGTGGGATGAATCTTCCGGCATGGCGCATTGGAAGAATCGCGGGCCAGGGCAACCTTTCTTCGCCATCTTCAATCACACGGTCAGCCACGAAAGCCAAATCCGCCGCCGTCCGCACCAGGCGGTTCATGATCCCGCCAACGTCCGCGTGCCCGCGTACCATCCCGATGCGCCGGAAGTGCGGCAGGACTGGGCGCAATACTACGACAAACTGACGGAGATGGACGAGCGCGTCGGCCAGAACCTGCAGGAACTGGCCGACGCGGAGCTGGCCGAGGACACGATCGTGTTCTACTACGGCGACCACGGCGCTGGCATGCCGCGCAGCAAGCGCTGGCCGTACAACTCCGGGCTGCACGTGCCGCTGATCGTCTACATTCCGGAAAAATTTCGCGATCTGCGGCCGCCGGAATACGCCGCGGGCGGCCGATCCGCACGGCTGGTGAGCTTCGTCGATCTGGCCCCTACGCTGTTGAGCCTGATCGGCCACCAGCCGCCGGAGCACATGCAGGGGCACGCCTTCGCCGGGAAGTTCACCGCCGAGCCGCAGCCGTACGTTTTCGGGTTCCGCGGACGCATGGACGAACGTTACGACATGGTCCGCTCCGTGCGCGACGTGCGTTACGTCTACATCCGCAATTACATGCCCCACAAGCCGTATGGACAGCACGTGTCGTACATGTTTCAGACGCCGACCACGCAGGTGTGGAAACGGCTGTACGACGCTGGTCAGTTGAACGAGGCACAGTCGCAGTTTTGGCGCACCAAGCCGCCGGAGGAACTGTATGATTTGAAGACCGATCCCGACGAAGTGCGCAATCTGGCCGGCTCGGCCGAGCACGAGGAGATACTCGCCCGGCTCCGCAATGCGCAACGCCGCTTGGCGCTTGAAATCCGCGATTTAGGGTTCCTGCCCGAAGGCGAAATCCACCGCCGCGCCGCCGGCCAGACGCCGTACGAAATGCGCCGCTCCGAAAACACGTATCCCTTGGAAATAATCATGGCCACTGCAGAGTGGGCATCCTCGCTGCGGCCGCAGGACACTGACGCGCTGGTCAGCGTACTGTCGGACGAAGACTGCGCCGTACGGTATTGGGCCGCGCTGGGACTATTGATGCGCGAAAAAGATGGAGTGTCGCGCGCGCACGGCGAGTTGAAAAAATCACTGGTCGACCCATCGCCTCCGGTGCGGATCACCGCCGCCGAGGCGTTGGGGCGATACGGCGAAGCATCCGACTTGCCAGCGGTGCTGGACGTGCTCATCGCGGCGGCTGACTTGAGCGACAACGACGTCCATACGTCCATGTTGGCTCTTAACGCTTTGGATATCTTGGACGCCAAGGCGGCGCCGGCCGTGTCGCGCATCCGCGCCTTGCCTGACAAAGGACCTTCGGCGACCGGCCGCCTGTCGAGCTACGTGCCTCGGCTGCTGGAAAAAACGCTCGCCGATCTCAACATCGCTCAATGAAACAGCAGCATGTGGAATAATCTGCATGTTGAAATACCCGTTCACCTGTAGAATGGGCGCCACTGCTGGCTTGCCCAGCAGTGCCAAACTTTTCGTGACAAGCACTGCTGGACAAGCCAGCACTGGCACCTGCCTTTTCCAGGCTGATAAGGAACCGACATGTCATCTGAGTTGAACAAATACAGCTCCCGCATCACGCAACGCAAGAGCCAGGGCGGCTCGCAGGCCATGCTCTATGGAACGGGGCTGACTGAAGCAGACATGCAGAAGGCCCAAGTCGGCATCGGCAGCATGTGGTACGACGGCAACACCTGCAACATGCACCTGAATGACCTGGCGGCCAAAGTGAAGGAGGGCGTCACGGCCGCCGGCATGGTCGGCATGCGCTTCAACACCATCGGCGTCAGCGACGGCATCTCGATGGGCACCGAGGGGATGAGCTATTCGCTGCAGTCGCGCGACCTGATCGCCGACTCGATCGAGACGATCATTTCCGCCCAATGGTACGACGCCTGCATCACGATTCCCGGCTGCGACAAGAACATGCCCGGCTGTTTGATCGCCCTGGGGCGACTGAACCGCCCCGGGCTGATGGTCTACGGCGGCACCATCAAGCCGGGCAAACGAGACAACGGGGCGTGGGATATCGTCACGGCGTTTCAGTGTTACGGCGAGTTTGTGGCCGGCAAAATTGATGAGGCCAAACGGCGTGAGATCGTCCGCAAAAGCTGCCCCGGCGCCGGGGCCTGCGGGGGCATGTACACGGCCAACACGATGGCGTCGGCCATCGAAGCGCTGGGCATGGCGCTGCCCTACAGCGCGTCGATTCCGGCCGAAGATCCGGCGAAACTGGATGAGTGCCTGCGAGCCGGCGCGGCGATGCGTTTGATGCTGGAGAAGGACATCAAGCCGCGCGACATCATGACCCGCCGGGCCTTTGAAAACGCGATGGTCTTGGTCGTCGCCCTGGGCGGATCGACCAACGCCGTGCTGCACTTGATCGCCATGGCCCGCGCGGTCGACGTGCCGCTCTCGATCGACGACTTTCAGGCCGTCAGCAATCGCACACCCTATCTGGCCGACTTGAAACCGAGCGGCCGCTTCGTCCAAGAAGACTTGCACAAAGCTGGCGGCACGCCGGCGGTCATGAAATACCTGCTTGAAAACGATATGCTCCACGGCGATTGTCTCACGGTCACCGGCGCCACGTTGGCTGAAAACCTGGCCGATCTGCCGGGCCTGGCGCCGGGACAGGAAGTGGTCCACCTGCTGGAAAACCCGATCAAGCCGACCGGCCACCTGCAAATCCTCCGCGGCAACCTGGCGCCTGAGGGCGCCGTGGCCAAGATCACCGGCAAGGAAGGTCTCAAGTTCACCGGCACGGCCAAGCCGTACGATTCTGAAGAAGAGATGCTGGCCGCCTTGGAACGCCAAGAGATCGCCAAGGGCGACGTCGTCATCATCCGGTATGAGGGACCGCAGGGGGGACCCGGCATGCCCGAAATGCTCACGCCCACGTCGGCCATCATGGGCGC
>Ga0214472_10006699_pt1 | contig 12074 bp, 10 predicted proteins | sample RVTome_6_FD_207662 | JGI IMG/M metagenome (GOLD analysis project Ga0214472, IMG submission 207662) | Soil microbial communities from uranium-contaminated site in the Upper Colorado River Basin, Wyoming, United States - RVT140D175 | ecosystem: Environmental > Terrestrial > Soil > Contaminated >...
GCCAAACCCTTTTTGCCCCAGGCGCTAAAACAAAAGATCGAGGCAATCCTCAGCAGAAGCGCCTCAAAATAACCCTCAATAAACCACAGGACATACCAACGGCCCGGGCAATCGTATTTAGAACATAGGATACGATTGCCCTGTCATTGGCATAAAACCCCTGGCAAGCACCAGCCAGGGGATTTATAATGGGTTCCGGCTCAGCAAGCGCGGGCGTAGCTTAGTGGTAAAGTCCTAGCCTTCCAAGCTAGTCACGTGGGTTCGATTCCCATCGCCCGCTCCAATAAAACATAAATGTGATCGTCCCCCCCTTTCCCTCAGCCAGACAATAACCGCCGCAACGATTCGACAACTTCCACCAGATCCAGAACCGCCGCCATTTCACCATTCTGGTTAATTTGAAAAGTAGATTCCCGCTGAAACTCCCGGACCAGAGCGGCAGCAACCACCTGGCGTTGATCCTCGGATGAAAAATCGATTTCATCCGAAACAGATACCAGACACCGGGCAACCTCTTCGGTCAAGACCTCCACCTCCACCGCCTGCCGCTGCAGCTGACCAATTCCTTGAAGATGTTTACCCAGATAGCAGCCACCAAACTGCAACCAATGGCACTTGCGCCCATCATTCTCAGCCTCCCACTGATAACGGGGCTCCAACTCATGCTCGGCCAGGTAATCCCTGACCGGCTCGTCCTCCGGGTCGGGCCGTTCAACATCAAAGACCATCTGAACGGCATACATAAAGAATCCAGCCGGCTCAACCTTAATTAGCAATCAACAACTTTTTCTCCATAAATTTGCCACGGCACTGGACTATTAAAACGGCGCCAGCTAACGTCCCAGCGCGTTCATCAAACTCTGCACCAATGAAGGGTCAGGCTTGACCGAACCATTATCGATCGCGTGCATCGCATCGACAATTGCGTCATTGAAGGGGGTGGGAATACCCACCTCCCGGCCCTTCTCACAAATCAACCCATTCATCAAGTCGATCTCAGAGTGACGGCCCTTATGCACGTCCTGGGCCATTGACGCCAACCAGTTCACCCGGCCGCCCCGAGTCGACATATAATCGTCCAGTTCCTCAAAAACATCGCCCTTCTCGGCATCAGCCCAGAAACTAGCTGGCTTGCCGTTAATATCGACAACGTCAAAACCCTGGGCCAGACCGACCTGTGCTCCCTCTTTGGCCAGATGAATACGAATCAAACGGGCCCGGGCATCTTGAGCCATCTCCTGAGAACCCATGGTGGACATCGCGGAGATAGCGTTGCCCATACCGTTCTGGCACAACTTGGACCAGCGCTCCCCCCAGAGATTATCCGTGGCATAGGCCGCATCAATGTAGTCCATCTTGCTGGCAATCAACTCCGCCCGGGGAGTTATTCGACCGTCCTGCTCGCCGACCCGAAAGACGGTAAAGCCGTGTTCCCGACCTGGTTCGCCACCCCGATTCACATGCCCAGGCTCCCAGAGCGCGACCTCAATATGCGAAGCGACACAACCCAACTCCCGGTCATTGCCAACTATCGCGCCAATTACCGGGTCGTTCCAGCAATTCTGCAAAGAAACCAAAAAACCCTCGGGCTTCACGTACCGTTTGATAAAGTGAGTAGCCCATTCGGTATCGTAGGACTTCATCGAAACAAATGCGTAATCAAAGGGTTCAGTTATGCCCTGAGCATCGGTCAGATGCAGCGCCTTCACCGGCACCGTAAAATCACCCTGACTACCACTAGCCCGCAACCCCTGCCGGCGCATCATCTCGACATGCTCTGGCCACATGTCAATGACCGTCACATTTTCACCATTTTTGACCAGATACGCCGCGGCGTAGCTGCCCAGAGCTCCACAACCCATAATTGCGATTTTGTCTGCCACTAAATATCTCTCCTGATACAAGGATAGAAATCGCAGCCAATATCCCACTACCCGCGCCCGTTGTCAACGCAAGGGGTCAAACTAACCGGCTACATTTCCACCAGCCTGGCGCTATAAACATGAGACAAGGCTCGAATCTCCTCCATAGCCTGGGGAGGCACCAGATCATCCAGGCCCAAAACCATCATTGCCCGTCCCCGGGGACTCAAACGTCCCACCTTCATAAAGCTAATATTGATGTTATGTTTACCGGCGACGGTGCCCACCGCTCCCACCGAACCCGGCTGATCACGGTTATCAACAAACAACAAATAGGGAGCGGTCGCCTCAATATCCACCCAATAATCATTAACTTTCACAATCCGAGGTCCATCACGCAAGGCGGTACCGGCTAAACTGACCCCCTCTCTGGTGGTATTCAGCGTCACCGTGATCAAGCTGGCGTACTCAACAGCCTCCGAACTCTTTTCCTCAGTGATACTCAGGCCCCGCCGCTGGGCCAAAAACGGAGCATTAATCAAGTTCACATGCTCCGAAATAACCGGCGTGAGCAGACCTTCCAGCACCGCCGCCTTCAGAATCCCAGTGTCATGCCTGGCGATCTCGCCCTGATACCGGATCGTGACACCAACGAATTGTTCGTCGGATAAATGAGTCAGCAGCTTTCCCAACAACGAAGCCACCGGCAAATAAGGGGACACGATAGCCTGTACCTCCGGACGGACCACTGGAGCGTTGACCATATTGCTGGCCGGACGACCTGCCAGGATCGCCAGCACCTGTCCGGCAGCTTCTATTGCCACTTCCCGCTGGGCTTCTTCGGTAGAGGCCCCCAGATGGGGGGTAGAGATAACTTTAGGATGCTGGGCCAGCGTCATATCATCAGGCGGTTCCTGAACAAACACATCCAGAGCCGCACCACCCAACTTACCAGCCCGCAACGCCGCCAGCAAAGCGGCTTCATCAACCAATTCACCCCGCGCCACATTAATCAAACGAGCCTCCGATTTCATCAGACCCAACTCCCGACCACCAATCAGCTTGTTGGTGTTTGGAGTAAGGGGAGTATGCAAGGTGATAAAATCAGCGGTAGCCAATAGCTCATCAAGAGTAACCACCTTAGCACCCAACCGGCCAGCATAGTCCGGCGAGACAAAGGGGTCATAAGCGACCAATTTCATGCCAAAAGCCCGGGCCCGGATCGCCACCTCCGTGCCTACCCGACCCAATCCCACCACACCCAGGACCTTATCCCGAATCTCCACTCCCATATACGCACTGCGCTGCCACTCCCCCTTTTTCATCGAAGCATCAGCTTGGGGGACATTCCTGGCCAAAGCCAGCATCAACGCCATAGTATGCTCCGCCGCCGCCACCGTATTACCGATGGGAGCATTAACCACCGGAATACCGGCAAAAGTAGCAGCCTCCAGGTCAATGTTATCAACACCAATACCAGCGCGAGCGATCACCTTGAGCTGACCACCAGACCGAATCACCGCAGAAGTCACCCTGGTTTCGCTACGTACCACCAGGGCTTGATAGTCTTTAATAACATCGATCAGTTCTGCCTCTTTAAGACCCCGTCTAACATCCACTTCCGCCCCAGACCGCAGCAGGTCCAGTCCCTCTGGAGCTATTGCGTCGGTCACCAATACTCTAGCCATGCCACTCTTCCTATAAAAATGCCAGATTCGATCAAAATGCCAGATTCGACCTTTTCCTTCCGGAACCTACCTTTGAATTGGATTCGCTTGAATCGTATTCGCTACCAACCATTATTGGCTACCACAATATACTGGGTAATAAACGGGACAAAGCACCAGCGGGCACAAAATGCGAGAAAAACTTGGAGCAATGAAAAAGAGAAAAATTTTTCTCTAAATCACACCATTTACCCACCTGAACCCCAGTATATTCCAAACAACAAAGACACAGCGAAGGAATCAAAGAGAATCAAAGAGAATCAACCGGCAAATCCTTGACCCTCAGCGATGTCCTGAGTAGGATAAACGGCGGCGATACCCGCTAATATCCAGGGTGATCCGCCAGGAGGAATACCGGCATGACGTCAGGGTTCACTGAAGAATTCACTGAAGAATTCACTGAAGAATTCGTGGTAGTAGGCGGTACTGAACTCCACCTGTTCAAAGGGGGCTCTGGCGAACCCTTGCTGATCCTCCACGGGGCCGGTGGCAACCGGGGATGGCTGAGATACGTTCAGGCTTTGGCCCAACAATTCACCGTATACCTGCCAACTCACCCCGGCTTTGGCGCTTCAGACCGACCCGCCTGGATCGAAACGGTACCGGATCTGGCGGCCTTCTATACCTGGTTTCAGGAAGAGCAAGGTCTGGAAAATATACGGGCCATTGGCTTCTCGATGGGAGGCTGGCTGGCCGCGGAGATGGCCGCCGCCTGCCAGCATGCTTTCAGCAAACTGATGCTGGTGGGCGCCGCCGGAATCAAACCACGGAAAGGGGAAATAACCGACATATTCATCATAACCCCGGCCCAGGTCAACGATCTGACCTTCCATGACCCCCAACAGGCTCCAGAGTATGACCAGATCTACCGACAGACTCCGACACCAGAACAGCTAGATATGGCCGAACGCAGCCGGGAAATGGCAGTACGCCTCTGCTGGAAACCCTACATGTACGATCCCCGACTGCCCGCACTATTAGAACGGGTAAAAATACCCACCCGAATCGTGTGGGGCCAGGAGGACCAGCTGGTACCGCTGGAATGTGGTGAACTGTACCAGAAGGCGATCAAAGGCTCGGAACTGGTGGTCATCGAAAATTGCGGCCACGCTCCTCAGATAGAAAGACCAGCGGATTTCGTTAAGACCGCCCTGGAGTTTTTGTAGTAGCATGGCCCACCTGGGACTAGATCTTCCTTTTTGAGTAAGGCATAATGCGCATTCCAGTCTTGGGTTCTACCACGAAGGTGATCGAGTTGTCTGAGGTCAGTTCCGTGTTATTCACCTTCAGTATCTCCAGCGTTTTCACCGGTTTGTTCCTCATTTTCTCCGACTTCAGGGTAAGATAAGAATCACACAGGGTACCCAGTCGACTGAACATCTCCGAACCGAAAGCATAGGAGTCCACCGAGATCACCATGGTGGCGCCTTCAGTGGCAGCACGCTTGCATGACATGAAGAAATCGATTACGACATTCTCGGGACAGGACGCAGCCAGGCTCGTGATCGTGTCCAATACTATAAAGTCGCTCTCTACTGCGGCGGCGTGAATTTGTTGGAGTACGATTGACAATAAAGGCTCCGGGGACTCATCTCCGACTCGAGCCGGAATCTCATAAACCCTCAGTTGGTCCGGCACATATTGGGACACTGGCAGAGCCATGGAACCCATTTGTTTCACCAGGCTGATCTCGGTATGCTGGGACGTAAAGTGGGACGTGTGATGACCTTCGGTCAGCGATCCATAGGCGAGGTATTGACTGAGAACACTCTTGCCGGTAGAGGATGCCCCTTCCAGCAGAGTGACCGAATGCGGCGGCAAGCCGCCTTCAAGTTTTTGCTCCAGGAGGGTCAGCTTGCCTCCGGTCGTGATCAACTGGGCCGGCTGATCGTCTACTCCATAGTCCTGGTCCGAGTCGTTCTCGCTAATGTCCCTTCCTGAGCCGGCTTCGTTTGATTCATTGGAGGCTTGACCCTCTTTGATGGCAACCCTGACAGTTGCCTTCAATATATCCATGTCCCATGGCTTGGTCACATAGTGACTGGCGCCGAGATGCAATGCCTCAAATTCGCCCATAAATACGGGCATGCCGCTCAGCATTACGACTGGTATCGCTCTGGTATCTGGATTCTCCTTGATAATCTTCAAGGCCTCCAGCCCATCCTGGTTAGGCATCCATATGTCGAGAAGGATCACGTCGGGACGTTTCTCGCAAGCCATTTTGAAGCCCTGGACTCCGTCGGTAGCCACATCCACATCGATCCCATCTCCGGAAAACACCGCAGACAACAATTTACCGACAGAAGAATCGTCGTCGACTACGAGAATCCTAGGCATCTTCGTTTTCCTTCACAAAACGTGTAGCTGGAGGCTGCCGCCTTGAGGCGGCAGAGGAAAGCTACACTCCTCCTTTAATTAGATTTCCGAGTATGCTAGTGTATCCGTGTGCGAAGGCACCCCCTCGGGGGATAACGGTTCCCCGCACTTTAACAACCGAAGGTATCCGGTTCCGGGCAGAAACCGCTGCCCGGGTAAAACTTTCGGCGTCAGGTGTAAACCTGTGCTGTTGCGGCCTGGAATATCCAGGCCAGGGCTGTTGTCATGCAGCCAATGGTCCCGGCGGCGTGAGCTGCCGAAGGACAAGCCGCCTGCTTTAGCTGGCGGTTCATGACTACCCGCCTCAAGACGCCAGAGTAGCACGAGGGAGGTGTACCACAAAATCATTGGAAATAATGGTTAGCCTACCCAGCAAAACCTCCAGATCATCAGCCAACTGCCGGGCGGTTACCGCGTCCTGAGACATTGCCAGGTCTCTGAGGACCAGGTTGACCTCCATCTCTTCGGAAAAGAGGTCCCCCATTTCAAATTTACCCGATGCCTTGGGGGCTTTATCCGGAGCTCCGGCGACCGGGGTTGCACCAACTGGAGGAATTACATTATCTTCATCCGGCGGCTCCGCAGATGAAGCGACGACCATTGATTTTCCTATTGATTTTCCTATTGATTTTCCTGGAGAACCGGTTGTAACTACCGGCGCGGGTACAGCAACAACCCCTCCGTCTACTTCGTCGTCATCATCATCGTCATCACCACCACCTCGCTTCAGTACCTTTCCCAGCATTCCAGCAGCATTACCGCCAATGCCCCGGAGTGCCCCCAACCTACCCCTCAGGCCCCCTTTTCCGGGGACCGCATCATCCGACTCTTCGTCGCCGTCTTGAGAATCCTCGTCCTCGTCGTCCTGGCGAGTCTGCTTCAATCGATCCAGAATGCCCACTAGTTAAATCACCCTTATTCGAGCAAATATCCGAGCAAAATTGCGGTGTCGCTGCAACAACGGCAGTTGGCAACCCCCGGGGTTTGCTCCCGCCATACGCCCGGTTGCCTTCTGGGATGTATCCCTCAACCATTAATTATGTTTCACCATAAGTTTATTTACCTGTAGGGATACACCCATCTGTGCACCATCGGCAGTCCCCTACCCGGAAAGAGTTCAAGCCCCGGATCCCAGCAGGAGTCCTGATGCTATTGGAGGAATTATCAGCATATTGAACCCGGTCATCAGACAGGTTATGAAGCCAAAGGAACAGATCAGGAAGGGATGCCCGCCTTTGGCGAACTTGGGCGCCAGAGCATTAGCCACGGTGTAAGCGAGCAAAGCCGCAACGGTCAAGCCCGTAATCGTGCCCATGTTTTGCGGTTGAAAGAGGGGAAGGTCCGGCAAGGCACCGATGGCATTACCTGGCTGGCTCGCCAGGTCTGCTACAGCCACGGTTATCACCTGATTGAAGGATTTCATAATCTCCAGGATAAAGGTCATCAGCCCGGTCATGGCAAAGTGAAGGGGAATGGTCAGATAAGCGAAGGGAGTGGCCGATACGGTGCGTCTGGCGCGCATCAGGGCCGCGTCCATGGAAAACTCCGCAGCAATAGCACCCACTCGGGCAGCATCTCCCCCCAGAGCCACGCCGTCCAGGAATATATTCGTCGTACGATTCATCAGTTCGGCGCCCGCCTCATCCCGGAAGGCGTCCCAACAAAGCTCCGGTCTGATATTGCTTTTCAGACGGATCTGCAGCCGGTGAATGTATGGCTCCAGATTGCCCATAGAACGGCGGTCGATCTTGGACAGGGCGTCGGATATGGTGCTGCCCACCGACGCCGCTACATTACCCACCGCCCGAATAAACATGGAGGTTTCCTGGTCCAGCCGGTCCACCCTGCCGTCATCGATCCACGCCAACACCCCGGTAGGCAGCAAGGCAAATCCCAGCAAGATCAGTCCCTGGGGCAGACCAACCAGGACCGTTACCAGGGACGCCAGGACCATCCCGGGAATGGCAACAGTGAAAAACAACTTCCTGGCCAATCGCCTGATTTTAGGGCCGCCCTTGTTATCAAAGGTTTTTACTTCGTAGGGAGAGGTACGGTAGATGATATAGACGCCAAATCCAGTGACGGCGAACATGGCCAGGGCCAGCGCCATCACGAAAAACATGCTGATCTCGCTCAGCATGGTAGAAATCATGGCCACCACCACCACCAGCGATACCGATACCAGCAAAGCAGCGTAGGCATCGCCCCATTTGGCCACGGTCTCCAGAGCCCGGTAGTAACTGTTGATGTACTGCTCCCGCTGTACCCGGGCCTCTTCAATCAAGAAATCCCTTTCTGGGTAGCCAGCCTGGATCGCACCAGCGAAGCGAAGCAGCAGGCTGCGGACACTCTCGGCCGGAGCCTGTCGTGCCACCAGCTGAAAGGCCCGGGAATACTCAAAGCCGGTACGCTTGGCCAGCAGATAGACCTGGCGGAAGTACCTGGCTGTTTTGTAGTTCTGCCGGATGACCCACTCCAGAATCAGGTCACGGGAGGCACCACCAACCGACGCAGCGGCCATGTAGGTGAGGTTGGATAACAGGTCAAAGGCCAGAACCGCGTTATCAGAAGACCCCTTCTTTGTATGCTTTGGAGAGTGCGTCGTAGACATCTTTGAAAGCGATTACCCCTTGCTCCTTCATTCGGCTCAAAATGGTGGCCCGGCGATCCAACTCTTTGTATATGTCCCGCTTCTTGTTGGGAGGATATCCCAACTTGAAGGCGATCACCTCTTCGAGCAGATAGCTGTTCATATAGCCCGGAAATTCGTACTCGTCGTTAACCGGGTTCCAACGGAACACCTCAATATAAGAAAACGAGTCGCTGGACGAATCGTACCCTACAATTTCACTGATGCTGAGAATACGCCTGCCGTCCTTGCCACTGGGCAGCCGCACCAGACTCTGAATAGTACATAAGTTGAGGTTCTCAATGTAAACCTTGGGAATGTTGATGGGTTCACCGGTGAGACGTTGAATCAGCTTTTCCACGGAAGAGGCGTGGAACGTAGCCATACAAGCGTGACCGGTCTGCATTGCCTGGAAGGCAATGGCACCCTCGGCACCACGAATCTCTCCGATGATTATTATGTTGGGCCTCTGCCGCAATGCTGCCCGGAGCAGATCAAACATGGTCACCGAGCTGCCCCCCTCTCCCGGCTTCCCCCGCACCACCTCCCGCAGCCAGTTGGGGTGGGGCACCTGGAGCTCCGGCGTGTCCTCAATACTGACGATCTTGGAGGACGGATGGATGAAAGTGGTCAGGGCATTGATCAGAGTCGTCTTACCGGACGCCGTCTCACCAGCGACGAACATATTCATGCCGTGTTCCATAGCCAGCGACAGATACGCGGCAATTCGATAAGTGAGGCCGCCAAATTCCACCAACTGGATGATGCTCAGAGGATCATCCATGAATTTACGAATGGTAAAGTTGCTGCCCCGTCGGGAAACGTCCTCACCGAACACCAGATTGATACGAGAACCATCCGGCAGCACCGAGTCAATGATGGGATCACTGTAGGTTACCGGCTTTCCCATCTTCTCCGAGAGCTGAATCACAAAGGTATCCAATTCCTTGGCAGTTTCGAAAACTATGTTGGACTTCAAACTCTTGAAGATTTTGTGCTCCAGAAATATGGGGCCCAGACCGCTACAGCTAATGTCCTCAATCTGGTTGTCCTGAAGTAACGGTTCCAAAACGCCCATCTTCTGTTTGTCCCGGATCATTCGATAACGCAGCCCATCGAACTGGGTCTGGGTTACCGGCACCCTCGCGTTCGTCTTTTTCCTGGCGTTGGCCCGGGCGGCCTTCAGGTCTCTGGGCTTGACCACCTGACAGATCCGCTTGAGAATGCTGCCCAGCACCTTGGTCCGGTCCATCTGACTGCCGACGATGGTATCATCCAGTTCGTCCACATAGTCCACCAACCGCTCTTCAACCGCCTCCATCAGGTCTTCCAGGTCCAGCGTCATCCCCGGTTCTATCGCGATATAGTAGTCACGGATGTCCGACTCGTCCGTCATCACGTGGATGTAGAGGCCTTCTTTGATGGGGTAGATGAGGTTGGGACTGTTGGTATCAATGGAGCGGTCCAGCTTGGGCACAAACTGGGGAATGCCGGTCTCATCCAGCGGAATGGAGTGCAGATACTCCAATAGAGAGGCCTTGTCTCTGGCCTCCTCTTGCAGTGGCAGCGGCAGCAGCCGGAAGGCAGGACAATCGAGCATGCCCCCCTGGTGGCCGTGCTTATCGGCGACGTGGGTGAAGGGGAGGGTACTTGGCGCCATCTAATCAGCCCTGAGACTTGAACGATTTACCGATCGAAAGCACTGGTTTGAGAGCGCCTGGTCGGTACTACACTCAAGCCAGGTTGCAATCCGCATTGTCCAGCACGTATCCATGTCGATGCCACTCTGGTATCAGCCTAGGCCTTGGCCCTGGATAATGGGACGATCTTCATACCCAGGCCGGGCTCCACATCAAAGTTGATCACGTTCCCAGTGCTCTGGTCGGCGTTGCGAACCTTGCCCACTTCCATCACCTTGACCAGCCGGTCTCCCACCTGCTCCAACTTCAGTGTCAAGTGCGCGTCACAAAGAGAGCGGATTCGGATCAGCATCTTTTCCTCGAAGGCGTAGGAGTGGACGACGCAAATGATGGTCTTCCCACGGTCGCACAGTTGCTTGCAGGCGCCAAAGAAGTCAATGACCGTCCGCTCATCCCCGTGGATCACCATACCGGTGAGAGAATCCACAATAATCAACTTGGTGGTTACCGGCAGGGTCTCAAAATGGGCCAGCAACAAACTAAAGGCCTCTGCGCTGTCGGTATCTTCATTACAAACCACCGGGTAAACCCGCAGCCGGTCACACAGAAAGTAGTCGGTGACATCCAGGTTCAGCGAACTCATCTGGGATATGAGGCTTTTGACGGTGTTCTCGGTGGTGTAGTAGACCGTCGCCAGTTTGCCGGTTAAAGCCCCATAAGTGAAGTGTTGTGAGACCACGCTTTTGCCGGCGTCGGACTGACCTTCCATCAACACCAGGGAACCAATCGGAATGCCGCCGCCCAATTTTTTATCCACCTCGCTATTACCGGTGGATACTACCCTTGCCTCAGTTTGCAGGTGAATTGCCATCGATCTCTCTATCCCTCCCTATAGCTCTGGCTCCGTAACCCGGCTTGACCTTGTTCCAGCTCAAGCAAGCCTGGCTGCCCGTCAGGGGTAATTCAGTTTTCGACCAGCGCCTGGTCGCTGGCCGCCCTGGGCATACCCACCACCACCAGAGCCGAGGTGCCCGATTTGACATCTGGCGCCACCCGCAGGTTGATCGTAAGAGTCTCGTCCGAGTCCCACATCCTGGGATTGAAAGTATCTGGCGTAACACCGGTCACCGGGTTGGTCCACTGGTTATCCCCGACGCCAGCCGGATTGTAGGCCAGGTATTTCCGAACCAGGTTGTCCGAAGAATCGGTGTACTGGACAATCACATCCATCTCGCCAAAGTCGGCCACCGATTCGGAGCCAGTGTTGTCCACTGCCAGGGCAATCTCGGTGTTGCTACCGGTGAGCGAAGATGTAACGCTGGCACTGCTGATGCTGATGCCGCTATTCACCTTCTGCCGACTGATCTTGCCCAGGTCTTTTAATGACTGCGACTGGTCCGTCGACATGTTTAGTGAGGTACCAAACATAATCACCGAGGCCAGCAAGAAGCTGGCGATAACCATGATGCCGGCTACTAACGAACTCATACATGCGCGAACTCATACATGCGCTTCAACACCGTTTCGCAGTTTCAGGGTATAACATTCAGCCAGTTCGTCCCCAACTGGTCGAAGGACGGCAGTGGCATTCGCCCACGACCTAAACACTGAAGTCTTTGCTGGCATTGACCGAGTTATAAACGTTGACGATCACGTTGTATCCACCAGAGGTTACGCTGGCGTCGGTCAGATGCAGGGTTATTTTCACTGTCACCGTCTGAGTCCACTCAGTCCCGTTCTCAATGGTGTAATCCCAATACTCGGGAGCGGGACCGGCGCCGTGAGACAAGCGCTTGACCCCGCTGGGAGTGGTCAGGAAGACATCGCCCGCCTCAATGGG
>Ga0214472_10006700_pt1 | contig 12069 bp, 8 predicted proteins | sample RVTome_6_FD_207662 | JGI IMG/M metagenome (GOLD analysis project Ga0214472, IMG submission 207662) | Soil microbial communities from uranium-contaminated site in the Upper Colorado River Basin, Wyoming, United States - RVT140D175 | ecosystem: Environmental > Terrestrial > Soil > Contaminated >...
CAAAACTCTGCTCGCTCGCGGACCGACCGACCAACAGCGACTCCGCTTCATCGCATACCATGGGGAGCGGCGCCACCGCGCCGAGGACGACACGAGCCGCCGTCACCATGTCGTCATCATCGACTTTTAACCTTACAGCCACAGACGCCACAGCGATCGCGTTTCCCTCACGTAGTCCAAATCGTTCATAGGCCGCGCCGAATCCAGGTTGCCCAAAGGGTACGCGAACAGCTTTTAGCAACTCGCCGTCGCCCAGCGCCGTCCTTCGCGGTCCGACGAATAGGGATTCCAATGGGACAACGCGTTCACCCTCGGGCGAGCCGAGCAAAACCTCGGCACCCAACGCAATCAAGATGGGCGGTAGGTCAGCGCAGGGAACGGCGCTGATGATGTTGCCCCCCACTGTGGCCACGTTCCGAACGGGCGGAGCGGCCATGCGTGTCGTGGCGTCTAGGATGGGCGAGAATCGCTCACGGACCAGCGGCGATCGGGCCAGTTCCGTTATTGTGGTCAGCGCACCGATCGTCAACCCCTCGTCGGTGATCGACACGCCGCGAAGCTCGACAATTTGGTTGAGGGAGATCAAGTGCTTCGTGTCCACGCGACCGGCTTTGAGGTCGACGAGTAAGTCGGTTCCCCCCGCCAGAAAACGGGCGTCGGGGGCGAATTGTCGAAACAACTTGGCCGCCTCAATCAAGGACGTGGTTTCGTGAAGTTCGATATCAGGTACGTACATGGTTTACTCCTCGTGTCCGGTGCGCGGAATAAAGGGGGAGCCTGAACTATTTCGCATTGGCCTGTTTCTTTCCGTGTTCCGACACGCCCGTAGCCGCAGTGTCTCGTGAATGCAGCAGGCCGTTAAGAAACTGATCGGTAATTTGATTCGCAACGGCACTCACGGCAGGACCTCGCTTTGGGTCGTACCATCGGTACAGCCAATTCAGCGTTCCGAACAGTGCCATAGTAGAGACGTGTATGTTCAGAGACTCATGCACGCCTTCGGACGCAACGATTCGATCAACGATGGACCGCGTCAGGTCGAAATAATCCCGGCGGATGCGTCGCGTTTGTTCATAGGCATCACCGGTAAGAGAGTCGAGCTCGTGCGAACACACTTTGAGGGCGTCCATGTGAGCCGCGAAGTAGCCCAGGTGCGCGCGGACCATCACCCTGAGCTGTTCCTTAGGATCCTCCACGCCGTGCAATTTCTCGCGCAAATTGTTAAGCAGTGAGCTGAACGATCGGAATTGGATCAAAAAAAGCATCTTTTCTTTGTTCTCAAAGTAGTGGTATAGCCCCGCAAGGCTGACGCCGGTTGCTTTGGCAATGGAGCGCATGGACGCCCGTTCGTACCCCGCTCGCGCGATCGCCCCCGTGGCCGCGGCCAGGATCTGGTTGAGACGCTCGTCGTAAGTCGGGCGTCCGTCGGAACTTACGTTATCCGGATCCTCACCGGACGAGCCGAACATACGTTCTGGTTTTTCGGATATCATTCCGATAATCTGCGGTACAAAGAGCACAATTGAACCCAACGCTACTATGAGCGATCCTTGGCCTGTTGTCAAGACAAAAACTTCGCAAAAGCCTTGACAATGTATCATCATGCATGATAATGGCTTTCTAGCATGCGGCGTATGTAGTTTCCGATCGGCGATTAGGCTGGATATATTGAGTCCGTTTGCCGATCGAACGTACGTTCGATATAATGGCGACAGAAATAGTCGCCCGGCGAGCGATCCCCCGCCCGGATCGCCTATTGTGGAGGTTTTCCATGAGTGAGCCCATGTTTCCCGTTCGCAGCCCTAAGTCTTTCGAATTCCGCGATATTCAATACGAAAAGCAGGATTGGGTCGCGCGAATAACAATCAACCGACCCCACAATTTCAACGCCTACAGCACTCCGGCGTTGCAGGAATTGGCCACTGCTTTTCAGGACGCCGCGTGGGATGACAACGTGGCCGCCGTGGTGTTCACGTCCACGGGGCACCAGGCGTTCTGCACGGGCGGCGACGTCAAGGAATATCAAAAAAGCTACACGCAAAAGCCGCGCGACTATTGGAAGTATATGTCGTGTTTCAAGGCGTACATCGAATCGATCGTCAATTGCAGTAAGCCGGTCATCGCACGAATCAACGGCATGGCGGTCGGTGGGGGGAACGAAAGTCAGCTCGCGTCCGACTTGGCAGTCATGGGTGAGCACGCCTTCATCGCACAGGTCGGCACAAACGTGGGATCGGTGGCCTGTGGTGGTTCAACACAATGGCTACCGGTTCATGTTGGAGATCGCAAGGCGCGCGGGATTTTGTTTCTGAATCAGCGATACTCCTCCTTTACTTGTCTGTCGATGGGCTTGGTTAATGTCGTCGTTCCGACCGTGAAGGGGCCCGACGGCGAGTTTCTGACCTCCTTCACGAACGATCGTACTTTCCTGTCGGATTGGAATACCGACCCCTGGGAGCAGCCGTTCGAGCGGCGGGCGAATCCGGGCGAGATCAAGAAGGCCCTGAAGGAACAAGACGGATATTCCATCGATCTTTCGCGCGTGGATGAAGTCGTAGCCGGGATGTGCGATCAGATTGTCAACAAATTCTTTGAGTGTACGAGGTATACCAAAGCGCAGGTTAATTACTGGAAGGATACGTCGTGGCATGCTACGGCCGGTCACGCTCGGGACTGGTTGGCTATTCATTATACCAGTCTCGAGCCTCACGAGGGCATGACCGCGTTCGTGGAGAAGAGGAAGGCTGACTACGTGGGAATGCGCAAACGTGCAGCCGACCCGATGGGTTCGAGCGAGTTTCTATGGGGGCCGTACGCGAAAGAGTGCCCCAAATGCGGCGCCAAGGGCATGCCGCGAGATTTCGAGCATTGCGGGAAGTGCGGTGGGACGCTTTAGCTGCACAACCTACGTGCGCTTGATGATGAGCTAATGGAACGCGTCGGGTCCGCCATGCGGACCGAGAATGAGGAAAGCGCTCGGTTTTCCAAGAGGTCCGCACGGCGGACCCTACACCTAGCGCGGTACAGTGCAGGAACGCTACGTGCGTAACGTTTTTAGAGGTCTCAAGTGAGCACGAACCGACGAGCATTGGTGACCGGTGGAGGCAGGGGCATTGGCCGCTGCATCGCTGAGACTCTTGCGCGTGATGGGTGTGACGTAGGTGTCTTCGATCAAGGGCCGCCGAAAGAAGGACTCGCCGTCGTCGAGCAGATTGAATCGCACGGCCGTAAAGGTTGGTCATTTGTGGGCGATGTGCGTGATGCCGGGCAGGTCGCGGAGGCCGTGGAAGCGCTGGTCGGCAAGTGGGGCGGCATCGACATCCTGGTGAATAACGCCGGCATCGTACGCGATCAGGTGCTTTGGAAAATGACGGATGATGAGTGGCGCGACGTGATCGATGTGGACCTCTCCGGCGTGTTCCACGGATGTCGAGCGGTGGTGCCGGTCATGCGGAAGCAGCAATGGGGCGCCATTGTCAACATCGCGAGCATCAATGGGCTTCGTGGAAAGTTCGGACAGACCAACTATGCCGCGGCCAAAGCGGGCGTGATGGGTCTAACGAAATCGCTGGCGAAGGAAGTGGCCCGCTTCGACATAACGGTCAATGCCGTGGCACCTGGGTTTATCGAGACCGCCATTGTCGATTCGATGTCGGAGGAAGCTAAGCGACTGGCGGTGGGCGAGATTGTGCTGGGCCGTATCGGAACGGTCGAAGATGTAGCTGAGGTTGTCGGGTTCCTGTGTAGCGACCGCGCTCGGTTCATCACCGGCGAGGTGATCAAAGTCGACGGCGGCCAGTATATCTGAAAGGTAACCAACGCATGAGCGGGTACGAAAACTTCGACGTGACAATAGACGAGGGCATCGCGACGATCACGATGAACCGCCCACCGCTCAACGTGATGCATAATCCGATGATGGAGGAGTTCAACGGGCTCCTGGAAACGATCCTGTCCCCAGACACCTGCTCGGCGGTTGTCATCCGCGCGACGGGTAAGGCTTTCAGCGCCGGCGTGGACGTGGCGGATCACACCGACGAAAAAGTGGGTGACATGATTCGTCTGTTTCATGGCATCTTCCGCAAGCTCGCGGCGACGGACGCGCTGACCATTGCGGCCGTGCAAGGAGCTGCACTGGGTGGCGGATGTGAACTGGCGTGCTTCTGTGACATAGTTTTGGCTTCCGATCGCGCCAAGTTCGGCCAGCCCGAGGTGCAGATCGGCGTGTTTCCACCCGTGGCCGCGGCGGTGTTGCCGCATCAGGTGGGCATCAAGAAGGCGATCGAACTGGCGGCTGTGGGTGCGACCATCCGCGCCGACGAAGCGCTGCGGATCGGATTGGTGAACCAGGTGTTTGCGGCCGACGAGTTTGACACGAGGGTGGATGCGTACGTGGACCGGATTCGTAAGCTCTCCCGGCCCGTTGTCCGTATGGCGAAGCAGGCGGTCGTCGCGGAGGTTCGCGCGCAGGTGCTGCAACAATTGGATCGAACGGAAAAGCTATATCTCGATAAGTTAATGGCGTTAGAAGACGCGCATGAGGGCGTGGCGGCGTTCATGGAGAAAAGACTGCCAAATTGGAAACACGCATGATGCGTGAGTCAGCGGTGTTTAGAAATGTTAAACAAGAGTGTTTTGGCGGGTTGTGACCCGCATTTCCAAAGGAATCACTTACGATGAAAGCGGTGGTCTTGCAAGGAAACGGAGCGGGGTTGAAACTCGAAGAGGTTCCGGTCCCGAAGATTGAGTCGGATCAGATTCTGGTCAAAGTGGCCGCCTGCGGTGTCTGCCACACCGATTTGCATTACATCGAACATGGTGTGCCGACCTTCAAGAAGCCGCCCATCATTCTGGGGCATGAGGCGTCCGGCGTTGTCGAAGAGGTGGGGGCTGTGGGGTCGCGATTCAGCATAGGTCAGCGGGTCTTGATTCCTGCGGTGTTGACTTGTGGGCACTGCGACTTCTGTCGCATGGGTCGTGAGAACATTTGCAGTGAAATGACAATGCTCGGCAACCATATCAACGGCGCCTACGCCGAGTACGTGGCGGTGCCTGCGAAGGATGTCTTGTGTTTGCCGGAGAGCATTCCCCTTGAGGAGGCCTCGATCATCGCCGACGCCATTTCCACCCCTTACCACGCCGTGAAGAATCGCGCCCGCGTGCGACCCGGCGACACAGTGGTCGTTTTCGGGTGCGGCGGAGTGGGTATTAACGCCGTGCAGTTGGCGGCGATTGCGGGCGGCTATGTGATCGCGGTCGACATCAACGATCGCAAGCTGGAATGGGCTCGAGAGTTCGGTGCCGCGAAGACCATCAACGCGTCCCAGGTGGATCGCGTGAGCAAGGAAATCAAGAAGCTCACCGGCGGTGGCGCCGACATCGCCATGGAGGTCATCGGCAACCCGAAAACGATCGTGGACGCCTTTGAGAGCGTGCGCATTGGCGGACGGTTGTGTGTGGTGGGGTATACGTCCGAAGCCATATCCATCGTGGCCGGCAAGATCATGTTCAAGGAGTTGGAGGTGGTGGGGTCGCTGGGGTGCCGACCTCTTGACTATGCCCCGCTGATTCGTCTTGTCGAGCAGGGTAAGATCGACGTCAAGCGGCAAGTAACGCATCGATTCAGCCTCGACAACATTAATGATGCGTTCGCCGTCATGAAGGAAGGCGTTTCGCTTAGATCCATTGTTATTCCGTGACCGCATGGTGACTCTCGAAAATAGGAATTTAATCGGTTGACTACGACGACCAAGAGAGTTCAGATTAAGGCGCAGCAGCAGCTCAAGACGCTGATGCGCGACTATTTCCTCGATTTGGATGCTGCGGCCAAGGATCCCGGTCGCCGTGTGGCGTGGTGTACGTCGGTTGGTCCATGCGAAATCCTTTCGGCGTTTGGGTTCGAAGTGTATTTCCCCGAGAATCACGGAGCGCTGCTGGGGGCACGAAAGCAAAGCCATCAACTGATCCCTCGGGCGGTGGGGATGGGCTACTGTGCCGAGTCGTGCTCATATATGAACAGTGACATCGGTGCGGCTGTAGCGGGTGTCAGTCCTCTGACGGCCGCCTACGGAATCGATGGTCCGCCGAAACCCGACTTGCTGGTGTACAGCACCAATCAATGCCGGGAAGTACAGGACTGGTGGAGTTTCTTTGGCCGACGGCATGACGCCGTTGTCCAAGGTATCCGTCCGCCAACCCATCTGGGAGAGGTCACACCACAACACGTCGCATTCGTGCGTGGTCTATTGGTCGAGATGATCGAGCAAATCGAATCGAAGTTCCGGTTGCGCCTAAGCTATGATCGACTCGAAGAGGTCGTCGCGTTGTCCAGTCGGGCGAGCACGCTGTGGCGCGAGGTTCTTGCCACGGCGCAGGCCAACCCCACGCCAATCACCTTCTTCGATGGCGTGATTCATATGGCTCCGGTCATCCTGATGCGCGGATCAATGATGGCCATCGATTATTACGAGGCACTCCTCCAGGAAATGCGAAACCGCGTGACCCAGGGTGTCGCGGCGGTGGCGGATGAACGCTATCGTATTTATTGGGAAGGGATGCCGATCTGGCCGAAGCTGCGGGAACTGTCGGAGGCCTGCATCAACCTCAACGCCGCGGTGGTCGCCAGCACCTATTGCAACTCATGGGCGTTCGAGCAGTACCAGCGCGGCGATCCGCTTGACTGGATGGCCAAGACCAGCATTGAGATCTTCATCAACCGCGACGAGGTCACTAAGCAGGCATTTCTCGAAGCCATGTTTGATCGGTTTAAGGTCGATGGTGCGATCTTCCACAACGCGCGCACTTGTCCCAACAATACCAACTCGCGCTTCGGCATGGCCCAGAGACTGCGTGAGCAGCGTAACATTCCCATTTTGGTGATCGACGGCGATCTCGCCGACGTCCGGTTCTTCTCCACGGCCCAAACCCTCACTAACCTCGAGGCGTTCGTCGAGCAGCTTGAGGAGCACAAGCGATGAGTGCTCCCATTTTCGTAGGCATCGACGTCGGATCGTCGGCCACCAAGTGCATCGTGCTCGACGCACAGAATACGTTGCTCGGCGATCATGTGGCGCCGTCGGGATTTGACTACGCTCGATCCGCAGAGACCACTTTGGCGCGGGCACTGTTCGATGCGGAAAGTACGAGCGACGATATCGCGTATTGCGTGGCTACCGGATATGGGCGGCAGAGTGTGCCCGAGGCTGACCGTCGTGTGACGGAGATTACGTGCCACGCACGCGGCGCGAGAGAGTGGTATCCGACGGTGCGCAACATCATCGACGTCGGCGGACAGGATACGAAAATTATTCATCTGAGTGAGCAGGGCAAGATGGCCGACTACCGGATGAACGCCAAATGCGCGGCAGGCACCGGCACGTTCCTCGAATCGATCGCGCTGAAACTCGGCGTCACGCTTTCCGAGCTCGATGAACTGGCGATGGCATCCACGAACGACACCATGATGAACAGTTACTGTACCGTGTTCACGGGCACGGAAGTGATCGAGCGCGTTAAGGAAGGACAGCCGCGCGAAGACATTGCCATGGGGTTGTTTCGATCGATCGCGATGCGGGTGATGGAAATGATGTCCGCTCGAGACGGCACCGTGGCGGCGACAGGTGGCGTGGCCGCGCATTGCCGAGCGCTGGTTCGCGGGCTGGAGGAAGTTCTGGAGACGGAGGTGTTGCTACCACCCATGCCGCAACATGCCGGTGCCTACGGCGCGGCTCTCATCGCGTCGGAATCCGCGCGCTCCGCGGCGGATTGGAGGGATCATGTTGCACAAGGGTGAACTCGGCGTCCATCCGCCCGGGGCGCTCGGCGTCAGCTTCTTCATGCATGCCCAAGCGGAATGCCTGATTGGCCGGACGGGCGATGGAATCACGCAGACGCTCAAAAATGCCGGGTCGTTCAAGCTCCTGGACGAAGGCCGCCTTCGATCCGTGTCGCTCAAGGGAAAGATCTTTGCCAACCTGTTGGAGGCCGAAGCGCTAGACCGACTTCCAGAGCTACTGCTTGTCTGCTGCAATCCCGACCAACTCGGTCTGCTGACCGGCGAGCTAACCCGGTTTCTGGAGAACTTGGCCGAGCGGGGCAAGCTGAAATCGATCGAGGACATCAGGAATCGAGTCCCGATTCTCTTAGTTCTGCCCAACGGCATCCTAACCGAACTGATGTTGCAAACGTACGAGGATCAGATCAACGAATCGCGGTTGATGCACCGGCTGCCCGACGTCACCGACGCCATACACGCGGCACTTATGGATCGTGTCGTACGCGGTGTTTCGTTGCAGGCCGGAGGGCGCCGCGGTGGCGGCAAGGACACCATCTACTTGTCCGAGGGCAAGGGTTCCTTGGTCTTCGCGGGTGGCGGCGAGCCGGAGCGTGATCGGATAGAGGCCATACTTGGCTCCCACAACTATCCGTTCAAACACGCAAGAGGCGTGTCCGGCTTGCGCATCGAGTTCGACAAGGCGATGATTTCCATCGTGCTCAACGTCGGCGGCATTATCCACATGGTTACTGATGACGGCGACCTCATCGATCTGCGCATGGGAGATCTGTGTAAAGACCCCGGTAAAGCGGAGTTCGTGGCGTTGGTCACACGAGCTGTGTACGACGTAGGTAAGGCCGTCGGCGCCTATCCGGCGGAAGCCAAATACGAAGACATCTGGGGGGCGCACCGCGCGACCATCATGTCATTTGCTGGGCATGTCACCAGTTCCGTCAAAATGTTTCGCGACATGCTCACCCACAACATGAAAAGCATCAAGCTCTTCTCGAACGAAGAATGGATCCTAACGCCGCTCGTCCGCTACGCAGCCAACGCCGGGCTCAAGGATGAGGAGGCATTATTCAAATCGCTCAAGCTAGACGTGCAGCGCGCGATGGCCCGGGCGATTCGGTATCGTGACGACACCTCCACCGGACAGCACAACGGAGCCGCACCCATGAAACTAGCCTCGCAGCGTAATATCACAATCGAATTGTTTGAGAGTGACTCGGACAAGTTGGTGGCCGTCGGTACTCTGCTGGACAATGAACATCTCATCAAGCTCGACGTCACGGTTTATCTTCCCGACGAGCAAATCACAGGGAGTCGATTGCACATGATCCGCGTGCCGTTTCCGGTTTGCCACGAAGTAGAATCCGTGGCGGAGCGTCTCGTGGGGCTGCGTATCGAGCGCGGCGTGCTTGCGGAAATCGCGCGGCGTGTCGGTGGGCGCGTGGGATGCTCACACATCAAGGAGTTGGCCACCAACATCGTCGACTTCGCGGCCTCTTATCTCGCCAAACGGCGTATTGGCGTCGATCCGGTGAGCTCGGAATTCAATCAAAAGCCGGCCGGGGAGAGGTTTGCGCTCACCAAAGAACTGTTGAGCGATTCTTGCCTGGCCTATTGTCAAACAACGGCTCAGGGTTTGGACGCCAGTATGGGAATCAAGCGGGTGGGCAAAGAACATGTCAGTCCACTACCACTTGGCGACTATGATGTGTCACTGGGTGTGCTGCTACGGGATCGGGCGGCACGCTGGGGCGACAAGGTTTATTTTAGATGGCGCCGCGCAGACCAGGCTCTTTCATTGACCTGGAACGAGTTTTCGACGCAGGTCTTCACCGTGGCCCGTCATTTGATCGAACGAGGCATCATGCCGGGCGACCGCATCGCCATGCTCTCTGAGAATCGCGTCGAGATGTTCATCTGCGAAATGGCGGCGATGTCCATTGGGGCGGTCAGCGTACCGATCTTCGCCGGTTACCTGCAACGGCAGATCGCCTATGTGCTCGGTCACGCCAAACCGAAGTGGCTTGTGGTTTCCGGCATGCACCAGCTTCACAAGATCGAACGCGAAAGGCATCCAGGGATCGAAGCATATTACTGCATGAATGGAAATGCGGAGAGTGAAGCGTGGGGCTCGAGCAGCTTCGCACGGCTCACCGGTGACGACGGCGCAACGGAGGACGAGCTGAATCGGCGAGTCACGGCCGTCCGGCCGGACGATCTTTGCATGATCATGTATACCTCGGGCACGACGGGTCCGCCCAAGGGTGTCAAGCTGAGACACCGCAATCTGATTTCCCAGCAGAAGGCGATCTCGTTGCTTTGGGATGTGAGCGAGAAAGACGTGCTGATGAGTTACTTACCTTGGCACCATAGCTTTGGCGGGCTCTTTGAGCGCTTCATGACGCTTTACAGCGGACTGGAGTTCTGCTTGGACGATTCGACCGGACGCGATATGGATCGGCTGGTCGCCAACTGGAAGGTCTTCAACCCCACGCTGTTTTTCAGCGTGCCCCGGGTGCACGACATGGTCGTCACGAAATGTCGCGAAAACCCGGACGTGGAAGCCGTCGTGTTTGGCAGTCGTCTACGAACCGTGTTTACCGCGGGTGCATCCCTGCCGGCGATGGTGGCCGCAGCGTACCGCGAGCGTAACATTCCCGTGCTCGAAGGGTGGGGGCTAACCGAGACATCTCCCTGCGTCACACTTATGGCACAAGACAGTGGATGGAAGAGTGGATGCGTGGGCTTCCCCATAGCCGGCGTCACGATTCGGATCGAGGAAGATCGAGAAATCTTGGTCAAAGGCCCCAACGTCATGAGCGGTTATCTCGACGACGAGGAAGCGACGTCGCGCGTGATTGACGCCGACGGTTGGTTCCATACCGGCGACTTGGGCGAGTTCACGGCGGACGGGCTGCGGATTCTGGGCCGCAAAGACGGGGCATTCAAATTGACTACCGGGGAAAAAGTTCACCCGCAGAGGGTCGAGGCGGTGCTGGTCAACGGATCGACACTGATCAACCAGGCGCTGGCCGTCGGAAGTGGAGAGGATTTCGTGGCCGTGCTCATCCATCCGGATTTCAGTCGCCTCCGTGAATGGGCCGACCAGCACGGGATTGACAAATCCGGCCTTTGCAATCAGCCGGCCATCCTCGAGCTCTTCGCGGAGGAGCTGGAGCGTCTCAACCCCGGCATCGAGGTAAAATACCAGCGCGTCAAACGTGCCATCCTTGTCGATCGCGAACCCACCCTGGCCAATGGGGAGCTGACACCCTCCGGCAAGATCGTTCGCAACGCCGTAATGAACCATAACAAAGACAACATCGCCAAATTGTTCTCGACGCGCGAACAAAAGGGAGTCATTGTCGTGTCGCAACCGGTTTTTCAGAGGATCTAACACATGCCGACAAATGGATGGCCACAAATTGTCATTGCGGGCGGGGCGAGAACGCCGATCGGCCTTAAGTGTGGTACGCTCAGCGCGTTCGCACCTGAAGACCTGGCGGTCTTTGCTTGCGAGGAAGCGATCCGGCGCAGCACGATCGTACCGGATCGAATCGACGCCGCCATCGGGGCCAATGTCTATCAATACACGGCCCCTGGCGCTCAAGACATTTACTTTCCGCGCAACGTGGGGTTGCGTTGTCACCTGAACATTGAAACACCGGCTCTTATGGTGCAAAGAATCTGCGGCTCGGGATTGCAAACCGTGGTCAATGGGTTTCAGCAGATCGCGCTGCCCGATGGCGTCGAGGATGCCAAGGTGACACTCTGTTTCGGTGCGGAGACGATGTCCCGGGCGCCACAGATTATTCGATCGCCCCGATTGCGCACGCAGTTTTGGGAATTCGAAGAAGGCGGCAAGATCGAGGACAGCCTACTGGCCGGGCTCAATCACGACCTCGCCTCGACGAGCATGATGCTCACCGCGGACGAATACGGCTCGCGCATGGGCATTACGCGAGAAGCGTGCGATGAATTCGCCGCCGGATCGCACGCTCGGGCCCGTTCGGCCTATCGCCAAAGCCATTTTAATGGTGGCGATCGATTGAAGGGAATGTTTGCCATCGACGCCAACGACGCCACCGGACAACCGGTTCATCTCGCTCGGGATGAGTGTGTGCGAAAGACGGACGTAGCGGCGTTGAAGGCGCTACGCGGTCTTACACCGCACGGGCTGGTGTCTCCGGGGAATGCCAGCGAAATATGTGACGGAGCAGCGGCATTAGTTCTCTCCGACCGAACAACCGCGGATAAGAATGGCTGGCCGGCACGATACGCCG
>Ga0214472_10006701_pt1 | contig 12069 bp, 11 predicted proteins | sample RVTome_6_FD_207662 | JGI IMG/M metagenome (GOLD analysis project Ga0214472, IMG submission 207662) | Soil microbial communities from uranium-contaminated site in the Upper Colorado River Basin, Wyoming, United States - RVT140D175 | ecosystem: Environmental > Terrestrial > Soil > Contaminated >...
ACCTCCTGGAACAGCCGGTCTTGATAGACCGGCTGTTTTGTTTGACTGGGGTCGGAAGACCCATATTATATGGACCCTGCCGGATTGACTCCCCCCCACTAATGGTATACAATCATACAAACATACAATTATACAATTGCCATATGAGCAAACTCAAGATTTCACTGGACTTCCGCAGCGGCAGTCCGATCTACGTCCAGATCATGGACCAGGTCCGGCACCAGATCGCAGCCAAGGACCTGCAGCCGGGCGACCAGCTCCCAACCGTCCGGCAGATGGCGGCGGACCTGCGGGTGAACTTTAACACCATCGCCCGGGCCTACCGCCTGCTCGACGACGCCGGGATCATCTCCACCCAGCACGGGCGCGGCACCTTCATCCTGGAGGCGCCCTCCAAGGAAGCCACGGACCGCCTGCGCCAGGAGGACCTGGACCGGTTGGCGGAGCATTACATGGAGGGCGCCCTCGAACTGGGTTTCACACCGAAGGAGATCCGGTCCGCATTCGAAAAGAAAATCGAAAGTTCATCTCAGGAGAACGAAGGAGAATAAGATGACCAACAACCGCTTTATCATGGACTTCAGCAAAAACAGCCGGCTCCCGAAAATGGGCGCGGCCCTCCGGGTAAACCCGGTCGCGATCACCGCGTTCACCCTGCTGTCGATCCTCAGCATCCTTGGGACCGTCTTCTTGAACGGCCGCGGGGTCGCCGACCTCTTCGTCGACTCGTACCTCGTCGTGACCCTGCTTGCGGCGGTTTACGTCCTGTTCGGCCTCAAGGTCGCCAACCAGTGGGAGAAAGCCGTCATCCTGCGGTTCGGCAAGTTCACCGCTTTGAAAGGCCCCGGGCTCTTCTGGATCATCCCGATCGTCGACACCGTCACCGAGTGGATCGACCACCGCGTGATGGTCTCCCCGTTCAGCGCCGAGAAAACCCTGACCCGGGACACCGTCCCCGTCGACGTCGACGCAGTCCTCTTCTGGTTGGTCTGGGACGCCGAGAAGGCGGCCCTGGAGGTCGAGGACTACCGGTCGGCGATCACCTGGGCCTCCCAGACCGCCCTGCGGGAGGTCATCGGCGTGCTGGACCTGGCCGACATCCTGGTCGGGCGGGCGAAGATGGACAAGGACCTGCAAAAGATCATCGACGAGCGGACCACCCCCTGGGGCATCACCGTTTCGTCGGTCGAGATCCGCGACATCGTGATCCCGCAGGAACTGGAGGACGCCATGTCTCGCCAGGCGCAGGCCGAGCGGGAGCGGCAGGCCCGGGTGATCCTGGGCGAATCCGAGAAACAGATCGCCCAGTCCTTCGCTGACGCCTCCGTCGCCTACCACGACAACCCCACCGCCCTGCACCTGCGGGCAATGAACATGCTCTTCGAAGGTCTGAAGGAGAAGGGCGCCCTGGTGATCGTCCCCTCCAGCGCGGTTGACACGATGAACCTGGGCGGGCTGAGCGGCACCGTCGCCCTGGCCCGGCAGCACAACGGCAACGACTCATGAACGGCGCAGGAGCGGTACTATGAGCGGCGCACACATCGCGGCCCATGCCGCGGCAGAAAAACGCAAACGAGAGCAAGAAGAGGAAGAACTCATGACCGGCTACACGCCAACCGACCTGACCGACCAGTGGGAATTCAAGATCGTCCGGAGCGCTACAAACGCGTTCAAGCGACCGGATGTGTTCCAGCAGTTAGTGCAGCATGAGGGCCAGGCGGGCTGGGAGCTGCTCGAAAAGCTGGACGACGGCCGGGTCCGGTTCAAACGCCCGGTCAGCGCCCGCCGGCGGGATGGGATGCTGCCCCGGGGCGTCGACCCGTACCGCACCCGGTACGGTATTTCCGAAGGGCTGCTCGCCTTCTGGATCGTCGCCGGGATCCTGCTCGCGATGGGGATCATGATCGGGATCATCATGCTGGCCGAGTCAGGGGCGTTCCGCTAAGCCAGACCGAACGCAGGCACAATCCAACGGCCCGGACCGATCCGGGCCGTTGGCGCGTCCCGGAATTACGAAAGCATATCCCGTATCGCCTTGTGCAGGATCCCGCCATGCCGGTAGTAATCGACCTCGATCGGCGTATCCAGCCGGACGATGACGTCAAAGCCAAGCTGCTCGTCGTTCGCGCGGGTTGCGGTCACCGTCAGGCGGTCAAAAGGTTGGACGAGGTCGGTCACCGGGATGTCATAGGTCTCCGAACCGTCGAGGCCGAGGGCGGCGGCGGAGACCTCGTCCGCAAACTCGAGCGGCAGCACGCCCATCCCGAGCAGGTTTGAGCGGTGGATCTTTTCGAAGGATCCGGCGATCACGGCCTTGACCCCCAGCAAGAGCGTCCCCTTGGCAGCCCAGTCGCGGCTGGAACCGGTGCCGTACGCGGTCCCTGCCAGGACGATCAGCGGAGTGTCCTCGGCCATGTATTTCATCGCAGCGTCGTAGATGAACAACTCCTCGTTCTCCGGGAACTTGACCGTCCAGCTGCCCTCCTTTCCGCCGGCCAGGTGGTTCTTCAGGCGGATGTTCCCGAATGTGCCGCGGGTCATCACCCGGTCGTTGCCGCGCCGGGAGCCGAACGAGTTGAACTCGCGTGGGGTCACGCCGCGCTTGATCAGGTGCCGGCCGGCCGGGAAATTGGCCGGAATCGCGCCGGCCGGAGAGATGTGGTCGGTGGTGACCGAATCGCCGACCTTCACCAGGACGCGAGCCCCGGAGATCGGCGCGATCGGCCGGACCTCGGGGGTCAGATCCGTGAAGAACGGCGGCTCCTGGATGTAGGTGGAAGCTTCGTCCCAGTTGTAGAGGCCGGCGCTGTCGCCGGCTGGGATGGCGTTCCAGGTCGCGTTGCCGTCGAAGACGTTGCTGTATTTCTCGATGAACATCTCGGGCCGGACCGAGTTCTCGATCGCAGCCCGGATCTCGGCGGGCGACGGCCAGATCTCGCGCAGGTAGACGGGGTCGCCGTCCCGGCCGGTGCCGAGCGGTTCGCGGTCCAGATCGATGTCGACAGTGCCGGCCAGGGCGAAGGCCACCACCAGCGGCGGCGAGGCCAGGTAGTTGGCCAGCGAATAGGGGTGGATGCGGCCTTCAAAGTTGCGGTTGCCGGACAGCACGGCGGCGGAGACCAGATCGGCCGCCTGGATGGCCTGGACGACGTCGCCCGGGAGCGGGCCGGAGTTACCGATGCAGGTCGTGCAGCCGTAGCCGACGACGTTGAAACCAAGCTCGGCCAGCGGATCGAGCAGGTTGGCGTGCTCCAGGTACTCGGTGACGACCTGGGAGCCGGGTGCCAGGCTGGTCTTGACATACGGTTTCACCCGCAGCCCCCTTTCGACGGCCTTTTTGGCAAGCAGCCCGGCCCCGAGCATGACGGACGGGTTGGAGGTGTTCGTGCAGCTCGTGATGGCAGCGATGATGACCGAACCGTGCTTCATCTCGATGGACGCGCCGTTGGAACCCAGGACGGCCGAGGCGTCGCGCCGTTCAACGGGGATCTCGAAACCGCGTTCGGCTTTGGGAGTCCAGAGTACGTCTTCAAACTGCTCGCGCATCTCGGACAGACTGATGCGCTGGTGCGGGAGTTTGGGCCCGGCCAGCGACGGGACGACGGTCCCCATATCCAATTCGAGGGTATCCGTGAAAACCGGCTCCGGGGAATTGGCGGTTCGGAAAAGTCCCTGGGTCTTGCAGTAGACCTCCACCCGCTCGACCTCTTCGGGGGTGCGGCCGGTCAGCCGCAGGTAGCGCAGAGTCTCGTCGTCGACCGGGAAGAAGCAGACGGTGGCGCCGTGCTCGGGGGCCATGTTGGCGATCGTGGCCCGATCCGGCAGCGACATCGTGGCGATCCCGGGGCCGAAGAACTCGACGAACTTGCCGACCACGCCTTTCTTCCGCATCATCTGGGCGACGGTCAGGACCAGGTCGGTGGCCGTGACCCCCTCCGGCAGCGCGCCGTGTAGCTTGAACCCGACCACGTCCGGGGAAAGCATATCCAGTGGGACGCCGACCATGGCTGCCTCCGCCTCGATCCCCCCGACGCCCCACCCCAGCACGCCCAGGCCGTTGATCATGGTGGTGTGGGAATCGGTGCCGACCAGGGTGTCCGGGTACGCAACAAATCCGCCCACCGGGTCCCCGCTCACCATCACGACCTTTGACAGGAACTCCAGGTTGACCTGGTGGACGATCCCGGTGGCCGGGGGCACGACGCGGAAATTGTCGAATGCGTTCTTCCCCCAGTGCAGGAACTCGTAGCGCTCCCGGTTGCGCTCGAACTCGATCTCGGCGTTGCGCTGCAGCGCGTCTGAACTGGCGAAGAAATCGACCTGGACAGAGTGATCGATAACGAGATCGACCGGGACGACCGGGTTGACCTTCTGCGGTTCGCCGCCCAGCCGGGCGACTGCTGAGCGCATGGCGGCGAGGTCGACGACGGCGGGGACGCCGGTGAAGTCCTGCATGACGACGCGGGCCGGCTTGAAGGACACGACCGGACGCTCCTTCGCGATGGGTATCCAGGCCGCCAGGTCGCGGACGTGTTTTTCCGTGATCTCCACCCCGTCCATCTGCCGGAGGGCCTGTTCGAGCAGGATGCGGATCGAAAAGGGCAGCTTATCCAGCTGCGTCAGCCCGGCCTCCTCGAGGGCGGCCAGGCGGTAGTAGGTGTAATTTCCATGAGCCGTCTCAAACGTGGCTCTGGCGTTAAAGGGATTTGAAAGCATGGGTTCTCCGGATGTGACGCGAATTGTTTCTATGAGAAGTCGGGAAAAGTTGGATATCGAGCGCCCTGACCGGCAGAGCCGGTCAGGGCGCTCGATATCCAACTTTTCCATCTATTATAGTCGTTGGAGGTTGGGATTTCAACAAACCCGGAGATGGGGCGATATCTTGCGGGCAAACCAGGATTCCTCCCGGTTCTGACCGGCGGTTTTGGAGGCGAACAGCTGCCCTTGACAGCTGTTTCAGGCCGCGATATAGTTAACTTTATGGTTAACTATTCTGCAGAATCGTTCGACAGGACCTTCGGCGCCCTTGCCAACCCGGTCCGCCGCGGGATTCTCGCCCGGCTCCGATCCGGACCCGCCTCCGTCACGGAGCTGGCAGGCCCGTTCGAAATTTCCCTGCCGGGGATGCTCAAGCATATCGGCGTCCTGGAGAACGCCGGGCTGGTTCGGACCGAAAAAAGGGGGCGGGTCAAAACATGCAGCCTGTCGGCGGCGCCGCTGCTCGAAGCCGTGGAGTGGCTCGGCTTTTACCGGGAATTCTGGACCGGAAGGCTGGATGCGTTGGGCGATCTGCTCGATGAGGGCGAACCGCAGGACCGAAAGCGACACAAGAAAACGGGTAAATCCAAACCAAAAAGGAGCACATAATGGCTGACATCTTCCATCTGGCCGGAATCAAGGCCGAACCGAACGAGGTTTTCGAAGCGCTCACGCACCAGGACCACATCCGCAGCTGGTGGTCCCAATTCACGGAGGCCTCGCCGGAGGTCGGCGCATTGAACGTGGTCAGCTTTTACGGGGGGATGGCGGAGTTTAAACTTCGAGTCCTGGAGCTCGTTCCGGACGAGAAGGTCGTCTGGGCGGTCGAGGGTGGGCCGCCCGATTGGGCCGATACCACGATCACCTGGTCGCTCTCCGCAGGAGAGGGCATGACGGCGGGTCAGACAATGGTCCACCTCGCCCACCGCGGCTTCGCCGAGATGGACGCGAGCTTCGCCAACGTGAACTACAACTGGGGCTGGTATCTGACGAGCCTGAAGTTCTATCTGGAAAAAGGGGAGGGGATGCCCCACACCGAAGCGAACATGATGTGATCGATCCGAAAAACCGGAGCGAACTACACTCGATCGAACTGCGCCGGGTTTATCCGGCGGCGCCGGAACGCGTCTTCGCGGCCTGGACGCAGCCGGAGCTGCTCAAGCGGTGGTGGGGTGTCGCCGAAGGGTATACGACCCCGCTGGCCGAGGTCGATCTGCAGGTGGGGGGATGGTACCGGCTCGGGATGCTGCCGCCGGACCGGGACGACATGATCGTCATTTCCGGTGAGTACCGGGTGATCGAACCGCCGGAAAGGCTGGTGTTCTCCTGGGAAATCGAAAGCAAGCGGGGGCCGCCTGTGATCTCCACGATCACCTTGCGGTTTCTGAAGCGAGACGCGGGTACAGAGCTCGTTCTGACGCACGAATTCGAGGGTCCAAAAGAGATGGGGGCGAGCTTCAAAACCGGTTGGGAAGGGATGACCGCCCGGTTGGGCAGGTGGATCGCAGGCGCGGGATAGCCTATTCGGTTTGCGACAGCCAGGCCGGCAAACCGGCCGGCTCGGTGCAGACCATCGGCAGGAAGACCCGGACCACCTCCGGGTCGAAATGCCGGCCCGACTGATCGATGATGTAGTCCACGGCGGTCTTTTCGGTCCAGGGCGTGCTGCGGTAAGGGCGCGGCGACCGGAGCGCGTCCCAGACGTCTGCGACGGCGAAAATCCGCGCGGAGAGCGGGATCTCTTCGTTTTTCAAGCCGAAGGGGTACCCGGTGCCGTCCCATTTTTCGTGGTGGTAATAGGGGATTTCCAGGGCCGGCTGCAGATAACTGATCGAGGAAAGCATCTGGTGGGCGAATTCGGGGTGCCGGCGCATCACAGCCCACTCTTCCTGGGTCAGGGCACCTTCCTTCATCAGGATTCGGTCCGGCACGCCCAACTTGCCGATATCGTGGAGCAGGGCGCCGCGCTTCAGATTGGTCAGGGCTTCGTCATCCAGACCCATCTTGCGGCCGAGGCGGACGCTCATCTCGGCGACCCGGTCGGTGTGCTCGCGGGTCTCATCGTCGCGCAGCTCGAGTGCGTGCGACCAGCCGCGCAGGGTCTGGTCGTATGCTTCCGAGATATGGACGTTCATGCTCTGGAGGCTGTTGAACAGCTTTGCGTTCTCAATCGCGATGGCCACCTGGTCCGCGAGGATCTCGAGCAGCTCAGTGTCCATGCCGTCCCGCACGGCTCGGGCATCATCCCGCAGGACGAGCTTGCCGATCGTCCCTTGCCGGACCTTCAGCGGGAGCGCAAGCTGCCCGAGCGGGTCCTCTTCAGGGTCCGCATCCACGTCCACGGCGGTCTCACGAACCGGGTAGAACCCGTTGCGGGCTTCCTGATACCCGCTCCCGTGGTGGTCGGCCCGCCCTCCGGGCGCAACCCATTTGGGTCCGTGACCGTTCACCGATGCGGACGGGTAGGCAGCCCAATGCCCTTCCTCCAGCTGGATCATCACTCCGGAATATCCCAATCGGAGAGCGATCAGCCGGACGGTCTCATCGAGCAGGTCCTTGATGTTCAGGATCGAGGCCGCCCGCCGGCCGATGTCGAAGATCGAGGCCAGCCGGTTCACGCGGGAAATCCCGGTCGTCTCCTCGAGCCATTTCTTTTCGGTGAGCCCGAAATGGTAAACGGCCTGGACGATCGCCGGACCGAGGCGCGAAAGCCGGTCTTTGACGATATAGTCCGCTGCCCCAAGGCGCATCATCTTGACGATGACCTCTTCATTCATGACGTCCGAGAGGACGATGACGGGGATCTCCCAGCCGCGGTGTTTGATCTCCTCAATGGCATCCGAGACGTCGAAATCGTGCAGGGAGTGTTCCGAGACAATCAGGTCGATCGCTCGATTGCCTTGCTCCAGTTCCTCAAGGTAGTCCTGAAATTGACCGAGTCTTGAGACGCAATCCCAGTCGAGGTCGAACCCGGTCCGGTGGAGTTCGCCAACGATTCGCTGCAGGTTATGGGCGTCCGTTTCAATGAGTAGCAGTCGTATTTTCACTGTCTTGGTTCGTTCCTGATAAAAAGCAGGCAGCCCCTGGTTTCGCAGGCTCCTGTCAAACGTCAATCCGGACTGCCGCCGCTCGCTCCGGCGGTGCGGTCCTAAAAAAGCAGAATGATTTCCGGCGCCACCGCCGCCCGCTCCGCAGTATCCGGAGCCGGCTTCGACGACGCTGGCGGTTAGGCGACCGACCGAACCGGTTGGTCCGGCGCCAGGCAACCGATCAATGAATATTGGCCGCGGTCATCCAGGTATCAAGGCTGCGGATGAACTGGTCCAGATTCTTGGCCTTGATGCCCATCACGGCCTGTTCGACGCTGTCGGCCAGGTTGTATTCCTGGATCCGTTCGCGCCGGTGGCCGTTGAGGATGTCCGCACAAAAACGGCTGTCGGTAAGTGCCTTCGTAACCATTGCGTTGAGTTTGATCGAGGTCATTTTTTTTCTCCCGTTGGAACGGTCGGTGAGCGCTACCCGCCCCCACAGCCGCCATAGCTGAAGTCGTCCAGTCCGGGGACAACGCGCCCGAGAACGAGGGCCGCCGCAAACAGGGCCAACCGCATTTTGGTCGGGGTCAGGAAAGTCTGGGCGGAAAGTAAGGCAATCGTGAGCAGTTTCATCTTGTGTTCTCCTTGGAATAGAAAGTTGAATTGACACGATTATAGAAAGCCGCTATCAACGCGGCTATAAACGCTAAATACGCCGCCCGTGGCCGGGCGGCAGACCCATATTAAGAACCAGTTCGAAAATTGCGGTACGGCGATGTGGGGGCGTGGGAGCGGCGGGTGCAACCCGCCGCTTCCGCGCTCTATAACGCCGTTAACCCGAGATCTCGCGGAAATATTCCGCGAACTCGAGCGATGGCGAAAGCCCTTCGGCCTCAAGGAAGGAAACGACCTTCCGGCAGTAATCCCGGGCGGCGTTCGGCCGGCCTTGTTTGATCAGCAGCGCCGCGATCGCGAGATGGGCATCGTCGTGATAAGGATCGATCTGGACGATCTGTTCGTAATAATTCCTGGCTTTGTGCAGATGGCCGGCTTCGGTCTCCAGGCCAGCCAGGTCCTGCATGGCGGCCAGGTAGTCGATCCGGAGCCGGGACCGGCGCTCCTCGGCCCAATCCGAAAACACATTTTCGAGGAAGTCACCCGAATACAGGCTGAGCGCCTGCTGGAGAAGGTGGGCTTTCTTGCGCGGGTCGTCCCGCAGCCCGGCGGCCGTGCGGATCCTCTGCTCGAACTCGGTGACGTCGTACCAGACCTCGACGTAGGAAGCGATGCGGTAGTGATCGCCTTCCAGTACGATAATCTCCCCCGCGCCCAGCGCCTGCCGGGCCCGCCACAGAGTGGACTGGAAGACGGAGGTCGCCCGGATCGGGTCCCGGTCCGGCCAGAACTCCAGCTTGATCGCCGCGCTACGACTGCCTCCGCCATCCAACAGGTAGAAGAAAATTTCCCGGGATTTGGCGGCGCGCCAGTCACTGTTGGCCACCGCCGCGCCGTTGAGGGTGACGCGCCCGGAACCGAGCCCGAACACCTCCAGCCGATAAGCTTTCTCCGCCTCCGGCTCGGGCGCCTCGTAGGCTTCCAGCCCGGTCCTGAATTTTTTGACCCGCTCGATGAGGGAATTCAACTGAGCATTGTCGCGCAGCTGACGCTGGGCAAATGCCAGGAAGTCGGGCACGCTCCGGCCGAGGACCACGAGGAATTGATCGTATCCGAGCATCGCCGTCCAGCCGAGGGTTTTCTGCAGCCATTCCAGCGCCTCATCCTCCTGCATCTGCCGGTATTTGACCACCCCGAGCAAGAAACCGGCCAGAGTTTGCGTCTGGGTGGGGTGGCCGTCCCTCGGGAATTGCGCCACGGCCGTCTCGAACGCTTCGCAGGCTAGCTCGGGCTGATCCATCTCCAGGTGAATGCGGCCGTTGAGCAGCTGATAATCGGGCGATTGGTCCGTCTCGTTCCGAATCCGGGAGCCCTCGCGCAAAAAGTGGAAAGACTGGCTGAAATTCCCGCGCAGGGTTTCCAGCTTGGCCAGTAGGGCATACGTCTGACCGACCATGCGCGGTTCGTTGAGGGACTCCGCGATCTGGAGAGCGTTCCGCAGATACTTCTCGGCAGTGTCGTATTCTTCAATGTCCAGCAGCCATTCGCCCCAGCTGTTGTAGATGACGATATCCGAACCGGTCCGGCCAAGGGGCCGGACGATTTCGAGGGCTTCCCGGAGCAGGGGGACGGCCAGGGCGTATTGTCCGGTCAGGTTGTAGAGATAGCCAAGATTGTTGAGCGCTGTCGCCAGCTGGCGCCGGTTGATCCCGGTGCTCCTCTGGAGGTCGAGCGCACGCTGGAAAGCGGTCTGGGATTTCTGGATAAGACCCATCTGGTAGCTGACGACGCCCAGGGTGGTCTGGGTCAGCTCGAGGTCGTGGCTCAAGGTCCTGCCATCGATTGGCGGCGTTGAAACCCAGGTGTCCTGCGGGGGTTGAGGGTCACGCACTTTTTCCAACATCTCCTGCAGCCCTTCGACCGCACTTTCGAGGAGGACCAGCCCCTGGTTTTGGCCGCCGGTGCTGGCCCTGGCTACGCCCTCGATCCGGTCCATCTGGTGCTGTCGGAAGAGGTTCAGGTCCGATTCATTCGGGGTGATCCAGGTCCGATGCCACCGCTCGGTGAGATCGAGCGCCTCCCGGAAGCGGCCCTTCTGGATATAGCCCATGCCGCGGGTGATCATCGTGTTCTTTTGCTGGTCGACCAGACCCATCCGTTCGAAAATCGGTTCCGCAATCGCAAGCAGGCTCTCAGCGCGGCTGAAATCCCCCTGGTTGATCAGGACCTTGGCCTGGTTGAGCAGCAGCTCGGGGGCATCCTCATGCAGATCGGGCGGTCTGGTCAGCGTTTCGAGCCAGGCCGTGAGGACATTCGTCCGCCCCGCGATGTACTGGTTTTTCGCCTCCTGGTTCATCCAGTTGGCCGCCTGCAGCCGGTCACCGGCGGCGAGCTTGTGTTCGATGGCCCGCTCCCATTCACCCTGCCGCGCGAACCAGTCGCCGGCGCGGTCGTGCAGCGACTGCTTCCGGTCCGGGTCGTTGGTTTCGAGATGGTTGCGGAGGAATTCCTGGAATAGCTGGTGGTAGCGGTAGGTGGTCCCCTGCGCGGTCTCGATTTGGACCAGGAAGAGGTTGCGCCGGTCGAGATCCACGATCAGGTCGGCCGAGTTCGGGATTTCGGCAAGGTGGCTGCACAATTCAACGGAGAATTCATCGACGATCGAGGTCGTGAGCATGAAATCGCGCAGGTATTCCGGTTCGTTGCGCAGCACGTCCTCGGCCAGGAATTGATAGACCTGGTCAGTCCCGACTTCGATGTGCGAGAAGCGGCCGTCGGTCTCGGCCCGGATCGCGAGCAGGATTGCGACGATCCAGCCGTCGGATCGACGAGCAAGCTCTTCCGCGTCCTCGTCCGACAGCCTGCCGTGGTGGACCAGGCTGACGATACTCTGGATCTCCTCGGCGCGGAAAGCCAGGTCGTCCTTACCGAGCAGGGAGATTTCCCCCCGGACGTAAAGCCGGGCAGTCGGGATGCCGTACTCATTGCGGGAGGCGATCACCAGTCGGAGCTGGCCCGGGAGATGCTCGAGCAGATGCCAGACGAAAATAACGATAGGCTCGATTTCCCCGACGATATGGAAATCGTCGATGAAAAGCAGGGTGAACTCGTCGACCCGGCGGATCACTTCGTTGATGAACTCAACGGCAAGCAGGGTTGGATCGGCCTGGTCCGGAGAGGTCTGCAGCATCCGGTCGATCTGCTCCCCGAAATCGGGATATTGCTGTCTGAGGGCGAGGGAAAGATAGCGGACGAAATCGTGGAGGGTCTCGTCGTCCGCCGAGATCTGGTACCAGCAGGTGGCCGCGTCCACCTCGTAGCGGAAATCGACGAGCAGGGAGGTTTTCCCGTACCCGGCTGGGGCGGAGATATAGGTCAGCTTTCGTTCGATCCCCTGGTGCAGGGTATCGACCAGCCGGCCCCGATGGACGAGACCTTTTCGCCTGCGCGGGACGCGGACCTTCGATAAATTAAGCGATGGCGACAACGCAGATCCTCATTTCGGTACCCAATCTGGCGGGCATTCCCTCCGCCGAAAACACCTGTGTCCGGGTAAGAATAAGTACCTATCCAAAAATTCGGAGGTTTGGCGATTTGGGGGCGTGGGGGCGGGGGCCCCGCGCGGGCCCCCCAAAACCCCCCCCCAGAATAGTGGAGGTGGGAG